>Ga0302114_10000145_pt1 | contig 51477 bp, 40 predicted proteins | sample AG5_Surface_MG_FD_203107 | JGI IMG/M metagenome (GOLD analysis project Ga0302114, IMG submission 203107) | Marine microbial communities from Western Arctic Ocean, Canada - AG5_Surface | ecosystem: Environmental > Aquatic > Marine > Oceanic | place: Canada: Western Arctic Ocean | collected... | reverse complement strand
GGATGAAGTTCGGGGGAAACGCGCTGCGCTGCTTCGCCTTGGCGACCGAGTTCTCGTCGTTGTCGAACTGAAGCACGAACGATTGCACCAGCGTTCGAATCGTCTTTTGCGACTTGGCCCTGTAGGGTTGAACGACTGGTAAGCCCAGCGGCGTGGTCCACTCCACCGCGCGTCCTTGGCTACACACCACCCTGGCGCACTCGGCGAGCCACGCCATGACATCCCTGGCGTTGACGAACAGGTTCGCGAGTGCGTCCAACGTTCGCCTCGCCGCGTAATTGGCCATCTTATACCGCAGGTTTTCATCCTCGACGGCGTCTCTTTCCTTTAACCGGTTTTGGATCTGTTGCCTGGCGCCGATGTGCGTCACGCCGTACACTGACGTCATGACGGTTTGTTTCACCAGCTTGCGGTCCACGTGCGGCGCGAGTGCGATGGCCAGCGCCTGCGTCTCCGGATCCTCCGGGTTCTTCGCATCCTCCGCCACGATGCGCTTCAGCACGTTGGCAATTCCTGTGAACAAAACGGATCACGTCAGAGTCTAATCGCTCACTGCATACGGGAATAAAGAAAGAAAGAGACTCACCGGTGTACACATCCCCGGGGCGTTCGCGCGGCATCAGGTTGACCTGCTCGCCCCCCGCCTCGTCGCGCCCCAACGCCGCGTAGTGCTGTAACCCGTTGCAGCTGCCGTCCTGGTGCACGGGGAGTCTGCACATGTACGTCGCGGGATCGCCGCTGGCTCGAGCTCGTTCAATCTCGAAGCAGCACGCGAGGCACTGCCACGGATCCTCGGCGTCGAGCCAGAACCCACCGCCAGGTCCGAGCGGGTCCCGCGCCGCTTCTTCAAGTAAGTGCACGCGGTCCTCGATCCAGGCTCGGCGCTCGTCCATCGGGAGCTTGTCCACGCCTCCGGCGTAGAGGTTCGCGGCTTGGATGTACAGCCAGTCCAAGCCTTTCTCTCCGAGGGGCCTGGCGTCCGCGAACACGAGCGCGCCGCGGCATATGTCGGAGCCGAGGTGGTTGAGGTGCACGTGCATGGTGTACGCCCTGCCGCGGAAGTCGATGTTGTGCGGGAAGTAGATCCGTTTCTCGTCCCTCATCTCCTTCGCGACTTGAAGCTTGATGAGAAAATCGCACCGCTGCGAGTGCAGCTCGCGGTTGCGCTGCTTGGTGCGGTTCAGCGAGTGGATAAACCCGGCGACGTCCTGCCGCGAGGGCAGCGCCGTCGCCGTGAGCTGCCCACGCGACCGCCTTAGCCCGTAGGGATCCGCGGGCCAGGCAGGATCGGGAACAGCCTCCCGCGGTGGCACGTCCGCTCGACCACCCCCGGTGGCCCACACCTCCTCCATCACCTTTAACACGTCGTCGTTGATCCTCCACGACGTCCGCCCCAACACGTTCAACGCGTCCAGCACGGGCTGAAAGTTTGGAGTTCGACCCTCGTGCTCCGCCCCAGACTGCTCGCCGTGCAGCGCCAGCATCTGCCGCTTGGACGGTCCGTGCGTGGTGTAGTGCCCGCGCATGACGATGGATTCTGTCCTCAAATATCCGCCCGCGTTGAACCGCGTCCACGGCCGCGGGGGCGTGACCATGGGCATGTACCGCACGGGCGACAACGTCGCGCGGATCATGGCCTCGTCGTCCATGAACGAGAAGAACGCGTCGTGCCACGAGACGACCCCGTATCCGTGCCCTTTGTGTTTCACGTAGTCGTGGTAAAAAGCGGGAACCTCGATTTTCTCCTCGCCGCCGTCGGGCCCGGGGACTCGTATGCGCGCCGTGGTGAGCAGTAAGTTCACCAACGCCGCGCCGACTTTGCTCCGGGTGGTGCTGCCCCAGTCGGAGTCGTTCAGCGCGCTGCGCGCCAACCGGGCGACCCCTCGCGCGGTGGTCAGACCCTTGAGCGAATCCATGTTCACCTTTGCGAACCTGTCGTGAACGTGGGGCTTTGCGATGAAGTCGTCGACGTCCTCGACGTCCTCGGCGAGGTCCCGCGGGTGCTCGTTGAAGTCCACGCCGGCGACCGCGTCCGTGTCTTCGTTCATGACGGCTCCGTTCTTTCGCTCGAGGTATCGCTTCTTGTTTTGCCGGGCGCGTTGTCGCAGCCGCGCCAGGTTAACCTCCGCCTGCACCAACGTCCCGAGCGTCTCCACCGCCCTGACAAACTTACACATCCCCGCCTGCGCCTCGCTCGGGTCCCCGAACATCTGCTCGCCCTTCATGAGCTGCGAGATGACGGTGTGAAGCGTGATGACCGCCAGCTTGTCCGGGTTCAGCATCAGCAGAAAAGGACCGTACTTGCTTCTGTCGACGCCGTGTACTTTCAGCCGAACAGCCTCTTGCTCCAGCTCGATCGCGGCGGTGAGGGGCGCGAAGAACCCTTGCAGGAGCCGTCGTCCCAGCGGCAGCTCCGCGCCGCCGCCGCGCGCGGCGGTCATCCGCGCCTCTTCTTTGTACCTTTGCACCTCGCGATCGACGGCGAGGATCTCGCTTCGACGTTGGCGTTCCTCGAGCTCGCGCATCCCCGGGTCGTCCTCGTGTCCCTCGACGTAGGAATACTTGTTGTACAGCTGTCGCCGCCGGGCTTCCATGGCCATCAGCGCGACGCGCACGCCGTCCATGGCCGGGTCGTCCTTCGCGCGTTGCTCCCGTTGGCGCTTGGCCTTTTCTCGGGCTTCGTCTTCGCCGACGATGACGACGCGGTTGGCGCGGCCTCCTCTGCCGCGGCCGGTTCGACGCGTGCGGTCGGCGTACGGTCCGGACGCGTGCTGTGTCGTGCGCCTGGACTGTCCGTCGATGGTGTCGTCCACATCGTCCACATCGTCCACACGGCCGTCCACGTCGTCGTCGCGCGCGTCTTCGTCCATGAGTTGATGGGCGGAGAGCAAGGTTCCCGTCGGGGCCTTGAATGCGCCGTGAGCTGATGCCCGGCCGCTGAACCCGGCGCCGTCGACGTCCACGAGCGACGACGTGTTCTCCTGCGCCTCGTCGCGCGAGCTGAACAGCCTGGACGACGACGCGTGCGCGCGCCAGTCGTTAACAGACACCGCGCGGCGGAGCGCTCGACTCTCATCGCCACTCGCCGCCACCGACGATGCGACGCGCCGCAGCGACGACGCCCAGCGCCTCATCGCGACCGGGCGACGGGACACCTTTCCTCGTCACGCCGGTGCGATCTCCACGACGAGCGGTCCGTTCGCGCGACCGCCCGTGTCTCAGAGAGCGCTCCTTCCGTGAGCCGCCCCTCTTCGACGTGTGTACAATGACGCCTATTTGTTCACACCTCGCTCTGTTTGTTCATAGAGCTGGATCCGCAATTAGTTGAAACTAACAGGCAATCAGTTGGATCCGTCACAGTAATTACCGAAATGTAGTCCATCACATTTAACGTTTATATTCCTGCATCGATCACTATGCAAATCATGTTTTGGCAATCCTATGGGCAATCACACAGAGAATGAAGATCGAGCCCCACAAATCTTAGGGTTTGTCGTGCCGCCGAAAAAATCACGTAAAGCCATCGACGCGCCGGCCGGCATCCCTCTTTCCACGACGCGCCGCACGGTCGTCGGTCGTAGCACACGTGCGAACGGTTTCTTTACAACCCGCAGCACCTCTTAGTTCACGATGGTGAAGGTTACCACCACCGAGCAGGCGCTCAAGGGCGTGCTCAACAAGGGCCAGACCGCGCCCAAGAAGAAGTCCAAGACCCCGGGCTTCTACCCCGCCGAGGACGTCAAGTTCCCGCTCAAGCGCGCGGCGGTCGCGAAGAACCCCACCAAGCTTCGCGCCTCCATCACCCCCGGCACCATCCTCATCCTCCTCGCCGGCCACTTCAAGGGCAAGCGCGTCGTCTTCCTCAGGCAGCTCGAGTCCGGGCTCCTCCTGGTGTGCGGCCCATACGGCGTCAACGGCGTGCCGATCAAGCGGGTGAACCAGTGCTATGTCATCGCCACCTCCCAGAAGGTTGACGCGTCCGGCGTGGACACCGCCAAGTTCAACGACGCGTACTTCAAGAAGCCCGCCAAGGACCGCTCCAAGAAGAACGAGGAGGACTTCTTCCAGGGTGAGCAGGAGAAGAAGGAGCTCCCCGCGTCCTACGTCGAAGACAACAAGGCGCTCGACGCCAAGCTCGGACCCGTCATCGACAAGGTGCCCTACCTCAAGGGGTACATGGCCACCAAGTTCACCCTCCGCAGCGGCGACAAGCCCCACGAGATGAAGTTCTAAGTACTTCACAAAGTGTGGCAACGCAGAGGGTTTGGTGGCGCGTTCCTTTGGACGCGAAGAGCGGGTGACCTCGACGGCGATGTGACATCATTTCGAGAAGGGATTGAGACGATGTCGACGGTGTGTGTAGCTAGAGAGGAGGTACCGCGCTCGGGTCCGTCGTGGACGCGCGGGGGTGTTAGTCGTAGAACTGTTCAATCAAGAGACTTTTCCGGCTCGATCGGTGTCGAATGTACACGCGCGTAGGATCCATGATCATCAGAAGGGGAAGGGGTCATGGGGATCCAGCCTGAAAACCCTAAAAATTGGGGCCGAGCAAAGCAAACAGACTCTGAAAAATCGCGACATGTCATTTTTATTATTTTTATTTTCGTGTGGTGTATGGGAAATTCGACTGACGATGTGTTTTATTTTATTTTCTACTCCCACTGCGCCTGCGCCCACTTCCACGCGTTGTGATCCCTCGCCTTGACCTGGTTCTGCGTCTTGAACAGCTCCTGCTCGAACCCCGTACTCCTGTCCACGCCGTCCCAGTGCCGCCCCGGTTTGATCCCGTACCGGTTCGGCGCGGCGCCCAATCTCCGTCTCAACCACGAATGCGCGGGTACCTCCTGCGGGATCCGGAACCCGCTCTTCTTCAGCGCCTCTTCGCTGATACCCTCGACGACGGACGGCAGCGTGATGTCGCCGCCGCCGCTAGTACCGCCGCCGCCGCCCGTCTGCGTACGCCGCCGGGCGAGGTACGCCATCGGGTCCCCGAACCTCTCGGCTTCCCTCATGGCGGCGTCGGCGCGTTCGTCGATGTCGCTCCGAGCGAACGGGTTGTCCGCCTCCTCCGCGAGCATCTTGCGCCCCTCCGCGATCTGCTTAGCCTGCGCCACGCCCGTCGCCCACACCGGCCGCTCGCGTTCGGCGGGCTTGGCGTTCTTCGCGAGCTCACGCGTCGCCACTTCATCCGCGGTGAGGATCCGACCCGTCGCCTTGTCGCGCACGGCTGTGACCGCGTTTCGACCCGACGTCTCGTCGCCCAAGCGTTCGATCCTAGCCTTGGCCGCCGCGCGTTTCTCGTTCGCCTCCTTCACGACCGTCGCGGCGTCCACCAGGCCCGTCACGGTGCCGTCCGTCATGGTCTCGCCGGCGGCGAGCATCGGCGGCGGCGGCGGGACTTCGGTTAGATCTCTCCGCGGCGGCGAGAGATCGGGCGACGGCGACGGCGCTCCGCGACGTCTGGGCGGTGACAGGTCGCCGGCGTCCTCGTCGTCGACGTCGTGCCCGCGCCTTCGAGGCGGGGATAGATCGCCCTCGTCGTCGCTGTCGTGCCTGCCGCGTCTGCGCGGTGACAGGTCGCCCTCGTCGTCGCTGTCGTGCCTGCCCTTTCGAGGAGGGGACAAATCGCCCCTTTCGTCGTCGCTGTCGTGCCGTCCGGGCCTCGGCGGGGAGAGATCGTCGTCGTCGTCGCTGTCGTGCCGTCCCGGCCTCGGCGGGGAGAGATCGCCCTCGTCGTCGCTGTCGTGCCTGCCCGGCCTCGGCGGGGAGAGGTCGCCGTCGGATGCGTCGCCGCCGGTCCCGTTCGCGTCCGCGTCCTCGTCGGCGATCGCCCAACCCGACCCGTCCTCCCTGATGCCGAGATACCGCCTCGCCTTGCCTTTGCTTACCCCCGGGTCGTCGCCGCCCACGACCAACGGCCCTTCCTCTTCCCGGGCGCGACGCTCGGCCTCGCGCTCGGCGGCGTACTTCCAGTCGTCCACGTCGTCGTCGTGAACCCGGATGCCGGTGCCGAGCTTCTTGACCTTTGGCGCGGCGCCGGCGTCCGCGGCGATACCCCCCGCGCCGTCCTTCTCCTTCTTGCGCTTGCGCTTCTTCTTCTTCTCCCCGTCCCCGGCGGCGTCCTCGCCGGACCCGCCGCTGAGGTACCGCTGCAGGTAGTCGAGCTTGGACGACATCCACCCCGTCGGCCCACCCCGGCACCCGCGTGCCCTATAATGTGAATTGTGAGATCCAAAAAAGCTCAACACGAGTCCTTCACCCACTTCGAGCCGCGCGGACCTGACGGCCGATTCGCGTACGAAGTCTCCACGTGGCCACATCTCTTCCGGCCATGGACGACGAGCATCCGAAGAGCGCGACGGTGAAGGCCATCGAAGCCGACGACGTGGACAGCCTCGAGTTCATCTTGGAGTCCGCGAAGGACGAAGCGGCGTGTAGGGCTGTCCTGGATGACGAGGACAAAGGGACGTGGTTCGCGCCTCTGCACCACGCGGCGATGCGTGCGAACGTGAAGTGCGCCGTGATGCTCTTGGAGAAGGGCGCGGACGTCAACAAAGAGGACATCAAGGGCCGCACGTGCCTGCACCTCGCGTGCGACGCATACAGGGAAAACTCGCAGACGGGCGACATGGACATGCGGTTCGAGGAGATCGTCATACAGCTGTGCAAACGGGGCGCGGTCGGGATCAAGTGCAACTCGGGAAAGGCGCCGGATTGCGGCGAGGAAGCCTGCCTCGCGGTGTCCGCGGCGGTGGACAGGGCGTGGCACGCGGGGGAGTCGTTACGGGACGGGCTGGAGGCGAGGCGAAAAGCGCGAAGAAAGGCCAAGATGGACGCCATCTTCATGGGCAAACTCGCGAGCCACATCAACAACGCGTCCGCGGCGGCCATCACCGTGATGGACACGGGCGAGAACGACGGGTACAAGTACGGCACGAGGGGCAACAACCCATGACCTTAGATAACAGTAGCCTTCCATCTGTTCATCGCATCGCCAAAATGGGTGTTGACAAATCTGACATTCACGCTTCTCGACTCATTTTCTACGCACGGTGACGAAGGTGCTCCCCTTATCGCCCCTCCCGAGCCTCAGATCATCGTCCAGGTACGTCGTATCGAGCCATCCCTCCGGTCCTTTGCCGTCGTTGATCCACGTCAGCGGGATCGTCAGCGTCGGAAGCGGCCCTAAAGTCAAGTTCACGTTGCGAAACGCAACCGCCAATCTTACCGATTGCCCGCCCGTGACACTCGGATCGACCGGCACGCACGACGCGACGATCTTGACCTCGAGCAGTACCCCGAACAGCGCCAGTTCCGCTCTGTTGAACACCTCGCCCTTGAACGCGTCGATGTCTTGGAAGTTTCCCCTGTTATCCACCGCGCTTCCGCTGAACGTGGAGATGGTTCGTCCCATCGGCTTCATCGATGATCCTCCATCGGACGATGCGGCCGCGTCTGATGATCCCGCGGCGGTGTCCACTGCGACGTTACCGCTGCTGCCGCTCACCTCCGTGAGCGCGGATCCGATGGCGCCCTCCAGTTCCGCTCGCTTCGCGGCGTCCTCCGCGGAGGCGCCGGTGTAGAGGAGGGACCACTTGCCGGTGATGAGTGTCTTGTTCGTCGCCGGGTCCTTCGTGGGGTTGATGGCCTCGAGCGAGGCGACGATGGACTCGATCTCCGCGGCGACCTCGGGGGTGGCGCTCTTGCCCCTGTCCGTCTTGGCGCACAGCTGCACCAGTCGCTGCTTCCGCTCGGGCACGGTCATCTCCGAAGCGTCGGTCGCCTTTGTCGACGTCGACGCCAAGACGACGGCGACGCGGCGCCTGTTCGCGTGACCGAGACGCCGCGAGGGTGCGAGGACCTTCGCGGAGTGTGACGAGGCGGTGAGTGTCATGGACATGTCGCCGGATGAACACGCGTCGAACGCGGCGGAGTGTGGCTTCATCCCTCGGACCTGCCAAAAATATTTATAGTCTAGTAAAACGAAGGGGCACGCGTCGCGGAACGCCAGTAGTTGCGGAGGGCGCGATGGCGGACTACGGCGGCGACCACCGCCGCGGCGGCGTGGGGGTCATCGGCGATGCGTCCGCGGGCCCCGGCCTCCACGACCGCCGCGTCTACATCGGCCAGCTCCCTTTCGCCATCGACAGCGTGAACAAACTCGCCGAACTCCTACACGACCGGGGCATCAAGGACCACGACGTCCTCAAGGTCCCGGTGAGCCCCGAGGACGGGCGCGCGCGCGGGTTCGCGTTCGCCAGCTTCACCACCGTCGCCGCGGCGACTAAGTGCATCGAGCTGCTGGACCAGAGCAACGTGGAGGGGCGGATCGTCACGTGCACGCGATCGTACAAACAGGACGCGCCCATGAGGACCGGACCGGGACAAGGCGGGTACATGCCACCGGCGATGGAGGTCACGGGGGTGAACAAAGGGGAATCGCAGTGGGAGGTACTGGCGAGGATACAGGCGAGGTACGGCGTGGCCATGCCCGCCGCGGAGCCCACCGCGGCGGCGCACACGACTCATCATCATCCCACCATCGAGAACGGAGGAGTCATCCCGCCGCCGCCGCCGCCCGGAGCGCCCCCGCCGCCCCCGACGATCCTTCCCAAGATATCGTCCCTCGCCGCAGTCGTCGGCCGCGACGCCGCGAGGCGCGCGACCGGCCGCGACGCCGGCACGATGAACGCTCCGGCTTCGAACGACGACGACGACGGGACGGTCCCGCCGCCGCCGCCGCCGGGCGGGCCCCCCATCCCTAGTCAGACCGGGTTCTCTCTCGCGACCGACGACGACGACGACGACGATGGCACGCCGCCGCCGCCGCCGCCGCCCGGAGGTCCCCCGGCGTACACCACGGGGTTAACACAGCGTCCTGTGGCCCGCGTGCCGTCGCGCCGCTCGGGCGTGGACGCGGGTCCGTCGTCGGTAAAACTCGAAAAGTCTTCGAAGCGGGAACGGATGCGTAAACTCCGCGCGTCCGGCGTGTTCCTCATGGGCGACGCCAGCGAGGACGAGGACGACGGGGATGACGATGCAGACGATCGAGCCGACCGGGATGAAGATGAAACGTCAAACGACGCGGGGGCTCCGCACGCGAAGAGGGCGCGTGTTTTAGAGGAGGTGCACGCGGTGACTGGGGAGGCTCGACCGGAGGATCTGGTGCGGTACGAGTCTTACCAACCCGCGGAGTTGGCGCCGAGTAAGATTGACGAGATCCGTGCGAGGGCCGCGGCGGCGGCGGCCAGGGCGGCGGCCAAATCTGCCGGCATGTTTTAGCTGTGACATTAGCTGACCCTTAGCGCTAGCGAGTGGTTGTTACCCCGAATTGGTGGTTTTCAAATGCTACTCCCCGCTACTTGTCCCCGGCTCCGTCAAGGAGGCGCGCCTCCCAGCTGTATGCACTCCATCTCCGCGTCCGTCAGTACCCTTCGCTTGGGCCCGCCCCTGTTCGCGGGGATCGGCGCGGGCTTGCGCCCGGCGCCGTGTTGCGCGAGGAACGCAGCCTCGGCATTCATGGATCTCGCCTTTTTCGCGGACTTCTGCGCGAACGCGTTGGCCTCGGCGGCGGGTAGGTCGGACACCCGGGTGCCGTTGATCATGCGAGTCGGGAAGATTATCCGCGGGATCCGCGCGGCGCCCGCGAGGAGCACCGCCGCCTTCCGAAACGCACCCATACCACCGCGTCGTCGAAAGTGGCCGTGTGAAGTTGGGGCGGGGCTTTCTTCTCGGCCGGGTGGACCCAATTTGCCCATACGCGGCCTGGATTCCAGGGCTGAGAAGAGGAGCGCGGCTCGTGCAGACATCGGGTCAGCAGTCGGGTTAGCACACCGCGGTCGGTGCTGGCGTGGACGCGGGGTGTGAAAACAGAAAACAAAGTAAGATGCCGGGCATCATCGAGGAGGCGCTCGTGGCGTACACCTACGTCGGGACGTGGATCGTCATGAGCGCCGGGGTCATCCTCTACAACAAGTACATCCTGACCGTGTTTGGCTTCCCGTTCCCGGTGACGCTCACCATGATTCACATGGCCTTCTGCTCCGCGCTCGCGTTCGTCCTCGTCCGGGTGCTGGGGGTGGTGAAAGGGATCAACATGAGCCGGGAGACGTACGTACAGAAGATCGTGCCCATCGCCGGGCTCTTCGCGGTGGTGCTGTGGATGGGCAACTCCGCGTACGTGTACCTGAGCGTCGCGTTCATCCAGATGGTCAAGGCGCTCATGCCGTGCGTCGTGTACACCGTCGGATGCGTGTTCAAGGTTGAAAAGTACAAACGGGAGACGATGATGAACATGCTGGTCATCGCGCTCGGCGTCGCCATCGCGTCCTACGGCGAGCTCAACTTCAACCTCACCGGGTTCATGCTCCTCATCGGGTCCATCGCGTGCGAAGCGGTGAGGATCGTGTCCATACAGATGCTACTCACCAGCGCCGACATCAAGCTCAACAGCGTCACGACGTTATACTACGTGTCGCCCGCGTGCTTCGTGTTCCTCCTCGCGCCGTTCGTGTTCATCGAAGCCCCACGGTTCGCGTCGGGAGCCGAGGACGTCAACCTCGATCCCGTGGTGCTGGGGAGCAACGCCATGCTAGCCTTCGGACTGAACATGGCCGTCTATCTGCTCATAGGGAAGACCAGCGCGCTGACGATGAACGTCGCGGGAGTCATCAAGGACTGGATGCTGATATTCATCTCGTCCGTCATGTTCGACGCGCCCATCAGCACCTTACAGCTGTGGGGATACCTACTCGCGTTTCTCGCCGTTTGCTATTACAATTACCAAAAGTATCAAGAGAGAGTCGCGGCGGAGGCGGCGAAAGGCGCGGGGGGCAAAGCCGTCAAGCTGGACGACAGGGAGGCGGCTGGCGGAGGAGGGATCGAGATGACCAAGCAGCAGATCACGGTCAACGGCAACGCCGTCCCGAGCAGCAAGCAATAGCCTTCGCCGTGCGTAGAATCCATCTCGAGTACTCATTCATCGATCGCCAAAATCGGGCATTCGTTAATCGCTAGTCGCTCTCACCGTCGCTCTCATCATCGCTCTTACCACCCGGGACCTTCGTGTCTCCCTTCTTCTCCCCCGCGCGTATTTCATCGTGGTACTCCGTCAGCTCCGCGTGCACCAGCTCCCGCACCCTCTCCTCCCCCATCGCCTCCCCTTCAAAGCTAAACTCAAACGGCTTCGAAGCGCTCGGCTCGTCGCTCACGTCGTGCAGGCTCGCGAGGTACGGATGCGCCAGCGCCTCAGTCACCGTGATTCGCCGTTTGGGATCGAACACCAGCATCTTATCGATCAGGTCGACGGCGTCGGGCTCCGCGTTGGGGTACACCTTCTGGAAATCGACACGTGGCGACCGTGGAAGGCTCCGGATGTATCTCCGGGCCTTATCCGACGTGATAAACTCCAGCTCCTTCTCGCTCGGCGACCCGATGACCCGCGCGATGAGGTTCAGCTGGTGGACGTAATCCTTCCCGGGAAAGAGCGGTTTACGACCGAGTAATTCCGCGAATATGCACCCCACGCTCCACACGTCGATCGCGCTGGTGTACTCACTGCAGCTGAGTAACAGCTCGGGGGCGCGGTACCACCGCGTGACCACGTACTCGGTCATGAACTCCGTCATGACGTGGCCGGTTCGCGCGAGTCCAAAGTCGCAGATTTTCAAATCGCAGTTGGCGTTTAACAGCAGGTTGCTGGGTTTCAAGTCCCGGTGCAGCACGTTGGCGCTGTGGACGTACTTCAGGCCGCGGAGTAGTTGGTATATGAAGTACTGGCAGTGGTCGTCGCTGAGGGGTTGGTTTGACCGGATGATCTGATGGAGGTCCGTGTCCATGAGCTCGTACATGACGTAGACGTCGTTGTAGTCCGGCACGGACTTCTTCGGCCGGACCACGTCCACGATGCGAATGACGTTCTCGTGTTTCAGGTGCCTCAGCAGCTTCATCTCCCGCAGCGTGCGCTTGGCGTCCACCGCGTTCTCGAACGCGTTGGCGATCTTCTTGATGGCAACCTTCTCGTCGGTGTCGACGTTCCGTGCGCTGCACACGACGCCGTACGCGCCTTTACCGATGGGTTTGATGGGCGCGTACCTCGCCTGAACCTCGAACATGTTTCCACAAACCTGAAAGTTGCACATCTGCGGGCCGAGGGGGAAGGGTACGCGGGAAGGGTGAGATGCGGGTGTCGAAAGATGAGGGAAACCCCTGGTCGAAACCCTGCGCGCGGAGGGTCGCACCTTGGTCTCGCCGTCCTGCACGTCCGTGACGGAGATGGGACCCTCCTCGGCGGGTCCGTCATCGCGACGGCTACCTCCGGGTGTCAGCAGAGGCTCCGCCATCGGCTCCGATCGACGGCGCGTGCCGGTATGCGCGGGTCAACCCTCGGGGGCGTGACTTGGCAACGAGCGGTCGTCTGAAGTCATCTTTGCATCGATCCGAGTCACCGCCTTCGTCGATTTCCAGGAGCCGACTTCGTCCGCAGTTCGAAGCGCGCTGGATATCGATACTCAGGCCGGCATGCCCATCAGCGAGACCTTCCGCACGGTAGTGCTCGTGTTCCTCGGGACGCACATCCCCGCGACGCTCATGATGGACTCCCAGGCGCTCCTCCCGCCGGCGATCGTCCCGGGCTTCATGAAATCGTTGCTGCAGTTTCACGTCGACACAAACGCCGACCCCCTCATGGCCAATCCCCCGACGTGGTTCAAATCGTTCATCCTGTTCGAGCTCCTGTTCCAGCTCCCGTTCTTCTTCATCGGGTTCAAAGCCTTTCACGAACGGAAAAACTGGATCAGGATACCCGGCGTCGTCTACGGCGCGCACACGGCGACGACGCTCGTACCAATCTTGGCGGAGATTTTGCACTCGGATTCGTTCCCAGACGAAGCCGCGCGGTGGAAACTGTTCTTCATCTACCTTCCCTATCTCATCGTCCCGGCGTCGATGGCGTACGTGCTGGGTGTGGACGACAAGCCGTTCGGCGCCAAGGGCGGCACGAACAAGCTCAAGCTGTTTTAAGTATGATAGATGTACATCGATATCCAACGTGTGTCTAACTAACGTAATCATTCGGCTCCGATGAACGAGCAGCAGAACGTGTCCCTATCCGCGAGCACAAACTCCCCACCCGCGGGCGACCACGCCACCTCGTTCGCCACGAAGTTCGGCAACGGGATCTCCACGAACGACGCACCCTCGGGGGTCCACACGTACACCCGCGAGTCCCCAGTCGCAACCGCTAACCGATGCGCGGTTGGATCCCACCCGAAACTCGTCACCGGCCTCAACTGCTGTAAACACGCGCACAGCTCCAGCGTGACCGCGCTCCACACCCACACCGTCGTGGGCTGGCAATCGTTCCGCGTCGCCAGGAACCGGCCATCCCCGGACCACTCGATGCACGAGACGCCCACCGGCGGGGCGCCTCGGCCGGTCAGTCGCGGCTTACGGGTCGGTACCGACGCGGGGAGGGGCTCGACGACGTATCGCGCCGAGACTCGTCCGACTCGTTGCGGCGGCCTCGGCGGCGGTTCTTCGTTTTCGTTTTTAGCATCGGTCAACGGACCTGCTGGGTGTTTGCTTCGCATGCCTTCCTCGTGCCCGTCCCACACGTCCTCCCACCAACTGGTGTTCTCTCTGTTCTTTCCGGACATGATGGAAGTATCCTCGGTATCGTTTTCTTTTTCATCGTCGAACCCGGGCGGGGCGTCGATGAGCTTCCCGTTGACCTCCTCCACCTCCCTGTACACCGCCACGGACGTGGGGAACACCACGACGTCGGGGTGCCCGAGGTCCCCGAGCATGCGCCAGGTGACGTGCGAGAACAGCCTGCACCGTTGATCCAACGCGCCAGTCGCCAGTAATCCCCCGCTCGGCGCCCACGCCGCGCATCGCACCCCGCTCGCGCCGGCATCTTCGGGCCGATACTTGGACAGCATGCGGCCGTCGGGGGAGTACACGAAGAGCGCGTGCGTCACGAGCGTGTCCCATATCGCGATGGATGTACCGTCGGGGGACCAGGAGGCGTCCGCGAGGTCGGTCGTTGCGACTTGGAAGCGCGACGCCAGCGTCCAGGTGGCGCACGAGATTACGGAGATGTAATCTTTGCATTCCCGGCGTTCGGCGACGAGGATGAACTTGCCGTTTGGGGAGAACTGGATGCCCGCGTCGCCGTACTTTGGCGCGCGGAGGTAGACGCATGACTTGTCGAGCAAGGACCACACGGAGCATCGGACGTTGAAGTCGGCGACGGTGAGAACGTGCGTGCCCTTGGGCGACCAACGCGCGTGGACGCATCCCGCGGGTCCTTCGTCGATGAGGCAGGTCCAGTGTTCGTCGCTGACCTGGAAGCACTGCACGACGCCGCGTTTGTAGCACGCGCAGAGGATGTGGTCGGAGTCTGGGTGCCACTCGATCTTGTGTATGCGGTCCATGCAGGAGGATATGGATGTCACGGTGAGCGTCTCCGCGTCGCGGATCACCAGGCGGTATTCCACGGCGGTCGCCAAGAATCGACCGTCCGGGGAGAACACCGGCGTCGGGCCGGTGCGTTTGTACGTCTCGGAGAAGTCGAGCGACATCTTCGCGAGGCGTCTGAGCGCGGGTTCGCGGGTGACGACGGTCCGAAGATGTCAGGCCGCGCGCCTTCGTCTGGCGTCGCGAGCCTTCGATTTTCAAATATTTGACTCAAGCCCGTCGATCAAGCCGAGAAAAACTGGATTGACATCTCACTCGGCGATGCGCTCGCTCGTGACCCGCGTCCTCCACCCGACCCGCGCGTACTCCCGGCGAGCGACCCACCGAGCTCGCGGTGTCCAGCTCGTGCCGCGCGCCATGAACACCACCAAGACCCCGCCCCACGACGGAAACATCGAGCCCTGGTATCCCATAGGGGAGCCCGGCGTGCCGTGGACCGATGAGCAAAAACTGCAATGGCGCGCCAGTGTCGAGGCCCCTAAGCGCTCGTACGCCGACGAGGTTCTCGCCAAGCTCGAGCCCCTTAAAGCCAAATACGACGTGTTCAAGTACGGCGCCCTGCCTTACGACGAGACGGACCCGGACCGATACCCGCTATTCGCCGTGCGCACCAAAGGCTTCGACCCGTCGAATGGAAAACCTTGCGTCCTGGTCACCGGGGGCGTGCACGGATACGAGACGAGCGGGGTACAGGGCGCCATCAGGTTCCTGGAAAGAAGGTGCGAGGAGTTCGCCAATGACTTTAACATCCTCGTCGCGCCGTGCGTCTCGCCGTGGGGGTACGAGCGCGTCCAGCGATGGAACGCCAACGCGGTGGACCCGAACAGATCATTTGCCGATCGCCACACCGGTAAGTTTATTTTAACTCTCGTATGGGCAATTGGACTGACGTCGTGTTTTGTTTATGATACAGACGAGTCTAAACTTTTGGGCGCGGCGGTGGACGCTCAGGGGGTGAAACGGTGGATGATACACGTGGACCTGCACGAGACCACGGACAGCGACGAGACCGAGTTCAGGCCCGCGAAGGCGGCGAGGGACGGCGAGTACATCGCCCCAGACGTCATCCCCGACGGCTTCTACACAGTCGGCAACGCGGTGAGTTTATTTCAATTAGCGTACATTATCTCACAAGTTATGTGGGCAATTGGACTGACGTCGTGTTTAACTTTCATTACAGGATGATCCAAAGCCGGATTTTCAGCGTGAGATCATCGAAGCGGTATCGGCGGTGACGCACATCGCGCCCGATACCGACGGTAAGATCATCGGCGAACCGGTGACGCAGCGTGGGGTGATCAACTACCCGGTCAAGTCCCTCGGTCTGTGCGCGTCCATCACCGACGCGCCGTACGTGACTACGACGGAGGTGAGTATCTTTTTATTTGGAGTTTCTTTTTATTTACGTATGGGCAATTGGCATGACGGCGTGTTTTGTCACAGGTGTACCCGGATTCGCCGAGTTGCACAGACGACGAATGCAACGAAGCGCAGGTGGCGTGCGTGGTCGCGGCGCTGACCCACGTCAAGCGCGTGGAGAAGCTGTAATACACGTTAGTTTGGTGTTAATGTCCTAATTCTTCTATTCAATACGAGTCGTCGCTCTGTACGCCGCCGTAGCTGACGCGGTACGCGGGGAACATGGAGGTGTCGATGACTCCTCTTCCGATGTCTCTTATGGTAACGTTGAGTCGGCCGTGGAGCATCCGCCCTCGCATCATCGGCGGCATCGTCCGTGGGACCACGCTCGTGACCGAGTGCACGATCATCCGCGCGGGCCCGCCGAATAACAGCACGTCGCCGCTGTTCAGTCGGACGGTGTCGTGTCCGGCGTCCTCGAACCGTCTCTTGTACGAAAAGTCAGCGGAGAGACCCACGGTGAAGCTGACGATTGGCGGTCCGGTGTCGTGTCTCGCGTGTTCCGGGTCCTCGCTGTCCCGGTGCCACTTGAACTGCGCGCCTTCTTTGTAGAAATTGACAAGTGCGGTGGTGGGGTTCATGTCCGGGACGTGTGTTTCGGAATCCGCCAGCTGTGCGCATTTGACGCAATCGTGAACGATCTGTGCGAGTTTGTCTGGGAAGGCGTCGGTTGGGAGGATGACGCGCCCGCGCGTGCCTTGGTTGAGCCGTAGCACGGGCGCGTCGCCGGGGGTGTCTCCCGGTATCGTGTCGTAGAAACCCTGGCGTCCCTCTTTCCCTTCGCCCAGGATGAACGCCTGCTCGGCGAGCCACGTCTGGGTGTCGAGATCGATCGCTCTTCTGAGGCATACCAATCCCGGGGCGAGCACCTCCGCCGTGCTGCCCTTCTCGCCCATGACCCTCGCCGTCGTCGACGCCTCCGCGTTGATGCGGTCGTGGTGCGCGTTGGTGACATCGGAACGAAGCGAGATGTCGGGAATGGAACCGACGACCGCGTCCAGCAATGCCACCCGCGCATCCCCACTCAGCGCGCGACTCGCGGTGTCGTACCACTGTGTCGGCGTGATGTCCCCGAGCTGCAGCGCGTGGCTGGTGGCGCGGAATGACCGGTACGGGCCGGGGCCCAGTGCCGCCTTGAGCGATGTCGCGAGCGGATCCGTTCCTACCATGGTCCTTCCCGACGGGCCCTCGTCCAAGCGCGGGTCGCTGTGGTGGATTTTACCATTTTCATCCACTCGGCACTCGCCGTCAACCTCGTTTTATGTTGGAGAGACGTTGATGGGGCACACACACCCGACGACGCGCGCGTGACGTACGACCGCGATGGGCGACGTCAACGATCCGTTCTACCTGGTCAAGGATGAGATCCAGGCCACCGTGGACAAGGTCCGCGGGGTGCTGGAGCGCATGGAGCGCTTACCCGAGGGCAACGGCGAGCGCCCGCGGTACGCGTCGCAGATCACCAGCGAGTGCGAGAGCGTCCAGTGGCAGCTCGAGGAGCTGGACAGGGCGACCGCGATGGCGGAGCAGGACTTCATGAGGTTCAAGGTGGACGCCAACGAGCTGGCGAGCCGCAAGCGATGGACGGCCGCGACCAAGACCGCCGTATCGAACGCCGAGCGCAAGGCGAGATCCGTGCTCGACGCGGCGAAAAGACGGGGCCCGTCCGGGTTCGACCCGTCCAACGCGAGCGGCTACGACCAGGGCATCTCCGCGGCGAACGACGATTACCTCAACCGCGAACACGATAACCAGCAGCTCCTGATGCGGAAGCAGGATGCCGACCTGGACGACATCAGCGTCAGCATCCAGCGCCTAGGGCAGGTCGGCCTGACCATCGGCGAGGAGCTCGAGACGCAGGGGAAGATGATTGACGAGCTCGAGCAGGACGTCGACGGCACGAACAGCAGGCTGGCGGCGGCGCAGCGGAAGATGAACCAGGTGCTCAAGAAGGCGGGTATGAAGGGGCAGATGTGCATCATAGTGATCCTCACGGCGATCCTCATCATCCTCTTCCTCATCGCGTTCATGTGATGGTGATGAGGGTGGAGGATATCGTATACAATAGCCATAGAAGGATGATATAGTTTACCATTAAGGTTTGTGTCGCGTCGTCTGTTTGCTCATGCATAGAGCAAATAGAAATAAATTTTTTACCCAAATTCGGCTCCGTGAATAATTGGGTTCGAATTCCGCCGTTGTTTGCCAGACTCTAGGAGAGGCGCGGCCGCGAGAGACGCCGGGGAGCGACCCCCGTCTCGTGGAGGAGCGGCGCGTCATGACAGAGCCGGGAGGGCGCGGGAGCCCTCGCGCGGCTCGTGTGTCCGAGTCGGGACTGGGAACTGAGGGCGACGGGTGGAACGATGATTTCCAATTCACCGCCCGGTCACCCAGGGGCAGCGACGGGGGCAAGCGCACGCCCCCGAGGTCTCCGCGGGGCGGCGCGGGCGCGTCGTCGACGGGTACGATGAATCCCACGGGTGCTCGAGTCGGGGGCGCCGACGCGGAGACCAGTCCCGGGTCGGGCTCCAGCCGAGGGTCGCCCGACGAGAATCAGAACGCGGGACAGATACCCGGCGCGAGCGGGCGCCGGCGAAGCTTCACCGACGGCTTCACCGCACCGAGCACCGACCCAACCGCGTCGCCACCCGCGCCGCAGCGAAGGTCCGTGTCGCCGTTCGAGCAACGCAGAAGGCAGGCGCTGCTGGACAAGCAGCGAAGGCTCGAAGACATGATGGAAAGGATCAGAGCGCCCGACTCACCCGAGAAGGCTGGCGCACACGCGGTCAATCTCGGCGCGCGCACAGCTGTGCACACGTCGCCGATGCGCACGCCGGCGCGCGAATCGTCGAGCACACAGCTGGACGTGAGCACGGACGGCGAAGCGTGGACCCCGGTGACGCGGCGCGACGACACGGACGCGGGGACGCCGGTGAGGGATACATGGGACGAACTCGAAGCGCCGGTGTCGACGCCGGTGAAGGACACGTGGGATGAGCTCGAGGCGCCGGTGCGCACGCCACGGGGCCCCGACGTACGAACGAACGGACGCGAACGAAGCGGCACGAACGTGCACGATAGCCCCGACGCGTCTTCCGCTCGGTCCATGGAGCTCAGCCCGGAGACGACGACGGGGGGGTATCCATCGTCGGCGGGACCCGCTCATACGCGCCGGCTCACCGAGGATGAGCTCGTCGCCCGGTACAGGGTGTTCGCACGAAAGGAACACGGACAAGGACACGAGGAGGATGACGAGGAGGTCAGCGCGCGACACGGGGGGAGTAACGAACGTCGGGAACGTTGGCCGTTCAGCCGGAACCCGTCGGGCGGCTCGGAAATGGGAAGTTCGGTCGGGGCATTTTCCGGCGGGGAGCTCGCGGGGATGGACCCGAGCGGACGCGCGGCGTCACCCGCCGGCGACGTCCCCGAGCCCATCTCGACGCAGTCGGAGGTGGCCACCGGCGAGGTCATCGCGATACGGAGTTCGCCGGTGAAGTCTCCGGCAAAGTCTCCGGCGAAGTCTCCGGCGAAGTCTCCGTCCAAGTCTCCGGTCAGGCCGATTGAGCTCCCGCGTGTCGACTCGATCGACTCCAACGAATCCATCGACTCACCGTACGGGACCCCCGCGGATGTCACGCCGAGTGGTGGGCAGGTGAACCGCATCGAGATCACCACCGAGCCGGAGGAGGACGAACACGAAACGACACGAAACGAAGCGACACGAAACGTCGGCGGCCCGGAGTCGCCGACCTCGGCGGAGTCGAAACAAATCGCGAGCCGCTCCCGGGTCCCGCTGACTCACCGCGCGGCTAAGTTCATGGCGACGCTGGGCGCGGCGAGACGGGGAAGCGCGGAGGACCGCGCGGGTATTCGCAGGCGTTTGGGTCTCCCGGCTGAGGCGGCGGCGGAGGTGTACGAAGAGCGGGTGCGCCGCCCGGCGCCCGCGGAGGAGGAGGAGGAGGACGACGATGAATCCCACTCGAGCCCGGTCTCCACCCCGCCGAGTCGCAAGCCGCGAAGCCTGACCGGGACGTGGCTGAGCGACTCGGCGGCGGCCGCGAGTTTGACTCCCCCGCCGGGAACGCCGCGGTCGCCGCGCATGCCCAGCATCACGGAGGAGGCGCCCGCGGGTGGATCCCGGGAGAGGGGGGGGAGTCGTCACGGTTACGGTGAAGACTCGCCCCCGGCTCCGTCGTCGGAAGGAACTCCTCACGGGTATTCCCCCGCGAACTCGACGCCGACGCCGCCGAGGACGCCGATGCGAGGCGGGTTTTCTCCCGCGAACGCCACCCCGAGCCGTCCCCCGCGCTCGCCCGCGCCCGGCGCCGCGCAGGAAGCGAAGGCGGCGGCGGCGAGAAAGCTGCTTCAGGCGGCTTCACCCGTCAAGACTTCCCCGCAGTCGCGGGCGACTTTCGTTCCCGCGTCCCCCGCGCCGTCGACGTCATCGGCGCCGTCGCCCGGCCACGATCCCGGTAAGGCGGCCGCCGCGAGGCGGATCATGCTCGCGGCCGCCGCCAAGAAGGCGGCGGCGGGCGCGGACGAATCAGGGTCCAAGGACGTAAACGACGCGGACGACGACTTCGGGCTCGACGTTCTCTTCTCCCCCGTCACCAAGGTTGGAGGCGTGGGCGGTGACGGAGTTCAGCGAGGTGGCGGTGTTCCGATCGACACACGGGTGGTGTCCGCGCAGAGGCAGCTCGGGTTCACGCGCGAGCCCGACCGACCCATAAGCCCGCCGTCCCCGATCAAACCCCCGGGGGCGGCGGCTGCGGCGGACGGAGAGATTGACTCGGCGTTTGAGTTTAGGTCGCCGACGCGCCCTGCGGTGCCCCGGAAGCCGCTTCCGACGCCGACCACCGACGTGGACACCGACGGCGAGGGTACCGACGCCCCGTGGCGCGCGCGGGGGGGGGACGTGGTGTCCGACATGTCCGACACCGAGCCCGAGACGGCGACGAGGAGAAGCGGCGATGAATCATCCAGCGACTACTTCTCCGACCCGGTGGCCGTGAAGCGTCACGCGGAGATTCGCGTCCACCAGCAGCACGAGGCGGAGGTCCGCGCGCAGATCGACCGGCTCAACCGCGTCCCGCCGCCGCCCTCCGTCGCGCCCGAGCGCCACGTGGCGAACGCGCAACGAGTCGTCGACGCCGTCAACGAATTTGAAACCGATTACGAAACTGACGCCGGGTACGGCACGGCGATGGACACCTTAGTTCCCCTCTCCGATACGGGAACTAATTTGTCCAATCCAAGGGCGCTGAGGGTGGCACTGGAAAAGGCTGAGATGAGGCTCGAGGAGGCTGGGTGGGAGAAGGAGGCGCTGGAGACTCGGCTGGCGGAGGCGGAGTCCTCGCTGGCGAGGACGGATGCCGTGAACGGCGCTCGAATCTCTCAGCTCTCCGCGGAGGTGCAGCAGAACGACTACCTCAGGCGTTTATTGAAACGCGCGGAGGAGATGCGAAACGCCGCGCGGATGCAGGCGAAGGAAGCGCGCGTCCGGCTGGACATACGCGAGCGCGAGCTGGAGCAACGGCGGATCGAGATCGATCGGATGGAAGCCGAACGCGACGGCTTGCGAAGGCGAATTTTAACCGAGAAACGCAGAGCCGACGCGATGGAGAACATCATCGAGGTCCAGAACGCCCAGCTGGAAGAGTCGCAGTCACGACGGGTGACGATGACACAGCTGGCGGGGATGCTTGTGTGTTTCCTCGTCGTGCTCTGGATGCGGATCAAGTACGGGCCGCGGGAGCCGCCGGTGATTGACATCGAGCCGCCCAAGCCGTCCAACATTCGCACGATAGAATTCGGCCGCGACGTCGGGACGCACACGCCTCTGCGACGGGAGTGAGGACCGCTTCGGGTACCCTCCAACGGGACGCGAATCAAGGTATAAATCGCGAGTTTATCATAGCACTTAGCTCAATAACACATACGTTATTCCGATAAAGGATACGACGGAGGTCCGACAGTCGTCAATAACAATATCTATTCACATCGTCGATCGATCCGTGAATACACGGACGAATCGAATCGAATCGAATCGAATCGATCAGGGCTTCTGGCCGCCGACGCCCAAGGGCTTGACGTCCTCGATGGGCCCGGATCTGATGAAATCCGCCCAGTAATCCGGCAGCAGCAGCGCCATGATGTGCGGCTCCGTGTTCCTCTCGAGCGCAACCTCCAGGGTCACGCACTCCCGCGTCAGCTTCTCCAAACCCCGGCGAACCTTCGAGAACAGCGGGCCGAGGGTCTGCGCCGCGCGCTCGGCGTCCGGCGGCGACAGCCACAGGTGATCGCGCAGCGCCGGGAGGGACCCGGACGTCGTACCCGCGAGCGACTGCAACTGCGTCGTGAGCACCTTTCTCAACGAACTCGCCTCGGCGGCTAACGCTCGGCACTCTTCGGGATCGCCGTCCGCCCTGCACGCGCGGCCAAACAGACCCGCGAGGAGGTACTGCACCTGATCCACGCCCCTGTCCTGCGCCAGCCGCTCCAGGATCCAGTCGCGGATCATCTGGCACTCGCTGGGGCGCTGCCACAGGATGTTGGCCAGTAACAGGCAGTCAAACTCGCTCACCGCCTCTCGCCCGTTTGTGTAGGCGCACACTCTCAGCAACGACACCGACTTGACCAGACGACGGTCGGAGACGTACACCGGTGGCTCGCACTTATCCTGCAGGAACGATCGGAGGTCCACTATGAGGTCCACGACTGACGACGGGACATCCACGGAAGCTTCCGCGGCGCTCCGGACACCTTGGAAATCATCCACGGAAAGCTCCACCGCCGACGACGCCTCCGACTTTTCTCCCTTGTCTCCCTTGTTGTTAATCACCTTCGCGCCCCCGGACAGGCCCCGGGTCTGAAGGAGCCCCGCGAGGGACCCCGCGGAGACCTGCTCGACGGAGGATCGAAGCAGAAACCTGTCGTAGAGCGCGTCGAGTTCTTCGGATTCCGGCAGTTCGTTGGACGCTCCCACCAGACAGAGCAGCGGAACCTTGACGCGTTCGTTGCCGTTGTCGAAGAGCCGTTCGTTGAGGATCGTGAGGAGGGAGTTGAGAATGGCGGAGTTTGCTTTGAACACCTCGTCGACGAACGCGACGGTGGCGGTGGGGAGGTAGCCGTCGGTTTGCCGAACGTACTGATCGTTCTCGAGCCCGCGCATGGAGAGCGGGCCGAAGAGTTCCTCCGGGACGGAGAACCTGGTGAGCAGCCGCTCGAAGAAGGCTGCGCCGCCGCACACCGCGCTGAGCCTGCGGCCGAGCTCGGACTTGGCGGTACCGGGCGGGCCGAGGAGGAGCAAGTGCTCGCCGCAGAAGGCTGCGAGGAGGAGCAAGCGCACCTCCGTCTCGCGTTCGACGAGTCCGGATTCTAGCGATCGTGTCGCCGCGCGGATCTTGGGCGCGAGCTCGGGCGGGGCGCCGGACGCGGGCGATGCGTCGTCGCCGTCGTCGCCCTCGCCGTCGCCCGCCAGGATCGGCGCCAGGATCTCCTCCACCTTGGCCTTGACGCTGTTCTCCTCGACGGAGATTAGCGCATCTTGCTCTCTCTGTTTGGTTTTCCAGTCGGGCTCCGCGGATGACCGGACGAGCACGGACCTCCCGACTCGGACGCCGCGCCGGGCGGATGCGATGGACCGACGCGTGCGTCCAGCCGCCGCCGGGCACGTCGTCGCCGGGATTGCGTGTGCGATGGAAGAGGCCATCGTCGCGCGGGTTGTGGGGCGCGCGGGGCGGACACGTCTCACCTTGAGGATAGGTTTAGATTATTTGGCGGGTTTTTCCATTCTTCCAGGTTGGCTTTGTTCGTCGACGCACCGTGCGTCAGTCACAAAAACGAGATCGTGGATGAGGTTTGGCTGCTCTTGCACAGGCAAACAGTCTACCAAAAAACGTAAATGGCCCAAGAATGCGCCTGTTCGTGGGCTCCGAGACCGACGCCTCGTCATTCCTTAGGTTCACTCGTCCGAGGCGCGTACGTATGTATCCGACCCCCGCAGCGCAGACGACGTCCCGACCTCCCATGGCTCGCGATTCCCCGGTGTCCATGGAGGTCAAGGACGGCGTCGCCGTGATCTCCATGAGCAACCCGCCCGTCAACGCGCTCGCCGTCCCAGGTGCGCAAACCCTCAGATTTTCCCGACGATTCGCCCTTTTTTGGATAATTCTCACGGGTAACAACCAACGACGCCGCCCCGTCGACACCGCGACTCACCCGCGAATCCCACCCGATCCAACCCAAACAGTGCTCGAGGGTATCGAGGCCAACGTCAAGGCTGCGCAGGCCGATTCCGGCGTCCGCGCCATCGTCATCACCGGCTCCCGCGGCAAGTTCTCCGGAGGCTTCGACATCACCCAGCTCAAGGCGCGCACCGAGGGCCGGCCCGTGCGGAACATGTCCGACTTCAACGCAGTCCTCAACTCCATCGTCGAGGCCGGGTCCAAACCAACCGTCGCCGCCATCGAGAACCTCGCACTCGGCGGCGGGCTCGAGGTCGCCATGGCGTGCAACGCGCGAGTCGCCACGCCAAAGGCGCAACTCGGACTACCCGAGCTGCAACTCGGAGTCATACCGGGCTTCGGCGGGACCCAACGCTTACCACGGCTCGTCGGACTTCCCAAGGCGCTCGACATGATGCTCAAGTCCAAGCCCATCAAGGCTGAGGAGGCGCTCAAGCTCGGCCTCGTGGACGCCATCGTGCCCCACGATCAGCTCATCGCCGCGGCGACACAGCTGGCGAATGACATCGCCGCGAAACGAGTCCCGCGAAGGATGGCGTCGTACGACTCCGCGAAGCTCCCCGGCGACGAGGCCGTCGTGAAGAAGATCTTCGCCGGCGCGAGGCGCCAGGCCAAGCGTGTGAAGCACCTGATGCCGCACCCGTGGCTCTGCCTCGACGCCGTCGAGGCGGGCGTATCGAAAGGATCCGAGGTCGGTCTAGCCGCGGAGCAAGACGCGTTCGGTAAGGCGGTGACGTCCAAGGCGTGCAAGGGCCTCGTTCACATGTTCTTCGCGTCGCGATCCACCGCCGCGGTTCCGGGCGTCACCGACGTGGGGCTCAAGCCACGCGCCACGAAATGCGTCGCGGTCGTCGGCGGCGGGCTCATGGGCAGCGGCATCGCCACGGCGTGCGCTCTCGCGGGTGTCCGCGTTATGCTCAAGGAGATTAACCAGAAGTTTCTCGACGCCGGGATGGGCCGGATCAAGGCTAACCTCGCATCCAACGTCAAGAAGGGCCGCATGACGCAGCAAAAGGCGGACGCCATCTACTCGCTGTGCGTCCCGTGCCTCACCTACGACAAGTTCGGAGACGCGGATATGGTCATCGAGGCGGTGATCGAGAACCTTGATTTGAAGCAGAAGATCTTCGCGGATCTGGAACGGAGCTGCCGCCCCGACTGCATCCTCAGCACCAACACGAGCACCATCGACATCACCAAGGTGGCGTCCAAGATGAAAAACCCGGAACGCATCCTCGGCGCGCACTTCTTCTCCCCCGCGCACGTCATGCAGCTCTTCGAGATCATCCGCACCGACGCCACGCCGCCGCAGGTGCTCGTCGACGCCCTCGGCCTATCGAAGCAGATCAAGAAGACACCCGTGGTGGTGGGTAACTGCACCGGGTTCGCCGTTAACAGAGTGTTTTTCCCATACACGATGTCCGCGTGCCTTCTCGCGGACCTTGGGCTCGACCCGTACGCCATCGATAACGCCATTCGTATGTTCGGCATGCCCATGGGTCCGTTCCGTTTAGGGGATCTGGTGGGCCACGACGTCGGGGTGCACGTCGGGCAAAACTTCATCGACGATTTTCCCCTACGGGTTTACGAGTCCAAGCTGATTCCGGGCCTCATGGCCGGCGGGCGAATGGGCGAAAAGTCCGGTAAGGGATTTTACGCGTACGACGCCAAGCGAAGGGCGACGCCGGACCCGGAAGGCATCGCCGCGCTGTTGCGAACGAGCCGAGCCGCCGCGGCTGGCCGGTTCAAACACTCCACCGACGGCGAACTGTTAGCGATGACCGCGGATGACATCGCGGAGATGATCTTTTTCCCCGTCGTCAACGAGGCGTGCAGGTGCCTCGCCGAGGGCGTCGTGGTTCGCGCGGGGGACCTCGACGTCGCGTCCATCCTCGGCATGGGGTTCCCGCCCTTCCGCGGTGGCATCGTGCACTGGGCCGACCAGGTCGGCGCCGTGCGCATCGCGTCCAGGCTGAGGGAGTGGTGCACCCGCTACGGCGGGATCTACCAGCCGTGCGCTTACCTGGAGGATTGCGCGGTGCAGGGACGGGCGCTGGCGGACGGACCGTTCACTGGCCCGGACAGGTCCAAGCTGTGATCGTTCATTCGATTCATTCACCACGCACGACGGAGCCGCCCGACTGAGTATTAGGTCGAGGCTCGGCACGATTTACCACTACTACGCTTTGTATCATAACGAGCTCATCGCATTTGTTTCATTTGTTTCTCATCAATGTGATTCTTCTCATCCCAACCCCGCCGCCGCGCCCAGCCCCACCGCCAACACCGCCGCGAGCGTGATCTGCACCGCGTTCACCACGTCGTTCGTCAGCCACTCGAAACCTTCCTCGCCCTGCGTCGTGGCACCCAGCCACGACTCCGCCGTCGTAGCCGCAAACGCAGCGAACGTCGCGATCAAAGCCCCGGTGCCGTCCACCTGTCCCATCGCCGCCGCGACGCCCGCGAAGAACAAACTCGCGCCGATCCCCGCGACGGTCCCTTCCAACGACACCGCACCCTCCGTCCCGCGCGGCACGGGTTTGAACGGCGGCGTGGACATGTACGTGGTGCGTCCGTACGCTTTGCCGACTTCACTCGCGGTTGTATCGCTGAGTTTGCTGCAGAAACTCGCGACGAAGCCAAGTCTCCACAGGTCAACGCCCGGTCCGACTCCCGCGATGGCGAATACGGCGCAGAGGATCCCGGCGATGCCGCTGCCCCACACGCTGCCCACGCCACGTCGCCCGCCGCGAGCCTCGGCGATGCCCTCCGCCTGTTTTTGTTCCAGCTTGATTTTGGTAACCGCGCTGCCAAAGACAAAGTAGAGGCACACCAGTAAGTACCCGCCCACTCCGAACGCCGCCATGACCGTCTGTACGTACGTGTGTGTGTGTGTGTGTGTGTTTTTTTTGTGTTAGAATGGACTAGTGTGCGATTGGATTCACGTCGGGTTAAACACGGGCGGGCTCTTGGGCTCTTGGGCTCTTGGGCTCTTTCGTCGCGGTGGAATCGGATATCTGTTCATTTGTCACTCCATCTGCGGCCCTCTCGGCGGCGGGGTTCGCCGCCGGGTTGCGTCGCCAGTCGGAAGTATCTGTTGTCCTGGTTTCATCGTCACGTTCCGTGCGCGCGGAGGAAAGAGCCCATGTACGGGGGATCGCGATAGATCGGGAAACACGGGCGTCGGAAGGGGCGCTTCGATCGAGAGGATGCTACACTCACCGTGCCGAGGAACCACGAGTTGATGACACCCGGCCACGTCAGTCCTTTGAGCAACACCTTGATCCCCCCGGTGAACACCGCGGTGTTCGCCGCGGCGGCGGGTACCAGGCCCGGGCTGGGATTAGCCAGGAACGCGGGGATCGTGTCGAGGAACGGTGGAAGCGCCGCGGGGGGAGCCGGCGATCGGCGCGTCCGATGGGGGCCATTTAGTCTCGACGAAGTGCCCACCGGTGACGCCAGCGGCGACGCCGACGCGACGCGACGAGCCGTTCTGGAGGACGGCGCGGGCGTCGTCGCGCATCGGCGCCACGTCACCGCGGCTGATGTCGCGATCGTCGTCATCGAACCCACACCACCGTCGTGCTGCGCGGTGAGACGCACACTGCTCGCCTTCGTGAAATAGATAAACGCAAAGGCATTCTGGGATGTCGAGACCGATCGGGTGTGGCACAGCGCAAACGGATGACGGTTCGTAACCTTGGCACAGCGAAAAGGTTCGAAAAGGTTGGAAAAAAATGGGTGATGACGCGTCAATCGCCGTGTTTATGGTTAAGAACCCGCGGCCGCGGAGCTCAACGAGGAATGCGAGGATGCATCGACTGGGCCGCCGGTCTCGATGAAAAAATCCCTAAACCTAAATCCGGGGGAAATAAGATCTTTGCAAATCCGCGGTTATCCCAAATTGGAAAACGAATCCGCGGAGGGTCCGTGCCTATTTGCTCATACACGATTTGATTTTTTGACCCGTTGACGCGAAGTTGGCGGCACAATTTAAATAGAACCCTCCGCGGCGTAATTGCGCGGGGCTCGCCGTCGCGCGCACACACAGCACACACGCCGCGTCCGACCCACGTCACGCGACAAAGATGGTTCAGGCTGAATACCGCCTGTTCGTTCGGACCGCGCCCGAGGCGGAGATCAAGAAGCGCAAGGGCCTCAAGACCTTCACCGCCGAGGATGGCATCGAGGTTCCCCACGAAGCATTGAAGGAGGCCAAAGTCGCGGACCACTCCGAGGCCTATTACCCGTACCAGAAGGACATCTCGCTCAGGCTGGCGGACGCCAAGGACCCCGAGGGCTCACTCACCGGTCGCGTCATGCTCAAGGCTGACCCCGCCGACGACGTGTGCGAGTACGCCGACGACTTCGAGGTGGCGCCGCTTCCCGAGGCGAACGAAGCCTTGAACGAAATCGGTCTGCCAACCATTCCCACCAAGTACACCCTCGTCAAGGTGCGTATCTGACTTTCTGTGACGCTGGAAAGAAGTATCCGACGGTTTTCAACTGTCCTGAACGACGTGTGGGGGCGCCGAACGCGGTCTTCCACACGGAAGCGCCCCGCGTGGGGTCCGCCACATCGACAAATTTTGTCCTCATTTTGCCCTGCGCTGCCATACAATTTTTTGGTTGCCAAAACAATTTGCACAAATGTGACTCTTCGTCGCCCGCCCGCCCTCTGACCGCAAATGTCACTCCCTTTTAATTCCTCAACAGATCTCCGGCAAGAAGAGGGAGATCAAGGTTGACCCGAAGATCGCCAAGAAGCTCAAGGTTGAGTTCTGGCAGGCGAAGGTGCACGTCGTCAAGACTGCGCACGGCCGAGGCCGCGGCGGCGACGACGAAAGCGAGTGGACCATCTGCGCTCTGAAGGGCGATAAGAAGACGGTCGCGGCCGCCGCGCCCGAGTTCAAGGCGGCGTGCGAAGGCCTCGCGGGCAAGCCGGGCAAGCTCCCGTCGGTCATCTCCTGCGGCTTCGCGGAGTTCATCACCAAAATCGCGAGCACCGTCAAGCCCCCGTCCATTCCCATCCAGAACCGCGCCAAGCCCGGCGAGCCCCCGCTTCACATCCAGAAGAAGAAGCGCAAGGCTGGCGAATCCGGCGACGCGGACGACATGCCTCTGAACAAGCTCCAGAAGAAGGTTCTCCCTTACGCGGGCAAGAAGCGCGGGCCCAAGTCCAAGGCTGAGAAGGCTCTCGCGGCGATGGCCGCGGGCGCCGCCGACGACGTCCCTCTCCTCTTCATGCTTCCCAAGAAGCCCATGCCCCTCCTTCCCAAGCGCGCCATCAAGAAGGACAAGACCCCGCCCAAGCCCAAGAAGCTCTCTTACCCCGGCAAGAAGCGCGGCCCCAAGACCAAGGCTGAGAAGGCTGCCATGGCCATCGCCGCCGCCGCGGAGGCTGAGGCGGATGACGAGATCTCCCTCGTCGACCTCGCCAAGAAGAAGATCCCGTACACCGGCAAGAAGCGCGGCCCGAAGACCAAGGCGGAGAAGGAGGCGATCGCCGCCGCGGCCGAGGCTGCGGGCGACGACGTCACCCTCGCCGCGCTCGCCTCCAAGAAGCCCTACACCGGCAAGAAGCGCGGGCCCAAGACCAAGGCTGAGAAGGCGGCTTTGGCGGAGGCGGCGGCGAAGAGCGACGACGCTCCAATCTCCGCCATGATGGCGGCCAAATCCCCGAAGAAGCGGGGACCCAAGCCCAAGGGCCTCGTGCCGCAGTCGTCCGCGGCCAAGGGTAAGTCCAAGGGTGGCAAGAAGGTCATGGGTTCCCTCGGCGACGAGTAAAGTAAATGACGGTTGGTTTGAGTGACGACGATGGACAATTGAGCGGCGCGGGCGGAAGAATCCGAGCGCAGTGTAAAGAAGGGAGTTCATCGCGGCAGCCGCGGCGGCGAGACGACGACGAGGGACGTATATCGATGACGTATTAGACTATTGACACGAGTGCATTGTAAATTCAGACACTTAATTGCGAACGCGCGTTTGAAGCCGAGAGCCGGGGTTGGCACACCTCACACGAATTTGTCGAATAGCACTCTTATGGGAAACGGCGAATAGCACAGTGTAGAACGTGCCGACATCGGAACTGGTGTTTTTCGGGTTGGATCGGAGGGGGGAGTCAGGCACGGTGGCGGATCGAATACGTCGACTTTTTGTACGACCCACAATGCGAACCCAGGAATCACGGTCAAAACATGCCACCCGTGAATCGTCGCCCATCCACTTGTTGGCAGGGAGTCGAAATTCAAACTCGCCAAATTCGCGTTTTCGCGCCTGTTTGCGGGAACGCCGAGACAATCGGTGTTTCTCGGACTGTCACCTTCACCTCATTCCTCCGGACACGCCCCGGCTTTCCGCACGCGCCGCGGCATCGCCGATGTCTCCGAACGAAGAGATGACCCAAGCATCGCGTCCCAAGCGTCCCGCCGCGAACGCCGCCGCCGGCGGCGCCGCGGTAGCCGCGGGAACCAGGCTGAGACGCCCCGCTCCGAGCAAGGTGCGCGCGGAAAATCGAGTCCCGTAAAAGAAACCCTCTGCGACGCGACGGTCAGCGTGGGGACGGCGCGGCTTTGGGACGCGCGCGATCGTCCTTCGCGGACGTGACGCGGTAACATCGTCGTGGGAACACCCGCGGCGGCCTTTCACATCCTTCGTGTGGGCGGTCGTCGCCCGAAAGGGCGCCGCGCGCGCGCCATCTCGGAGTTTCCCGCGCATCCAACCATCGGCTTTTTCCCCGCTCCGAAGCCTCTCCCGAGGCGTCACCCCCGCGCCTAATCTGCGCCGACGCGTCACCCCGACCCGTCCCGACGCTGACGTTTCCCGCGATTCACCTTCCAAACCCCACGTGTAGGACATCGAGGCCGGTCCCCAGCAGCAGAGGCGCCGCAACGCGCCCCACGGCGCCGCCTCCGACCACTCCGACGACACCGGAATCATGGACGCCGATGTATCCGTGGACCCCGCGACCGCGACCGTGATGCCGGAGACTGGCGCGAAGCGCGCCCCGCGCGTCGCCACCAAGTCCGTCAAGGCGGACGCGCCATCCGGATCGAAGTCCTCCAAGACCGCCGCGGACAAGGCTTCGGATTCCGACGACTCCGCGCCCGCCGCCAAGCCCGCCAAGCCGAGCGGCAAGTCCGGCACCGCCTCGAAGGCTGCCAAGGCTGGCGCGAAGGTGGCCGCGAGCGACGAGCCCGCCAGGACGCGTCCCACCAACAACCAGCTCCTGTGAGTGTCCCCGCCCCTTACCTATCTCCCTTTCCCCGCGTTCCGTCGCGTCGCGGCGTCCGTTCGTGCCCGATCAGGGCGCGTCATCGCCGCCCCGACCTCCCCATCCTTGACCGCCCGAACTCGATGCTCGCATTTGCGCTGACTGACGCCTCGTTGCCCACTCTCATCCGCGATCACGTCTCCAGGTACAAGGCGCGGTTCAACTGGGATCACTACCCGCACCCGATGATCCCGGGCGCCAGGGAGTCGCTCCCGGACGAGACCCACGGATGCGCGTCCGTCACGTCCGCTTTCCTCCAGGTGCGCATCGCCCTCCCCCACCGCCCGATCACACACCCGCGTCTTTTCGCGCCCAAATCTCGCGGTTCTTCCGGGACCACCAGCTTTCCTTCCAGATGGCCGCGAAGAGCCGCGGCGGGAGACGCGCGTGCCGATCCAACTCGGCTCGGATCACACTCCGCGCTCGCCCGTTCACTTCCCGACACACCAAACTCGAACCCCCGCGGTCGATCCACGCGCGTCCACTCGCACATCCGCGCGCCGCGACGTCACACGCCCGCGCGCCGGATGAGCATCGGCTCGCAGCGCTTAACAACACGCGTGAACCAACACCCGCTTTCATTTTTTTTTTAAAGACGCAGCTCGAGGCCCCCACGCTGACCACCCTCCCCACCCATCCACCCTTATACACACAGGTGCTCAAGGCGATCCACACCGCCGAGCTGTCCAGAAACGACGGCGGCCGCAACGTCCTCAAGCTCCTCTCCGTCAACACCCGACGCACGAAAGTCGTCGCGCTGTCCACCGGCACGCACAGAGTCCCCGACGAACTGCGAAGGCACCAACTCGCGGATGAAGAAGGGAACGAGTACAGCACCAACCTCGACCGTAACCGATACGGCAACGACGACCAGTACCTCTTCACCGTCATCAAGTTCAACCTCGAAGCCTTGGGGCTCTGTCCGCTCATTGCGCAAGTCGAGATCATCGACGCGAAAGCCGCCGCGGAGGAATGCGTCTTAGTGGTAAAGGTTCCCGACGCGGGGTGCACCTGCGACGGCGGGTGCGTCAACGGCGTTCGCGACGGCGTGCACATCGCGGCGCGAGAAATCGTCGGCGGGAGCGCGGCGCAACGCGAATCCGTCGCCAGGAGCAACGAACAATCCGCCAAACGGCTCGAGTCCAACGCCGCCGCCCGCACCCCGCGCGGCGAAGCGGGCAAGACGAAGGAACAGTGGCGCGTGCCGACAACCCCGATGTCCCCGATGAAACGCAACGCATCCGCGGGCGACGCGGGAGGCATGGGCATGCTCCTCGACGCCCTCACGCAGGTTGGCGGGATGCCCCCCCCGTCGCCGCTGCATCTCCGATCGCCGCCGCACGGACCCGTCGCCGGTCGCAGGGCTTCGTTCCTCTCCGGCGGGACCAACATGGCCGCCGCGTCGCCGTCCATGCGCCCCGCCGCGGCTGCCATGTCCGCGCTCTGCGCATCCGCGCCGCCCAGCGCGGACAGGGATGCCGTGAACCACATGGGCGGAGTCGGCGGAGTCGCGCAAGCCGCCGCCGCCGCCGCGGCAGCCGCGCAGTACTACGGTCTAGCCGCCGCGGGTCAGAGCAACGCGCAGGCGCACCTACTCGCCATGCAGCAGCACCACGAGCAGCAACAGCTGCTCTTCCAGTCCCCGACGCCGTTGATGCAGAAGTTCGCGGCTGCCGCGGGGTTCAACGGAAGCATCCCGCTCGCGTCGTCGCATCGCGCCGACATTCACGCCGAAGCCGCGGGCATCGCGGCGGCGGCGAACGAGTCCGTGCTGGAGGAGCTCGTGGAACGCGAGCGCGGCGAGGCTGCGAGCGCACGCGCCGCCGAGGCCAAGGCGAACGCGCGCGTCGCGGAGCTCGAGCGTGAGCTCGACGCCCTCAAGCGAAGCGGAGTTGAAGGCGCCGCCGACGAGGAGGAGACAGAGGAGAGGCCCGATACGAAGGATGTCGTCGCCGCGGCGGTGAAGGCTGAGGCTACGGCGGGTGCGGTGCAACGGGAGACGATCGCGCACAGGCTCGTGGCGCTCGAGGAGGAGGTGGCTGCCTTTGGCGCGCGAGCGGAGACCGCGGCGACCATCGGAGGTGAAGACGCGATGACGGCGCTTTACGTGGCGGAGGCGAGGGCGCACGCTCGAGCCCTCGTCCGCGTCGCACGGCTCGAGGCTTCCATCGCGTCTGGAACACGTCTGGACACGAAACTTGAAGAAGGAGTCCATCAGGAGAAGGCTGAGACGACGGAGATGGACGCGAAGGCTGAAGAAACGGCCGAGCCGGCGAGCCCGAGCGGCGTCGAGAACGTGGCGTCGGAGGCTGCGGCGCTTTCCGTGCAGAAGCGCGGGCGGGTCTCTCAGACCGACGACGCGGGTTTTTTCGAGCCGCCGGCCACTAAGCGCCCGGCCGTCGCGACCCGCGCGGGACCCGGTGGACAGGCGGGCGGCCCGGGCTACGCGCCCCCGACCACGCCGGCGCTCGCGGATGCTCCCAACGGACGGGGCGAGGGTGGGATCCTCTCGCCGGCGCAGGCTCTTCACTTTGCCGCCGCTGGCCGCGCGTGAACGCGACGGATGTGTATGACTACGGAGTCGTACGTAGGCGAACGGCACAGTTCGCGAGCGAGTTGAGTGGGGAGGACAGGCGACGATACTTCCTCCCCGCGCACTGAGAGTACACGAAACTAGCCCGGGGCACCTGTACATATGGGCCCCCTTAACACCTTACGACGTTGTTGAAATGAAAAGTTCAAGATTGAGAAGTGCCGAACTCGCGCGAGTCGTGTCTTGGTGTTTCTAAACTTATTTGGTATTCGCTAAGTGGTGTGCTATGATATTCTGACCCTCTCATCTGGCGTGACGACTCGCCCCGTTCCCGTCCAGCCGATCCGGCGCGTCCTTCTTGAACAAGTCGGTGTCCAACAGGTGCTTGTTCGTCACCTTCATCCGCGCGAAGTTCACCTTTCGCTTCTTCTTCGCCTTCGCCTTCCGCTTACCCCCGCCCTCGTCGTCCGAATCAAGCCCCGTCGGCCGCGTCGCACGCCGCGGCGCCGGCTCGTGCCCAACCTTCCGCAGCGCCGTGTCGAAGTCCGGGTCGTGCGCCGGGATGTCAACCGCGTGGAACAACGTCGCCATGTCGTCGTCGACGTCGCACTCGTACTTTTCGTCGATGGGGTACAACACCCGCTCCCGGTTCTCCGCGTTGGTCAGCATCAACACCAACCCTTCCTCGATGAGCGCCTCGCAGTCCTCCAGCGCGCCGGTGTACGCGTCGGCGACGTTGTCCATCAAGACTCCGTCCGGCATCTTGGTCACGAGCTCCAGCATCTCGCGCTTGCCTTCGAACACGTGCTTGGGTTTGTACGAGACGGTGGGTTCCATGCGCGTCCGGCGCTCGTGCATGCCTTGCTGGATCTTGGGATTCTGGATGAGCATGTCCCACAGCACGGGGTCGGAGCAGGAGAAGCCGAGCTCGTTGTGGAGCTCGGCGACGGTGAAGTTGTTGCGCGTGGTGTTGAGGAGATCGAGCACGCGCTTTTGTTTCATGAGGATGTTGTTCGGGATGTGGCGGGGGGGTTCGCGCGGGGCGTTCGCCTGCGCCGCGCGCTCTCGCTCCTGTACGTGTGCGGTGTGGCGTCGGTGGGTGAGGGATCAGATTTGGGGAGACGCATCGTGCCGGTTTCGCGCGTCGGGGACGGACGGGCTAACCCTATTTTCGGTCGGAGGATTCAGCGCTGACGAAGAAGGGCAGTCGTACCCTGCGCTCGGCAGCCTCGGCCTCGGCCATCGCCTTGAGCCGGTCCGCCTTGGCGGCGGTGGACGGCTTGTCCCTGGTCTTGGCCACATCTATCTGGATCTGCGCCGCGGACGCCTGGACCTTCTGGAACTTGGCGAGCGCCGCGTCCAGCGCGGACGCCTTGCGTTTGCCGCTCATGGCGCCTCGGATCAGTGACGGTGCGTGTCGAGTTTGTTGGAGTTTGTTGGAGCGCACATCGCCACTCCACGCCAGCACCGGGCGGGGGTCATCGTCATGGCGACTCCCGCGCCGTGGCGCGATGTGGTGAAGATTTGCGATAACTTCGAGTACATGGTGCGTCCCGAGACACGGCCGCGCGTGTCGGACGACCGCGAGCGCGCCGCCCGAGACGACTGCCGACCGCCGACGCCTGAAAACAACAACTCATCGCCCCATCACCCCCCTCGAATACGTACCCGCAGGAGACCGCGACGATGGCGACGACCGGCGGGCACGTCTGGCCCGCGGCGCGACGCCTCCTCGAATACATCGAGGCCACCAAACCGCCCGAGATCGTGAACGAAGGCGCGCGGATACTCGAGCTGGGAAGCGGCACGGGGTGGATGGGCATGACGTTGGCCGCGAACCTTCCGGACGCGACACAGCTGTGCGTCACCGAGATGGAGGCCGGCGGCGCGCTGACGTGGCTCCGAAAGAACGTGGCGAGAAACGAGGACGACGGGTTATGGCGCCGGGGGTGTGTACACGTGGAGGCTTGCGATTGGACCGCTTACGTCCACGGCGACGAAGTCCAATCGCCGGATGAAAAACCAAAACCCGACGCGGCTCCGGAAACATCACCAAACGTCTCCCCAAACCCAGCACCCAACCCGCGCCTGGAGCGAGACGATTGGGACGTGCTCGTGGGGAGCGATTTGGTGTACAACGAGGACGGCGTGCGGTATCTGCCGCGAGTCGTCCGACACTTTCTGACGTCGCAGAAGCGAAAAACTTATTTTCTGTACGCGCATACGAAGTACCGATACGAACTTCGAGACATGGCGCTGTGGAAAGAGTTCGACACGTGCGGTCTGGAGGTGGAGGAGGTACGGGAGGAAGGCGCTCCGTCGCCGCCGTCGTCCCCAGAGCCGCTCACGCAGCTGTTCCCGGAGAAGCGAATAGCCGTGCTGAGGATCACGCTGAGGGTAGCCGAATCGTAGCGAATCAATTGTATCATCTTAAATTGTATCATCGGGATCCTCGTCGCTGGCGTGCGTTTCACGACCTTCTCTCCAGGAGGAGGGCCACCGTGGGTGACGCCTCTCCGTCCACCTCCTCCGCGTTGCTGACGATGGCGTCCATGACCGCGTTGAACGGCCTTCCATCGCACACGAAGACTGCTCTTCGGTTCGCGCCTTTTTTCCTCATCGCGAGGCTGGGTTCCACCTGGAGGTTCCCGACCGTCACCGTGCTCTTCCCGATCGCCACCGCGCTGGTCATGCGCAGCACGTCGCCGACGATGACCCCAGCCGTGGACGCGTTACTGCCCTCGATGACCTCCACCGCCACGCACTCTCCGTTCACGTCCTCGAACACGATCCCGAGCGGCCGCGTGACCTCCAACGCCACCAACGTTGCGTCTGCGCCGTACGTGAGGGTCTCGCGGCTGATGTTACCGCCGCCCAGGTTCAGGCCGTACGTCTCCATGAAGGTCCCGTCGCTCGGGTTGTCCTCCTTGACGCCGTAGCGATTGAACCCCGCCATCGCCACGGTGCGACTACACCGCCGGGGTGCTGACGTGGAGTTTCTCGCCCGTGATGTACATCGACGCGTGTGAAGGGCGACGCGCTGTGCGAGCGGCGCGGGATGACGTGCCAACGACATGAGGCTAGTGCGCGCGGGCTAGCCAGTGGCACGATGCGTCTGAATGAGCCCGGGACCCGGGGTCGATCGCCGGTGCGGTGTCGTCGACTCTGGGGCGCTATCCTCTGAGGGTGACTTTGAACAGCTGCCAGCTGACTTCTGAAGCTGAGACTTCGCTGAAAAATCACATCGAGATGTCGACGGCGGGCGCGCTGTGCTGGGTGCCGCCGCGGCGCGGGGTCATCCCCCGCGCGCGTCCCGCGCGTAAGAAGGGCAAGTCACCGAGCGAGAAGATCGGCGACCACCCGTGGAAGGGAAAGATCCCGGTCGACAAGCGGGTCATCTCGCCGTGGTTAGAGGATTGGCCGTGGGAACTGCCCGAGCTGCCGGCGGGGAAGAAGCGCCCCACCGCGTTCGGGCGAGAGCTCGCGCCGCTCGTGGACGTCCCGGACCTGGACGAGATCCCGCTGACCCCCGAGGAGATCGAGGAGATGGAGACGCTCGAGGCGATGGTGGAGATCCTGGAGAAGCGAGTGGACGCGCTGGAGGCGAAGAGGCGAGTCAAGATGGCTGAGGAAGCGCGGGCGAACGCGGTGCGGGATGCCGACGCGAAACGGGAGGCCGCCGCGGCGAGGCCCCCGCCGCCGACATCCCCGCCCGTCGTCGCGCTGCTCTGGGACGTGGACAACGTCAACCCCGGGCCGGACCCGCGACGCGCGGCGGTCGTCGCGGCGCGGCTCCTCGCGGCGGCCGGCGCCCTCGGCGGTGGCGCGCTCGGCGGCGGTGACGAAGAAAAAGCGAACGTCGTCGCGTTCCGAGCCTACGCCAACCCGCAGACGCTGTCGAGGATCGACACACACGCGGTGGAATCCGCGGGCGCCACCATCGTCCCCGCGCCGGAGGGACCCGACGCCGTGGACATGACCATGGGCGCGCACATCGACGGATTCATACGCGCGTGGGAAGACATCCGCGGTGACGCATCCCAAGTCACCGATGCTTCATCGTTTGAAACTGAAACTGACGAGGAGCTGGACGACGTCACCGTTGAACCGTTCGTGGTTCCGAGGGCGCTCGACGCCCTGATCGGAGACGTGCAGGACGCGAGTGACCGTGACATGATCGCCGGGGCGCTCCGCGCGGCGGCGTCGCTGCGCGCCGAGGAGTCGCGCGAGCGGTGGGCGACGGAGACGTTCGCAAATCTTTCAACCGAAACCGAACATTTCCCCGGCGACTTCCCTCACGCGGCGTTGATGGTGGTGACCACCGACAACGACCTCGCGCCGTGCCTGCGTCGGTGCCGCGCCGCCGGCATTTCCGTGATCATATGCGGCGATTACCTACCACGACCGAAACGCGGCGCGGTCAAGAAGACGAAGGCTGGCCGAAGATTGGTCTCATCCGACGCCGGCGTGGGGTGAGTTTATTTTTATTTTTATTTCCGTATGTCCAATTTGACTGACGTCGTGTTTTGTTTACAGGCTCACAGACGCGTACTGGTCCGATTTGCAAAAGTCGCAGAGCGACCGGCCGATCGCGCGTCTCAAGCTCGCGGCGTGCGCGGACGCCGCGCTCGTGTGGGACGGCACGCGGGGGTTCGCGTTGACCGACGAGGAACGCGATGTGGTGTCGACCGTCGTGTCTCCGGAGAAGGCTTTGACGTACAGTCGGGACGCGCCGGTTGAAGGTGCGGTGGTCGGGGTGTGGAGGCGGGGCGGGCGGGGCGTCGGACGGTGGCCCAACGCCGATCCGGTGATTCCGCAACGATAGATGGATTCTCTAGTAGGTGGATGCGACTGGGTGTTAGCCGGTGCCGAGAGGGCTACGTATGGGGCTCGAGGTCTGAACTTTGTCCTCGTTAGACGTCAATAAATTAATTTCCCGAATAAATTAATAAACCGCGAGTCGGTCGGCTATTCAACGCTTCAACGCGTGAGCTGGTGTGGACGCGCGGGGACGTTGAGCCGCCTCAGGAGCGTGTGATGCTCGTGGTCCACACGCGTCGGCGCCCGGGACGCGGCGTGACTTAACCACCGAACAGGGTTCAACCCGGTTCCAAAACGAACCTCCCGTTGAAGCAACGCGATTTCCTTCTCCGCCCGCTCTCTCACCTCCGTAGTCTGCGCCTTCATCGTCGTTCGCAGCTCATCCTCCAAACCCTCCCACGTCCCACCCGCGGCGACGAACTCTGTCTCAAGCGCGCGTTCCAGCGCCTGGATGCTGGTCAGCGAGATCGGTTGGACCCGCAGGCCGCCGAGGACGTTTTGCTGGATCCGCTCGGCGACGACGACGATTTTCATCAACGCCCCCGCGCACGAAGGTACGCACGGCGCGATTCCCGCGATCCACGCGACGTGCCACAGCCGTACCGGGCTGTACGTATCCGCCAGATGCCACAGCGGTAGGACTCCTAGGTATAAGATCGCGGACCATACCGTCGCCAGGGTTATGACGGTGGTTGACGCGTAGTACGACAGGTGTCGGTCCCGGAACGAAAGGATCCCGCCGAGGGCTTCCAGCCTGTCGTTCCACGGGTCGATCGCGGCGCATATCGCGCGGCACGGCCCCGCGAGCGCCCTGTGCACCTTACCTAAACTCACCACCGACCCAAACAGCGTGACGCCGATGGCTTTGAGCAACAGCAGCAACGTCCACGTCAGCTGCTGGAGCAGTCGGACGATGAGCTCCGCCGGGTTGGTCGACGAAAACATCTTGACGATGCCCGCGAAGGGCATGCGTTTAAGTAACACGGAGCTGAAGTCGCCCGGGTCGGCGTCTTCGTCTTCGTCTTGGTTCCCGCGCGATCGCTTTTTGCGTTTCTTTTTGCCGTCAGCCGCGTCCGCGCGTCGGATCAGCTGAAGCGCCGCTTTGGTACTCTGGCCTTTGGCTCGCAGGGCTTCCAGTCTTTCCTCGTGCGCGAGCTCGCGGATGACCTTGACCTTGATCTTGCGGTGTTCCTTGAGCCATTTCTGGACGCGGAGCCTGCACAGCTCCATCTCCGACTCACGTTGGTTACCCGCGACTTTCATGCCCATGCCCTTCAGGGGCGTCGCGCACAGCACGTCCCCGGTGGGCGCCTCCGCGATCTGTAGCCCGGATTCATCCCCGAAGATCCCGCGTTCCTCCTCCTCCAAGTCACGCTCCTCCTCCTCGATGAGCTTCTTCTTCAGAAGCTTGGGATCCTTCAAAAGCTTGGGGTTGCTTCGTAGGCTCTTATTCCGCTTGGACGGCGACATGAGGGACGAACCGAAGCCCCTGGTTGACGAGGACCCACCCAACAATCTCGCGACGTGACTTGGGCTGTCCACCGCGATCGACGCCGACAGCGAAAGCGCGCTCTCCAGCTGCCCCGGCGCTCCATTCGCGCGCTCCGACCTGTGCTCCGAACGCACCGACATGGTGCGCAAAACACGGCCGCCGGCGTAAAGCCCGGGTACATCGTCCGCCTCCCTCGCCAGCGCGCTCACGTACCCTACGAAACACATACCCGACGCGTACCACAGCGGGAAAAACGCCCACAGAATCTGCGCCCGCGCGCACAGGCACAGACTGGTGTGCCACACGATCCACGCGTTGTTGACGTCCGGCGACGCTCCCGAGAGCGTGTGCGCCATCGCCGCGAGCGGCGCCGTGATGGGCGAGAGCAACGCGGAGCACAGCCTCTCCACCGACGCCACCACACCTTTGAACGTGTCGTCGACGTACGCCTCCCCTCTGGGCCTGGCGACTTGGCGCAGGTACCACCTGTGCATGGCGCGCTTGGGTACGAGTTTGACGCTGACGCGGACGCGCCCGCGCCAGCCTCGCGGCCGTTTCTTTCTCGCCGCTCGCATCCGGAAGTTGACGTCGGCCATGTCGGAGCTCCGGGTCTCCCTGTGCGGGCTGATCACGTCCAGCCACGCGTCCACTTTACCCCCGTCCTCGGAGCCCAACGCCTCGATGACGTCCCGGACGGGAAGCATGGCGGCGCCGAGAAGCACCTCGTCCATGGCGAGTGGGCCTTCCGCGAGGACCAGCACCCGTAGCTCGGACGACGGGTCCGTGACGCCGAAGCTTCGGTGCTCGTGCGGCGTCGCAACCTTCTCCGCTCGGCCCTCCCACAGGAGCTGCACGCTGACGTCGGCGCCCAGCAGGTTATTATCGACGTCGCGGTTATCGACGTCATCGACGTTATGGTCCGCGGCGTCTTTCTTACTGGAGGTACCCGTCCATCCGAACCAGGAGCTGGCGATGTCCTTCGGCGGCGCGTCCCCGACCACCTCGAGCACCCTAACCTCCAACTCCCCGAGCGCGGGTAGCACCCAGTGATCGGACGGGTTCACCAAATCCTCCGGGGCTTCGCGCAGAAACCCCGCACTCGACGCGATGCACACCTCCCCGAGTCGGTCGCCGTAGGGCGCGAGCCAACTCGGGACCTTGTCCTTGTCCGAACGCACGGGCGCGATCGGCAGCCACCGCGGCTCCGCGGTTCCGCCCGGGGTCAAACCAGCCACCGGGATTTTAACCTCCCCAACGAGGGTACCCAGCGCGAAGTGTTTCTTGTTAAGGTCCGGCCCGAACGACGAGCCCCATCGGCTCCATAGGCTCGTAGGTGCCCTCGATCCCCTGCCCTTGAGCTTGGACTGCGAATACCTCGACGATTTCGCGTCGTTTGCGTCGCCGCCCGAACCTCGGTCCACCACGCCCATGGTAACGTCTCGAGCCATGTCGGTCATCACCGTGGGATCCCACAGCTTGGTCAGGTTACCGTACACCCGCACGGTCACCGTGGAACTGTTGGGGTTCTTGGGAAAGGAACAAACCTCGGGGATCCACACCGCATCCTTGGAAACTTCAGCCTGCACTGCGGTGTGGTGCACGTGCCGATCGCTGTTCAGTGCCACTGTAGTAAAGAAAAACACATCGTCAGTCAGAGTCACCCTAATTGCCCATACGATGTAAAAATAAACTCACCCGTCGCCTTGACGTTCGTGGTCTCGTCCGGCCCTTGCCTGTACGTGGGTAAATCACGCGTGCCGCATATCTGAAAGTACACGAATGTCGAGCTGGTGACCTTGTTGACGTACGGCCCGGTGACGGGCGCGGGCGGCGGCTCCTTCGAGTCCTCCCAAAACTCCAGTCGCGGCTGAGCGCAATTCAATTCAGATTCTTCGATAAGATTCGGCAAAAGACTGGGCCACCCCTTCGGCAACGGCGAGGACGCCGAGACGCGAACCACGAGGTGGCCCATGCACTGCCCGCTGTGCTCCGCCTCCTGGCTCGGCCCGTCAGGGAACAGCGACAGCACCAGGTTATCGGACCACGATCCGTCTTGGGGCGCATCCGCCAGCGGCACCGTCGCCACGCCGAGAAATTGGTGCCTCGTCACCTGAAAAACACAAATTTCATATGGGCAAACAGTCATAGAGAACATAAAAATAAACTCACCGCATCCGCGTCCCACACCCGCAGTTGAACCTCCGCGGCGCCCGGCGCTCTTCGAAACGTGAAAGTCTCGCCGTTACCTTCACCCCACACCGGGTTCAGCGTCCGCCTCTGTGTCTGCGTCCGGTGTCTGCGCGCGGTGCATTCAGCACTCGGGGAGTTATCCAGGTGAACCTGCACGTACGGATCCGATAAACCATTTTCATCGGCGCTGACCAAATGCTTCCCCGCCACCACGCACACGTGCACGTGCCTAACCGCCGCGCCTAAACCCATCGCGACGTCGTGCGTGAACCTGCCCTCACGTAGCGCACCCGCGCGACCACCCATGCCGGAGGCTATCCGCGAGAGCGAACGCATCACGCTCATCGGTCCTCCGCTGAGATCTTGCAAGTCATCCGCCGCGGCGATCCTAACCTTCAACACGCCGAGGTCCGTGTTGTCGTCGCCCTCTCTTCGTTCGCCGAAACCCGGAAGGTACTTGGCGCGCATCCCCGGGTCGGTGTCGCACTCCGCGATGGACCCGGGCGGGTGCGATCGCTGAAGCACCAGCGTGGTCTCCATCCAACGGCCGTTTCGCGGCACGTCTTTCGCCGCGATGGTCGCTCCGCCCAGAAACTGCGACCGTCTTCCAAAGTCTTTATCGAAGACGGAGAAGACGAGGCCTTGAAACGGTTCGCGCGTGTCCGATGAAGATGAATCGTCGTCGCACGCGACGAGGAACCTGGCGTCGTTCGTGCGCCACGACGGGTTCAAGGTTTGGCGCACGGGTTTGGTCCGGAACCGGCGGTGCTTCGGCGCTCCGAAGGCGCCCACCTCGACGAATGGATCCGAGTACCCGGTGAAGTCCGCTCCCCTCAGGCCTTTGCACGAGACGATCACCACGTGGACGTGCGTGGGAGGCGGTGGGTGGTTCGTGAATGCATCGTGCGCGTCCGGTACCGTGTGTAACAGCTTCTCGGGGGTATCGCCCTTGGCGCTGTCGTCGAAGGAGTCGTAGCGGCGCTCGTCGTCCTCGTCACTCAATCGAGTGTGGTCATCGGCGACGATCGGGATGCGCCGCCCGCCGAGGCTCCACGACGACTTTGGTGGCTTTTGGTGCTCCGACGTCGTCTCCGGTGCCGCGGGTGCCTCGTCGATGGTGCGGACCCGCGCGAACCGGCCGGTGGGCGACGCCGTTGGCGTGCTGTCCACGGGGAGAATGTGCCGAATCTTATTAATCCCTCCGGCGTCCGTCGGGGTTCCCGCCGTCGCGCCCGAGGCTGACCTGTCCCCGTCCCGTGGGGCGTGGCCTTTAGCCGCCCCAAGATCGTGGGACTTGGACACGCACGCACCCATCTCACCAGACTCACCCGGAGGCCCCCCACTGGGCGCTCCCCCTTGCAATGGTCCGGAGACAGGGCGATTTTCTCGGCAGGTCCCGGCGGTGCCTCTTCAGCATCTGGTATCGAATCAGGTTTGGCTCGATTTCTCGCCGACCGGTTTTGTTCTTTTGCAACCGACCGTTCATCTCAATAACTCAAGAATTTGGGTCTAATTTCCACGTACAAAGGTGTTACGCGAACTCAAGAACCTGGGGCGCGCGTTCGATCGAGCCCGTCGGTAAAACTTTTTTGCCTCTCGGCGACTGTTCGATCGCACACGCGCGGACTGTCGTCACTCGCGTGAGGCGCGTCGGTGGTAGACCGCGCGTATCGAAAGTCACAGAGAACGGGACGCTTAACGTTCCCGGTTCCCACGCTCCCGCGTCTCGATACGACGTCGCGTGTCGGATAGTACCGCGCGTTTGTCGCGCGTCCCGTGAACAATCTCGGCTCCGCCCGTGGGTGTTATAAAATCATGATGCAGACCTCCGCGACGACCGCGGGGCGCGAGGCGGAGCCGCTGCTGCTCCAGCCCGAGCGCGGGCAGAGCTCCGCGCGCACGTGGCGCGAGCGCGCCACGTCGTGGACCGCCGTCTTCGGCGTCCTGGCGCTCGTCGCCTTCGCCGGCGTCGGCCTGCACGTCACCGGCGGGATGGACGTGGTCGCGTCCTTCTCAAAGACTGGCGATGGACAGCTGTGCACGTTCTCGCAGGTGACGAACGGTCTTACCCTCGTGCAGGGCGCCGCGCTCGGGTCCGTGGATCCGACCGGCTACGGCGACGGCGCGTTCTTCTTCTCCAAGCCCGGCAAGCCCCACCCGTTCTCCGCGCTCGGAGCCGGGTTCCAGTGCGGAACCCCATACAGCGAGTGGCTCAAAGGATCCGCGCTCTTCACCCCGAACAACTGCGAGCTCCTCACGCCGCCCGCGGACCAGTCCCCGTTCGGCGCCCCGGGCCAGAAGGTACTCATGGTGGGTAACTCCTACATGTTCCAGCAGGTCACCGCGTTGCTCGCGCAGTACGTCCACCAGCAGGACTTCTCCAAGTCCGTCTCGGGGATGGCCTACTACAACGGACTTTCCGGCGAACAAAAGTGCAAGTGCGTCCTCGACGACGCGCAGAACCACAGGGACGAGTGCATCGACCAGTTCAGCCGCAGCAAGTTCGACCAGACGCCGCTGAAAGGACCGGAGGACTTCAGCGGCGGCGACGGGTTCCACGCCAACATGGTCGGCCCGCCCGCGACGATGGGCATCTACGCGTTCAAAGACGGAACGCAGCTGTACACCCTCACGAACCACCCGCTCATGAACAGCGATGTCTTCGGCCTCCCCGCCATCGCGGCGGCGTTCGAGACCCCGCTGTACGAGTTCGACATGATCTACATGAACTACGGGAACCAGCGCGGGTTCGGGCGCATGTTCTGCGGCAGCATGGTAGACCCCGCGGATGTCCGCGCCGGCGTCGGCGAGCTGAACCACGCGCACGTGCACGAATCCTTGGTCAACGGCGGCTTCAAGGGCAAGCTAATTCTGACCACCAAACGGCACGAGGAGGACATCGGCGGCGAGTTCAACACTTTGTTCAACATGCAAGCGCAGTCAGGCGCGCCGTGGAAGACGCTGCTCGTGCCGTCGCACATGCACCTCACCTACGACTTTTGCCCCTACGTGGCGGGCGATCCCGAGGAGACGTGCAGCACGGATCCGGCGTGTACGCGGAAGACGTGCCCGACGAATTCGTTGGAAGGGTGCATCAACGGCGGCGCGGGTCACTCGTGCGCGCCGGGTTTCGCGGACGTGGGCGTTAACCTGATGCTCCACGCGCTCAACATGGAACCCGGCGTCTACTTCGAGAAGGACGGTCAGCCCCAGCCGTGGACGGCGCCGGAGCAAGTGGACCAGGGTGTCCAGGCGTGAGTCAGAGTCGAGTGAGAGTTTTACATTTTGAAACTCGCTCAGGGGGTGCTCAAGCTTGAGGAGGAGGGGATACCCTGATTAGTCGAGCGAATCGCGTGACGGCCCAGGGGGTGGGCGTCAAGGTTTTAATCATTGAACTTGAATTTATTCATCCCCGCTCCTACCCGCGCCCGCCAACACACTCGAAGATGAATAAATTTGCGCGCGACTCGCTCCCGTGACGATGAACTAGATGAACTCACATTAAAACAGTTACCAGCCGTGCTTGTCGAACCAACCGTACGCCGCGCTGTGTAGGCGCTCGTCCGCGATGTCCCGCAGTCCCTTCTGCCTGAGAATCTCCGCCACCTTGGCCTCCGCCGCCTTCATCACGTCGGGCCCTTCGCCAAACGGCACCAGCGGCTCGAGCTCCCGACCGATGCCAACCTTCGCAACCTTGTTATTGTGACCGTTCGCCTTCCCGTTCGCCTTCTCGAACGCACCCACCGCCGCCGCCGCGTCGGCACCCGCGCCCGTGAGGTACTTGCGAAGCTTGCGAACCGAATCGGCGTACTTCTCCGCGAGGCCGACGACGGCGAAGTGCCCGTCGGTGATTTTGGATATCGCGTTTTGAATCTCCTTCTCGTCGGCGGAGTGCGGGGACTCGCACGCGGCGTCGAGGTTTGGCATGTCCGCGAGCGCCGCCGCGACGCACTTGGGGTTGGCGCCGCCGCAGAAGTTGCCGTTGAGCATGTTCACCTGGCATCCCTTGACGCAGTTGAAGTACTTCTCGACATTCTCCGGGGTGGGATTCACCGCCGCGGCGCACGAGCCAATGGCGTAGGACTGGTGCGCGGGGTTGCACTGCACTCCGTGCTCGTGCTGCATCCTCGGGCACGATTCGAAGGCGTTGACGAACCCAGCCGCGATCTTCTGCGCGGGCATGCGGAACATGCCGATCATCTTGCCCTTGTGCGCCTTCATCTCGCTGTTGAACACGGGCTTGGTTCCGAACGAGCTGGAGAAGTGCTTGTTGTAGCACTTGCCAAAGTTTGGCTCGCCGACCGTCACCTGCGTCTCCTTGTAGTAGTCGAACATCCCGTGGTGGTTCATCTCGGTGAGCTTGGTGTGCAGGTCGTAGTCGTCCTGGCACCGGTACACGTACGCCTGGTGACGGAACGAGGGCGAGACGCTGTCGCCGAAGTCGACTATGAACGGCCGTGGGTCCGTCCCTCCCATCGTCGGCCGCATCACGCGCGTCGCCCATCCGCGCGCGTCGGAACCAAACACGGCGAGCGCGACCGCCACCGTGGCGATCGCCGCGATGGAATGCACGATCCATCGCACGCGCTTCGCGTCGCCGTTCGTATCGCGCGAGCGGCGCATCGTCGCCGCCTCGGGCGATCCGAGCAGCGCCTCCGTCTCCGTCGGTGGGTGCGCCGAGGAATCCATCGACGCGATGTGGTTAAACACCCCGCGGCCTTTTACCGATGTGAGCGAATCGCCTGAAGATCCGCCCCTCAACTCCCGTAGGTAGCCGGTCACGAACTCGCGCGCGCGCGAAGATCCGTGCGTGTCGAGGTTTGGGGAACTCGTCCTCGTCGTTCGGTCGAACGCGCGACCGTGAATGCGCGCACGGACGAGGCCTGTGAGCGTCCCTAAGTAACTACCCATGCGGAATATCAGCCTGGCGCGCGGCGCGATTGGATTTTGGCGCTGACCGCAGGGGAACGTTTTTATAACCGTGCGTTTGATGTGGACCCACACACAACGAGAGACGCCCGCCATGGTCATCGGCAACGTCTCGCCGGCCCCCGCGGCGCCTCCGAAGACATCCCCGGCGCCCGCGCGGTGGACCCCGGTCGCCCAGCCCAAGTGCCTGGTGTGCGATAAGAGCGTGTACGAGAACGAGAAGCTGACCGCGGACGGCAAGACTTGGCACAAGACGTGTTTCCGATGCAAGCACTGCAAGAAGGTGCTCAGCCTGGGGAACTACGCGGCGGTGAGCGACACGGTGTTCTGCAAGCCGCACTTTAAGCAGCTCTTCGCGGAGGGCGGGGGGTCCTACGCCAGCATGACCGGCGAGGCGGACCCGAAACGGTCGTGGTCGACTAACAAGGCGTCGGGCACGGAGGCGGCATCGGGATCGGGCGATAAGAGCGCGTCACCGGGGCCCGCGCCGTCGCCGTCGGTCAAGGCGCTGATGGGCAAATTCGGCGGCGTCAGCATCGACGCCAAGTGCCCCGCGTGCGATAAGACCGCGTACGCCGCGGAGGCTGTGGACGTGGACGGCGCCAAGTGGCACAAAGGATGCTTCCGGTGCGCGGAGTGCAAATGCTCCCTCTCGTTGATGACCGTGGTGCAGTGCGAGGGTAAGCTGTGGTGCACACGGGACGCGCCGCGGAACAGACACACCAAGCACATGGACGGGAGCTCGATGGAGATACGCGGGGCGGCGGAGGCGCAGAAACTGGCGCAAACGGCCATCTCATCGCCGGACGTCGTCGCCAGGTACTCGACGAAGGATGCATCGGCCAAGAAGGGGCCCGCGCCGGCTGAGGTGACGGCTAGTCAGGATGATGTCACGTCGCCAAAGGCGGAATAGACGGGATTCATCAATCTCGTCGAGGGGGGGGGGATGGAAGTCGCGTACCTGACTAAATACTCGATACGCGTGCGCGTCGCGAAGGTACCTTACGTAGTTTGTAACCAAAGTTCGAATGACAACTTGTTGTAGCCGTAGCGTCTACATCCGAAAGCTCGCGTCCCGTCGCCCCCCGGGCGCGGCGTAAATACAACCCCGTCGACGGATCCGTCGACCCAAAGTCTCGCAAAACTCTCCACCCACGATCCTCCCTTCCAATACGATCGTCAAAGTCTCTCCAAGGTCTCCCGTCGCCTTGCTTCGCCATCCACCCAAAACTCACTCACTTGCCCTTCCCCTCAGCCGCCGCCTGCTTAACCGGGAGAAAGTACGGCTCATCCTGCGCCTCCTTGGACGTGAGCCTCTCCTGGTGATCGTACCTCAGGAGCTTATCGAGGAAATCGATCGCCTCCGAGCTCACGAGGTGCTGGTTATCCGCGTTGACGAACTTGGACCAGGGCTTGCGGCTGTGTCGACCGATGAGGCTCTCGAGGTGCGGGTCCAGCTCGATGCGATACTTGGACAGGTACGCGTACAGCTCATCGGTGCCCAGCACCTTCGCGATGCGCACGAGCTGATCGTAGTTGTCGTGCCCGTTGAAGAAGGGCTCCTTGCGGAAGATCATCCCCGCGAACATGCACCCGAGGCTCCACATGTCCAGGGCGTAGTCGTAATCCTGCAGATCGACGAGGAGCTCCGGGCCTTTGAAGTACCTGGACGCGACGCGAACGTTGTACTCCTTCGCGGGGTGGTAAAACTCCGCGAGGCCCCAGTCGATGAGCCGTAACTGGCGCTTCTCGTGGTCGATCATGACGTTGTGGGGCTTGACGTCGCGGTGCATGATGCCCTGCGAGTGGCAAAAGTCCAGCGCCTTGAGCAGTTCGAGGATGTAGTAGCGGACGTCGTAGTCGGTGAGCTGCGGGTATAAGACCTTGAAGTCGGTGTTGTTGACGTACTCGAAGATGAGCGACGGAGTTTTGCTCTGGGGTTCGCGCACGATGTCGAGGAGCTTGATGATGTTCGGCCCGCCGGTGAGGTTTTGTAGAATCTTGATCTCGCGTTTGATCTTCTTCTTCTTCACGGGCTTGAGGATCTTGATCACGCACTTCTCGTTGTTGCCCGAGTGCACGCCCTCGAACACCTCGGAGTACTTGCCCCGTCCCACCTTGCGCACCACCTCGTAGTCGTCCTGCTCCCCCCAGTTGACCGTCAAGGACTCGTAGTCCCAGTACTCCCGCGGGCGATTCACGTTGACGTCGGTGTACACCCTGGCCTTGGACACCACGGCATCGCGGCGGATCGCCTTGCCTATGCGCTGCGCCATGATCGCTCGCGGTACCTTAGATCACCTTAGATCACCTTAGATCGTAGAACGGACGCGCCTCCGACTCCTCCACGCCGCCGCGAGAGCTCGATCGACCCCCGTCGACAATTAGAAAATCCCTCCTCGGCACTGCGCGTGCGAGAGATCTTCTGTTTTTCCCGCTCTTCGACCGAGCAAAGGAAGCGTACGCGCGTCCTCCCGCGCTTGGATCGAACCACACCAGGCCTCACTCGGTGCTGGTCGATGACCTGGACTCCGACCGGAGCGACGAGGCGATTAACCTCGGTCGCGTGGTGCGTAATGGCGCGTCCGCCGGGGTTTGCCAACTCGTCCAATTTTTTGCAAAGTTCGGGCCGCAAAAACTCAACGACCGATTCGGCTTCGAAGCGATTTCACACTGCTGAGTGGGCACTTTGGGGCGTCGCGCCCCGCGTCTACCCGCCGGTGCTCGGGCGATGTCCACCGCGGGTTCCCCAACGTCCGTCGCGCTCGAGCCCAACATCCGTCGTCCCAAGGCACCGAGGATGACCTCGGTGAGGTGTCGGGCGTCGACATCCGGCGGCGGCCCCGGACAGACGGTCGCCATCATCGGGCGCGGGCGCGTCGGGCTCGCCATCGGACGGATGTGCGAGCGACTCGACATGGAACACGTGTTCATGACGCGGGGTGACACGTCGTTTCCACCGCACGGGCCCATCTACGTCGCCACGCACGCGTCGGATCTCGACGACGTCCTCGCGCTGGTCCCAAACGACCGTCGGAAAGACCTGGTGCTCCTCCAAGGAGGTCTGCTACGGGACGACTGGCTTCGACATCGAGGCTTGAACCGCTCGGCGGAAGTCACGCAAGTCGCGCTTTACATGAGCGCGAAGGGCGACGGGACCGTGCGGGACGGCGGTGGCGCCACGTGCGCGTGTGGGCCACGCGCGGGTGACGTCAGCGAGCTGCTCACGAAGGGGGGGAACGTTCGGTGCGTCGTCGTCGACGAAGCCGCGTTTCGCGTCGCGAGCGTTTGCAAGCTCGTGTGGACCTCCGCGTTTTGGCTGCTGTGCCGATCGCTGTGCACAACGCCGGGCGACGCGATGACGGTCGGGGAGGTGGTGTACTCGGATGAAGGCGAACGGGCCGTGAGGGAGCTGGCGTGCGAGCTCCTGGACTGCGTGGAGGCCGCGGGCGAGCTGAGGGTCGGGTATGAAAATGAAAATGGAAATGGAAACGGTGACTCACCGTGTGACTCGTCGCGCGAGGCTGTCTTGCGAGGCATCTTCGAGTATTCGCGGTCCATCCCGAGCTCGGTGCCGAGTGCGGAGATGGCGCTGAAGGAGGCGGGGTTTCGGAACGGGTGGTTCCTGGCCAGGCGGAGTGCTGAGTCGCCGCAGGAGAGGCACGCGGATCACCTACGGCGAATAGGACTCGACCCGGACGCGCTCGTATAGGCAAACAGGGATGAACTCGTACGCTCGCGTCGCTTCATCGAACGCGCGGTGTGGGTTATACGGGTAGAAGGGTAGACTGGTAGACTAGCTAGCGTGAAAGGGTATTAGGACGCTATTATTAGGACGCTAGCTAGGTAGGGTAGTCTCAGAGAGGTCGTTTGTTCGGCATTCCGGCGCGCCGAGGGTACTTTTCGGGCGTCGCCCGCGTCTTCACGCTCACCACCGCGGTCCTCAACGCACCGTCCGGCCCCACGCTCTGCACCTCCTCCGACACGAGCGGGGTACCTCCCAGAACATCGATCGCATTCGACGCATCCGCCGTCTCCGTTTCCGTCGACTCCAGCGAATTTTTCATCGCGACGAAAGCCCCTTGGACCTTCACCA
>Ga0302114_10000140_pt1 | contig 53144 bp, 48 predicted proteins | sample AG5_Surface_MG_FD_203107 | JGI IMG/M metagenome (GOLD analysis project Ga0302114, IMG submission 203107) | Marine microbial communities from Western Arctic Ocean, Canada - AG5_Surface | ecosystem: Environmental > Aquatic > Marine > Oceanic | place: Canada: Western Arctic Ocean | collected... | reverse complement strand
ACCATAAACGGAGTAATCAAAACGGTTGGAGTTGATTATAATCTTGTTAAATCAACAACTGGAAAGGTAATTATTGAATTACTTAATACAGCAAATATCAATAATAACGATACAGTACAATACAGTCTGTATAATAACACACTAAAAACATATAGTCAAATTATTACTGATAAAACATTTATACCCGACGGATCAACTACTACATACAGATTTGACGGAAGTACAAATGAAGTACCGTTTAACAACGATCCTTGGTCGCATAAGATACTACTATTAGTAGATGATAAAGTACAAACACCAGGATATAGTCGAACCTATACAGCAACATCTAGTCGAGTGTATAATATCGATAGTTGGCAGTTTACTCAACCAGGTCGACTAAGTTCAACAGATATTCAACTATTTGTTAACAATGTTGAGTTAACTACAATACAGTATACATACAATCCAGCTGAATATACTATTACATTAACTGATGATTTAATTGCTCCAGTTGGAGCATCTATTAATGTAGTAATTGATAAAGATGCAGACTATAAAGTTCGTTTAGATGTAATTGAATTTAAAACTGCTCCAGCAGAAGGAAAAAAAGTTGAATTAATACATTTTTCAAATCATGATGTAAACAAATTTGAAAGAGTTGCATTATCAGTATTAACAACTAGTACAACTGGAGAACCTAGCACATTGTCAAGTTTAACAAACGGAACTCCGGAATATATAAAAAGACAAGACGTTACTCGAGGTATAATAAAATTAACTACTCCGGTTTCAGAAAATCGTTATGTTTGGGTATTTAAAAATGGTATTATGCTAGATGTAAATATTGACTACATTGTAAATTCTAAATTAAATGCAGTTGAGTTAACTAATATTCCAGTTGAATTAGACACTATAGATGTTCTACAATTTGGAAATGCAACAATTGATTCGTTTGGGTATAGAATGTTTAAAGATATGCTTAATAGAACACATTACAAAAGATTAAATGAAGAAAACAGTTATAAATTGCAATCTATTTTAAATTATAATGATAACACAATACAACTACAAAGTGCAACTGGAATTTTTCAACCTGATGTTTCAAAGAATATTCCTGGAGTAATATTTGTCGAAGGCGAACGTATAGAATATTTTACTAAAACTGGAAATAATTTAACCCAACTTAGACGTGGCACACTTGGCACTGGAATTAAAACAACCTATGCAGTAGATACTAAACTGTATGGACAAGGCCCGGATGAAAACATATTATACAATGATACAACTGATAAACAAACATTTATTGGCAATGGATCGTCTGCAACAATAGATCTAAACTTTACACCAACATATGGTGTTAACGAGGTTGAAATCAAAGTCGGCGGCAAGCGTCTGCGTAAAACTAGCATAAGTATGTATAATGAATTAAACGATCAAGACAGTACGGAAGGTGATAGCACAAATGAATCAGAATTTACAATTAGTAACAATACAGTTACATTTAACACTATTCCGTTAGAAAATGAAAGAATAGAAGTATATAGAAAAACAGGACAAATTTGGAATGAAATTGTGTCTAATTCAACTACTAAATCACTAGGATCTAGTAATAATGATATTAGTAAATTCCTTCTAAAGGCTACAATCCAGTTGCCTAAATAAATACAGTATAGGTGGTACAATGACAGAAATAAATGAATTAAACGGAATACACGTCGAAGGACACATAAAAATATTTGATCCTACATCTGGTGAAATTTTAATAAACAAGCGTAACGCAATACATTATGAAAATATGAGTATTGCATTAGCTGAAAGTTTATCAAACGCTGGATCAGGATTTGTATATGAAATGAGCTTTGGAAACGGCGGTACAAATATTGACCCAACGGGCATAATAACGTATCTAACACCAAACTCTACTGGAACAAATGCTAGTTTGTATAATCAAACTTATACTAAAGTAGTTGATGATAGAAGTGTAAATAATCTTGATCCTTCGAGAAATAAAACGGAAATAAGACACGTCTCTGGTACAAATTATACTGATATTTTAGTAAGTTGTTTATTAGATTATGGCGAACCCGACGGTCAAGATGCATACGATACATCATCAAATTCAAACAGTGCATATGTATTTGATGAATTAGGATTGCGAAGTTACAGTAGTTCAGGAACTGGAAAACTTATTACTCATGTAGTTTTTCATCCAGTGCAAAAAAGTTTGAATAGATTGATTCAAATTGACTATACTGTAAGAGTGCAGAGCCTTAGCGGATTTAACGAGGTGTAATCATGTCATATCCAGTAAATTTTACCGATAATGTTAACAAAGGATCTATCACAGTTCAAGATAATTCAATTAATACTGAAACATCTTTACAACTGCCAGGCAAGTCGTTAACAAGTTACGGAACTGTAATAAATACCAATTTTTTGCATCTATTAGAAAATTTTGCAAACAATAGCTCGCCATCGAACCCAGTTGAAGGACAACTATGGTATGATACTACAACTGGTGTTGACCAGTTAAAAGTATATGACGGCGCTTTTTGGGTTGCAGCAAGTGGACTAAAAAAATCTACTACACAGCCTATTGCGTCCTCAAGTTTAACAGGCGACTTGTGGGTTGACACAACAAATCAACAATTGTACTTATATTCAGGATCTTCATGGGTATTAATTGGCCCAGAATATTCATCAGGTGCTGCCACCGGCCCAAGATTTGTAACTATTTCTGGAACTGATAATGTTGAATATCCAGTATTAATGACCTATGTAAATAATATTATTATTTCAATTGTTAGTTATGGAGAATTTACTCCAAAATTAACTCTTCCAGGATTTACTACAATTAAGCCAGGTATAAATTTGGCTAATATAGATACAACTGGCGACGGAATAAATAACGTAAAATTTTATGGAACGTCAGAAAAGTCTGAGTCGTTAATGGTTGGCGTAACTGCATATGCTGGATCAGATTTTGCAAGATTATCTGCAAACAATATATTTACAAAATCAATTAGAATCGCAGACAATTCGGGTGTTAGAATTGGCGAAACTGAAACTTTCACTGCTGGTACAGATGGAAGTAATGCATTACTTAAAAATTTAAGTACTGATGGATCTATTGAGTTGAGAGTTAATACTCAAACCACTGGAATTAAAATTACTAATACAGGTAATGTTGGAATAAAGAATATTAATCCTCAGTCAGCATTAGACGTTACAGGAAGTATTGCAGCAAGCGGACCAATAAGTGTTACTGATGATACTGCAAGCACGTCTGTAAGTACTGGAGCACTTAAAGTATCAGGCGGTGTTGGAATTTCAAAGGCTGCTTATATAGGTGGAGATTTAACAGTAAGTGGTACAACTTCAACACTTAAAGATATTGTACCTGATGCAACTGGAACCCGCAATATAGGAACTTTAGAAAAAAAGTTTAATAATATATATGCTTCAACTATTTTTGGAAATGTGCAGGGTAATTTTGTTGGAGCTCTAAGTGGAATAGCATCGAGTGCTAATAAAATGACTACAGCAACTAACTTTTCAATAGCAGGCGATGTTACATCTAGTGCAGTAGTAAACTTTGACGGAACAGGCGGAACTAAAACTTTTAATGTATCAATTGATAATAGTTTTATTACTAATAAAACATTGTACACTGACGTTGTAAAAAATAATGAAGAAATAATTCTTTATAATCCTACTGAAACAGGATCTAAAGTTTCTGGTTCAACACAAGGAATTGGTGTATATAAAGCAAAAGTTAGTCAAATTACTTCGCTTGTACCGACTTTTGCAGTAGGCATGCTTATGCCATACGCCGGCGCAGTTGCTCCTTCAGGATGGCATATGTGTGATGGTACATCGTTATCAAGATCAACCTATTCGGCATTGTTTAGTGCAATTGGTACAGCGTATGGTTTTATTACAAGTAGTACGTTTAATGTTCCAGATACACGAGGCAGAAATTTGTTAGGACTGCAAGGCAACGCTGTTCGAACATCTGCAACAGACGAAGGTAGAGCGTATGATGAGGTAGAGGCTAAAAGCCTCGGCGGCACAGGCGGAGCACAACGAAGGTATTTAACCAAAGACCAATTACCACAACACCAACATAGTCTAGTAGGAACTGATGAATCTAATACACAATACTATGCAGTTACTAGCACAACTGGTGTTATTGAAGATAGTAAATCAACACTAATTGACTTTGCTGGCGCAGGCGAATCTGGAAGAGGCCGTACAGAGACAAGCAATGTTGCAGGATTAACTAACACTACACAAACAGTTAACGGAGTTGCTAACCTATCAGTTGGTAATAAATTTACTACAGTTTCACCGTTCTTAACGGTAAACTATATTATATATACAGGAGTCACAGTATGAGTTATAAGATAAACAAGACGGATGGTTCCTTACTAGTTGACTTAGTAGATGCTACTGTTGATATTGAGACCACTAACTTAACTCTTGTAGGCAAAGGATATGCTGGGTATGGTGAAACATTTAATGAAAATCTTATAAAATTATTAGAAAATTTTAAAAATGTTACGGCCCCGACTACTCCACTTACAGGACAATTATGGTATGATTCGAGTACATCAAAATTAAAAGTATATAATGGGGCGTTATGGAAACCTACTGACACTGTAACAGTATCAAATGTACAGCCGCCTATGGTAGCCGGTGATATTTGGATTGATAGCGAGAATGAACAATTATATTTTAGTGACGGTACTAGTATACTATTAGCCGGCCCGATGTATACCAAACAGCAACAATCATCAGGGGTTGACGTTAAAGATATAACTGACAATAATGGAGTTAAGCACACTATTGTACGACAACTTATTAGTGGAACACTAATGGCAGTACATACTAAATCTGATATAGTATATGATACAAATAATACTACTAATTTAAATATACTTCCTGGATTTACCAGTCCGTTAAACACTGGTATGAATATAAACCCTAGTCAGACCAATTTTATACTTAATGGTACAACTACTGCTTCAAAAAATATTATATCATCTGTAGGAGTTTCATATACTCCTGAAGATCTATTAAGAGTAACATCAAATAATACTACTACTGGTAAATTGCATATTAAAAATGATAATGGATTAACTTTTGGAATTGACAGTGATTATGTTATTAAAGTTGAAGGTAATACTATTATTAATAGGGGAAAAGATGGCAGCGACTGGCGACTAGATATCAGCCAAGGCGCAACAAATAATACTGCTATAAGTGTTGTTAATAGTACAACACGAATTGGGTTTTGGAATACAGCACCGCAATATAGTTTAGACTTAACAGGTGATCTTCGTGTAACTGGAAATTTAATAGTCGAGGGCACGTCAACTAGTGTTGACGTAGATAATCTAAGAGTCGAAGATAAATTAATAGAATTAGGAATTACTAGCGATAGTACATTATTAACAGAAGCACAAGCCAACAATTCAGGCATATCAGTGCGTGTAAGCGGCGACGATAAAACATTAACATGGACCACAGCTTCAAATGCGTGGAACTCGTCATGTGGGTTTAATGTTCCTACTGGATTTACATATAAAATTAATAATGTTGAAGCATTTATAACAATAGCAAATTTAAAAACATTAGTTGCTGCGGCAAGTACTTATGGTGACTTCCAAACAGCAATAGCAGCACTATAAATGATTGCAGTATTTAAACTAAATACACATGCATAAGAGGAAAGTTTACAAATGGCATACACAATTAACAAATTTAATGGTACAGTTTTATCAACAATTGAAGATGGAACAGTAGATCAAACTACTAACCTAAAACTTATTGGTAAAAACTATGCAGGCTATGGCGAAGCACAAAACGAAAATATGTTATTTTTGTTAGAAAACTTTAGTAGTTCGGCTGCACCAACAAGACCAGTAGGTGGCCAACTATGGTATGACTCAAGTGTACAAAAATTAAAATTATACAATAGTACTGCAACAACTTGGAGACCAGTAGGAGGCGCTCAAGTATTAGCTAGTGCTCCGTCGACTGGAACTGCAGGTGACTTTTACTGGAATACCACAACAGGACAGTTGTTTACATATAATGATTCAAATACTTGGACATTAGTAGGTCCCCAAGCAACAGATTCGAGTGGCACAACTCAGATGCAGAGTAGAGTATTAAAAGCAACCACAGGCGTAAATCATCCTGTGATTGTATCTATTCTCAATGATGTAGTTGTACATATTATTAGTAACACAGGATTTACAATTGATTCAACCTCGGCTATAACAGGATTTGATATTGTTCAAAAAGGGTTAACTTTAAAAGATACAAAAACTGCTACAGGAGGAGTTACGAGTTCAGATTATAGACTTTGGGGTACTTCCTCAAATGCATTAAAATTAGGCGGTTTACCTTCGTCGAGCTTCTTACAATCTGTTAGTCCTCAGCTAACAGGAACAACTAAATTTGCAGATGGCGGCTATACTTTAGGTACTTCAACTGCACTAACAGTTAGTGTATCAAGTTCAACACCAACATTTAAAATGAACAACAATAAATTTAATATTACTGATAGTGCAGCAAGTTCTATGCTTGCATTTGGTGCTGCTTCAGGAGGTGATGCAGCTTATTGGTACACTGACGGAACAGTTAACTTAGGATCTTCGACTAAAAAATGGGGTGCGGTGTATAGTGATAGTTTTAAAGGAACAGCAGATCAAGCAAACACATTACGAGTTGATAACGGGGATGTAACTTTGGCTACGTCTTATGCGGTTGCTGCAACTGCTGCAAGTGTCAACACAATTGCAGCTAGAGATTCAAGTGGTAACCTAACTGCGGTACTGTTTAGTGGTACAGCTACACAAGCAAGATATGCAGACTTGGCAGAAAAATATACTACCGACAAAGAGTATCTAGTCGGTACAGCAATGTGCGTCGGCGGTACTGCAGAAACTACAGCAGCAAACTCTAGTTGCATGTGCATTGGTGTTATATCTGCAGACCCAGCATATCTAATGAATTCAGAAGCAGAAGGACAAGCCATTGGATTAAAAGGTCGTGTTCCAGTACGCTGCAACGGTGTAGTTAAAAAAGGTGAAGCAGTCTATGCGTGGCAAGACGGAGTATGCTCAACAATACAGACAACAGCATTTGTTGGTATTGCGCTCGAGTCTAGTGATGTTGAATCAGAAAAGTTAGTTGAGTGTGTACTAAAGGTTTAAATAGTTTATAAAATAGGAAAAATTTGTTATGGCAATTGGTGATATAGTCACAGCTTCAAAATACAACGAAATACAATCAAGAGTAGTACAAATTTTTGGAACTGGCTCAGGACAGTTTGGATATGGACAACCAATACAGTCTAGTCAATTAGCATCTTCAATTATAGTTGATGACATACATATGTCTCGTTTAAAAACAGATTTAAGCAAACTTTATGCACATCAAACTGGAACTAATCCTACATTAACTGATGTTACAGCATCGGCAAATATTACCAATGCAGTATACGCACAATATGAGAATATATCTACTACATCTTTTACTAACAAATTTAATATATATGAATTAACACAAGCTGATATCGAAACAAAATTAACTAGTGTTAGAAATAGCACCTGGGGTGTAAACGATGGCGCCCCGATAATTACACATAATTTTAAAGTAGTATTTGATAATGCAAATCATAGAAGATATTTTTTTAATTCAGGAGGCCAGATAATATTTAACGCAACACTTATTAGCGGCACTGGAGCAAAATTTGACGAATGGGTAGGAATGTTAAATACTACTATAGTAAAGTTTGAACATAATAGTACACTTGATCAAAGTAATTCTGTATTAACAAATATAGGAAATTACGATCTAACTTCAGTATATCAAACTATTGCACAACGACAAGGAACTGGATCATATTCAGAAAATCTATATAAAATTTATGCTAGACAAACTAGTACTAGTGTGTTACAATTTAAAGTAGAGTTTAATGATGCAGACACTGGAGGCTCAGCTGAAGGTTTCTTTGGTGATGAATCAGTTTCGGGTACATTAACAAATAGTATTTCACAACGTCGAGCTACTGGCTCAAATGTATCAATAACAACTCCAGCATATAACACTGTTACAGAATTAGAATAAGGAAAATAGTTAATGGTTTCTACAGGGGATATAATCGCAGCAGGACAGTACACAACTTTACGTGCTTTGAAGAGTATGCATCTGAATATAGTTTAAGGAAATAACATGAGCGAAAAGTACTATACACTAGGAACCTACACAGCAGTACAATGGGCTAAACTACATGCGGAACTTATTGCAGACGGAAATACATACGCTAGTGTACCAAGTAGAGAAGTTACAGTAGAAGATGAAAAATTACACAGCCCAACACGTGGTAGTTATTTGCTTACACTAGAAGAAGCAACTGCACTAAAAAGCGATGAACGTGTAAAATTCATTAACGAAAGTCCTGAAAAATATCCTGAAACATATATGCCACCTTGGGAAGAATTACATTGTGCAACCAACAATACACTAACTGACAGATGGCCAAATGCATACAACAACTATCAAATGTGGACTGTTGGCGGTCAGTGGGAAGATAGTAATTTTAGCAATGCTGAACCTACAATAAATCGTACAACCGCTTTGTATAGAATGCAAACAAAACAAAATCCGTGGAAAACTGCAACAACAAATGATAATGTTGCTATTAGCAGTAAAATACAACAAGTTGGGGCAGGTGAGAACGTTGACATTATTTGTGCTGATAATGCTAGCTGGATAGGACATACTGAATTTATCAACAGTGGTGTTACAAACGCAGTAAATCCAACTGACTATGTAGGCGGCAATGTACTTCCAGGAAATGGTATTTGTGATTGCTTAGATTTGGTATTAGACGCTCCTTATTATATTGATGCAGCTTGGTTTGATGCAGATGCCGCAAATAGACTTATGACACGTTGGGATGGTACAACTGTACCTGTAGAGAGTGTTGCACGTATTTGGTGGCAAAATAGTAGTCAACGTAGTGCAAGTTTTGCGGCATTTGGAAATATACCAGTTAGTAGCTACTATACTAGAGATAGAGCCAATGGTAGTAATACAACATTTCCTACTAGTGGCACACATGGTACTCAATGTGCTAGTTTAATATTTGGGCGTACACATGGATGGGCATACAATGCTAACAAATGGATTTTAAATTTATATGGTTCTTATAATCCAGGTAGTTTTGAAATTGGATTTGATTTACAAAAAGTATTTCATGAATATAAACCTAATAACGCATTATATGGAACAAAAGATCCAACAATGAGTTCAAACAGTTGGGGATTTAGAGCATACGATAAAAGCGGAAGTCATTACTACTGGAGAACGGATGCCGCAGTCTCTTACAGCGGAACATCTGACGAGCCAGGATTTATTAGTTGGTTAGGTGCAACTGGTGACGGCGGTCGTTGGAAATCAGAAATGTATGACAATAGTATGACACAAGCTGGCGACGAACTTACACAAGCAGGTGTTATATGTGTGATGGCAGCAGGAAATAGTAATCAACAGCAAGTAACACCTGACCATCCAAACTATGATAACCGTATTAGCAACAACACTACTAATACATTCTATCAAGATACATTTAGTGAGTTTGGGTATAACGTAACAGGATCAACAAACAGAAGAGGGTGGCCGCAACACATTGGTAAAACAGAATCACAAACTGCACAAGGCAACACCACAGTCAAGTTTCCAGCCATTAACATTGGTTGTTTAGATGATGATATGTATGGTTACTATGATCAAGATAGAAAAGCAAACTATAGTGATATGGGAAGTGCCATTGATTTATTTGCGCCAGGAGACGGAACACTTGCCGCAACAAAGCCATTTTATGGAATGCCACTAAATGTTGCTAGATCAGACGCTAGTTATAGTGGATTAACAGCCATTTCTGCCTGTCGAGACGTGAGATTTGGTGGTACTAGTGCCGCCTGTCCAGTAGCATGTGGATTTTTAGCAATTGCGATGCAGTATAACAGGGGCTGGACATATGAAGATTTGCGCAATTGGATTAAGACAAATGTACAAGTACAACCCACTACTGATATATATGTAGGCACAGAACCTACAAGCCCTACGGCAGATTGGAATCTTGATTTTAATGCACTAAGAAGTGCCGATCGCAGAATACTGTATCAAGCAACTATACCAGTTAGTACATCTTATCCTGGAACTGTAGCAACTGGTGATATAATCACAGCAGGCCAGTACACAACTTTACGTGGATTAGTAGCCGGCGTAACAACAACTAAGTATGGTCAAGCGTTATTGTCACCTACTCGATCTGTTGGGAATACCATTGACCAGAGCGCAATTGAAGGGTTATGGAAAGATACTGCTAGAGCACATTGGCATCAAACTGGAAGTCATAATACCCTTGCAGTCTCTGTACCCGAAGTAGGATACACTTACGGTGCTAATGCTACAGTTAAAACAGGTGCTGGACAAATAATAAGTATTACAAAAGCAACACCAGGATTGGTTACAGTATCTGAACCTCATGGGCTTCAAACAGGAATGGGTGTTACTCTTAATGGAGTTGGTGGCATGACGAACCTCAACGATAATCAGTATATTGTAACAGTAGTAGACGCAACAAAATTTACTATATCAAATACTAATGATTATTCTCTACATGAACCGTCCACTGGCACATATACTATCACTAGTTCTACAATATCAAATTCTATTCAAATGGGATATAATGATTATAATAGTGCAATTACTGTTACCCGAGCTGTTGATTTACCTGATACTACTATTGCTAGTAACTATGATATAGCTACTTTACATACAAGTACTCCGCGTACTACTGCATGGGGAAACAGTGTTGATATAATTACTCATGATGTAACGGTTACTTTTAACACAGGTGGAAATTACTCAAGGACAAGCTATTTTGAAGCCGGAGGACAAATTTGGTTTACTGCTGGCATAAGCGGTGGAACCAATACCGCAGGTAGTAAATATGCTAGTTGGAATGGATTAATTGCTACTATTGGAACAGTAAAATTTGGACGTGATGTTACAACCAATGGTACTATTACAGATACTGATGGGTATAATGATCTAACTACTACCTATAAAGAAATATTTAAAGCAGATGCAGGTGCTGGAGTGTATGCTGAAAATGATTACAATATTCAAGCTAAATTAGTTAGCTCTAACAAGATTCAATTTTTAATTGAATTCCGTGATGATGACGCAGGCGATCAACAAGATGTTCCTGACGGCGAGGCCGGCCCGGCTGGCGCCGCCGAAGACGAAGATGTTGGAGGAACCACTACTTCGGTTGTTAACGCATATGTACCTAATAGTGCGTTTACATATAATGGATCAAGTATAACAGCAGTATATTTTCCTACACCAACTGCTGTAGCAAATTCTCAATTACAATAAATTACTTGACAAATATAATATTTACATATATAATTGTATATATAAATATTGGAGAATTATATGGACGACAGACTTTCTAAAGCATTAGATTTTAGTAAATATGCAGTAACACTTTCTAATCAAAAACGTCTGCTCAAAGAAAAATATCTTGAATCATCAATAGTCTATCACAATAGAGGCCAGTTTTTGATCAGTCAAACTTTAATAGCACATGTAAGTGCGTTGGTAAATGCACAACAACTTGATGCTGTGATTGTTGATGACTTTGATATACCAATACGTTTTGATAATTTAGAAGAATTTTTAAAAGTAATTTTAGAAGTATACTACACAGCTTCATCAGAATACCATAATGAGTACGAAAAAATTACAAAACAAAGATCAGTAGCTGGCATAGTTGAATTATGAAATCAGGTGTAGTTTTTATTGCAAGAAATAATAACAGTATTGATTATGTAAAACAAGCAGCATTTAATGCAACTAGAATTAAAAAATACTTAGATTTACCAGTTTCTCTAATAACTGATACTAATTCACAGGATAGTGTATATTTAGATGTGTTTGAAAATATAATTACCATACCAGATAGCACATTGCATTCTCGTCGAACTTTTAAAGATGGCACAATATTAAAAAAAGATGATTTCAAGAATACTGAACGCTCATTGGTTTATGATCTAACACCATATGATCAAACACTATTGCTTGACACAGATTATATTGTATCAAATGATATTTTTAAAAGTTGTTTTGTTCAACCTCATGATTTTTTAATATACAGTGGCGGAATTGAAGTAACAGGTACAAAAAACACTGAAGAATTTAATTATATTACCAAAACTGGTCCTAGATTTTACTGGGCAACAGCTATATTTTTTAGGAAAACACAAAAAACTAATTTATTATTTGAACTTACCAAGCACATACAACAAAATTGGTCGCACTACGTAAATTTATATCAAATTCCATCATCTTTGATTAGAAATGATTTTATTTTTAGTATTGCAATTCATATCTTAAATGGCCACCAAGCAGGTGATTTTGCTAAATCAATGCCGGGCACAATGTTTTATACCATTGATCAAGATGAGCTACTTTCATTAGCTGACGACAAGTTTACTTTCTTTTCTAATAAAGAGCAACGTGTATCTAATATCTCAGGCTGCAATGTACATGTTATGAATAAATTTAGTTTGCATAGGATTATTGAAAATGACTATTAATTTTACAATGTTTGCTCAAAACAACAAAGATGATTATGTCAGACAAGCTTATGTAGCTGCAATGAGTATTAGATGTTCAAATAAAGATGTTAGTATATGTTTAATCACTAATGATTCAGTTGATATTCAATACAAACACATGTTTGATTATATTATTCCTATGCAGAACGTAAATTACAACAACGAAGGTGAATGGAAAATACACAATAGGTGGCAAATTTATAATTGTACGCCTTATGATCAAACAATTGTAATAGACACTGACATGCTTGTATTAGATGACATATCGTCTTGGTGGAATTATCTACAAACCAAAGAATTATTTTTTGTATCTAATGTAAAAACTTATAAAAATGAAAATGTAATTGATAATTATTATCGAAAAGCATTTAAAAAATATAATTTGCCCAATATATACAGTGGATTTCATTACTTTAAAAAGTCTGAGTTTTCTTATACATTTTATAAATGGTTAGAATATGTGTTAAAAAATTGGAAAGTCTTTTATAATGAATTCGCTGGCGGAACAGTGTATCAAAAACAAGCAAGTGTTGATCTAAGTTGTGCAATTGTGTGTAAAATATTAGGTGTTGAATCTAAAATATTAGGCATTGGTATTAACTATCCTACATTTACACATATGAAAACATATATACAAGGATGGTCCACCCCAAATTCAAACAGCTGGCAACGAATTGTTGGAACCTATTTTACCAAAGACTGTGAATTAAAAATTGGCAACTTTCAACAACACGGAATTTTTCATTATACTGAAAAAGATTTTTTAACTGATGAAATAGTAAATACCTATGAAAGTTTTTTTGAGGAATTAAATGCATAGCAATATTAAAAAATATGTTTACTATGATAAAAATGGTAATATAACAGCAATTCGAAACAGTAACACTAGCTCAGATAATATTCCGTGTCTTGAAGTTGATTTAGATCAAGTTATTGATTTGGTTACAGGAGCCAAACCGTTTAGTAATTATTGTATTATGTTTGACACTATTTCAAAAAAAAATCAATTAACTATAAAAACTGTTGATGAAATTAATAATTATGATGCAAACAGATCTATTTACAAAATACAAAAAAGTTCAAATGCTGATGTTACTATTATAAAAAATTGTAAAGAAAAATGTTGGAGTATTAAATTTCATGATCAAATAGATATAAATCTACTAAGCATTGCATCGTTGTCATTTAGCATTACAAAAGAAAATGACCCTCACGAATTGTACCGAGTTTTTAAAATTAACTTAAATAGTTTGGAAGATTATAAAATACCTATGATATACGATAAAGAGTTATTGGAAAACAGTGTGTATACTTTGAAAAGATTTGAATCTTATAGCATCGAGATAATACAATGAGCAAAATTATTAATGTAGTAGACTGTGATATTATATATCTAAGCTATGACGAACCTAATGCAGAAAAAAATTATACAGATCTGTGTAGAAAAATTCCGTGGGCTAAAAGAGTACACAGAGTTGAAGGAAGCGATGCAGCTCACAAAGCCTGCGCTGAACTATCTGAAACATCTAGATTTATTACAGTCGATGGCGATAACATTGTACATTCTGAATTTGTAAATCAAAGTGTTGAATTTGCAAATGGAACAAACTTGTCTAATAAAGTTATTAGTTGGGCAGGCTATAACACTATAAATGGACTAACATATGGTAATGGCGGAATCAAATGCTGGGATAAGAACACAGTATTAAAAATGAAAACCCATGAAAATGCAGATAAAAATAATTTAAAAGCACAAGTTGATTTTTGTTGGGATTTAGATTATGTGCAATTAAGCAAATGTATGAGCACAGTAGAAAATAATTATACCCCTCAACAAGCATGGCGTGCTGGATTTCGAGAAGGTGTAAAAATGTGTCTTATTGAAGGCATAAAACCTTCAATAAAAGATATGAAAGCAATACATTGGAAAAATCTTAGCAGACTATATGTTTGGTGCATGACTGGTGCAGATGTTAAAAATGGACTTTGGGCCATATATGGTGCTAGAGAAGGTTTTTATAAAACAATGTGTACTGATTGGGATTATATTAATGTAAGAGATTTTAAATGGCTAAACAACTACTGGAATGAAAAAGGCAATATTGTTGAAGAAGATATCAAACATTATATTGAAGAGTTAGGCACTGACTTAAAAAATCAATTAGATGTACCAATAGATTCGATGCCGTATAATAGTGGACAAAGTAAGTTTTTTAAACACATGTACAAAAGTCCAGCAAGGCCAGTACATAAGTCTATAGTTGAAAGTATATCCAATACTTACGATATAATAATGATTTCATATGGTGAACAAAATTCTAATGAAAATTTCAACTTATTAAAACGTAGATTTCCAGCTGCAAAAAGAATACACGGTGTAAAAGGTATTGCTAATGCGCATATTGCAGCCGCTGAAATATGTGATACTGATATGATGTGGATTATTGACGGAGACGCTGAAGTTGTTGAAACATTTAATTTTGAATATACAGTGCCTGAGCATGATAAAGATGCAGTACATGTATGGCGTAGTAAAAACCCTATTAATGATCTAGAATATGGGTACGGCGGCATAAAATTATTACCAACTGAGCTTACTAAAAAAGTTGATAAAACAAGAGTTGATGTTAATACAAGTATTAGTCGAAACTTTAAAGTAATGAAAGATCTTAGTTGTTATACAAAATTTAATACTGGGCCATACGAATCGTGGAAAAGTGCGTTTCGAGAATGTGCAAAATTATCAAGTAAGATAATTGATAGACAAAAAAATGATGAAACAAATCAACGACTTGAAATTTGGTGTACAGTAGGAAGTGATAGACCTTTTGGCGAATATGCAATAGCTGGCGCTGTTGCTGGAAAAGAGTTTGGACAATCACACAAAGATAAAATGTTTCATATTAATGATTTTGATTGGTTGATACAACAATTTAAACAAGCATATAATAATATTGAAACTGAAATTATTGTTGATGATATTCAAGAAGTTTATGCAGATAATAACCCAACTCGTAATACGTCTGTAGCTACTAATTTTAAAATTAATAATAAAAAAGATAATGTTATTATAGACATATTAGATAGATTTGAATTACTTTATGGAAATAAATTAAGTGATGTTAGAAGATTATATAATGACCATGATTTGACTAGTATTTTTAAATTAACTGACAATGAGGACTTGCGTAAAGCAGTAGTTGAAGGAAACATACATAGTTTATTTCGTATAATTGATGCAGATGAAGATTTACGTAAAGCAGTACTAGAAGGTAATCTTAACAGTTTATTTCGTATAATTGATGCAGATGAAGATTTACGTAAAGCAGTAGTTGAGCACAACTTACACAGTATATTTAGAATTACAGATGCAGATGAAGATTTACGTAAAGCAGTAGTTGAGCACAACTTACACAGTATATTTAGACTTACAGATGCAGATGAAGATTTACGTAAAGCAGTAGTTGAGCACAACTTACACAGTATATTTAGACTTACAGATGCAGATGAAGATTTACGTAAAGCAATATTAGAACAAAATTTTTATAGTATGGCTAGATTACTGCCGGAAGTAGCTGATGAATTTAAAATCTTAGATAATGACTATTTTGCACTTTGGAGAATTTTAGAAAAATATTCAAACAGTTTATTAGTTAATCCAATTAAAAAATTGTATAATAATAAAGATTTTGATTTTGATTGTATTAGTAGAGGACAAATACAAAGTAAACAATGGTTGGTTAATGAACTAGTAACAGTAAACCAAAATCTTGGTACTGTGTTTTTGTGTGCAGGCTGGTATGCTACAGTTGTACCTTTGTTAATTGAAGCCGATGTACAGTTTGATAAAATTAGAAGTTTTGATATTGATCCAACTGTTTGGAAAATTGCTGAAATATTTAATAAAAGTTTAGTACAAGACAAATGGAAATTCAAAGCTTCAACAGCAGATATTTTAGAATTAAACTATTCGTCGGCTACGTACCAAACTATAAAAAGCAACGGAGAGTTGGAGTTTCTCAAAGACATACCTAATACTATTATAAATACCAGCTGCGAACATATACATCATTTTAATCATTGGTACAGTTTAATACCAGCAGGTAAATTAGTAATATTACAAACCAATAATTATTTTGATATTGAAGAACATGTCAATTGTAGTATTGATTTAGATAACTTTGTTGAATCGGCACCAATGAGTCAATTACTTTACAAAGGTAAATTAGAATTAGAAAAATATGATAGGTTTATGATAATTGGATATAAATAATCTTACACTTCGAGAGTTACAAAAAGAAAGTGCAAGGGCATTGACTACTATGCAAGCTACAAATAATAATATACATCAGTTTAATAAATGTGCGCATCATAATAGTCAAAATTGGTATCGTGCTGTTATTGAGTGGTATATCAATGAATACGGTGGATTACCAAGCAAAACAGGTCCGGCTAAAAATGTAAAGCTAGTATTAGATGTATAGATACAAAGATATACGTTCAATACACCTTGAAGTTACACAAAATTGCCAAGCTAATTGTCCTATGTGTGATCGAAATATGAATGGTAAAGGTATTAATCCTCATATTAATTTAGACGAACTTAGTTTAGAAGATTGTAAGCGTATATTTACGCCAGAATTTATTGCACAGTTAGATACAATGTATATGTGCGGTAACTTAGGCGATCCTATTGTTGCACGAGATACACTAAAAATATTCCGTTACTTTAGAGAGCATAACCTTACAATGTGGTTAAGCATGAACACTAATGGAGGAGCAAAAAGTGCAGAATGGTGGAAAGATCTTGCACAAGTTATTAATAAAAAGGGTGCAGTTATATTCAGCGTAGACGGGTTGCGCGACACTAATCATCTTTATCGTCAAGGAGTAAATTGGGATAACGTAGAGCGTAACATGCAAGCGTTTATCAATGCTGGAGGCAGAGCACGTTGGGACTTTTTAATATTTGAACACAACCAACACCAGGTAGATGAAGCTGAAGCACTTGCAATGTCTTGGGCCTGCGAAAAATTTATGAAGAAAAAAACAGGCAGATTCATAACACAGGATTCAAAAAAGAAAGAATCACATCAAGCAGTTGATAAAAAAGGCAACGCTACAGCAGAACTTAAAAAACCCGATGCTAAGTATCAAAATAAAGCACTATCTAAACTAGATGTAATTAAAAACAAATACGGTAGCATGGATGCGTATTATGACGCAGCACCGGTTATATGCAAAGTTAAAAAAGATAATAGTTTGTTTATCACAGCCGAAGGACTTGCAATGCCCTGTTGTTGGACTGCTGGTCGTATGTACAAATGGTGGCACAAAGATCCTAAGGCAGAACAGATATGGAATTTTATTGACAAAGATACCCTGGATGCACGTAAAGGACTTTCAAAAGTTTTTGATACAGGTGTGTTTGATAGAATACAGGATAGTTGGAATAAGTCAAGTTGTAGTAGCGGAAAATTAAAAGTATGTGCTATGAAGTGCGGAGCCGAATTTGATCCTTTTGCAGCACAATTTAAATAAGTAGTAGTAATATGACAGATAAAAAACACCCTTCCGATACCTTTTGCCTATTACCGTGGGTACATCTTAGTACAAGACCAGACGGTAGTATGCGAGTATGCTGTACAGCAAATGCAAGTTCAGTTGGTCCTACTAATGATAAAGAACATGGTGGCCAAGTTGGTATCTTAAAAACTGACGACGGTAAGCCTAACAATTTAAATGTAAGCGACTTTGAAACTGCTTGGAACAGTAACTATATGAAAAATGTTCGTAAGCAAATGTTAGCTGGCGAAAAACCTCCAAGTTGTTTAAAGTGCTACAAAGAAGAAGCAGCAGGGCATCGAAGTAAACGTATGTGGGAAACAGCATACTGGGAAAAACGTGTTGACTTAGACAAAATTTTAGCAGATACAAAAGAAGATGGCGAAGTTCCGCCTAACTTAGCATATATCGATCTGCGCTTTGGAACAAAGTGCCAACTAGCTTGTGTTATGTGTAGTCCGCACGATTCGAGTGGATGGATTAAAGATTATAAAAAGATCTTTCCTGAAGTAAAAAACGAATCTCTAAAAGAAATTATGCAGTGGAAAGACAAAGGTAGTACTAATGGTAGTAGCTATAATTGGCATAAACAAAATCCTAAATTTTGGAAGCAATTTTACGAACAAATGCCTAGTATGCAACAGATATATTTTGCAGGCGGTGAAAGTCTTATCATTGAAGAGCATTACGAAATACTCGAACATGCTATTAAGATGGGGTATGCAAAAGATCTTGAATTACGTTACAACTCAAACGGAGTTGAATGGCGAGATGACTTGTTTGACATGTGGAAAGAATTTAAACTAGTACGTTTCCACTATAGTATAGACAGCATTAAAGAAATGAACGATTACATTCGTTATCCAAGCAAGTGGACACGCCAAGAAGAAGTGTTCCATTTACTGGATACACAAACAAGTAACAATGTTGAAGTTACCATTGCTTGTGCAGTACAAGCATTGAATGTATATTATTTGCCAGACTTTATACAATGGAAACTTGAGCAAGGATTTAACAAAATCAATATGTGGCCATTTGGCGCAGGCGGTATTAGTCAGCACTTTGTATATTGGCCTGCACATCTAAATGTAAAAGTATTGCCTAAATGGTTCAAAGAAGAATGTAGAGTAAAGTACGAAGCCTGGTATCCTTGGTGGGAAGCTAACTGGGAGCTAGGTATTCCAAGTTGGCACAAAGGCAAAGTAGATTACGAACAATGGCGTAGTGCCGACTATGGTATAAAACGGTTAGATGGAATATTAAGTTTTATGGAATCAGAGGATTGGAGTCAACGTCTTCCTGAGATGCAACAATTCTTAGGGTTATGTGATAAGCAACGTGGTATTACTTTTGCTGAAACATTTCCAGAGATGAAAGATATCTTTGATGCAAACAATTAATGATAACGATGTTCATCAAATACAAGTTGATATAACAAGTTACTGTAATAGTTTTTGCTGTGGCTGTATCCGTAATATACGTGGCGGACCTGTAAATCCAAGATTAAAATTGCAGCATATGTCTTGGTCCATATGGAAAGAAGTTTGTAACTTTGCTAAACATAGTAATACGCATCTTATAACTTTTAACGGAAATTATGGAGATTTTACAAGTCATCCAGAAATTGTTGATATGTTATATTATCTGCATGAAATACATCCTAAAATAAAACTAGCAATACATACAAACGGCGGAGCTAGGAATACACAATTTTGGATAGATCTTGCAAAAGTGTTCCAGCTGTTTGACGATTCGCAAGTTGTGTTTAGTATTGACGGGCTAGAAGATACTAATCATATCTACCGTCGTGGAGTAGACTTCAATCAGATAATGGCTAATGCAAAAACCTTTATGGACCTTGGCGGCGCCGCACGATGGAGAATGATAGTATTTGATCATAACAAACATCAGTTAAAAGAAGCAAGTAATATGGCCAAGCGTTTAGGCTTTTGGTCATTTACGCTAAATCGTAGTTATTTTACAGAACACGAAATGGACGAGTATAAAGAATTTCCTGCAGGCACAATTACAGCACCTACTGCAAAAGAAGTTGATACAATGCGCTCTGATGTTGAATTTATCGATGATAGTGTAAATATATCACAGAAGAAAAAACTAGTAAAAATAAAAAGTGCATGTCCGTGGCAGCAAGAAAAAAGTATACAGGTAAACCAGATGGGTGAAGTTTTTCCTTGTTGCTATTTAAGTTTTCACACAGGTAGCAAATGGCGTGACAATTTTGAATGGCTTGATGAAAAAATCAAGTTGTATGGCAAAGATTTTAATAACTTACATAAGCATTCGTTTAAAGATATTGTAAATCATGACTTTTTTAAAAAAGATTTGCCACATTCATTTAAAAATAGTTTGCTAGGTATTTGCACAGCAAAGTGTGGTGTGTAATGTTTAAGTGTGGTTGGCTAGCAGGCGGCATTAATATTTCAGAAGACCCATCGAGGTCGGTAATGCCTTGTTGTCATGTCGATAAGTTAGATCCTAAAAATCATGTATTAATACATAATGGAAAGGATCTTATAAACGGCAATACACTAAAACAAATGCGCAAAGATGCTGTAAATGGTATTACCCCAGAGTTGTGTAAAATGTGTGTATCAAAAGAAGAGTTGGGTATAGACACGCCTCGGTTGCGTAGTATTAGAGAATTCAATAACAACGGTATTGTTAAAGAAGTATTTGATCCGTCTGATGTTGAAGCATTATATATTAAGTTTAGTAACTTGTGCAACTTTAAATGCGTGATGTGCGGAGCAGGATCAAGTCATTTGATTGCAAAAGAACAAAACTGGAGTACACCTCTTTCGGAAATAAACAATTTTTACGAAACACAACTGTTAGATTTGCTACCACAGATGTCAAACTTACGCCGTGTGCAAATTACCGGCGGCGAACCGTTATTATATAAAAAGAAAAATTTAGACTTTTTGAGTAAACTTTCAAAAGATGTAAAAATACAATATAGAACAAACGGTAGTATATATGATAACGAAGTAACTGATTTCTTAAAAACTTTTGACACGGTGCATTTTTTAACGTCAATTGACGGGCAAGAAGATGTATTGCATTATCAACGTCCACGAAGCGAGTGGAATGTAATCAAAGAAAATCTTGAACAATACAAAGATAAAGGTTTTACAATTGTTAACACTATGACAGTAACATCTTTTAATATTCATCAAATACCAAAGTTTATTAACGAACAAGGGCATTTATTTGATTATATGGTTTATACTCCTGTAAGATTTCCAGAAGAATATAGAGTAAATCTAATACAGCCTAGTAAGCTCAAACAGATTGTTGAAGAACTAAAACAAGCTGAAAATCCAGAACAGGGCGATCTAAAAAATATTATCAAAGATATAGAAGAAAACTATATGGATACGCCTAGTGATAAAATAATAGAAAAGTTTTGGAAGCAAGCCGAGTACATGAAACAGCATAGAGGTGTTGATTTGGAAACACTCATCTCTGAAATGTACGCAGATTATATACGGTAAGTACATTATGCAGTGCGTTATGCCATTTATACATATGAATATAAAGCCAAACAAAACAGCAACCGCTTGCTGGCGTTGTCACGAAGACCTAGGCGATTACACTACAACTAATCTAACAGATATTTGGTACGGTGAAAAATGGCAAGAGTTCCGCCGACAGCATCTTGCAGGTGAAAAACCCGAAGGATGTAAAAGTTGTTGGCAAATGGAAGAAGCAGGAATCAAAAGCACTAGACTAACAATGCTTGATGATTATGCAGAACAAGTTGAAGCACTCAAAGATGTAGAAGATTTAACAAACCCGCCCTTTCCAAGAGATATGGAGTTTAGATTTGGAAACTTGTGTAATATGAAATGCAGACATTGTAGTCCTAAGTTTAGCAGTCAATGGGTTACACAATGTAAAAAAGATACTGAATTTTATGAAGTTGCAAAAGATATCTCAAGTAGCAGTTTAAACTTTAGTATTAACCAGTTACCTGAAGATACTATGCAACAACTTAAAAGTTTTGCACCTAACTTAAACATGATACGTATAACAGGTGGCGAACCGTTGATGCATCCAATGCATCATGAAATGTTGGAAGTGTTAAAACCATATGCACAAAATATCACACTTGAATATAGTACAAACTTGCACTATCTAAACAACGTATTAGAACATTGGCCATTATATAAAAGAGTTATTTGTAGAGTAAGTGTAGATTCAGATCCAAGCACATATGAATACTTGCGTGAAGGCGGCAACTTAGATAAACTTGTAGAAAACTGGAACACTGTAAAAACACAGATGTCGACCCAAATAGAAAATAAACAACTAGACTTACATGCTACTTGTACTGTAAACGTACTTAATGCTGTTAAGATAGATGAAGTGTTAAAGTTTTGGACAGAACTAGACAGTAGGTTACACGTTAGTTTTGTACAATACCCTGGAGTAATGGATATTTGTAACTTACCAGATAATCTCAAAGACATAATAAGAGAACGCTGTCATATAGGATTAGAATATACAAAACAACATGCATCTAACAGACTAGTACACCATGCAACACAGAGTGTAGAAAAAATAATAAAATGGCTAGACAAACCTGTAAACGCAGAATTTGATCACACATTTGTTAAATGGATGCGAGCACAGGATAAAGTTAATAACAAATGCTTGTTTGATTACTATACAGAATTTGATTACTTAAAGGATTTGTATTATGAAAATATTAATTAAGACAGCCGGACGAACAGGTAGTCATATAATAACAGATTGGTTAAGAAATTATCACCAGTTTGAAACAGTGCTAGACGAGTTTTATAACAATCAACAAACTAATATAGTTGTACATAGCCAGTTAGATTTTATTCCTGATGATCCTCATAATTGGATTTTTGTAAGTAGTAAACGAAAAAATTTATTTGATCAAGCAATAAGTAGACATGTAGCATACATTACTAAACAATCAACTACTTATAAAAAAAATATAACTAAAAAAAATTCAATTAAGTTTGAATTTGTACAACTAATGGGACATATTGGTTCTATAGAAGCAGAACACAGATACTTTGATCATATACAACAAAAGTATAATTGGCAGTCTAAACATACTTTTTATTATGAAGACTTAGTAAAAGGCACAGAAGTATTAAAAACTTTAGTAAGTCGTAAAGAAAACTACTATCAATCTAGATGTACCGAGGCATCTCCATACAATTATAAGTTTATAGTTAAAGATTATGAAACAATGTACAAAAAATATAGGGAATTTAACGAATGAATAAAGTTTGGAGTTTTGGTTGTAGTCACACACTAGGAACAGAACTAGGAGTGTCTAAATATGTAGATCCTGATAAATGGATGCTAGAAAATGCAGGCACAACAAACATTTGGGAAGTTCCTGACAAGCACCTTAGTAGAGTAAGAAATGACTGGGCAGATTTGCTCGACGAGTTGTATAAAACTACAGATCTACTACAAGAAGAAAAACATTTGTCATATGCAGGAAAAGTTGCAGAGTCGCTAGGATATGAATTATGCAATCATGCAATACGAGGATCGGGCGCTGATAGAGCATTGCACGAGTTAAGTGTTGTTCGTGAAAAACATATTGATTGGGATAATGATATTGTATTTGTTGGTTATACACACATTTACAGATTTATGTTTGATGAAGAACGTTGGGACGGCAACCGCAATCTCAACTGGATGAAAACACACAAACAGAAACATTTGCAACAACTACACAAAATGATGTTGTTAGACGGGCCTTGCGATTACTTTTGGAGTGCAGCAAATGCAGGAATATATCATATGATAAAGACAATGTATCCTAAAGTGCATATGATAGATGTAGTAAATACCACTAACACTTTTAAGCCAGGTGCAGCACTAAAAGATTTACGATTTAACACAACAACACTTGACGACTATAGTAAACGAACTGATAATAAAAAAGACATATATCCGCAAGGACATTTTAAAGAATACACACATGAGTTATTAGCAACTCATTTAATCAACAAACTTGGAATAACCCTAGATGAGTAAGATATCGCCACCATCGGAAACATTTTGTAATCTTCCGTGGATGCATATTGCTACTAATGCAAGTGGAAACTTTCGTCCTTGCTGCAACAGTACTCCTGGAAAAAACTTCATCAAAGATCCTGAAACTGGCAAACCTTATAAAATGGGCAAGGTGCCACTTGACAAAGTTTGGAATAGTCCAGATTATGTAAATCTACGTAAACAAATGTTAGCTGGCGAACGTCCGGAAATGTGTTCACGTTGTTGGAAAGAAGAAGATGCAGGCATTGAAAGCCTACGACAAGCATGGATGAATAGATGGCTTGAGGATAAAGAATACACCGAAACACCAGAATTAAACATAGTATATGCAGATATTAGATTAGGAAATATGTGTAATCTCAAATGTCGTATGTGTAATCCTTATGCTAGTAATCAATGGTTAAATGAATGGCACTTGGTTAGCGACCCGTTGCCAGATGACGAAATGAAACGACTTGGAGGAGAAACTTATCCATGGTATCGTTATCAGCAATTTGAAGATAATATTGATGCTATATTACCTACTATTGAAGAAGTATACCTAACTGGCGGCGAGCCAACTATTATCAAAGAACATGAATTTATACTCGATAAGATAATAGATTCGGGTCGTGCAAAAAAAGTAAAAATAAAATACAACACCAATCTAACAAACATTCCAAACTATCTGTTAGAGAAATGGAAAGAGTTTAAAGCAATCAAGTGTAATGTAAGTATTGATGCTGTAGGAGACTTAGATAGATATATTCGTTATCCTAGCAACTGGAATAAAGTCGAAGAGAACTTTTTACGTGTAAGACAGTTGGATAATGTAGTAAACGAAATACATTGCACAGTACAGATGTACAACATTACACGTTTGCATGAGTTCCTTGATTGGGCTGAACCTTTTGGACATAAGATCTATCTAAACATTTTAAATCATCCAGAAGAACTTAACATTAGAGTATTACCACAGGAATTAAAGGCGCAAGTTACAGAAACATTATCTAAGTATATACATATTCCTAAAGTTCAAGGTGTAATAAATTATATGAATGCCGAGAATTGGGTTGACAAACTAGAAAAATTCTATTATTATAGTAAGCAGTTAGATCAGAGTCGTGGTCAAAATCTGTACGATGTACTGCCGGAATTTAAAAAATATGAAGTCTAGAAACATTGCAGTATTTGGTTGCAGCTGGACTCAGGGACTAAAATCTGCAGATTTTGATAACTGGGTAGTTTGGTTAAGTAAGATGTATCCTCAGCATAACTTTTATAACTTTGCAGCAGCTGGAAGTGCTATAACGTATCATACTCATTTATTAGAACAGGTAATGCAAGATAAAACTTTTGATGTAAAACTTTTTCAAATAACAAGTCCAGGACGTTTTACATGGTGGAAACCTCATAAGGTTAAAGATATATTGTATCAAAAATATGACAACTATCATTGCCTAAAAGCGGTAGACTATGAAAATTTTGTTGAACGTATTAATACAGGAACAATACTTTCAAACAAGTTTTTAGATTCTGATCGCAAAAAACACAAGTTTGGAGTAGAATATTACAAAAGACTGTGCGACGATCAAGTTGATTTAGATCATCGTGTTTACATAAACTATGTAAAAAATAATGTAGATTTTTATTTCTATCATAGAGCATCATACGAATCTCATATTCCTAATGTGTTTACTGAGTTAGGCGAAAAGCAGTTTTACAAATATGTAATAGACGATGGCGATCATTTTGGTACAGAAGGAAATCAATGGCAAGCTAACTGGATTAAAGATCAGTTAACTGATAGGAACATATTATGACAAAAAATATTTGTATGCAGCAAACGGTATTAAAAATGGAGTTTGCAGCTATATGAATAGCGAAAGTTATTATACCGAGTATTGGCAGGAGTTTGTACAATATACCAATAATCTAGACAAAATAAGACACAAATCTATAAGTACTGTAGTACCAAGTTTAAACAAGTATTTAGAAAAGAAAGATACAACTAATGATTGATTTTACACAACTACACTGCCCAATGAGTTATACTGTTTATAAGTTTCAGCCTGAAGTTGGCGAGTTTTCAGCGTGTTGTGATGCATACCCATACACATTTGATAAAGATGCATTTATTGAGTTAGGAAATGAATATTTCACTAAGTTTCCAAAACTAATAGAGCGCAAGCAGAGTTTGTATGATAATATAAAACATGCTGATTGCAGAACGTGTTGGAGAAAAGAAGACCGCGGTATTTTGAGTATGCGGCAGCATCATGGTCCAGTTCATACTACACTAATAAATAACCGTACACTACCAACAGATGCAGCACTTCCAAACCGCATAGAACTATGGATGAATTCTACTTGCAATCTAGGCTGCTTTATGTGTTGGGTAGGAAATAGCAATACACTAAGAAAAATATGGTACACGGATTATGACACTACTGGATCAGACGGAAGAGGATATGAAAACTATCTCGCAGATAGTAGCTATTATAAAGGCGAACATAAACAAAAATGGACCGAGGCTGTTATAGAATTTGCAAAGAAGTCTATTAGAGAATGTAACCATATAATGAATATTGCATATTTGGGCGGAGAACCTACGCTGCATGACGAAATGTATGATCATGCAGATGAGTTTATTGAAGCTGGTAGAGAATCTATTGCAGCGGGTAAAAAATTAATTATAGAAATAACAACAAACGGTACAAGTAAAGATAAACTTAATGAACGTTTTTATAAGATGTTTAAAAAATATAAAGAAGCCGGGTGGGAAACAAAAATAATGTTAAGCCAAGATGGCGCTCATGATCAGGTAATGGTACGTCATGGCGCTGATTTTAATCAAATACAAAAAAACTTTGGAAATTGGATTAAACCAGACAGTGTAGTTGATAGGGTTAGAAGTTTTACAGTTATTACAGGTTTAAATTTACCCTATATAGATCAAATGGCACAATATATAAACGATACTATCCGTAGTAATTATGTAGATAGCAAGAAGCATGTAGTAGAAATAGCATTTAATGCACTACAAGATCCAGAATGGATGCAAACTGCATATTTGCCAAAAAAATACGCAATAAAAAAAATAAAAAAAGCACATAAAATATTTAAACAGTTAGCATCAGACTATCGCAATGTATTCTATGAAGATGGATATTTTGCAAGCATTACTAGTGACATGCCAGATAGTTTAACACCCGAACAAGCAGATTTTTTCTTTAGTAAAATTAACTATGTAAACAAGCAATACCAAAAAACATATCCTACATGGGATTTTTTTACAACATTTCCTCATTTAAAAGAACTTGCAAATGACTGCAACATAGAAAGACAATAAATGTTAAATCACGATATAAAACAAATTTATAAAGAATGTAACGAGTTTGATTATTTTGAAACAGCAAACGGAGTTCCGATTCCTTTTAATGACAAATGGACAAAGATCGGTATTAACATCTCCGGAGGCGCTGACAGTGCTATTTTATGTTATAATATATGTAATCATATAATAAAACATAACTTAGAGGTAGAAATATATACAATTAGTCATGTAAGAGGTTGGCAAATAAAACCTTGGCAAAAGCATGTGCGTTTAGAAGTGATTAAAAAGTTAAAATCTATGTTTCCTACTATTAAATTTATAGAATATGAAAACTATATTCCTACAGAAATAGAATATGGAATAATTGGCGATGTTATTCCTATTAACAACGAACTAAAGTCAGGTGACAAAATAGAAAATTCTAGTTATGCATTATGGGTTGGATACACAAATAACTTAGATGCATTGTATTGTTCTACTACACGAAATCCTGAACTGTTAAGTAAAGTACCCGATGTTTCGCCTGATAGGAATATGTCAGAAATAGATGTACAAGGATATAGACTATCTTATAGACAAGAAAATAATAGTTCGTATCCTTTGCATGTACAGCCATTTATATATCATACAAAAGATGATATTATTGCGGATTATTTTTTGTATAATATAGAAGATTTACTCGAAGTTACTCGTAGTTGTGAAGCTTTTGGAAATATAATGTATACTAGATCAGTTGAATCTGGCATAAAGAACTTACTTGTTGACAACCGGTATGAAGATTCGTACAAGTATTATCGTTCCGGAGACGAGCTACCTGAATGTAATGATTGTTTTTGGTGTTTAGAAAAAACATGGGCTATAGATGAAGCAAAGAAAAAAATAGGAAAATAAATGGGATTATGTAGTATAGACGATAAGACCGAAAAGCAACTTATGGTTATTTGGGACTTAGGACGTAGATGTACTTTTGCATGTTCGTATTGTCCTCCGCATAGAAAAAACAACTGGAGCGATTTAGCAAGTTTTGACGAACTGGTAAAAACTGCTGATAGTTTAGAAAGATACAGCGAAATTTATAATTCCAAACGCAATAAGAGATTTAGAGTTGCTGCAAGTTTTACTGGCGGCGAACCTACTGTAAATCCAGAGTTTTTTAAGTTTTTAGAATATTTACAAGAAAAATATCCCCATTGGAAACGAACCCTAACTACTAATGGGTTTTATAGTAAGCGTAAACTTGAAGTTGTTATGCGCAGTACGGAGTTTACTACAGTTAGTTATCATTGCGAAGGTACAGAAGCACAGAAAAAACAAGTTAGAGAAAATCTACAAACTATGTTAGATGCTAACTATAATTTTAAAATAAATATTATGTTTCACGAAGAACCAGATTACTTTAATGAATGTATATACTTGGCACAATGGTGTGATAAGAATGGTGTAGACTATACTCCACGTGTTATCGGTGACCAAGGCGATGTAAAGCAAGGTCTTAAAGACAAAACAGTTCACACTTATACACCAAGTCAGCTAGACTGGATCAAAGACTATTGGAAAGCAAAGAAAAACAACGAACCAGAGCCTGCTTACTATGCTAGTAATCCACCTGCAAAAGTTAGTACACCAACAACTAATCAGCCAGAGAAGAAAAAAGAAGTTGGACAGAAAATAGGCAGACCGTGTTGCGGCGGCCGCAACTTAGATTTAGGATTTGATAACGGAGAAAGAACTACTAGTAGTTTTGTTGAGAACAATAACTTTCAAGGATGGAGTTGTATGATAAATTGGTATTTCTTGTACATACATCAAGAGATTGATAAGATTTGGCATCATCAAACCTGTCAGGTTAACTTAGAAGGTAAAGTAGGACCAATATCATCTGTTAAAGATTTTAACAAGTATTGTGATAAATTAGAAGAACAGTTTGATACTGGTATAGTTCCATTGATACGTTGTCCAAAGACACATTGCGGATGCGGACTATGTGTACCAAAGTCACGAACTGACAATGTTGCAAAATCTATTTTTAATTACCATGCTCCGGGTATTCAACCAGAATTTATGCAAATGAAAGATAATCAAAATAAAAGTTCTTTAAAGCACGAAGTGTTAGAGTTTGACAAAGGAAACGGAAATGAAACCATCTAATAGTTCAAACCAGATGATATGTAGCAAAATGTTTACTGATTTAAACATTAGGTTTCCCTACAGCTCAATAAAAAACTGTTGTAAAACTGAAGACGAAGCTACAAGTCTACATGATATTAAAAAATATGGATTAATTGAAACACCTGGATATCTTGCTAAGAAAGCAGATATGTTATTTCTTAATGAACTACCAAAAGATGCATGTCGGAGCTGTATACAAACAGAACCTTACAGTTTGTTTAGAACTTGGAATGAATGGAAAGATACATTTACCGATGAACAGAAGTGTGAATTATATAAGTCAGACCATCTACAAACTTTTGAGTTTGTGTTAAGTAGTGCGTGTGATTTAAAATGTATATACTGTGGATCAAAAGATAGTACAAGTTGGGCAAAAGAGTTAGGCGAAGATACAAACAGTGTTGACGAAGACTGGAGTAATACAGTAGAGTATACATTATTTGAATACTTTAAACAAAAAGAATATGTACATGACGATTATTGGTTTTTCTTTTCAGGAGGCGAGCCAACATATAACCCTAAAACACTTCGTTATATCCAAGAGATTAAAAAATATGTTCCTAACAATAAACTAAACTTAGTTATAAGCACCAATATAAATACCAAAGAAAAAATATTTAATCGTTACTTAAAAGAAATACAAGAAGATAGAAATATCAAATGGACATTTGATTGTAGTATGGATGGTATCAAAGAACATTGCGAAGCAGTACGTACTAATATAGTATGGGATCGTGCGATTGCAAATTTAAAAAAACTAGTACTAGAACCTAATGTTACTATAAGGATATCTCCAACTACTAATATTTATAGCTTACCGCAAACATTTGAGTTTGTTAGTTTCTTTTATAATTTTTTACGTAAAGAATATAAGAAAAATAGAAAGACAAACATTAGTTTAAGTGATTTGTTTAATAATAATCTTGCAATGGAACCAGAGATGTCTATTTTGTATATACCTAAACATTATGCATCGTACTTTGACGATGCTATCAGGTTTTGTAAACAAAAAGGAATGCATAATCCTGCTAAACATTTAATTAATATGAAATCGTTAGTAGGAACTAAGATTGATCATGCTGAGCCGGATGCTATTAAACAAAAGTTTAACTATTTTAAGTTAAAACGATCAGAGTACAATTGGGATGAATTATTTCCGCATATTCAAAATATAGTCAACGAGCTCAACGATTTAAAATAAATACACTATGGGCAACACTTTTAATAGAACATATAGTAAGCGACGATCTACATTTAACTTTGATCTTACCAAAGACTTTGATATGGATGCCTTCAAAACTGTAATAGAACTATTTTCTTCTAATATGCCTAGCAAACAAAACCAGTTTCCGTATCGAATAGATATACTTGACTGGAGTGATAGAGCATTAAGAAAAGATATTATGTATGGAACCAAACCGGATATGTTTCCTGGACAGAAATGCATTTACAATAATCAAGTTCTTGCTCCAGTATTAGTTTGTTTTACATATCGATACAATGATCCTCATCAATATATTGCCCCTGAAGAAATAGGCATGGCAGTAATGTCATTGACTTACCTACTTCAGTCTAATGGATTTTTAACTAGTTATTGTCAATGCATCCAAGAATCTAATAACCTTGGTAAACGTATAACTGGAGAAGATAATACTACGCTAAACATGATTTTACCAGTAGGACAACACGCCTATCCTAAAGACGCACACACTATGCCAAATCCGTTTGAAGAAGAAGAACTACACTTAAAAACAAATCCTATACATCAAAATACCCCTAATATAAAATATCAGATTGACACACGTAAATAGGAGTGTTATAATACAAGTATGAATGAAGATTTAAAATGGAGTAACTATGACTTTTCTAAAATCCCGTTTGACGATATCGTTAGCGTTGGGCAAAGGACTTTGCTCTATCGCGACTTGTTTACTGTTAGCTGGTTGCTTGGAAGATTCTGCAACTACAAATGTAGCTACTGTTGGCCCTATGCAAGATCAGACCGTAAAGATCACCGTCCTACCGAGCTATGTTTGCGAACAGTGGATGATATCAAATCCCAAGCTCGCGCTAACGGCTTCAACAGTTTCCACTTCTCCTTGTCTGGGGGAGAACCTACCTTTCACCCCGGTTATCTCGACATCTTACAACACCTTGCTGACGATATACTAAACACCAACTATACCAGTGTACATATGACATCAAACTGTTCACGTAATATGGCGTGGTTTGAAAAATATGTTGAAGCAGTTAAGCCCTTTCATAGAGCCAGTATTACAGCCAGTTTACACACAGAACACTTAAATACAGTAGAGAAGATGCAAGACTTTGCAGACAAACTTATCTTCTGTCAGGAGCACGATGTACAGGTTACCATTAATATGGTCATGGTTCCAGATTGGTTTCGGCGTGATTGGGAAAACGCCTTGTTCTTCCACAAACAAGGAATCAACGTCACACTCAAGCCCCAAAGCGATTCCACAGCGTCAAGAGTCGTGGACGGTTACACAGATGAAATGCTTCAGCGATTGTATAACGGAATGCCGCAAATGGCATATACTGAGCAAAAGCGACAATGGAACGATCGTCCAAGGCCAAGTTTCGAACTGCCGCCAGACACAAACGGAGCAAACGACAAAAGCGTCCCGTGGCATATGCAAGTAGAGTTAAAAGACTCTACTGGTAATAAATATTATATGGATCAAGCGGAGAGGTTTAATGCATTTAATTTCAACAAGTTTAAAGGATGGCAGTGTAACGCAGGGTATAGTGGCATTATTATTAGGGAGCCTGACGGCAGTGTTAAACGCTCCTATAGTTGTCATGATACTCCTCTTGGTAATATAGAAACAGGATTTAAACTGTTTGATCAAGCAATGCCCTGTATAACTGGAAGTTGTGTGAGCAGTGCAGATAGTAAAATACCTAAAAGGAAGACGTAATGAACTTTGTTGAAATAGATACACTTCCTGTTTACGATTTGCACACAGAGTTTTTAAGATTACTTGAAGAAAAAAAGATATGGTGGTCTGATACAGGCAGCGATCAGATTTGTGTAAATGCAACCAAAGCCGATCCGTCAAACTGTTTGACAGGAAGAGGAAGTTTAGTTTTAGATTGGGATAACTCTTACACAACCAAACACGGTAAACTAATAGTACCACCTAGAACGGTTCCTTTAAAAGAAGATAGTTTTGAAGTACTTTGTACTGGATTTAAGGATTCGTTGTTTGAAGATGTATACAATAGTGTAACTGAAAAATACAAAGTTGGCAGAATTCGTATTATGAATAGTCGTCCTAAGACCTGTCTTAGTTGGCATGAAGATACTACTCCTAGATTGCATTACCCAATTAAAACTCAAGACGGATGCTTTATGGTAATCGAAAACGAAAGTAAATATCTAAAACAAAATCAGTGGTACTGGACAAACACTGTTGTTTCTCACACTGCATTTAATGGTAGTACAGATGAAAGACTTCATCTAGTAGTTACAATCCTTGGATGACGTAATGACGTATGATACTGTATTATTAAATGATGTTTTTAGTTCATACGACGATTCTTATCGTTGGAGTTTCTGGTCACGGTATATGGGACCGTATGCAGTAAAACAAGCAATACTTGATAAAACATCATCTAGTTGTGTAGTAGTTGACTATTTTACAAAGCACAAAAACTTCTTTGAATATCTAAAAAACTTTGTTAACAAAGACACGCAGTACATTGGTATTTCTACTACGTTTTTACAACACAAAGAAAACAATAGAATCAACGATTTTAATTTATGGTTTACTGATCATGAACAAACAGTCGAATGGTTTACTAAGTTAAAACAACTTGCTCCTAATGCAAAGATTATAATTGGTGGCTGGACAGCTGAGATATGGTATAATCATTATACAATGTTTCGAAAACACGGTTCCCTACCTAAAGCAATGCAACTAGTAGATTACATTGTAAAAGGGTATGGAGAAGTTACTGTACCTAATATTATTAATCAAAGTATTCCCGAAGAACATATTATACAACGAGACGGAGTTAACTTTGTCAATGATAGCACAACTGCTGGCAGTGGTGCAGAAGTAAATCCTGTTAACTGGAGTAAAACAGATGCAGTAGTTGGCCAAGAATGGTTGCCATTGGAAATAAGCAAAGGTTGTCGTTTTGGCTGCAAGTTTTGTATGTTTGACAAACTAGGTACTACAATAATTGATAAAGATGCATTAAAACAAGAACTTATTCACAACTATGAAAAGTTTGGAATTACTGGTTATCAGTTAACAGATGATACTATCAATGATAGTATGGAAAAAGTAAAAATGATACACAAAGTTTTTACTAGTTTGCCATTTGATGTTGAATGGATTGCATACGCTAGACCCGATATGTTCCAAAAGTATCCAGAAATGCTAGACTTATTGTATGAAGCAGGTTGTAGAGGAATGTTTTTAGGAATAGAAACATTTAATCCTACAGCAGCAAAATTATGCGGCAAAGGCCTTGACCCAAACAAAATTAAAAATATACTTGAGTGGATTAAAGAAAAGTACAAAAACGAAATCTTTGTACTAGGAAGTTTTATATTAGGATTACCAGGAGAAACAGCCGAAAGTTTAGAAGATACTTTACAGTATTTAAAAACACAGGATGTAATTGATAAAATATTGTTTGAAGTTTTTTATGTGAGGCCTAGCGAAACTACAGCTGGCAAACAAAAAGACTATCATACTGATAACGATAAATATGAAATAAGAAATATTACATTTAATCCATACTACTGGGAACACGGAACACTGAATTATAATCAATGTGAAGAAATTTCAACAAGATGGAAACAAGTTTTGACATCGGCAAGATATAGCGGACATGACAGAGCTATAGAAAGTTCAACAAACTTTTGGAGTTATCCGCGTATGCGTAGCTTAGGGTACAGTCATCAAGAATCGTTTACTATGTTAAAAGATGCTACTATGCCAGAAACTCTTTACCAGAAAAATAATCAATGGATAAACGATTATCACAACAAACTAAAGGAACAGCATGAATTTAACATGGATTAAAAAAGAACAATACCATAACATGTACTCAGAAAATTTTGTTGAACTACCTATACAAATTAATTGTAAATTGTTTGAACAACAAATACAACGGTACTTACCCAAATTTAGAAATTGGGGAGAACTCCATCTTGATGATATGTTTCGTAAAGGCATTAGTATTGTTAATATGACAGGTAATATCGATGATGAAATAGACCCTTGTTGTTATCCACAAGATCAATATAACAAGTTATACGGCACAGATTACTTTGATAATCATTATACAACACCAACAGAACTACTAAATCTAAGCTGTTTTAATTGTTTAGAACCTCTAAAACCTTATATGATACGTAGTGCTATACTATGGTGGAAAAAAGGCAGCCACTTCAAACCGCATATTGATACTGAAATACCATGTGTATATCTTAGAGTATGGGGCACTACCAAGCCCGAAGCGTATAACTTTACATACTTTGACGGAAGCAATCATACTAATCCTAAATGGAAACCGGGACAAATGTACCTTGCTGATACAGTAAAAAAACACTATGCAGAAGCATTAGAAGATGATGTATTTACATTCTTTTTTAACTTTGATGCAAGTGCATATGATAAAATAAAGGAGATGATCGATGCATGTTGAATATTTAGATAGAATACCTAGTGTTGAATTAGACGTTGATAAAGTTTACGATATTGTTTACAGAAGTAAAAATTTACACCATGTACCTGATAACGGCTATTATGGTATATTTAACCCCTATGAAGAAATCCAAAATTTAGGAACTGAGCTATTAGGCAAGCAACTAAACACTAGGTTGCATGTAATATATCCTCCTCGACTTCCAGTACACAAAGATACTAATAGGCATGTTGCATACAACTATATTATTGATCCCGGCGGAGATGAAGTGTACACTTGCTTTTACGACGATGATCAAAAATTAATTAAACGTGTAAACATTGAAACACATCGTTGGCACAAAATAGATGTGCAAACATTTCATAATGTAGAAGGAATGATTAGGCCACGAATCGCCATCACAGTGTATCCGCCTAAAGAAACAAACTGGCCCAAGCCTGTAGAAGAAATTGAGTTTGATTGGAATATGAATTTGCTATGGGACGAATATAGTCGAATGAAAAACAGCCCACAACCTGATTATCAATTTAGTAAAGATGGTAACACTACTAAAAATACGTTAGGTGGTATTAAAGTATTTGGATCACAGGAGTATGGAACAGATACAGATTCGTTAGTTATGCAAGAAGCAGAAAAGTTTTGTAATTACTACAACATCGACGATGATATACTAGTACAGTATATGTGGATTGACAAAGACTTTAATTTGAGTTGGCATGTTGATGATGCAACACGATGTCGGTCAAGTGTTAATATAATAATGACAGACGATCCTGCACCTGTAACATTTAGGGAAGGCAATTTTTATTATAAATGTGCTGCATTGGATGTAATGCAAGAACATTGTGTTAACAATAATAGCAATGAGCGTGTACTAATGCGTATTAGTTTTAAAACACTTGCACACGATAAACTGGTTAATGAACATGTCCGTACAAAAAATTAAATATCAGTTTCCAAAACAAAAGTTGTTGGAATACTTTTATCAATGTTATCCAGATATGACAGATTATGTTGTACCAGAAAACTTTGAATGGTTTGATGTAGACGTAGTTGATGGATTTAAAGTTGACGAAACCCGACACTTTGATACAAAACTAAATGCAATTGCACAAGAGTTTGCAGACTTCTATAATATACAAGACAAGTTTGTTACACAGTTTTTAGTAGTAGAACCTAACAAAACATTACCCTGGCATGCTGATGGCAAGCCTGCAAGTTGTTGTGTTAATAGTTTACTAACAGGCGGAACTGCTCCAATTGAGTTTAAACAAAAATCGTATCAGTATGAAACTGCTCTACTAAATATACGTAACGAACATCGTGTAGTTAACGGTCCAGTTATGCGTGTTATGTTTAGGATAGTATTCTATGAAGAAACTACAACCTTTGAAATTATAAGAGATAAAATAAATGCTAAAAATATTCCATCATAAACTGCTATTTTTGCAGTTTGTATTACACGTCATCGCAGTAGTAGGACTAATTTACTATTGGGATCCTGTGTGGTTGCTAGTTGCATTGCTAGGCAAATACATCTTTGCTAACCTTGGATTAGAAATTGGCTATCACAGATTGTTATCACATCGCAGTTTTAAAACTAGCAATTCAATTGAAAACGTATTGTCATTCTTAGGTATCTTCGGCGGCTTTGGGCCTAGTCTTACATGGACTGCTAATCACAGAGTACATCACAAGCACAGTGATCGAGAAGGAGATCCACATCCGTCAACCGACACTTGGAAAACATTGTTTTGGTTAAATGACAAAGTGCCTGTAAATCCTGGCATTGTTAGAGATATGCTACGCAATCCTTTTCATAAGTGGTGTAGAGACAACTACTTTATTATATGTTATGCTACACTACTTATAAGCGCCTTAGCGTTTGGGTTACAGTTTACAGTATACTTTTTTGCTATTCCAGGTGCTAGTGGCGTAGCAAGCGGCGCAGCCATTAATATTCTGTGTCATAAGTTTGGTTATAGAAACTATGATACAAAAGATCAAAGTACAAACAACTGGTGGGTAAACCTTTACGCTACATTCGGCGGCAGCGGATGGCATAACAATCATCACGCTAATCCAGGAAGCTACACTACTAAAGTAAAGTGGTGGGAATGGGACCTAGATGGCTGGGTAATTAAAAACTTTTTAATTAGGAATCCTACATGATAAAACATTTAGAGTACCAGTTTCCAAAAGACATTTTGTTAAAGGAAGCTCAAAACTTATTAGAATCTAAGTACGAAATAAAAGATCCATCAGGAGAAGCAGACTTTAATGGCTTTTGGCTATTGTTTAGTAACAAAACAACAGAATCGATTGCCAAAGACTTCTTAGATCATTATAATATTACTACTGACAAGTATATTGTAAACTATTTAATCATTAACAAGAATTGTTTGTTACCATGGCATGCTGACAAAGAAGGTTCTGTTTGTGCAATAAATGTTATACTTACAAATGATCCTGCTCCGATTGAATTTGAAAACGAAGAAGTGTATTATGATACTGCGTTAGTTGATATAAGATCTATGCATAGAGTAAGCGCAAGGCCTTATGATCGTATTGTATTTAGAATTACTTTCCAGGATGAAGACCACACATTTGCCGAGGTTTCTAAATGGCTGAAATAGTAATTTTTAACGATTGCAACGGTCCTTTAGGATTTAGTAGATATGCTGGTCCTTATCGTATTGCAACCGAATTACGTCTAAATGGATTTGAAGTTCAAATCATTGAATTTTTTGGAGATATGGCTGTAGAAGAAGTTTTTGAAGTTATTAACAAACATGTTGACAGCACCACTCTGTGGGTAGGCATGGCTAGTACGTTATTTGGAAAACACCTAACTAAAGAAGACGATATAAAACTATGGCTTACTCCACCTATGGGCGGACTAAAACAATTGAATGATGTTTTTCAAACATTGTTTCCACACAGTGACAAAGATATGATTAGTTTTATTAACCGTATCAAAGAGATAAATCCTAAAACAAAAATGGTATGCGGCGGCTACAAATCTTTACATAAAAATTTTCCTGCTATTGATTATTGGATATTAGGGCAAGGTGAGAATAGTGCAGTAGCAGTTTCTAAACATCTCAAGTATGGCGAAGATCTATTTTACATTGACACAGAACTTGGTAGAGTTATTACAGATAAAATGTACGAGTTTACTGATTTTAACACTTGTAAAATAACTTGGGATAAGAGTGATCATATTACCTGGGGTGAAGACTTACAAATTGAAACTGCGAGAGGATGTATATTTAAATGTGCATTTTGTGCATTTAATTTAAATGGCAAAAAGTTTGGCGATTTTACAAAAACACCAGATGTGTTACGTGAAGAACTTTTATATAATTACGAGAATTTTGGAACGACCGGTTATATGGTTGCAGATGATACTGTAAATGATAGTATGCACAAAATTGAATTTTTACACAAAGTATTTACAGATCTTCCTTTTAATCCTAGATTGAGTTGTCATCTAAGACTAGATGTTATTGCAAGACAGCCACGAATGATTACACTATTACACGAAATGGGATTAAGTAGTGCCAACTTCGGTATTGAAACGTTTAATCAAATTGCCGGTAAAGCAATTGGTAAAGGTGCTGATCCAGAACTATTAAAAGAAACGTTGTTCCGTTTACAAGAAGAATGGGGTGATGATGTGTTTACTAGTGCAAACTTTATTGCAGGACTACCTCACGAAACAGTTGATAGTTTAAAGTCTACATTTGATTGGCTGCATAGACCCGATGTTCCGCTACACGGTCTAAGTGTTAACAGATTGTATATTAGTCAAGTTTATCCTGCAATTAATCCGCCTAACTTCACAGATGAGCAAATGATTAAATGGGGCTTTATAAAAGGCAAACGTGGATGGCAATATAACAATGTCAGTCAAATGGAAATAGATGCAGGAAAATTTAACTTAGAATATGGAGAAGAAAAGTTCTTTATGTGGAAAGGCGAACATCTTACTGCAAAAACAGCAGACATATTAGTTGACAAATTTTACGCAGATACAACCAATGCTAATAAAAAGTTTAGTCTGACAATGTTCTTAAATTATAACCGCATAATGAACTTGGGTTATACTAGAGATCAAGTGAAGGATATGTATCAAAATAATGTAGATACTGTAGTAGAATGTATTAACCGTAGACATAGTTTAAGAAAACAATATTTAAAAAAGATATTGCAATGAACATAAAACGTATATACAACAAAAATTATAATGATCTTTATAAGTTTAGGATTTCAGCAATCGAAGAGTGCGGCGGCAATGCTAAACACGTTATAATGCAATCGTCTCACAAAAATATTATTAAAGTTTTAAAAGAATATGGCGTTCATAGAATAGAAGATATATATAGATTTACAAATAGTAAATGGCAAACTACAGATTTTGATTTTATTGATGCACACTATGCAGAAGATGGAAATATTACAAATATATCAGGAGCCAAACAATATAATAACTGGCTACGAGGAGGCATTTATCACTTTGGGTTAAAAGCATACAGCAAACAATACCCGTCAGTTCTTTTTCAGAATAATGGACATTTACAACGTTTGATTGATTATTGTAAAGAAGAAAATTTAAATGGTGTCTTTATAAGTATATACCCGCATACAACTCGCTTACAGGCGCTTTGTAGGGCCCTTAAAAGCGGTACTAGTATACCTACTACTGGTGATATAAACTTAATACGTAGGTTAAAATATGCAGGAACACATACGTTTAATAATGTAGAACAAGAGTTTTTTGTGCTAGAATGTAACGGCATTACATTTGACTATAAAGATCTACCTTGTCAGTAAAATTAATCCACATACTAATCCGGAGATCTTTGTTTGGATTATATATTCCATGTATGCTTCGAGTGTTAATAAAATACGGCTTGCTGAGATTTGCTTGATCAACTAATGTGCAGTCTTCTTCTTTATAACGTATAAACGGCTGCGGCTTACCAATTCTTGGATAGATATACTCTGTAGTAGGTTCTATATCTGATTCATAAAATTGAGTATAAGTATCGTTGCATCCTTGTAATGGCAACAAAATCCTTACACTATTAAACCCTGCAACTGCTGGATCTGTATGTATATAGAATTTAGACTTACTATCCATTACATACAATGTTAAGTCTGTTAGATATTTTCTTAAACCAATTAATTCAAGGTATTCATTAAGTTCAGGAATACTACACATTGTATTGTATAATTCCGGCACAAATCTATTTAAGAAAGTAACAGACGGAGTTTCTAGTAGCTCTTCAGGAATAGCCTTTATTAGTTTTTTCTGCAAAATTTCTATATTTGGAATGTCAATATACTTGTAGTATTTCAAATAAGTTCTCCAAACTTTTTAGGTATGTCTTGCCATTTTAATCTTTTATTTGTAGATTTATCGTATAGTACAAAAGAATAGCACCATCGATGCCCTGACGGGTTATCTAGTGTATGTATTTCAGATCCATTAATCAAAGCAATAGGGCCTAACACTGATGTTTCAAAGACTATGTCACAACCTTCTTCGATATAGCTGTTACAACCTTCGCCTAAGTAGTTATAGTTATCAGTTATGACACTGTCTTTGTCTTTTAATTCAAACCATATCATTTTACTATCTATTGCATCGTAAATGATATTTAACTTTACACAGTCGTGATAATCAGGATCATTTTCTTGTTCTCTACCAATGTCTTTGTGCAAATCGTATCTAGCACCTGGACCTGCGTGAAACATTCTACTATCATTTAGAATGTATAAATCTAATGAATCTAACCATTTTATAAATTTACTATTAATAATGTCTTTTTCAATAGCAGTTTCTTCAAATCTTTTAGATTCGTTAGTTGTATGCCACGGTGTGAATATTGAATACACATTGAAATTTATTTCGTAATAATATTTGTTCATTCTTTCTTTCTTCCTACTGCCAGTAACACACTTTTCCAGGACTTCCGTCTTCTAGTATCAAATCTTTTTTAAACCAATGAAATGCAACCTGTGGCTTATCTGTATATTTACATTCTTTGTTTAAGTATTTGCTAATTTTAGACTTGTTGTCTTCAGATCTGTTTAGTATATCAAAACACAAACTTGCATTTTGTTGTTGTATTTTGCTCCAGTATGTGTCTAAAGGATAGTGCCACAAGTAGCTATATGTTGAGTTAATCAAGTTAGTATTATTAGGCCATTGCATTTGCGGATCTAATAACACAAAGTTCTCTCTACTAATATCACTACATGCTATTATATCTTCTAGCACACTCCAGTCATTATACCACCCATGTCCTTCACTCCAATGGGCAACAGTGTGATCGTGATTCACTTCGTCTTTATCTAGTAGATAAAACTTTCCGCCATCTAAGTATAGATAAAGTAACATGTCAAGTATACCTACCCCAGAACCAATATCGAGTATTATACTATCTTTTGTTAAGTTTTTGTAAACACCTAAAGATTCTCTTTCTTGAAAACGTTTTTCAAAGTCTTTACTAACTTCATTTAAATATGATTGTGGGTCATCTATGTAACCACGAAGTATGCCTATTTGATGTCCAGCAATACATACAAAGTTTTCAAAGTTTGTAAATTTAAGTTTGAGCTCGCCTTTGTAAAGTGTTTGTATTACAAGTTCAAACATTCTTGACTATCCAAACTAATTATTAGATGATTACGGGCTGTATTGCCACCATTTACTGCATAGTGTTTAACTCCTGGATTTACTAACCACACACTGCCGTCTGCAGGAATGTGTTGTTTTACTTCATTGCCGCTTTTATCCCATCCGCCATTAAAGCATTTATTATTTGTTTCTAGCGCAATATGTAAACGTACACCATATAATGTATCATAATCGATGTGAGGCTTTACTTCGCTATTAGGTGCTAGATTAGCAAAACGTGTCCTGTGTGACCCTACAAATGTGTCTAACACCTCACACAAGTAACTTGGCACATCGTTTTTTACTTTACGATACCAACGTTCGTCTGCTTTAGGATCACGTTTTGCAACTCTATTATCCCATGCACTACCGCTAAGTTCTGTGCGTTGACTTAAATCATAAGTTTCATCAAACTCAGTTAAACTCAGTTGTTGGTAGCTAGTTTTCTCCCAGTCTAAATCACATACACAATCAACTTTGTCTAGTTCTTCTTCTTTAAAAAACATTTTAGGAAGTTTTGTATGTGTTTCGCACATATGGGCATAGTCACTGCCAAGTCCATCCCAAACTTTGTCTGCTGCAAATTGTTTTAATTCTTGTTGCAATCTTCCGATGTCAAATCTGTAATCAAGTCGAGCAATGACAGGTAGCTCGTGTCGTCCTTTCCAGCTTGTAGACATTTTATTCTCCAATATACTTCTATATAACTATTTACACTTTTAGACCAAAGGTGTGGTTTTATTACGGATGAAGACAGTTTGGATTATCCAACCTATTAAATCATATTTGTGTAGTCTATATTTGTTAGGATAGTCATGATGTACATCGTGAAATGCATCTCCAAATGTAACTAATGCTAACCATAGTACCGTTCTTGGTTTAAAGTTTTTATGTGCTGTGCTTAATATCAGTGTACCAAAAAACAGTGTTAATCCTGCAGGAAACAATAAAGCATATACTGCTAACATTGGATTAATTAACGCAAATATAATTAACCCAATTGTACAAATTTTAATATAGTGCTTATGTTGCCACTTATAAAAGTTATCACGCATCAGATCAATTGCATATCTGCCTTCGACTTCTGCAAATACTGTTAAGAATTGTACACGCCACCATCCTAAATGGTCTGGGCTATGCGGATCTTTATCAGTATCAGCAAACTTATGATGTTTACGATGAATTGCAATCCATGTAATAGCACTTCCGGTAAAGCTAAAACTAGTAATAAAACTTAGTGTGTATTCTAGCCATTTTGGACATTCGTAACTGCGATGAGTGATTAACCGGTGATATGTCATAATCATGCCAAGGCCGTTAAGTACAAAGTACATAAGCAGTCCTATAGCCCATTGCCACCAAGTAGCATATAAAATCATTGGAATAATACTAGTATAAGCTAGAATTTGTAAAATAAAAATTTGTTTTCTCATAATACTAGTATACTACAATATATTAAAGTTGTCAAGGCAGTGTTTCCTCGAGTGTAACAGTATATTCTTTTTCTTTTATTAAATCTCTTTTAAACTAAGTTAACCCATGCTCCGTTTTCATAACCTTGGAATTTATTTGTAGTGCTATTATATAACATCATACCATTTGCACCTGTAAGTGCATCACGTTCAGTTGTTGTATAGCTACCAATTTTAATATTGCCAGATATAACAGCGTTACCTGCAACTACTAGTTTTTCTGTCGGAGCCCAGTTACCGACTCCTAAGTTACCTGTAGAATTAAATACCAAATGTTGTGATTGTACAGGCGCTGCTCCTTCGTCTACTGCCCATACTATTTTATCTTCGTAGCCTAACATTATTGAAGTTGCAAATTCGCCATTTATATCATCTCTGCCAAAATACAATCCGCCGTAGATGATATTAGTATTGCCTGATATGTCAGTTGCACTTTTTCTTAACAAATAATTTGCAGATTGTTCGTCATTTGATTTCATTTTTATTTTTACTTGAGTAGCAGCATTTGGCGTACTTACTGTAATTTCGTCGGCGTTTGATTGGATCTTTCCTGTAACTATATCACCTGTTACAACGCCGTTAATACCATCAACTATTAATGTACTATCATCACCAAACACACTACCAGTTAAATCGCCATCTAGAGTAGTAGTTAATGCTGTTATTGAATTGCCGCCTGCTGTAGCACCATCACCAACATATAACTTTTTAGTATCGGTAGTATAAACTAATTCGCCGTCTGCGAACGTAACTGCTGAACGTTCAGCGTCTGTACCTCTTCTAAGTTGTAATGCCATAATTCGATTCTCCTAGTGTATTGTATTTATCTTTTTCAGCTGCCCCACGACTGAACCGGCCCGCTAGCAGCGCCACCTCCACCGCCACCACCTTCGCCGCCACCGGCATCAGTACCTACAGTGCTAGGATCGTTGTCAACTCTTTTTCTAAAACTTGCACCTCGATCTTTAACATATTCAAATGTTTCAACTCCGTCTCTGTTAAAATAACCAGACTGTCCTATTATTAAAAATTCATAACGTACGGCATTACACACAACAGTAACATTTGATCCGTACTCTTTTCCAGTTGCAACAGTAAGATGATCATACCTAGGACTAACAGGTATTTTTACAAATCGATTACTTCCAACACCGTTACTATAACTATTCCAATAAGATCCGTCGTCGAGTGCAATCATTGGACTCTGCGGATTAGTTCCAGCCCCAAATGGAGTGTCGGTTACAAGTTCAACACTTCCTACTCCACTGATACTAAGCGAATTTGATGATAAGTCAGTAATTGCGCCTTCGTTGTCTGAGTTGCCTGTTAATAATAATGTATTTGAGTCTGTGGTAAAATTTGCAGATGATGGTGTAAAGTTTGCAGTATATCTTGCATTGTCACTAAATCTAATATTTGACATTTTACCATTAAAAAGATATGCTGCACTACTATATTGGCCTCTCGCACCAAGTCGACCAGCATAGGGTGCATAATTATACGTATCACTAAATGTACCTTCGGCAACACCGTTTTTGTATATAGTCGAAGTTCCTGAATTTCTTACTATAGCAATATGATACCATGTACCAGCAACCACAGACGAAGTAGTTTTCATACGGGTTCCGGCTGATACATACCAATAAAATTGAAGACTACTTGACGGATGCCAATAAAGGGCAGGAGTAACACTATTGGTTGCACTACGAGCATCAAATATTGATTGATCTCCTGAGGTAGTATCAAGATTAATCCAACATTCATAAGTAAAATCACCAGTGCCACTAGCATGTGCAGTACTTGGATATGAAATCGTGCCGCCGAAAAAATCAATTGAATGTTTTTCTATAAATGTAGTTTTTTCAGAAGCAAATATAGGATTAACTGACGATTCATTACCATATGGCGCATTTTCTCTAGCTGGAGTATCGCCCTTTATTACATATCTTAGCTGTGCTAAACGAATAAATCTTGCAGTTTTGTCTCCAAATCGACGGAAGCGCCATTCTTCGTTGTCGGTATAAGTTAAACTTCCGCCAACTAGTACATCTTCTGGAAGTCCTATTTTAATTTCAGTAGATGAAATTTTAACAAACGTATTTGTCTTGCCATTTTTAATTTTAAATTCTAGTAAATCTGAAGCTCGAAGATCAAACGGAAAGTCGTTTACAGTCTTTGGAGCCGGTGCAACAGGCATTGATACCTCTGTAACGGAAATATCTACTGGAATACTAGTCATAATTTATATCTCTACACTAGCACTCATGTTATTATATCCAGCCCCAGTAACTAAGGTATCCACAGTTAAATCGCCAGTGGTTAGCGTAGTTACAGTTTTAACCGTTGACGCATCTGCAAATGTCATTGAACTTCCTTCAATAACCAGTTTAACACTTGTAGCAATTCTCACGCCTGAAGGATTAAGTGCTGACACAGTAACAGATGTTGCAACATTTGATCCAGCATATGTGTATGATGTACTTGCTGGAACTAGTGTAATAGTAACTGGCAATGTTGGAGTTAATAAATTAAGGTAACATCTTAGACCACCTGCAAAACTTGATGAACGAGTAGTATACCATATTCTATCTAACGAATCTCGTCCCATATCGTATACGTTTTCAGTAATACTAGTAGCCAATGCCCAGCCACCTCCAGAAGTAAATGTGTATATATAGGTAGCTCCTACACACATAACTCCTAACATGGTTCTTGAATCATTTAACCATACTATGTTATTTGGAGTTTTAGGAATAGTTACAGTACTATGATGTGCAAGAGCCTTAGGATCAGAACTTCCAATAGCGTATGTACACCAAGTTCTTAAATTTGATGTAGAATCTATCCTATTTCCTCTTTCGAGGTACATAAATGTAATATATCTGTTACCGCCAGAAATAAAAGTTTCGTTATAGATTGTGGTGCCGCCAAAACTATGATTGTGACTATAAACATTAGCACCGTCAAAATGTGTCGAGCTATGACCACCAGTTACAGTAATATCAGTTTCTCGTGTAAACGTATCGTCGGTGGTATCCCATCCTATAATAAATGGATGAAAATTATAGTAAGTGTCAAAATATGGAGAATAAAATAATTTCTTGTTAGCATCTCTAGGATCAGTAAATGTTCGTGAACTTGCACGATTATACCATTTACTATTCAAGTTGATGCCGCCTTGTGATGTTCCGCTTGCACTAGGCGCCGCAGTAAAGTTTGCCTTTGTAGTAACAGTACAGGTGCTACTATTCCAACTAACTTCCTCAACTTTGTTTATAGTTGATGCAGCAGCATCTTGTTTCTTGGTTGTAGAATATAAATGCTTACCACTTACAGATGATTTTCCAAGATGTTGAGCATGCCAATAAGTACTAACATTGGTAGCACTATTAGTTCTTGCGGAGGCACTTCCAGGCCATTGGCCGTATCCCATTGTTGTCCAATTAGCATTAGGATATTGATGTGAGCTGGGGCTAAAATTGCAATGACCGCTTGTGCCAGTATTAGTTTCGGTTTCTCCATGCCACCAAACATCATTAAATCCTGCTTTGGCATGATCGACTACTGATCCTTGTTCGTGTAGATAGCTAGTATCACTTATAGTACTCCAGTATTGTCCTGCTCCGTCATCATATGTAGTATACCGCCAATTCATATCAATGGTTTTTTCTGATCCATTAGTAACTTCAACAATTCTTCCTTTTTCGTATGTAGTATCTTGAGTTGCCCAAGGATTAAAATCCTGTACATTTACAACCGAATTTCCAGTTGATGTTTGTGGATAACACGAAGTAGAAGTTGTCATTTTTCGTAACTGTAATCGCGCTCCAAATTTCACTGCTTGGTTGTCAGTGGCTATAAGATCAGCACTATGATACCATGCTGCACGATACTCTGCGCCTGCGCGGCCAAAGTTAATTTTTTTATTTAATTCTGGTGCAAGTGTATTCTTATCATATTTTTCACCGTATAAATAGAATCCGTCGTTGGTTGCTCTAGGATCTTCTATTACAATTGGTACGGCACTTTGTCCACGATAATCTAAAATCTTTGCCATTTATTATTTCTCCTATTCGGGTGTATGACTGTTATTTTCTTGAAATACTGATACGCCTTCGCTTTCTGCAGTCCATTCTCGAATACTTCCGTCTGGATTAAAATCATGAGGTTGAAGCCAGAGAATATTACCGTCTGTGTCTTTTACTTTGATTACAGTGTCATCTAATTCACAAGTATAGTTTGTTACAATATATTGCTCTGTGTCTTGATCTGGATCAAGATTTCTAACCGAAAATGCTATAGGCATGGTGTATTTTTTCTCCTAATATAGTATATTTATCATCTATATAAAACTACTAGGTCTGTCTATATTTAATTTGAACTACTAGATCTTTTCCTTTAGCTGTGGTTCCAATAGCAGTTACATCCATTGTTAAGTAGTCGCCATCATTCATTGCCCAAGTTTTATTTGATCCGCTAACTACTACAGTTAAATCTCCAGTTGCAATAGCAATGTCGGATACTTTTGTTCCATTTTTATGAATTTCAAGAGTAACACCTGCATCTGCTGCTGTACCTAGTTTAGGAATTACATCAACTACAGTAAGATTAGCAGGAGCATACCATCTTGCAGTACCAGTGTGTACTGCAAGGTCGCCTTGTTGATATATACTGGTACTATAAGTAGTATTAGCTTTTACAGTTGCAAGACTTGTTAGTGTTGCATCACTAACTTTTTCTGTTATTTTCTCCAATGCTGCATCTTTTACTCTTTCTTTAAACACACTAGTTTGTTCAAGATATATTCCAAGATCTTGAGGAATAAATTTAGAAGTATTTGTATCGTATACAAGACATACTTGATTTGGCAGCGCCGGAACTGGCTTTATTTCAACTTCGCTAGCATGGCCCTCTTGTGTGTGTTGAAATGCGAGTACATAGTTTCCTGAACCGTTTGTTTGCACAGCAAGATCTTTAATTGTTATAGTACCACGCATTGCAGAATGATTGCCGCATTGATAATATAGTGTACTTGGTGCATCACTTGGAACAACAAATACTAGTGTGCCCGATTCGTTGCGTGATCCAGTAACACCTGAAGTGTATTCGCCTACATATGATCCGCCTACAAAGTTTGTGCCGTCGTCTGTTGTTAAATAAAATGGATGACCTGATAATGTTGAGTCAAGATTAAATGTGTATGTTCCGCCTTTGTACATTGGTCCAATATTTGGATTGTCTCCCAACATTGCACCAGTAAATGTATATGCTCCGGCATTTGCAAATGCAACATTATACGAAACAGTTGGTGCAGTTAGTGATGGTAACGTTATTGTTGATGGTACGTTAATCACCAACCGTTGCACTTCGGTTGCCGCTCCACCGTTTACACCGTCAAATGTAATATTTGTAACATTTAATGTTTCAACAGACCAAGATACATTATTTTGTGTACCACCGCCTTCGATCCATTTTAGATGAATTTTGTGTGTTTGTGTTAAATCACCGTGTAGTTCATGTGCTGCAAAGTTAAAAAGAGTATATGTTCCGCCTTTGTATATTGGAACACTTGACTGCGTCTGATTGGTAATAGTAGATCTAGCATATGCAATTGCTCCAGATTTCCAACTCCATTTCCAATTAGTACCGTGACCAGCATCAGTATTGTCAACAGCAAGTGTTATTGACTCAGGAGTAACAGCTAATGAAACATTTTGTAAATCGCCCATTTCTTCAACATCGTCTTTTGTTGGCTGTGTAACTCCGCCAACTGTTGCAGTCTTTTTCATTTTACCACTAGAATCAACAGCCAAGCTCACAGTGTTTGTTCCTGTACCAATTTTCATTGCTGGCATCTCAATTTCACCCGATGCTGACGACTTTAGTGTTCCTGCTCCTAAATGTATTGTATCACCAGACACATACAATGATCTAAATCTATGAGTAGACGATCCTAAGTCGTATGTAATATCAGTAGTAGGTAAAATATGTGTACTTACTGATCCTGTAAATGTTCCAGTTGTACCTTGTGCTCCGCCTGAACCGGTATATCCTCGAAGACCAGTAGTTCCTTGTATGCCTGTTGTACCTTGTAATCCCTGTGTGCCTTGGATTCCTTGTATGCCTTGTGTACCTTGTGACCCGGTGTAACCAATATCACCTTGTAATCCCTGTGTGCCTTGTAGTCCTTGTATGCCTTGTGTACCTTGTGACCCGGTGTAACCAATATCACCTTGTAATCCCTGTGTGCCTTGTAGTCCTTGTATGCCTTGGATTCCTTGAATTCCCTGTGATCCAGTGTAACCAATATCACCTTTTGTTCCTGTTCTTGCAAATGTTACAATTATATCTTCGTTATCAGAAAATGCAGTTACTCCTGAAACGTAAGATATAGAAACTTTATGATATCCTGCTACTTCAATGTTTGCACCAGTGATTGTAAATAAAGTAAAATCATTTGAATCTGTTCTATTTGAAACTCTCATATGTCCTTTAATTATTGATGTAGAGTCGTCTATTGTGCGTAAAAAAGATTGTATGTCGATACTACTAATGTCAGTATCGTTAATAAACATTGTTGAAGATGATAGCAATGAAGCGTTATTAAATTGTAAGTTTCCTGCACCAGGATTGCTATCAGTAACATCAGTTTTAAATGTATAACTAAAAGTAGCACCGCCAAAATTCCCGTCAATGCCTTGTAGTCCTTGTAGTCCTTGAGTACCCTGTGTGCCTTGTGATCCAGTGTATCCTCTTGCAGCATATGCACCGGCAAATCCTTGAACACCAGTAAACCCAATTGTTCCAATTGTTCCTTGTGCTCCAATAGTACCTTGTGTTCCGTCGGTTCCGCCGGAGCCTTGAACACCTATATCTCCAGTTGTGCCTTGTACACCTGGCGTTCCTGCTGTGCCTTGTAATCCAGTTCCAGGTAGTCCTTGTGATCCAGGGCTGCCTATTGCGCCCTGTGATCCTGAACCAGTCGTGCCTTGTATACTCTCTCCAACAGTGCCTTGAGCACCAATAGTGCCTTGAACACCTATATCTCCAGTTGTACCTTGTACACCTACACCAATTGAACCTTGTGCACCAATTGATCCAGTATATCCAATTGAAGCTGCTGCACCAGCAGTTCCTTGTGCACCAATTGATCCAGTATATCCAGAACCAGACGCTCCTTGTGCTCCAGTTGGCCCAACTTGTCCTATAACACCTTGTGTTCCTTGTACTGAATTACTCATGCGTATATTGCATCCATTATCTATTACTCCTGTTAAGCTGCTGAACTGCTTGACATGTCACTCTGCGTCATTACCCAAGCATAACATTTAGCTAAGAATGTAACACCAGAAGCTGCTTCTACTGCGTCCAGTGGTGCTTGATATCGTTTAAAATCCACCTCACGAGTATCATCTGTGGGTGTTGCTGTAGCATAAGCACTAAGGTCAATCATCACTAAAAATTTAGGTTCAGTATCACGTTGACGTGATATAGCTGCTGTCACAATGCGGTAGTAAGCGTTGTTAAAGGCGATACCATATTGGCTTGCCTCTTCTTCGATATCATTTTGAATAGCCATTGTTAGTTTCTCCTTTAGGCGTAAATTAGTTCAGATGTATTAAGTGTGCAAGACCAACGAATAGATGTTGCTACTGCACCTGTGCAAGTAATTGCTAACCAGCTATTTGTGTTATCTGCACTTAACGCTGGTCCGCTCCACGATGGAGTATTGTTGATAACTGTAATAGTTGAATTAACAAGTGTAGTTGTCCCTAGATGATTGACTATCAATCCTTTAATTTCCCATGCAGCTACATTTGCAGATGACGTTTGTTTTGCAACCAATAAACCGCTAAATGCTTGTGCCCCACCTAAAGGAATAACAGGCATATTATCAGTGCTTGATGTATTACCTTGAAGTGCTGATAAAACAGTAGGTGTTGCATTAGTTGTAGCCTTGGACAAAATCATACGTCCATATTGACTATCACCTACTGTTCCAAAGCCATAAGAACCATGTGCAAATTTACCTTGGCGATTGGCCAAAGCCTTGCTACCAATAGCAGTTGCATAATCTTGAGAAGCTGTATTTTGAGAACCGGAGGCAAATGTATAAAAATCAGAAACAGTATTTGCATTTCCAAGTGCAATGCCACGGCTTCCTGTGTTTACATTACCTCTACCTGCTGTAAAGCTATATGCGCCTGACCCCGCATTGCTTTCACCAAACACAACTGCATCTTCGCCACTAGCTGTATTCCTGTCACCAATTGCTACAGCACCAGAAGCTGTAGCCTTAGATTGATACCCTATTGCAATACTATTAGCGCCAGTGGCTCCGTAGCTTGAAGTGTTGTTTGTTATAGCTGCCGAAAAACTGTTAGTGCCACTAGCATAACTGTTTGTTATAGCAGTTGCACCACTAGCACTAACTTTTGCGTTGTATCCTAAAGCTGTACCATTTGCACCGCTGCTAGTAATATCAGCTTCATATCCTACCGCTGTACCATAATCACCTTGTACATAACCATACCGACCTATTTGAATTGCATTTTGGGCAGTTGTTTGTCCAAAGATTGCGAGTGAATAACCCGAGGAGGCGCTTCCGGTAACGTCTCCGTTTATAGCAATAGAAGATGCCCTTTGTGCTGTAGCACCATTCCCAATAGCAATACTATTTTCTCCTGAGGCTGTAGTTGCCCTGCCTAGACTAATTGTACGTGTACCCGAGGCATCCGCTCCACTGCCAATAGCAAGACTCAAAGTACCAGTTGCTGTAGGATCGGTAGAGCCTGTTGTTTCTGCCGCGTAAAGGTCTGCACCAGACCCACCACTTACTGTTAAGTCACCTGAACCTAGTAAACTTGTTCCGTTAATTGTTTTAATGTTTGTAGCACTTACTAAAGTTGCTTGGGCATCGGTAATTCCATAACCTGCTAGCGTAGTTGCATTGTTGGCTAGTTTAGTCCAACTACCGCTATGTGCAAAATAACCTGCACCTGTAGCATGTACATGAGCAAACATACCATGATATGTACTTGCACTTGGTAAATCTCCTTCTGCTGAATAAACATTTGAGTATAAAATTTTTCCTGTTGTAGTAATATCAAATGCACCACCGTCTAAAGCACCACCAAGTTGTGGAGTTGTGTCATTAACAATATCAGTTCCACCGTTTGTTCCTTGTTCACCTTGTGATCCAGTATAACCAACTGATCCTTGTGGTCCTGCTACAGTTGAGTCTGCACCAGTTGTTCCTTGTGATCCAGTATAACCAACTGATCCTTGTGGTCCTGCTACAGTTGAGTCTGCACCAGTTGTTCCTTGTGATCCAGTATAACCAACTGATCCTTGTGGTCCTGCTACGGTTGAGTCTGCACCAGTTGTTCCAGTTGTTCCTTGTGATCCAGTATATCCTAGTGCTCCTTGTGGTCCTGCTACGGTTGAGTCTGCACCAGTTGTTCCAGTTGTTCCTTGTG
>Ga0302114_10000139_pt1 | contig 53293 bp, 47 predicted proteins | sample AG5_Surface_MG_FD_203107 | JGI IMG/M metagenome (GOLD analysis project Ga0302114, IMG submission 203107) | Marine microbial communities from Western Arctic Ocean, Canada - AG5_Surface | ecosystem: Environmental > Aquatic > Marine > Oceanic | place: Canada: Western Arctic Ocean | collected... | reverse complement strand
GGCGTCGGTGAGGCCGGTCAAGGGCGTGTCAGGCGTCGAAAGAAGGCGTCGCAGTACCTGCAGGTCGGCGCGGACGTGGCGAGGGAGCTGGCTGTGCTCGGGACGTTCGGGGTTTGAAACGGTTTGAAACGGTTTGACGTAGTTGATACGTTAGTGTCGCGATTGAATCAATGGCTAAGTGTTGGTCGTCTCTTCGGTGTTGAATCTCTCTTGAGATCTCAGGCGTGTACTCGTGTGCCTCCCAGTCGCTTGACGATCTCGTCCGCGGTGAGCCTGCCGGCGAGCCGAAGCTCCTCCAGGTACGCGTGCAGCTCCGATCGCGCGCACTGGTCCATGGCGGCACTGGTCCTTTCGCACGCGACGCGCTCGAGCTCGGCGCGTTCGCGCCTCAACGCCTCTTCCATGAACGCGTTCTCCGCTCGCCTCGCGTCGGAGATTCGCTTCTTTCTTTCCCACTCCGTCTCGAGCACGGGGAGCGCGGGAGGCGGGGGCGGGGGCATCAGTTTGGTGGCTTCCTGGTCACCCGCGCTGGTGGCGCTGCAGTGCGGCCGCTTGCGGTCCATGATGGTGCCGCTGTGCAGACGAAGAATGAACATTTTGTCGTTTCACGCGGAGGATTTGTGCGAGCGTTTCTTCGAGGGAGCAAAATCTCGGAAAATTTTGAGGGGTGCCGAAGGTGCCTAAATAGCCAAATAGACCCCCTAAACACTAAATATACCCCATTTGTATGCGCATTCAGATAGGCCAAATGCAATTCGGTCCGCGGTCGATTTCTGTGGCTCGAAATGACGCGTTTCCAAGCGACGTCGCGTGCGAAGCGACGCGTTTCCGTTTAGGTGCCGAACCACGCGGGTTGGGGCCATTGGTTCACGCGCCGCGATACCCCTCACGGTCCGTATCCCCAGCCGCACGTCCCCCGCACTCATAACCGCGTGAGATCGCAGAAGAGACCTCCAGGCACACCCAGCGCACCGCACTCGCACCGCGCGCGTCCCACCCTCGCGGACACTTGTCAGCAAAAGAAAAAGCCGCGCCACCACCACCGATGGTCGCGATTGCCGAAGAACTCACGAGGATCAGCAGCGCCCCTTATGAGGCGCTCCTGCCCCGCCCCACCTCCCCGGCGCCCATGTTGAAGGGCGATCCCAACAAGGCCACCGTCGATAAGTGGTCCGAGACGGCCGACATCTTCGAGTACGGAGCAGCCGCGAACCCGGACATGGCCCCGATCCCCGTCCTCGTGCATCCCCCGAGCCTGCACGAGGAGGGCGAGACGCGGATCATCCCCTTCGACATCAACGACTGCCTCGACATCGAGACCGCATGCACCTCCCCAAACCTCATGGCCTCCTTCGTCCGCGTCAAGACCGGCGAGTCCATCGAGACCAAGGCGAACGCCACGTCCCAGGCGTTCTACGTCATTCGCGGCGCGGGCACCACCACCTCGGAGCACGGCACCGTCTCCTGGGGCTTCGGCGACCTCTTCGTCGTCCCCGTCACCGAGGGTGCCCTCAAGCACACCTGCACGGAGGCTGAGAAGGGCGGCGCCGCGCTCTACTACGTCCACGACGAGCCCCTCATGGACTACCTCGGGGTCAAGCCGAATGGCAAAAAGTTTGAACCCACGTTTTTCTCCAGGGAGAAGATGCTCGCGCAGGTGCAGGAGATCTCGCACCAGCAGACGGAAGGCGAGCGCAACAGGCTCGGCGTCCTACTCGGCAACAAAGCCTGCGACCAGACCAAGACCTTAACCCACGTCCTCTGGTCCTTGCTCAACTCCATCCCAGCCAAGACTGTGCAGCGCCCGCACAGGTGAGTTTATTTTTGGCAATCTTTTGGCAATTTTTGGCAATGGTCTGTATTGGCAATTAGACTGACGTCGTGTTTTGTTCACAGGCACAATAGCGTCGCGCTGGACCTCGCCGTCTCCGCCGCGCCCAACGTCTACACCCTGATGGGTAAGGAGATCGACGCCAACGGGGACATCATCGACCCGATCAGGTGCGACTGGATCCCCGGCGGCGTCTTCATCACCCCGCCCGGGTGGTGGCACTCGCACCACAACGAGTCCGACGAGGTCGCCTGGGTGCTGCCCATGCAAGACGCGGGCCTCTACACGCATCAGCGGACGCTGGACATCCGCTTCGTGGACGATGAGCTGGAGCTGCACAAGGCTGGCAAGATTCGGGGCAGCGCGTTCGCGGTGACGAACAAGCAGTACATGCACATGGTGGAGTGCGGTGCCACCGTGCCGCACAAGAGAGTCGCGGGTATGAAGCGGGTGTGGAGCAACCAGGAGGTTGACGAGGCGGTGGACGTCGATGAAAACGGAGTGCCGTCCGCGATCAAGAAGAAGACCATCAAGAAGGTGGCGAGCTACCAGAAGCTCTCCAAGATGAAGACCGTGGAGCCGTAGAGGGGAATTCTACGAATCCGTCCGTCCGTGTGGGGCTGTTTCGATCGCCAGCCCCCGAGAGTCGCTTTTACCAGATCCTGAATTCATTCTTTCTTTGATGCGAAATACGAATCAAGTCCCTTTAAAACGCCGAGTCTAACCCTCGGGCTCAATCTAGACCCCAGAGCTCGTCGTTCGCGTCCACCGGGTCCGCGTCGTCGCGTCCCCTCTCCTTCCCCGCGACGGAGCTCACCGTGTACCTGTCCAGCGGGTCGCCGTCGATCGAGGTACCGTCCGACCCCGATCCGTCTGTTTCGTCATCCTCGGTTTCGTCAAATTCGTCGATACCGTCGAGCTCACCAGCCTCCGTGGACGCCACCGTGGCACCCACCGACGCCATCGACGCCCGCTCCCACCTGTTCTCCTTGTCCCCGTACGAGTAGTCAGAGACGCCGTCGACGCTCTCCGAGTTGACCGAATTCGCGCCGTATTCGCCATCCTCCTCGTTATTTCTTTCGTCCTCCTCGTCCTCGTCCTCGAGCAGCGGTGTCCCTGTTTCCTCAGCCGCGTCCCCCATGGCCTTCGCCTGCGCCCACAGCTGGTCGTACGCCCGTGTGCCGAACACCACCGGGGACCTGTGCGTCGAGTCGCCGAGTTTAGGGTTGGCGTTCACTGAATCCGCCGCGCGCTCCAACTCCCTTCGGCTCCTTTCCGCCCTGTCCGTCTCCGCCAGCCTGTCGCCGTGCCTCGCGCGCATCTTCCGCAGCTCGACCCTGAGCTCCTCGGCGGCGGACGCCTCGGCAGCTTCGCGCGCGGACTCCGTATCCCGCGCGGTGGCCATGTTCGTGACACGTGGTTCAGCGTCAGTCGTCGCCGCGGGGGGTACTAAGCCCGCGACGTCTTCGTCGTCGGCGACTTGCGCGACGAAAATCGACGAATATCCCGGTCGGTCGTCGTCGATCGGGATGGCGACCGGGATGTGCTCGTCGCCGTCGCCCGTGACCTCCGCCGCGACGGCCATTCGTGACTCCAGTTCCTCGTCCTCCTCGTTCGTCTCGGGCTCATCGGAAGCATCCGAAGAAGTATTACGATCCGAAGAAGTCTTCACCTCGCCTTCGCTCTCCCTCCGCTCGCGCACCTGCCACGGGAGCCGCTCGTTCGCGCGCATCTCCTCCAGCTCCCACTCCGTCATCCCATCCGCCAGCATCCTCGCCTCCTCCGCAGCCTCCTTACTCATGAACCTGTACGGGTCCCGCTCCGTGACTACCCCGGCTCTTTGCTTCTCATCAGCCTCGCGCCTGTGAACAAACACGACGTCATACTAATTGCCCGTACGAGAATCTTAAAAAACTTACCGGGCGTCGGCGACCATCTCGTCAAAGGCGGCTCTGTGCCGTTCGCGTTCGTTTCGCTCATCCTCGAATATCCGCTTGCGTTCCGCCTTTTCCTCTTCGACTCCGCCTGCGAGCCAGGCGGCGGCGAGCCTCCTGTCCTTGGGGAACACCGGCGAGTCGTCCAAGTAGTTGAGCCTGTCCACAAAACACGACGTCAGTCTAATCGCCCATACGAGAATAAAAATATACTCACCGCTTCATCCCGGAGACGAGCGTCTTGCGGTAACTGGGCACTTCGCTCACCACGGGGTTACCCTGCAGCTTCAGGAGCTTGAGTTTGTCGGACATGTCGGACAGGAAAAAGTCCACGACGGATCGGCCCTCTAGTTTGTTCTTGGTCAGGTCCACGGTGACTAACTGGGCGCACGAGCCGAGGGCTTGGATTGATTCCGCGTCTTTTAATTTGTTGTTGACGGCGACGAGGGTCGTGATGGACGGGTGGACCCGTAGGCCCTCCAGGCTGATGATCTGGTTATCGCTGACGTCGAGGGTGGTCAACGCGACGAGCCGCGCGGCGCGGTCGAGGTCGCGCATGCAGTTCTTCGCGATGTAGAGGCATCGCAGTCGGTCCAGGTGTAAAAGGCCCTCTAGTTCGTCGATGGAGTTGCTCTCGAGGTACAGGGTCTTCAGGCCGACGTACTCCTCGAGGTTCTCGATCGTCGCGATTCCCTTGCAGTGCAGGTGGAGGACATCGTTGAGCTCGGGGGCGTGCGCGTAACTGTGTGGATATTCGCGCGTGTGGGTACATGTGAGGGTCAGTCACGCGTTCATCTTCGCGAGGAGGAGGGGGCGGTAGGTGCCGACCCAACGATCAGTTTTTGGGGATCCGCGCGTGGGGTCGTCGGGGAGTGGGCGGGGACCTACCCGTTGTTATCGCGGCACACCTTCCGGAGCGCCTCCTTTGTCATCTCCCACGCCGCCATGGTGGCCGAGTGTGGGGAACCGGCGCGTGCGGGGCGGTACTGACGCGCTCGAGCCCACAATGGTAGATCCCCCACGAAAAGTCTCGGCCCAAACCAGTCAACGAGACGCGCGGTGATCTCGGAGGGACCGACTGTTCGTATCGCACTCGCTTCGACGCGCCGCGCGCATCGCATCGAACACCGAACCGGCCCGCACATGGCATCGCTGGATACCACGTCCGAGGATGCGGACGAGACGAACGTGTTGCTGACGGATCCCCTCCCGGAGTGAGCGCGCGCGCCCGCCAACTCCCGCGTCGCGCCCCGCATTTGGCACATTCCTCGCCCCCATCGGGACTACCCGTCGCTCACCGACCCACTCCCCCCGTCCAACTCACCCGCGCAGACCCCTCGCGTTCTCCGGTAAGTTCGCGGGTGGCCTCATGGCGGACATCAAACGCCGCGCGCCACATTACGTCAGCGACTGGACCGACGCCTTCCTCCCCGCCAACCGCGGACGATGCCTATCGTCCGTCGCATTTCTCTTCTTCGCGTGCCTCGCCCCAGCCATCGCGTTCGGCGCGCTCTTCGCCGAGTACACGAACGACCAGCTGGGCGCCACGGAGATGATCCTGTCCAGCGCGATATCGGGCGTGGCGTACGCGTTCCTCTCCGGGCAGCCGCTGTGCATCCTCGGCGCCACTGGTACGTGCCCAAACGCGCGATCCCGGGTCCCCCAAAACGAACGTCGGTTCAGTTTCCAAACCTCCAGGTACCTTTTCCACTCACCGCTCCACTTCCCACACGAATCCATCGATGCAGGACCCGAGCTCGCGTACACCGTGGTGTTCTACAACATGTGCCAAAAGTTCGGAGTCGAGTTTCTCCCCGCGCGGGTGTGGCAAGGCCTGTGGACCGCGCTGTTCACCTGCCTGCTATCCTGCTTCGACGCGTCCGCGCTCATGAACCGAGTGACGTACGTTCATCTTAATTCTCGTATCGTACGGGGCAATTAGACTGACGTGGGTGTGTTTTGTTGTTGTTCACAGGCGATTCACCGAGGAGATCTTCGCGGCGCTGATATCCGTCATATTCATCATCGAGGCCATCACCGCTGTGGTCAAGCTGTACACCGAGCCGCCGCCTGGGAGTTCGGACGACCAATCCGCAGCGTTCCTCGGCACGATGCTGTGCTTCGGGACCTACGGGCTCGCCATGCAACTTCGGTCAATCAAGGTGCGTTTCTTTCTATTTCCGTATTTCTTTTTTATTTCTGTATGGGCAATTCCATTGATGTCGTGTTTTGTTTACAGCGCGCGGGTAAAATATTCAACAAATCTGTGCGAGACGCGATGGGCGACTACGGCGTTACCATCGCCATCCTGGCGTTCACCGGCGTGGCGTTCGCGTTCAAGAGGCACGGCGACACGGCGGTGCCCACGCTCGCGATCCCGTCCGAGTTCGCACCCACGTGGGTCAACCCAGAGACTGGAAAAGCGAGAAGCTGGTTCGTGAATCCGCTCGGGATCAACAAAGACTTTCCCCCGTGGGCCGTATTCGGCACCATGGTCCCCGCGCTCGGGCTCACATTCCTCGGATACATGGACCAGAACCTGACGTCCATCTTGATCAACCGTAAGGACCACGCGCTGCGCAAGCCGCCGGCGTACCACCTCGATTTATTCGTATGCGGAGCGGTGGTGTATCCAGTGAGTTTTTTATAATCCTCGTATGGGCAATTCGAATGACGTGTTTTTTTACTCAGGTTTGCGCGCTGCTCGGGCTGCCTTTCACGCACGCCGCCACCGTTCGTTCGATGACGCACCTGGTGTCGCTGACCGAGTACAAGGCGGTGCCGGTTGACGTCAAGGATAAAGAGGGAGGATCCGAATCGTCGGGGTTCGCGCAGGCGAGGCGCGCGAGGAGCCTGAGCATGTGCGGCGAGCCCAGCGTCTCCGCCGCGAAGTCCGTGGATGGAAACGAAAGCTCCGGAGCTGCGTCCGGAGTCGAGATGAAAACGGTGGCGGTTGGCGTGTGCGAGCAGCGCGTCACGCAGCTCTGCATCCACGTGCTCATCGCGTGCTCCCTCGCGATATCTCCCGCCCTGAGGGTCGTACCCAAGAGCGTCCTCTCCGGCGTGTTCCTGTACATGGGGGTCACGTCCACCGCGGGCAACCAACTCTTCGATCGACTCCACCTGCTGCTCTTCGTGTGGCGCGAGGAGAGCCGCCCGCGCAGCCTCCCTTTCATGCGCGCGTCGCTTGCGAGTAAGCAGCTGCCCGTGCGGAGGGTGCACGCGTTCACGACGGTTCAGGTCGCTTTAATGGGTGGACTGTACGCGATGACTCGGGTCGACTCTGTGGCCGTGGCGTTTCCGTTTTTCATCGGAGCGTTGGTGTTCGTGAGGCGTTGGGCGCTGCCCGCGTGGTTCACCGCCGATGAACTCGCCGCCCTGGACGCGTGACGTGCGGGCGCCGCGTGTGAGTGTATCTATTGAATAAGTTATGAGTTATACGTCACGAGTACACGGGTGAATACCCGTCGGCTGACACCGAATGTCTATTTAGCGGCCAACCCCCCTTTTCTCCTCTCTTTCTCCCTCTCTCTCATCCCCCCGGTTCCCACGGCTCAGGGCACCGCGGCGAACGCCGGTACCTTGTTGACGATCTGCGACGCGCAGAAGGAAATCGTCGCGGACCCCAGACCCTTCGCCTCCTTGATCTTCTCGTGCAACGCCGGCGCGACTTTCTTGATGCCGACGCCCAGCGCGATGGCCGTCGCGGGCACGGCGATGAAGGACTTGAGCAGCGACACCGTCAGCCCGCTCGTGGTCTGCGCGCACAGCCTCTCCATGTACACTGTGAACTCCGCATTGCTGAGCTCCCCGCTCTTATCAACGTCCACCTCGTCGAACAGCGCCATGAGCTCAGCCTTCACGGGGGGCACCGCGCGCTTCTTGACCTTGGCGTTGAGCTTGTCGAAGAAGAGCACGACGGCGAGGTGAAGCTCCGCGCGGTCGAGCGATCCGTTGGCGTTGTGGTCCACCTCGGCGAACGCGGCATCGACGTACTCGCGGAAACGCGCGCTGCGCGTGACGCGGCCGGAGAGGGCGTCGAGGAGCCCCATGGTCGGCGCGACGCGTTTTGGTGGAGCGCGTTGTTGAATCACCAGATATTTGCACAGTGAGCTGTCGTCTGACTGGCGGACTCGTATGATTCGACGACAACGTGGCTCTCGAACCGCCCATATTAAAGTACAGACATCGTCGACGACGCGACGCAACACGAACGACAACAAGCGTCCTAAAACAACAACGCGAGCTCGATCAAAACCCGTTCACGCGGGCGTCAACCGCGCCGACGCCACGAACACCCCTCGGCCACCAGCGCACTGAAAGTACCTAACACCGCCGACGACCCCGTCGTGCCTCCCCACGCCCCGCGTCTCCATTTCTATCCCGACCCACTCGCCCTCCGCGAACGCCACCGCGCCCACGTATCGGACAGTCCCGGGCGCCGGGTCGGACCTCCCGACGATGACCGATTGACCCAGTTCCAAACCAGCCGCCGAGCTTTCAATATTTTCAATATTTTCAGTCTCCGAATCGCCGCGGTAGTTTGACAGCACCTGCGCCAGCTCCGCGTGCCTCCCCCGCGCGTGCAACGCCGCGAGCGCCCGCAGCACCCGGTCATCCGTGCTCTCCATCGTCTCCACCGCGTCCGGCGGCGTGGGCGACGGCGCGGCGAGCTTCGGGGATGTCTCGGCGAGCAGCCGCTGCGCCCGAGCCACGACTTCGTGTTTGTCGCTCGTAGTTTCATTTTTGTTGCTCGGAATTTCGTTCTCGTCGGCGGAGGCGGATGTATCCTTACCCGGCTGCTTCGGCGTGAGTAACGACGTTGGTTTGGCAACCACCAGCGCGTACGGGTCGAACCCGCCGGTACCGGGCGATGGCGGCGCGAGCCTGCCCGGGGTTGAAGCAGTTTTCTTCTTGGAGGAGGAGACGGCGGCTTTGGCTTTGACGGTTTTCCTCGCCGCGACTCTCTCCCTCGCGGCTCTTCTCCCCGCCGCCGCCGTGGAGTCGCCCGCGTCGGACGACGAGGACGCGCGGAGACCCGCGCTGGCGGGCCTCGCGCGGTGCGATGCGTTCCACTTGGGCCGCTCGCCGCTCGCGGCGGTTGGGGTCGCGGGCAGCCGTTTCCTCGCCTCCGTCGCGAGCGTTTGGTGCGACGACGGGGCGGGATCCGTTCGTTGCTTCGCGCTCGCGGGCCGGGCTGACTGCGGCCGTGGCGGCGGCCTCGGCTTCCGTCGCGGGTTGTACCGCATGTAGCTCGGGTCCAGGTCCGCCCACCCGCGCCCGACTGATGACCTACTTTCCTCATCCTCGCCGCGCTTGTCCGCGGAGGGCGACCAGTCACCGCCCGGGCCCGGCATCGGCTCCGGCGTCGGCGCGCCCGTCCACTCCCCTCCTTCGTCCCTCTCCGCCGCCTCGATCTCCCTCGCGCGGGCATCCGCGCTCTCCGCCGCGGCCGACATGTACTGCCCGCTCAGCAGCTCGCGGGCGCTCGGCCGATCCTCCGGCGCCTTCCGCAGCATCGACCGAACGATCGAACGCCACCCTTCCCCGTACAGTAAGGCGTCTTCCTCGCCCTCTTTACCCGGCCGGTTAAACCCCGCGGGCTGCGACGTGAGTATCTTGCGCTTCAGGCCGTCCATGTTGAACGCGGTGAAGGGCTGGCGCAGGGTGGTGAGCTCGTACGCGACGCACCCGAGGCTCCAGACGTCGGCGGCGAATCCGTATTTGTCGCCTTTTAAAATCTCGGGCGACATGAAGTGCGGCGTGCCCACCGCGGAGGATGCCTGGTTGTCGTCCTTCACGCTGGCGTCGTTGACGCGCGCGAGGCCGAAGTCTCCGAGTCGCACGTCGCCGTCGGAGGTGAGGAAGACGTTGCCGGGCTTGACGTCTCTGTGGATGACGCGTTTGCCGTGGAGGTAGGCGAGCGCGGAGAGGAGCTGCGCGAGCCAGAGCTGCAACTGCGATTCTGGGAATCGTTCGTTTCGGCGTTTGGCGCGCCACGCCAGGCTGGCGAGGTCGCCGCCGTCGCAGTGCCGCATGACGATGCATATGGTGTGCGACTTTTCGATCCAGCTGCGGTGGTAAGGGACGACGTAGGGGTGGCGGAGCGCGGCGACGAGCTGGCGTTCCTGGATGCTGAGTTGCCTCTGCCGTTCGCTCAACCTCGCCAACGGGATCTTCTTGAGGACGTACCGACGCGGCGGGGCGGAGTCGGTCCCGCGGGTCTGGATGATCCACGCGGCGCCGAAGGCACCCTTACCGATCTGCTCGAGGATGTCGTACGGGTCCATGCGCGACGAGCTCTCGTCCGGGGCTGCCATCGGGTCTCAGACTCTCGAGATGGGTGCCCACACGAAAAGGGCGCTTCAGATCCAGACGACGACCGCGACCGACGGAGGTGTGACGTCGCGGGGTTTCGCCTATGAGACGCTGTCCGGACGGGGTCACGCTCGGCGGGACGCGACGTGGATGGCCGCCCGCGAGTGCGTGCGCGTGTGAGACCAGGGGCGTCCGCGTTGACTTTCAAATCGACTGGAGAGCCCGGCGAGAAAAATTTCAGCGTCTGAGATCAGTGATCAGTGCTCGCTTTACTCCTTGCTCCGAGGCTCTTTGGAAAGAGCGCCCCGCCGAGCGCCCCACTCCGTATCGCGCGAGGGTTTCGTCGGGAGTACGCCCCCGTCGTCGTCGAGGTCTAGTAACCCTCGGCGAGTCGCGTGGCGGGCCCAAACCCGGCCGGGACGCGGCTCGAGGGTCGGGATACGCCCGAGATAACCCTGCGTGACGAAGATCGTACGACGAGCTAGTAGGGATCGGGGAAATGAGCGCGGTGCGTGAGGGACGCACCGCCCCGACGAACGGCGCCGCGAGGATCGCCTTCGTCCTCTGCGTCGCGAGCGCACTCAGCATGGCAGTCGAGGCGGCCACCACCACTTACGTGGGCAACTGCGACGACATCGCGTCCCACACCGGCTCCTCCAGTGTCACCGTCCAAGCCTTCGATTTCCTCCAGTGCTGCTCCAGCTCGCTTGCCAAGGGGTTCAGCTACTCGGTGGCGACGGATGTTGGCACGACGTACACGGCGAAGGTGGTCAAGAGTTCGTCGAACAGCGGCACGATGTTCGGCGGCCATTGCGAGGTGCACTCCGGTGGCTTCGGATGCAGCGGGTCGGCGTGCTACCAGGACATGAATGGCTACTACCAGTGCGATCTCGAACAATGCTGCTGGGAGGCCAGCGCCGACAACTGGTGTCTCAACGTGCAGTGTCGCAACAACGATTTCAGCGCATGCACTTTCAGCGACTTCAGCATCACGTTCGACGCCCACACGGTATCGTGCGCCGCGGGCACCGACTACGACAGCAACCAGGGCGAGTACTTGGACGGCGCTACGTGCCAGTCCTGCCCGGCTAATTCGAAGGGCGCCGGCGGGACCGCGACGACGTGCACGTGCGCCGCGAACTACTGGGCCAAGAAGTCCGGCAGCATCTGGACGTGCGAGCTGTGCTCCTTCGGCAGAACTAAGGCCGCGACCTCGACGGTTCTCGGTTCCGGCGACGGCGAGATTCAGAATGACGTGTGCAACGCGAACTGCGCCGCGAACCAGTACTGGGACGGTGAAATGTGCGCGGCCTGCCCGACTAACTCTGTCGGCGACGGCGGGACGGCGACGCAGTGCACGTGTGCCGCGAACTACTGGGCCAAGTGGCAGGGCGCTAGTAGTTACAACTGTGAGCTATGCTCAGGCGGCAGAACCAAGGGTGCGACCTCGATGGTTCCCGGCGCAGCCCCTGGCGAGGTTGAGGACACCGTCTGTGCTGACACGACTTCGTGCACCGACGATCATTACCTATCTGGCGGCAAGTGCGTGGCGTGCCCTGTCGGCTCGACGAGCACAGATACGACGTCTACGACTTGCGAGTGCGGTGCATCACAGTACTTCGCTGACGGCTCGTGCAACGCCTGCCCGAGCACGTCCACCTGCGCCTCCCCTCCGTGCTCGGCGGTGACGGAGTGCAAATGTCCGGCTGACCACTACGTCGCGAGGCCAAGCGGTGACTGGGTGTGTACGGAGTGCAAGTCTGGCCAGTCGAGAGCAGTGACTGCTATTCCGTCGGCCAACAACCTCGCCGAGGATGGAAACGCGTGCAGCGCGGCGACTGTGTGTGCTGACAATTACTACCTGGCCATGGATATTGATACCGGCTTGAACTACTGCGAGGAGTGCCCTGTCGGCTCGACGAGCACGGATGCGACGTCGACAACGTGCGAGGACTCAGTTGGAGGCGCCTCAGCCGAGTACGGAGACTGCGAGTGCTACAGCGATGGAAGTTATCAAGGCGATCAAATTTATGATGGGAAATTACACGTCGATGATGGCCAAGGCGGCGTTGGTATCACGCAGAGTTTCTGCGAGGATAACGGGCCGTCTCAGTGCCCGAACGAGGGTTTCACGTGCGACGGCGGCACCGTCGCGGTGAATTGGGCGTACGACTCCACGTACACGGGGGCCAACTTTGGTTGGGGCGACTCTGGTTACCCGCCTCCTCCTCCTCCTCCTCCTCCGCCTCCGCCTCCGCCTCCCACGGGCTGTGATGAGGTGTGCGAGGGGCATGGCTACGACCAGTCCCAGTGTGAGGCTATCGTCGGGTGTCAGTACGACGACGGTGAATGTTGGTCTGCCGTTGGTCCCAACCCGTGCGACTCCGGCCCGTACTCTGAAGGTCCGCCTCCACCTCCGCCTCCGCCTTCTTGGGAGGAGTATTCACCGCCTCCTTCTTGGGAGGATTATTCACCGCCTCCTTCTTGGGAGGAGTATTCACCGCCGCCTCTTGGGAGGAGTATTCACCGCCTCCTTCTTGGGAGGATTATTCACCGCCTCCTTCCTGGGAGGAGTATTCACCGCCTCCTTCTTGGGAGGAGTATTCACCGCCTCCTTCTTGGGAGGAGTATTCACCGCCTCCTTCTTGGGAGGAGTATTCACCGCCTCCTTCTTGGGAGGAGTATTCACCGCCTCCTCCGAGCCAGCAATCCCCCTCACCGAGCCAGAAAGCGACGGAAACGAAGGAGAAAGCCCAGAAGACCCGCGACACCATGCTCAACGGCGTCACGGACGCAAAGCTGAAGAAAAAGGCCAAGCTGCTCGCCGACGCCGCAATCAGCGGGAAGAAGGTGCGGAAGATGTCCGCCAAGCTCACAGCCTCGGACGCGGACACGGCATGCTCGGACTACTACAGCAAGGCGGGCATCTCGAGCTCACTCGGCGCGTGCATCGCGACGGCGACATCCAGGCGTCGGTCACTCGCCGCGACTGCGTACGACGTCTCTGTGTTTTTCAGCGAGGCTGAGGTCGACGACTCGACGCTCACCGCCGCCGCAAACTCACTCAAGGCGGAGGGCGTGACGGGCGTCGACACGAGCGACCCCATCGACCCGATCACCGAGCTCGGGACGATAGCCGGCGTGGACTCGAGCACCCTGGAGACGTTCAAGACGGAGGCTGCCGAGGCTGCAGCGATGACGCCGTCCTCGCCGCCGCCGCCCCCGATGTCCCCGCCCCCGCCCAAACCGGCGCCGCCTAATCTCATCCTGGACGACGACGACGGCGCGGTCTCAGTGAAGGGGGCGACGCGCGTGGCGCTCGCGTGTGCGCTGACGACACTCGCCCTCGTGCTCTGAGAAGATCGATGAACGTAGCATACCAAGCCTTCAACCGCGTGTAAATATTAAGAATAATACGTAAGATCAACCCCGGCTGCTGCTGAGCTCACCCCCGGCGACGCGCGAACGCGGCCAACCCCGCGAGACCAGCCTCCCCGTACGCCGCCCCGACCTCATCCCTCGCGTCCTCCCACGAACCACCCACACCCCGAGCCACGTCAGCATCCGCTCCCAGCGCCACCGCGTCGAGCGCCGCGACCGCCGCGCCCATCGCCTCGCGCCTTCCGTCGCCTTTTCCAACCACGTCTCCGTCTAACCCGCTCTCCGGCGCACCAACCTCGGGGATCTGCCCCGCCATCGCCGCCGCCGCAGCCTTGTGCGCCTCGCCTCCGGTCTCCAACATATCCCGCAGCTCCCTCGCGCCCATCCCCTTGGCCTTCATCGCGGCGTCGAGCCCGGCGACTGCGGCCATCTCCGCCGCTCCGCCGCGTTCGGTACCCACGGTGTCCCAGCACGCCGCGGTGGACAGCGCCACCCTCGCGGCGTCCCTCGCCTCGTCCACACGGCCGAGGTCCCGGAGCATCCTCGCGTTGAACGCCTGCGGACCGGCCCAGCCTTTGAACGCGGGATCGTTCGCGTACCACTCCGCGGTCACGAGCGCACTGGTCACAGCGGTTGCCGACGGATTGGCAGATTTCAAGTCAAACGACAACGGCTCGCCTTCGCCGACCCCGACCCCAATGCGGAGGTGTCGCAGCGCCATGGCCTCCATGTCGTCCGGGAACTTGCCCACGTTTCGGAGTATGAACACCTCCGGCCGGTCCGGCATGGACGACGCGGCGAGCTCACCCGGAGTGTACATCTCGCGCCCCGCCGCGCCTGCCGCGCCGGCCACCGGAAAAGGCTCGGGCTTCGTCGTCGCCGCCGCGGGCGACGCGTCTTCGCGGACGATGGCGGCGTGGACGTATGATGCGGCGTCCTTCGCGAGCATGCGCACGCCGCCGGGGCCCGCGAGGACCACGGGCAACGGACCCGCGAGCGGCGGCGCGTCGATACGCGACGACGGCGACGGGCGAAGCAGCAGCCCCACGACTCGATCGAGATCGCCTCGTCTGACTTTGGCGATCGGGAGGACGAGTGGGTGGAGGCCGTCACGCGCGTCCGGGGGTAGCGGCGACGCGCCTTGCGCGGTGATGACTGCGAGGAGCTGCGCGAGGTGCGGCGGGATCTCGGCGCCGGCGCGGCGGAGCACCTCGGCGTGCGCGGCGACCAGGAACGCCTCGCCGATGGTGGCGAACCCGCGAAGGCGATCTATCCGTCGACGACGCAACCGCGATGCGTCTTCGTGACGATGCGCGCGCGCCGAAGCGAGCGCGCGCGTGGTGATGTTCCGCGTGGGATCGAGCGCCGCCGCGCTCCGGGCGAGCGCCGCCCATGTCCTCGCGGCCGAGCGCCTCATCGTGCGCGTGCGTGTCAGACTGGGGACTTCGAGATTTCGGATTGTTACCTTTTAGGTCACCTAATGGAGGTGCCGTGTCGTCACTTGGAGGTGCGCGATGCCCTCCTCGTCCTCGTCCTCGTCGTCATCCGTCGGCGGGGAGAGCGCGCGGAGGAGACGGGCGAAGTACGAGCGCAAGTTCCTCCGCGCGGCGGCGAGGGGAAGCCTCCGCGGCTGCAAGAAGGCGCTCAAGCGTGCGTCCCGCCGATCGGGAGGCGCCGGGCTAGATGTCCAGGCGGTGGACCCCGACGGTCGCACCGCGCTGCACCTCGCGTGCGTCTCCGGCGACGACGACCTCGCGCGATGGCTCATCAAGCGCGGCGCGGACGTCACATCCACGGACGCTCGCGGCGATACACCCGCGCACCTCGCCGCGCACCGCGCCCCGGACAACGTCGCCGTCACCAGACGCCTGACCGGCGCCGGCGCCAGCGCGCACGCGCGAAACGACGCCGGGGAGACCCCGGCGTCCATCGCGGAGCGCGCCGCGGAAGCACGCGCGGCACGCATGCGCGAGTTCGACGCGCGGCGCGAAGCCAGGACCCGCCGCGGGCGCGATGCCGACGAATACGAGGGCCTCGGAGCCGGTCCATCGGTCCAAGAGTTGGACGAGGCGGAGTGGCGCAGAAAACTGTGCGATGAAGCGGCGATGGGCGAGGAGATCGACGAGTTCGGCGGCGGCGCCTCCGGGGTTGGAACCCGGGACGAGATGGACGCGTTCTACGCGTCTTACCAAGACGATTACCCAGACGACGGGAGCGCGTACACGTGGAGGGAGGAGGAGGAGGCGTACGCGGAGTACATGCGGGCCGGGATGGCGACGAAAAAACGAAAACAATTCGGCATCAATGACGACGACGGCGACCCCGGGAAGAGGAGGAGGGAGTCCGCGTCGCAGGCGCAGGCGCGCGCGACGCGCGAGCGCGACGAGGCGGCGCAGCGCGTGCTCGACGAGGAGCGCCGCAAGGATGCGGAGTGGCGCGAGCGGACGGTGCGTAAGTCGGCGGCCGCTTCCAAGTCGGCGGTTGACTCCGCCGGGTATAGAAGGAAGTGGGGCGTGGCGACGGCGATGGCGGACCGCGGCGAGCCGATCGCCTACGCGGACATTCCGTGGCCGTTCGACCCGGAGTCGTCGAGGGGCGAGCCGGACGAGTGCGCGGTTCGTGAAGTGCTGTTGGGCGGAATGAATGTTTCCGGCGACGATGCGAGGCGGGCGCTTCGGGCGGAGATGCTGAGGTGGCACCCGGATAAGTTCCACGCGAGGATAGGCGGACACGTGGCGGTGTCTGACAAGGAGAGGGTTCGCGCGGGGGTGAACGTGGTGGCAGCCGTCGTCGCGCGGCTGTTCAAGCGGTCCGCGGGGTCGTGAGAGTTCTGTGACGGCGGTGGAGTTCGCAGACGGCGGCGGCGACATCATCCCATAGCCAAAACTTTTTAGTTAAACGTAGACTTTATGACGCCGCGCCTTGGCTCTTACTACTCTTCTACGCTCAGCAGGGCCCGCACGGGTGATCCGTGACGGTATCGATGACCGTCACGAGCCTCGTCTCGTCTCTACACTCCGCCCACACCGCCCGCACCCGCCCGTCCTCCAGCGCCCACCGCGGGCACGGCCTCGCGTTCGGCGTTGAGTGCCTCGCGCTCAGCTTTCCGGTCCTCAGCGTCGCCATCGCTTCGTCTTCGCCTATGAACCTGCAGTCCATGCGGCACACCGCGTGCTCGCTGAATCCCCGTGGTTTCCGTCGCAGGCGTCTGCGCACGGCTTCGGATTCCTTCTCCTGCGCCGCCTTTTCCCTGTGCGCGACGAGCGCGACGAGCCCGGCGATGGCTGTCGCGATTAGGCCGACGCCCCACATCCCGAGCCCCGACCTTCGTGCCTTTCCCTTGGGTTTGTCGCTGCCGTCGGGGTTCTTGCGGAAGTTTTTGCCCATGCGGCCCTTGTATCCGCCCTTGCCGCGGCCGCGACCGCCGCCGCGGCCGCCGGGGATCCTCGGCGGAGCCATCGACCCCGCGTAGGGTTAAGTGCAATCGGAAAATATGAGTCAGCTCGAGTCACTCAGTCACTCGGACCGGGGGAACCGCGAATCGATGATATTCCGGCCGTTTGCGCCCGGCCCGGCACCATTGGAGGGCGCGCTCACGCGCCGGAGACGAGCGGGTGCCGCCGTCGAATCCGGGAGGAGTATGAAGTGGTTCGGGGCGGCGAGGCGCGCGAACCACCCCGTCGGCGCCGCGGACGGTCATGTCAAGGGGATGGCCAAGCGCATGGGTAAAGTCAACCCGCCCGGCGGAGATGCCGACAATCTCGAGGCTGTGGAGCGGACGCTCGCGGCGCTCAGCGGCGGCAAGGAGAACGACGCGGCGCTCGGTCTGGACACCGTCCTGGTGAAGGGAGTGCATGACATGGCCATCGACGAGGCCATCGCGCGGGCGGCATCCGGGAAGGAACGCAGGAAGGCGGCAGCCGCGGCAGCGAAGGGGCATGTCAACAATCGCAAGGGGCCCACGGTATCGGTGCCCAACTCCGTTAAGACCCCCGCCGCGGTCCGCGCCCTCGTCGCCAAGGCGCTCGCCGGAAAGGTCCTCTCCAAGCGCGAGCAGGATCAACTTAGACGCGAGCTCGAACGCCGGGAGGGTGCGGCGCCGGCGAATGCGGCGGCCGCATCGCCGTTCACGCCGCCCCCCGTGCCGATGAACACCCCCACGGGCGCGGGCGTCGCGCGTCGGTACCCAGCCATGACGTGCGGGGACACGAACGAGACGAACGACACCGACGCGTCACCGCCCTTCGCCATGACCCCGACGCTCTTAGCCGAAGCTGCGCGGCTCGCGATGCGCAACGCGGGGACCGGGAAGGGACCGGCTAACCCGCTCGGCAGGGCGCTCGCCGCGGGGGAGCGGCGCGAGCCCCTCAGCTCGACGCAACGAAACATCTTAGACGCCGTCGAGGAGCTGCGGTGCGGTAAGATTCTGCCGCTGGAACGCATGAAGCTCCTCGAGTGGGCGCAGACGGACGACGACGACGACGACGCGTTGATCGAGGTGTCCAGGCCGATGCCGAGCCCGTCCACGGTGGCGTCGCTGTGCGCCGCGACGTTCGGGATCCTCCCGCTCACCCCGCCCAGCGACGACGAGGACGAAGCGGGATCTTACGCCAGCGACGAAGTCTTCAGCTTTGACGCGAAGAACAAAGTCGAAGGGGAAGCCGCGAAGGAGGAGACGACGAGCCCGGAGCCGTGGATCTCGCCCGTACAGTTCAACCGGGGCAAGAGCATGACACCAACGCTGGAGGAGATGGCGAGGCGGAAGGAGAGCGGGGAGGCGCTGACGGAGGGGGAGGATGCGATGGTGAGCATGTTCAAGCTCGCGTCGCCGGCGCGTTGACGAAAGATTGTTGAGTCGACACTTGCCCTCAGCCATTTATACAAAGATTGCGTAGCACCACACGGGGGCGTGATCACGCGGCGTTCAGTTTTAGCGTTCGACACCGCGCCGTTCGTCTTGTTCTCCCCGCGGGCGATGTCATCGAGAGCGTGCGGGAGGTGAGAACTGACATCCGAGTCCATTTTTTTTGGTTGAAACGCTTTTGCGTAACAACGGTTTCGCTGAACCGTCGATAGACCCAAGAAATGTGCCCGATTTGGCAATCGAAGTGTCGAATCTTCGATGAAGTCTCCACGCGAGGCGAAGAGGCGCCAGAGGGACGACGAGCGTCTCTGCTGCGCGCACGCACCGTGTCTTTCGGCAGGCACAACCGCCACAGGCGCGAGCCGCCGGAGAGTCGCGCGGTGACGAGCGCGGGGAGGATGGTGTCCAGCCTCTTCCGCTCCGATAAGTCCGGCAACCCGGCCTACATCCTGGTCGAGAAGGTGAGATCCAACCCACGAGAGCCCGTGTGACGAGACTGGCGGACGGCACTCGAATTATTCCTTCGCCTTCCGACCCTCATCGCCGCGGGTTTGTGGGGTTCCGATGCCGCGAAGGGCGACCGATGGCGTCTGACGGACGTGTTCACGACGCCCGGCTCGAGTTTCGGACCTGATCCCGCGGCATCACGCGCCGACACCCGCGCGTCCCCACACCGGATCTGACGTGAAAAACAGGCTGTCACCGCCCCACGAACACGTCATTCGTCTCACGTTCCCGCGAGATCCTGACCCGCCGTCGCCCGTCCACGTCCATCCACCCCAAAAAACAGGCCACCAGCGATGTCCTCCGTGAACCCGACTGGGGCGTCAACGTGGACATGTGCGACCTCGTCAACTCCAACTTTCAACGCTACGGCAAAGACACCGTCAAGGCACTCAGGCTGAAACTACAGAAAAAAACAAAGCCGCAGTGCCAATACCTCGCCTTGGTCGCGCTGGAGATGTGCATGAAGAACTGCGGAGTGATGTTCCACGCCAAGGTGATCGAAAAGGCGTGCCTGGACGAGACATCCAAGTGCGCCGCCGCGCGGGGCGGCGACGCGCGCGTCAAGCAAAAGTCCCTAGCGCTGATCCAAGAGTGGGCGCTACAACTCAACCTGCCCCAATACAGAGCCGCATTCGACGAACTAAGACGCAAGGGCGAACGGTTCCCGCCCACGGAACTCACGTCAAGAGAAGTGACGCCGATGTACACACCACGGCCGGGGCGGACGGACATCGTCGAGCAGAGGCTCGCGGCGATGGACCCCGCCGACGCAGCCGCCATCAGAGCCGCGGTCCAAGAGGCTGAGGCTGAAGGTAAGTTTATTTTTATTTACGTATGGGCAATTGTATTGACGTCGTGTTTTGTTTACAGTCGCCGCCGAGGAACGAGCCAACGGAACGCGGTCACCGCGCGTGTCCGCCAACGGAGGGTACGGCTCACCCACCGTCGGGTCACCCCCAGGGCAAGGGGGGTTCAGGGTCGGCTCGCCGCCCAGTTCTGTCCGGCCGTCCGCGCCCAGGGGGTACGAAGCTTTGGAAGAGGATGACGAATCTATCGGCCGAAATACAAACAATCAATTCAACAACGACGAGCGGGTGTACTCGGATGGGAACCCGTACGGCGCGCAGGGCGGCGGGCACACTTCCAACCCGTCCCCGTCCAGCCACCACACCCCCATGCCCCGGCCCGATGTCCAGCCGCCGTCCGCTGACGCGTCATCGCTGGGCGACGTGACGTCTCCGGATGCGGTTAAGAAACTTCACGAAGGTGAGAGTTTATTTTTATTTCCGTATGCGCAATTAGAATGACGTCGTGTTTCTTTTACAGACTTGGAAGTTGCCGGTAATACCATCAAGTTGCTCCGCGACATGCTCAAGGAAGTTGACGTGGTGACTAACCCGGGTGCCCTGAACGACCCGACGATCGATGAGCTCTCCGCGCAGTGCGCACAGATGCGCCCGCGCGTCGTGGCGCTCGTGCAGAGCGTGAGCGACGAGGCGCTGATGATGAAGGCGCTCTCGCTCAACGACGAGTTGACCGAAGTCGCCGAGAAGAGGGACGCGCTCAAGGCGGCGGCGTCCGCGGACAGGGACACGCGCGCGGCGATCGTGGCGTCCATGCGCGAGGAGGAGGTCGCCGCAGAGCGGCACGGGTCGGGTGCCGGCGCCGGCTCGAACGCGGTGGGTGACCTCGTGGACCTCCTCGGCGGGGACTCCTTCGTCGTCGATGTTCCCCCGCGGCCGGGGAAGGACAAGAAGGGTGTCGAGGGACACGCGGGAGGCGTCGTGGACCCGTTCGACGTGTCAGTTTCCGTCGGGAACAGCGTGGGCGGCGGCGCAAGGCGAGCCGACCCGCTGGATGAGCTGCTGGCGCCGGCGCCGGCGATGGGGCAGTCGGCAATGGGGCAGTCGGCGTACGACCCCTTCGCGGCGTCGGCTCCCGCGTCCGTGGCGCCGCCCGCGCAACAAAACTACTACCCGCCGGTTCCCAACAACACCGGCGCGGTTGTCGATCCGTTCGCGTCCGGCGTGACGAACCCGTTCGCGCAGCAGCAGCAGGCGCGGGCGCCGATGGGGTCGCCGCCGATGCGCTCGGTGCAGTCGCCGATGGGCGCGATGAACGTGAACCCGCTATTCCAGCAGCAGGCGCAGGTGCAGCAGCCGAGTCAGGGAGGTATGGGGTCGCTCCCGCCCGTGGGCGCATCGTCCGCGCCTTACGATCCGTTCGCGGCGTCGCCGCCGCCGCAGCAGCAGCGGGGGAACAACCCTTTTGCGCGCTGAGAGTAGGCGCCGAAAGCGTGGGATTATCATATTTGTAAAACTCTCAAGTGTTAACTCGTAATTCGGGTACATCACCGTGAATCGTGACGCTAATACGTGTCGGCACTCACGCCGCGTCGTCCTTGGCCTCGCCCTCGCTCTTTCGACGGGATTTCCTCGACCGCCTGGCGTCCTCCCTCAGTCGCTTCTCGTCCTCGTCGCCGGCCTTTTCGGGGTTCTCCTCCTTCTTCTCCCGCGAAGATTTCTTATCTTTTCGATCTTTCCCGCCACCGCCCTCGTCCGCATCCTTGTCTTTCCGGCCCTTGTCGCGACTCCGATCCTCCCGCTCGCGCCGCCGCCTTCGCCTTCGCCGCCTCTCCTCCCCACTCGAGCTCGACGAGCTGCTCTCCGACTCACTCGAGCTCCCCCCAGAGTCGAGCAACTCCCGCTCCTTTCGCTTAAAACTACTCCGCTCCTTTCGCATCCGTCGCCTCCGTTCCGTCCCGCACGTCCCCCAGAAGTTACGCATACGGTCCTTCACGATCGGGTTGTTGCTGTGCTTCACCTTCAAAGTCATCTCCGCCACCTGCGTGCCGCTGAGCGCCTTGGCGGACTCCGCGGCGGCCTTGGTGTCAAACTCGACAAAGCCGAACCTGCTCGGGTTGAACTCGCTGCCCGCGAACTTGACGTACGTCACGTTCCCGGCGATGGAGAAGAAGTCCGCGAGCATGTCCTCGGTGATGGACGAGTTGACGTTGCCGGCGTACACCGTCCGTGCGACGTCGCTGTCGTCGATGAAGTTACCGCCGCTTTCGCGATGTTCCTTTTCGAACTCGATGCGCTGCTCCGCCGCGGCCATCGCGCCGTTGATCAGGTGCGGGATCGGGACGAACAACGCGCATCGTTTGTACCCGGCGGGGAACCACTTCGGGAGCTTATCCGCCGCCTGCCGCCACAGCTTGAGCGGGTCCTCGACGAGCCCCGTCATCACCGCCTGTTCCATGGACGCGAGCGGGTTTAGAAGATCTGCGCCGGATGGGACCGCCGCGCTGCCCCCTTTGGAGAGGTCGAGCGATCCCCCGGGTTTGATCGCGGTGCTCGCGGCGACGACGGTGATGGGCCGGTCCACGAGTGTCATGTTGTGGAGCACCAAGGAGGACTGCGCGGCGTCGGCGTCGGCGTAGGTGGCTACGTACTGACGCGGCTGCCCGGCCGTCGGTGTCTCGCCGAACTGCGATAGCGATCGAAGCGGGCCGCAGCACTCGAGGAACTCGCGGAGGGTGTCGTCGTTGACCGCGGGGGAGACCCCGGCGACGAAGATGGACGCGGGGATGTCCTCGGGGGCGACCGGCGGGGGCGCCGGCGCGCCGCCCGCGCCCGATGGGCCCGACGCGCCGGTTTGATGGGCCGATCCCGCCGCGTGGGTGCCGCCGGCTCCAGCTTGGCCGGCGGCGACGGGCGCGGCGGGGCGCGGGCCCGCGGGGCGCGCGGTGGTGATCTCGAAGTCCATCGCGCGACGCCGACGACTCCACCTTCGACCTTCGACCTCGCCCGCGCGACGATCTTAATGGCGACGTGCAGCTAACAGACTGTAGGTTTCTCGATGCGTCGGTTTTTTGCGAAGAGCTCACTTCGTGGGGCGCGGGAGTCCGGGAGGCGATGATGACGACGGTTTCGCGACCGCGCGTCAGGATAGACGTTCCGGATGTCGGCGATGTAGAGAACACGGATACATCGAGAGACGAGTTGACTAAGAAGGGCACGAAGCGGAAGATAGCCCCGAAGCACTTCGGGCCGTGCGAGCACGGGGTGAAGTACCTCTCGAGGTGCAAGGTGTGCGGTGCTTGTCCGCACGGCCGTAAGCGTTCTCTGTGCAAGGAGTGCGGTGGGGGTTCAATCTGCGAGCACGGTCGTCAGCGCCATGTGTGCAAGGAGTGCGGTGGTGCATCAATCTGCGAGCACGGTCGTCGGCGCTCTCAATGCAAGGAGTGCGGTGGAGGATCAGTCTGCGAGCACGGTCGTGAGCGCTCTAAGTGCAAGGAGTGTGGTGGGAGTGCAATATGTGAGCACGGTCGCGAGCGCTCTAAGTGCAAGGAGTGCGGTGGGTCACAAATATGCGAGCACGGTCGTATACGCTCGAACTGCAAGGAGTGCGGTGGGTCACAAATATGCGAGCACGGTCGTCAGCGCCGATACTGCAAGGAGTGCGGTGGGTCACAGATATGCGAGCACGGTCGTCAGCGCTCTCAGTGCAAGGAGTGTGGTGGGGGATCAATCTGCGAGCACGGTCGTATACGCTCTCGGTGCAAGGAGTGCAAACCAAACAAAGGAGCGCGGAGCCGCTGACATTTTATTAGAATCCGTCGACTTCAGCGCGACGCTAGCCGGTAGTACTCACACTCACGCCCGCTTACCCTTTGGAAAATCGTGCGCCACCAGCGCCTCGCAGCTCGTCACCAGCTGCGCCACGTTCGCCACCTGCTTCACCGCCCAGAACGGCAGCGCGACTAGCGCCAGCTGACCCACAGCGCCGACGCACCCGAGACTCAGGTCCCCCCAGCCCAGAAACGCGGGCGTCGGAAGATGAACCGACGCCGGCAGGACCCGCGCGAGCGGCCCTGCGATGTTCGCGATCCTCGGGTCCGTCGCGGCGTGCGCGGCGAGGTACAGAACCTCCGCGCCCACGCAGCACGCGCCCATGAATATCCTGTTTGTGTAGTATCTGTAAACAAAACACGGCGTCAAACTAATTGCCCATACGGAAATAAAAATAAACTTACAGCCTGAGGATAAAAAACGAGCTTTTGTCGACGTCTTTGTGCGAGGTGCGATTCTTGAGGAGCTGCGCGTACATCTGCAGCCAGTGCGAGCCGATGTCGAGGGCCACGAGTGCGACGCAGGTGAAGAACCAGGGCGGGTACTCGCGGGAGAGCACCATGAGCAGGCCGGTGGTCGCCAGGCGATCGGTCACCTGGGAATCGCGGTCAGGAGCGGGGTCGAGTTGACAATCAGTTTTTCGTCGTTGTGATGCACCTCTCGATGGGAAGAAGGAGGTCGATGGGGTCGTCGATCGGTGGGTTCGGGGGGACTCGAATCGGAAACACGACGCGTACCATGTCGAGGAGCTTGCCAAACTCGGAGCACTGATCGAACATGCGCGCGAACCGTCCATCGAGCTCGTCGCACACGAAGCTCAGCAGGTAGAGCGCGAGGGATGTGGGCACATCGTCGAAAGCGACGCGGAGTGCGACCGCCGCGAGGACGACTCGCGCGTATCCGATGAGGTTGGGAACGTAGGCGTACACGTTGGAGTGGCGCTGGAAGAAGCCGGTGGGCCGGGCGGAGCCCGAGCGGGTCCTGCGAGGGGGCATCGCGCTTGAAGGAGACCGCGCGCGGGCGCAGATGAATGTACCGCACACCCGAGGGTTGAGCGATTTCAGCTGGACTCGCGCGTATTTGAATCTCGGCTTCGGGGCTCGAGCATACGCGCCCGCGCCCGGGAGGCGGAAGGGCACGCGACACGCGAACGCACCCAGCGACTCCATCACGCGTGGTCTCGAAGACGCGAGACGCGGTCAGCGGGCTGATCCCGGCTTCGAAAAGCACCTAAGCGGTCTCGCCAGTCACCACAACCTCGGACGACGCCGATCTCGCTCGGACCGCCCGACGAACACACATCATGACCGTGACGATCGTCCCGGAGCAAAACCCGGCGGGGGAGGCGCATCTCGAACCCTTCCTCACCGAGCTGGTCAACGAATCGCTCAACAGCTACGCGTACTCCAACGCGGTGTTCCTGTGCGAGCGTCTGCACGCGGCATCCCCAACCGAGGTACGCGTTCGTTCACTCGCCCATCCGTCCAGTCTATCAGCGGGCACCCGATCGATCCGATACAACTCGGTCGGAGAGGTCCATCGGACGCGTTCGTGACGCGTGGGTTCGACTCCCGGAGCGGTCGCGGCTCGTCGTCGCCAAAACTACTCGCAGCCGTCTCCCCCCGACCACCACCCACCGCCCACCTGACCCACCCACCGCCCTCCGATCAATCTTCCAACACCAGGCCAACAAACACCTCCTGGCCACGTGCTACTACCGACACGACCAGGCCAACCGCGCGTACCACACACTGAAGGGATGCACCTCCCACCGATGCCGCTACCTCCTCGCGCTCTGCTGCGTGAAACTCCGGAAACTACCCGAGGCGGAAGCCGCGCTGTCGCACTCAGCCCTGCCCGCGGGAGGCCGACCGCCAGCGACAGACTCGAGTGCCGCAGAACGACCGGCGTCCGATCCCTCAGCTGACGTTCCCAACGGCGCGCACGGACGCTATCTCCTCGGGGTCATATGCAAAGAGACCGGCCGCGCTAAAGCCGCGATCGCGCACTTCGCCGATGCCCTCGCGTCCGATCCGTTCATGTGGAGCGCGTACGAAGAGCTATGCGCGTTGGGCGCGGAGAACGAAGCGGAAGCCGGTAAGTTTTTTTTTATCATCGTGTAGGCAATTGGACTGACGTCACGTGTGTTTTGTTAACAGCCACGGAGGCTGCCGGGCGGGCGCACGAGCGGTACCCGTCGCTGGAGTCCGTCCTCGTCACTCATAACGCATCCGTCAGTCAGGTGACACGCGACGGTACTACCTCGGGGTCGATGGGCGGCGACGTGAGCTCCGGGGATCGAACTTCGATGGACGGCGCCGCGTCGGGGGACTCGCACGGTCGCGGCGGCTACCCATCCGGCGCTCACTCCGGCGCCGTCACGTCTAATCCCAACCCCGGCGGGCTGGGCACGGTGGTGGAAGGCACGCCGATGGCCACGCCGACGGGCATGGGGTTCGCCAGGCCCCCGCTCGGACCTGGCGGAACAGGGACAGGGACGAACACGAACACGGCTGGGTTGGTTCCGATGTCCACCGGCGGCGAATCCGGTATCTTCGGCGACGCCCGGACTCCGGCTCCGGATAGCACCCGGGGTTTGATGCCGCCGCCGCCGCCTCCGTCGACGGCGACCGCGGCGGGTGTACCCGCGACCGACCTGGTCACGCCGTCGCCCGCGTCCGACGTGGACCACGCATCGGGGAAACCCCCGGCGGTGCTTGGCGGCCTTCACGGCGGCGGGAGGGGCGACGGGGGCCGGCGCAAATTCGTCGACGAGGGGAAGCTGCGGAAAGTGTCCGGCCAGCTCTTCCAGGAGAGCGCCGGGACCGGCGCGGGCGCGGGATCGGGCGCGGGGGTGAGGCGTTCCTCGCGGCTGGCGGCGCAGAGCGGCGGCGGCGTCGGCGGCGGCGGGCTCGATTTCTCCACACCCGCGATGGAAGGCGCGACGACGAGTCACGAAGCCCATGCGGACGGCGCGGATCCCGCGAGTGCATCGCCGCCGCAACACCACAGGGCCCGGCGCCCCGGTCAGCGCGGCTCGCTCGACGGCGGATCGCGCCCGCCCGCGTTCCCGCCCCATGTCCCGATGTCCGGAGGATTAAACGTAACGGCCGGAGGACGCGACGGGCGTTACAACGCGGGTCGGTTCGCGGAGGGCGCGGCGGCGACGGCGGCGCTGTTGAAGCCGATCGCGGACGGCCTTCGGGTGTATTCCATGTTTCGCTGCGACGACGCTTTGGGACACCTGCGAACTCTCCCGCGTTCGCAGTACGTCACCGGGTACGTCCTGTGTTTGGTTGGCCGTGCGTACGCCGAGATGGTCAACTACCCGGAGGCGCGACGTGCGTTCGAGTGGTCGCGGAGCGTGTGTCCGCACCGGCTGGACGGCATGGAGGTGTACTCCACGGTGCTGTGGCACCTCAAGAAGGAGATCGAGCTCAGTTATTTGGCGCAGGAGTGCGTGTCCCTGGACAGGCTGGCGCCGCAGACGTGGTGCGTGCTGGGGAACTGTTTCAGCCTCCAGAAGGAGCACGAGACTGCGCTGCGGTTCTTCCAGCGGGCGCTGCAACTCGACCCGCGTTGCACCTACGCTCACACCCTCTGCGGGCACGAATTCTTCGCAAACGAGGATTTTGAAAAAGCCATGGGATGCTACCGCAACGCGCTCCGGCTGGACAGCCGACACTACAACGCGTGGTACGGCCTCGGCACCGTGTACTACAGACAAGAAAAGTACGAACTGTCGGAGTACCACTTCAGGCACGCGCTCTCCATCAACTCCAGGTCCTCCGTGCTCTTCTGTTACCTCGGAATGGCGCAACACGCGGTAAGTTTATTTTAACTCTCGTATGGGCAATATGACTGACATTATGTTTTGTTTACAGCTGCGCAGAAACGCCGACGCGCTGACCCTCCTGCAGCACGCCATCGACCTCGACAAACGAAACCCGCTCGCAAAGTACGAGAAGGCTTCGGTGTTACTCAGCGAGGAGCGGTTGGAGGAGGCGCTGGATGAGTTGGAACGGTTAAAGGAGGTGGCGCCGCGGGAAGCGTCGGTGTTTTTCTTGATTGGCCGGATACATAAAAAGCTCGGCGCGGCGGATGACGCGATGGTAAACTTCTCCACCGCGCTGGACCTGAAACCGGCGAGCGCGGACGTGAACCTGATCAAGGGCGCGATCGAGAAGCTGCACATGCCCGACGACAGCGAGGAGGAGGACCTCTGATTGGATCATTAAAGCAAACAACCGGGGAGGAGACGATTTTGTCGTACGATGTTTTTTTACCCGCTCCGAAAGAAAGGTCACCCTCGATTCACACGCGTAAGCTACACTCCCCTCGCTAGGAGATCCATCAGTCGCGCTCGGAGATGGCCGTGAGGTGGTCCTCGATGGCCTCGGTGGAGAGCAGCCTGAAGTTCGGGTCGTCGACAGTCACGAGCCCAACCTCGAGCTCTCGAGCTTTGAGATCCTCCCCGAGCACAGTTTGCAAACACGCTACGGCGGTGCGGACGCACTCCTCCGTACTGAACGCGTTACCCGCATCCTTCCCCTTGACCTTCTTCTCGAGGAAGTTGATCGCCTCCTGCTCCTTGGCGCCCGCGCTCGTCGCCTTGTAACCGACAAAGTACCCAGCCGGATCGTTCTTGAACAGCGACGGCCCCCTCTCCTCGTCGATGCCGACGAACATGCACATCGCCGCCATCGGTCGCATGTACGCGTGTTGGGTGTACACCTGGAACCAGTCCGCGAGCTTGCACGAGAGGTAGTCGACGGGGATCTCGTAGCCGTACTCGTGGCGGAACTCCGCGGCGGTGTGGCGCGCCTTCTGGACGACGTTGCGGATGTCGGCTGCGACGGAACGGGGGGGGGAAACGTCAGATTGCAGTTTGTCGCTTAGGGTTGTTTTGGTGGTCGGGAGAAAGAAAAGGTTACGTTGGGCGGATCGGGCGGTCGGGCGGTGCTGGCGCGGGTGGTCACTCACGTAGCTTGCCGGTGGCGCACAGTCCGATGGTCTTGGTGATCTTGAACATGTGCGTGATGTCCGAGGGGTCCAAGAGTTTGTCCTGTGAACGGAGGGGGCGGTCGGATCGCGGTCAGATCTTGGACAGGGCGGAAATGATTGTTTGCGTGTGACGATGACGACGACGTGACGCGTTTGGTGCGCGGTGACTCACCGGGATCTTCTTCTGAGTGACGACGCACACGCTGTCCTTACCCCGCACGCCGATGGACGTCACGCCGACCGACTTGATCGCCTTGAAAGCATACTCTGATGGGTGCGAAAGGGAAGAGGGATCTCGGTCAGTCGCCTGAGTGGATGGGTCAAAAAAGGGATGATGACGACGCGAGGCGGGGACGGTGTGTGCGTCGATGCCGTGTGGGTTCGATGATAAACGCACCGACTTGGTACAGCCGTCCCTCGGGTGAGAAGATGGTGATGTGGCGGTCGTAACCCGCGCCGCTTCCCCTGCTCATGTCTACGTGCCCGACTCTCCGATCTCAGCGCCGCGCGCCCAAAGAACTGGCTGAAGAAAGCCGGCGACGAGGTTCAAATCAGTGAGTCAAGAAAGGCGAGAGTGGGTTTTATTTTACGACTGTGCTCTCACTGCCACTGCCACTCGCGCTCAGTAGTTTACCACCGCGCGCAGGCAGTTCCCCCCGTGCAGCGCCTCGATCGCCTCGTTCGTCGCCTTGGCCACGTCCCCGTTCGCCTCGAACTGATGCGTCACGTAGTGGTCCACCGGCAGCTCACCCGCCAGGCACCGCTCCACCAACCGCGGCACCGAACTTCGGCTCTTCCACCCTCCAAACGCTGTACCTTTCCAGATACGTCCGGTGACGAGCTGGAAAGGCCTCGTGGCGATCTCCTTACCAGCCGCGGCGACGCCGATGACGCAGGATTCGCCCCAGCCGCGGTGCGCGCACTCGAGCGCCGCGCGCATCACCTGCGTGTTGCCGGTGCAGTCGAAGGAGTAGTCAACGCCCCACTTGGTCATGCCTGTGATAAACAAAACACGACGTCAGTCCAATTGCCTATACAAACCATTGCCAAAAATTGCCAAAAATTGCCAAAAAATTGCCAAAAAATTGCCAAAAATAAAAAAATACTCACCGACGATGACGGATTGAACGGGAGTATCTCCGTGGTCGGCGGGGCACACGCAGTCCGTGCACCCGAGCGTCGTCGCGATGGCGAACTTATCCTTGTTGAGGTCCACGCCGATGATGCGCGACGCGCCGGCCATCTTAGCCGCCTGCACGACGGCCAGGCCCACCGCGCCCAGTCCGAAAACAGCGACGCTCGACCCCGCAGTGACCTGCACACGAATAAAAACGTCAGTCTAATCGCCCGTACGAGATGAACTGAATGAACTCACCTTGCACGTGTTCCACACGGCGCCCAAGCCGGTGGACACGCCGCATCCGAAGAGGCACGCCTTGTTGAGGGGCATGCGTCGGTTGATCTTCGCGGCGGAGATCTCCGCGATGACGGTGTACTCGGCGAAGGTGGAGCATCCCATGAAGTGGAAAATCTCCTTCCCGTCGATCGTGGTGAATCTGGTGGTGCCGTCGGGCATGACGCCCTGGCCTTGCGTGCTCCTGATCGCGGGGCAGAGGTTGGTCTTGGGGCTCGCGCAGAAGATGCACGCCGCCTGGTTGCACTGTGGGGTGTAGCACGGGATCACGTGATCGCCGGGAACGACAGAGACAACACCGGGGCCGACCGATTCGACGATCGCGCCCGCCTGTTTAAAAACACGTCGTCAGTCTAATTGCCCATAGTGCTACGAAAATAAATGAAAATAAACGAACCTCGTGGCCCAAGATGCAGGGAAACAAACCCTCGGGATCCTGCCCCTCGAGGGTGTACACGTCCGTGTGGCACAGCGCGTTGGCCATGACCTTCACGCGGATCTCGCCAGCCCGAGGCGGCGCGACGACGACGGTCTCGTCGCTCAGCGGCTGGTTAGCCGCCCACGCCACAGCGGCTTTGCACCTGTAAGAAGAGTTGAACACGACGTCAATGTGATTGCCATGATTACGAAAATATTTTGAAGAAACTCACGTGATGGGCTTCCCCGCCGTCTTTGCAAACTCCGCCAGGGCGGCATCGTCAGCGACGGCCACGTCTACGAGCGCAGCCTCCGCCTTTTTGTTCAGCGCGTCCGCGTGGAACTTGACGTGATCCGCCATGAACGACGAGATGAAAAAGTAAGAGTGGTCGAACCCCGCGCGCTTCCGAATCGAAACATTTTGGCCCACGGATTTCGCCGCGGCTTCAAACGCGTCCACGCCGAGCTGCTCCGCAAGGAACTGGTCATCCATGCCCTGGTCGATGAGTATGTCGGGGTATACGGCGGCTCCGGCGGCTTTGAGGAGCGTCGTGGCGTCGTGTGCGGCGCCGTCGACGCCGTATGCGGCAAACGCCTTCTTACCCCACGGGCACTCCGTCGGATTGCAGATTGGCGCGAATGCGCTGGTGGACGCCCATGCGTCCGGGGACTTGAGCGCGATGGTGAGCGCGCCGTGGCCGCCCATGCTGTGCCCGCAGATGGACTTGAGCCCTGGTGCCGCGGGCAGGTTGCTTTCGACGAGCGCCGGGAGCTCTTGCGTGATGTATGTATACATCTTGTAGTTTTTCGCCCATGGGTCCGCGGTGGCGTCGACGTAGAAGCCGGCGCCCTTGCCGAGGTCGTAGGCGTCGTCGTCCGGGACGTCGTCGCCCCTCGGGGAGGTGTCCGGGAACACCATCATGCATCCGAGCTCGGCGCACGCCTGGAACGCGCCGCCCTTCTGCACCGCGTTGTCGTCGGTGCAGGTCAGGCCGGAGAGGTAGTAAATGACGGGGCACTTGGCGAGGGACGCGGCGGGCGGGACGTAGACGCTGAAGGTCATGTCGGTGCCCGTGGCGGTGGAGGCGTGGGTGTACTTGCGTACCTCGCCGCCGAAGGCTTTGTTGGTAGATTTGAGCTCCATCGTCTCGGGTCGTGCGACAGATCGGGGCGGGCGTTGTTAGGTTTGATCAGGTTTTTGGCGACTTTTCGATATTCGGATCCACGTGGGCACGTGGGCAGCATCCAGTGCGAAAACGACGGTGAGACGATGGCGACGTTAGTTTTTGTAACATCGCTCGCTTCTAAGCGCTACGCATTGCTATGGAGGTTTCCCGTTCCCGCTATCCCCGCATGCGCCCGCGGGGGTACCTTCCGCACACCAGGGTAGGCCACCTCGGACGGCTAGATGCCACCGTCCATCCCCGCACGTACTCGTTTCTCACACAGACCAATAACCAAAAGATCCAAAAGATTTCCAGATCTTAAAACACGCAGCCGGAGCGGTCGACGACGTTGCAGTGAACGACGTCGGCGACGTGCGCGGACCAGTTAGCGACGGCGCCGATGGGCTTCGCGGTCCCCTCGGGGTTGGTGGACACGGACTGCGCGAGGATGCCGAGCCACGCGAGCATCGCCAGGCGGCAGTGCTTGAGCTCCTTGATCTTCAGCGTGTCGAGGTCGTCGCCGAAAAAGTTGGCCTCTTTGCCGTCGGAAAAGTTGAGCGGGTCGAACCGACCGCCGGGGAAGACGGAGCCCGCGACGACGTCATCGAACGGGTTCTCAATGAGCCCGGTGCGGGTGCCCTCGGCGTAGCCCATGAGGAGAACCTCGAGGAAGATGAGCCCGACGAGGGCGCCGTCGTACGACGGGGTGAAGGACTGGTTCAGGTACGAGATTGAGCACGAGTCGAACGTGCACTCCTCGCCAGCCATGAACCAAGGGATGCCGGTGAGGTTCTCCTGCGCCCAGGCGCCGGTCACGCCGAGCATGGCGAAGCGGCCGTGGATGATCTCGGTGGAGACGTTGTTCTTGTACTCGTCGTAGGTGAGGGAGGTGAGCGGGGAGGTGCGCTCGGTTGACGGGAACTCGCCCCACTCCTGTTTTTTTTTTGTGATTTTGGATTTTGAAAGCGAGTGCGTCAGCTTTTGGTTTCGAGTGATTTGGTTTTTGGTTTCAAAACGGGCGGTTCATCGGAAGTCCGCGCGAACGCCGGTCAGAGACCGTTACGAACGCGAAGGGACACTCGACGGCGGCTCACGGGGCGCGGACAGATATCTGCGGGCTTTTCGGTTGGGGCCAAATGCGATCTCTGTCCCTCGGGTGTAGGACCGCGGCGCGGAACGGTCGTGGTGGGAAACGACCGCGAACGAGGCGGACGCATCGACGGTACGGTGCCCAATGGACGCCGCGCGGGTGACGAGAGGGTATCGTTTCGGTCGCGTGTACGCACCGGGTAGATCTCGATGCGGGACTTGCCGAGCTTTTGGTCCTTCTTGAGCCCGACGCGATCTTTGGTCATGCGGGCGAAGACCTTGAGACCGGCGCGCGCCTGGACGGAGCGGACGGCGGGCTTGGCGACGAGGCCGGTGCCGACGAGGGCGTTGGACATGGTGAGAGCCATTTTTGAACGTGCGTGCGTTGGACGCGTGTGCGGGAGTATGCGAAGACGACGGATGGATGTTTCGCAGGAGAACGTTCCAAAGAAAAGAGGAACCGTGCCAGCTGTGTTTCCCGTTTTCGTGAATTTCTTTTTATTTCCGTACGGGCAATTAGACTGACGGCGTGTTTTGTGAAGGGTGCCCACTGGCGATTTTTTCCCGGATCTTTTTGCCAGACTCAAATGCCACAGTGTCATCAGCGGCCAATGAAAACGCGCGAGTTGATCCTCACTTCACGGCTGCGATTCTTCGATCTGCGAACTCCCGAACAGCTGTTTGCGCACTCGAATCGTCGTCTCTGAGAGTTGGTTGGCTACCGCTTTGTTGGCTTCGGGCGCTGAGTGTTTGCTCGCCAGTGTTCGCGCGCGTCCTCCATTCGAACGGCACACGCACCCACCGACTTCCTCACGAGTCCACGCACACCAAAGATGTCCGCCATCATTCACTCCGCGAACCCGTCCGCCCTCGCGGCGAAGAAGGCCTCGGGGCTCGTTTCCACTCGCGCGACGAAGCAGAGATCCAGCCGTGTCACGCGTTCGCGCGTCGTGTCCGCTGCCGGCGACGCCGGCGACGCTCGCGTCGCCGACGTGAAGCGCGCGGTCATCGCGACGCTCGCGTCCGCCGCCGTCGCGTTACCCGCGGTGCGTCCTCCGATACCACCGCCTCGTTCCCGTCGCACCGCCCCGATGCCTTCGTTCCCGCGTCGAACGATGGATGATGAAGAATGTTCCAATGGAATAACACGATTTCGATCTTGATGCCGCTTCGCCGTCTGACGCGCCCGCCCCATGACCATCCCGCCTTTGTAGGTCGCCGCGCCCGTCGCCGAGCTCGCCCTCTCCCCGGTCGATGAGCAAATCGCGCAGGTCACCGCGCAGTTCGAGAGCCAGCGATCCAAGTGCCCTTCCTCCGCGTGCCGCGATACCGTCACCTCGCAGGAAGCCGCCGCGGTGAAAAAGATCAAAAAAAAAGCCGGCATCCCGCTCGACGCCCCCGCGCCCAAGGCGTATCCCACCCCCAAGCGCGCCGCCCCGGCGCCCGCGCCCGAGCCCGAAACCCCCGCGGCGTCCGAGTCACCCGCGCCCGCCGCGACGTCGGTCCCCAAGGCGACGGCAGGTCCCCCGGTCGACGCCAAGGCTGACGCCAAGGCGCGACTCGCGGAACGCCAAGCCGCGTCGGCAGCCGCAGCCGAGGCGGCCGCCGCAGAGAAAGCCGCCAAGGCCGAGGCCATCAAGCAGGCGCAGGCGGACGCACAGGCCGAGCGCGTCGCCGCCGCCAAGGCTGCCGCGGAGGCGGCTGAGGCCAAGCGCGCAGCAGCCGCCGCGGCCAAGGCGGAGTCGAAGCCGGCGGCCCCGGCGCCCAAGGCTGAGAAGCCCGCCCCCACCCCCGCCAAGAAGGCTGCTGCCCCCGCGTCCAAGCCCGCGCCGAAGAAGGCGGCGGCCAAGCCCAAGCCCAAGTCCCCCGGCGTCTTCGACTACGTCATCGGCGACGTCACCGTCGCCGCGCTCGGTTCCCTCGCCGCGCTCGCGCTCGTCTCCCCGTCAATCAAGGACAAAACTCTCGGCGGCGACGTCGAGGGCGCCGTGGACGAAGTCAAAAGCCTCGTCACCGGCGCCAACCAGGACGCCGCGATCGGCAAGGCGTGCCTCCTCGGCGGGGTGGTCGCAGTAGACGCGGCGATTCATCTTCCGGTGCTCGGGTTCTTCTTCCCGGGGCCCGTCGAGTTCGTCGGCACCGTCGCCGCGACTTTACTCGCCGCCAAATACTTCGTCACGAAGGAATCTAGTTACGAGTCCGACATCACCAACTTCGCGGCTGGGATCCCGGCCGGGGTTCCTGACGTGGCCATGGAGGTGGTCGAGCCCGTGACCAAATTCGCGGGGCTCGTGAGCCTTCCGGAAGTCGACGCCGTCGTCGGCGACTTCAACGAGTGGTGAGTTATTAATTTTTTTGGCAATTTTGGCAATTTGACCGATGGCGTGTTTTGTTTAACTCTTACAGGTTCAACGGCCTCGACGATCCGGTCGAGGAGCTCGCGCCGAAGGCGGCGGCGGTGGGCGCGTGCGTCGCGGCGTCCTACGTCGCGCACTTCCCACTCCTCGGCCTCATCGTCCCGAGGCTGCTCGAGCTGGGCGGCGTGTACGTCTGCGGGAAGGCGGTTGGTCGATACGCGGAGGCGGGGTCGGTGTCTCTCAAGGCGGATCTCGTGCGGGTCGGGGATGAAGCCGGCGACATCGTCAAGTCCGTGCTCGGCAAGTAGACACGGCTTCTGTAGTACGAGGGGTAGTCTATAAAACGCGTATATATCATATCATGTAGAGAGGTGTAGTGTCGTAAGAGTCTCTTACTAGACGAGCAGACGAGAGTTTTCTACGTTTTCATTGCGAAATAAGTCTTCACTGTTTGTGGCGGCCGCGGACTGCGGGTTCGGGTTCGGGGCGTCTCCGTCGATGGAGCTGCCGGAGGAGCTCGTGGAGCGCATCGCGGAGACGTGCGTGATCGCGGGGGGCTTGAAGGAGTGGTGCCGCTCCTGGCGGGGTACGTGCCGGCGCTTCGCATCGCGCGAGTGGTTCGAGGATGTGGTACGGGGCGGGATCCCACTGGCGGTGGTGCCGAGCGTGCGATGCCCGACGGTGCAGCTGGGCGTGAGCCGCGCGAGGCCCGCGACGGACGACGCCATCGAACGCGCTCTCTCGACGCGTCGCGCGCTATCCCGCATCGCGGGAAAGTCCCACACAGACGACGACGACGACGAGGACCAAGTCTTGGGCACCGGTCCGGTGGCTTTGCTCACCCCAGGCGTCCATTCCGAGAATGTTCGCATGACCCGAACCTGCGCTCTCCTCGGGTGGGGCCCGCGCGGTTCCGTCGTCATCGAGGGCAGCGGATGGGAACCCGCGCTCGCGTTCGCGGGTCTCGGCATGTCCGAACGCGGTAGGGGCGACACCATGGGCTGGAACATCGGCGACACCGGCGAGAAGTCCTTCGCTTGCAACGTATCCATCAAAAGTCGCAACCGATCCAACGCGTTCGCGGTGTCCGTGGTCAACGGCGCACCCAAGTTTCTCAAGTGCGACCTGCGCGGGGGACTACTGGTGCTGGGCTGGAAGACATCGCCGAGGTTAACTTCATGCGTCATCGCGGACGGCAGGGGAAGCGGGGTCAAGGTCACTGACCACGGCGCGGTGGCGTTACGAGACTGCGTCGTCGAGCGATGTAAGTTGCACGGGTTGCTCTTCGAACGAGGCGGCCGCGCGGTGTTGTCCGGCGCGTGTGTCGTCCGGGAGAACGAACTCGAGGCTGTGTTGCACATGCCGGACACCGAAGGCGCGCGGCTCGTGGGTGAACGGCACGATCTGGGTCCTCCGGCGATGGTGAGGATCAGAACGCGGAGGGGAAAACGCGGCGACGACGACGAGGAGGAGGGCGACGTCTCTGTGGTCGTCGGTGCGAACGTGCGACGTCTGAGGGAAGGGACGGAGACGTTGGAGCACCTGCACGGACACGCGCCGGATTACGCGTGGCTCAGACGCGGGGGGTTCGAGGGTATCGATAGCGACGAGGAAGACGACGACTCTGACTCGGACTTCGACGATGAGGGAGTCTCGGTGGTCGATCTCGCCGCGCCGGACGACGAGCGCAAGCTGGACGATCGCTTCGTCATCAATCAGGGTTCATTCAACTCACGTAGCGTAGCGATATCGTGATGTAGCGAACGTTAGACGTCGTAGCCGTTTCACGTTCGTAGCCGTTTCACAGTCGAAGGCACAGCTTTTGCGTTTCGATCAGCGACTCCACCCACGCCTCGTCACCGACTTTTTCACCGCACACCACCGGATCAGACGTCAGCCTTCGAACCAACGCCGCCTCCTCCTCACTCAACGGCTCCTCACACGCCGGCGTGTCCACCCCATCGTTCACTCCTTCGGGCGCCGACGCGAGGGCACCGGAGAGCGCGCTCTTATCGGCGACGTCCTTCGCTCGTTTCAAAAGATCCGCGGGGAAACCCGCTATTCGCGCCACGTTCATCGCGCACGAGCCCAACGGAGCCGGCCCTGGCGTTAGCTCATACGTGAACCGCACCGCGTCGCCTTCCCCGACGACGGCACCCATGTGCCACGCGGAGATTCGCGTCGCGTTCGAAGGCGACTTGGCCAGGTCCTGGGCCAGCGCGTGGTAGTGGGTGGCGAAGAGGCACCGGGCGCCCTGTGCACAAGACACGATGTCATTCATCAAATTGCCCAAACAAGAATTCAGAGTTTAAAGAAACGCACCCGGTCGGCGATTGCGCCTGCGACTGCGAACGCGATGGCGTACCCATCAGCCGTGGACGTTCCGCGGCCGAGCTCGTCGATGATGAGCAAGCTCTTCCGCGACGCGCCGTTGAGCTGTCAACAAAACACGACGTCATTCTAATTGCCAATCTCTAATTGCCAATCTCTAATTGCCCGTACGAAAGTAAAAATAAACTCACCATCGCGGCGACGTCGGACATTTCGGCCAAGAACGTCGAGACCCCGGACTGGATCCCGTCCCCGGCGCCCACGCGGCAGTACACCGAGTCCACGACGTTTAACTCGCACGTACTCGCCGGGACTCTGCATCCGATGTGCGCGGTGATGACCGCGAGCGCGACTTGCCGCAAGAGGGTGGACTTACCTCCCATGTTGGGTCCCGTGAGCAGCATGCATCCGGGCGCGTCGTCGGCGCCGCCCAAGACGACGTCGTTGCGGACGAAGGCGGGCGCCGGGACCAACGGGTGCCAGCTCCCGGTCAGCGCCAGCCGGTTGGCGGCGGCGCCGTCCCGCGCATCGTCCAGGAACACGGGCCTTTGAGTAAACAAAACACGATGTCAATCAAATAAATCGCCAATACAAAGATAAAAATGTACTCACCGGCTGAAGGACCCGGGGGATCCGGACGCGCGGTCCCCTTTCGGACCCGTGCGCACGGCGAACGCCTGGAGGACGTCCAGGTCAGCCGCCGCGCTCACGACCTCCCTCCAAGCGTTTCTATTCTCCGCGAAATCCGCGAGCGACGCTGTGATGAACAAAACACGACGTCAGTCTAATTGCCCGTACGAAAATAAAAGTAGAAACGCACCTGAAGTATTTCGCGCCGCGAAACGGCACGCCTCCTTCGCGGCGTCGGCGGCTTCCGCTTCGTTCCCCCGCTCGTCGTGGCGAAGCGCGTCGTGAAGTGCGTCGTCGAACGCGGGGCACGTGCCGGGGGTTGGGAGCGCGGCGAGGTCACCGAGCGCGCCGCCGCCCTCGTCGAAGATCCACCCGAAAGAGTCCGCGGATTTCCCCTTGGACTTTTTAGACTTTCCCTTGGACTTTTTAACCCGCCCGGCCTTCTTGGGCTTGCCCTCGGCGTCGGCGTCGTCGTCCTCGTCGTCCGACGCCGGGTCTCCGTAGACGCGCGCCGCGTACTCGTGCGTGTGCACCAGCCTCGCGCGCAACGCGCTCGCACCTGTGAACAAAACACGCCGTCAGAGATACTAATTGCCCGTACACGAACATAAAAAGAAACGCACCGGGCTGCGTTTTTTCGCCGAGTTCGCGGAAATCGGCCAGTAAGCCGCAGTCGGCGTCCCCCAGCGACGCCAGCGCCGCGGCGGACCCGGCGATCGCGTCGAGTGAATCGACGAATCCACGCACTTCCTTTCGCCTCATCGCGAAGAACGCGACGGCAGCCTCGCCGAGTAACTCCATCTCCTCGCCCTCCAGCTCCTCCCGCTCCGTGTAGTCGTATCGTCTCTCGAGTGTAATCGCATCGTCGGATCGCTTGCTGTGAAACTCCGCCCGCGGCGGCGCCCACCCGTACCGCCATCCCCGGTCGGCGACGTTGTCCAGGCCACTGATCGCGCCGGGGCACGCGAACCCGTCACCGGACTGCGGGTAAATCGGGGGCGGAGCGTCTCGCAGCATCGCCTCATTCGCGGCGTCGCACGCGTCGGCGGCGAGCGCGATGGACCGCGAGATCCCCCTCACGGCGTCGGTACCCCCGGACGTCGCTGATACCAGCGATTCACGGATACCCGCGCAGTCCGCGCCGAACACGTCGATGAGCTCTTCCGCGGCGTCCAATCGTTCTTCGATCGACGAAGCGTCGCCCAAGGGCTGCAGGATCCATTCGCGGAGCCTTCTTCTTCCGGGAGCGGTGACCTGAAAAACACAAAGTTAGTTCGCGTGGGCAAACAGTGAGAACACACAAAAGCAGCACTCACGGTGGCGTCGAGGTAGTTGAAGAGGGAACCGATGGAGCCGTCTTTGGCGTCGTCGTCGCCGCGGAGAAGGTGCAGTGACGTGATGGCGGAGGCGTCCAGGCGGACGACGGATGGACCGTGAGCCTGTAAAAAAACACGATGTCATACTAATTGCCCATACAAGCATTAAAATAAACTTACCTCGCCGACCCTTCGCGATTCCCGGCGGCGGCGATCGGGTGGAGCGTACTGCGGGTGGGCTCGCCCGAAGTCCGTGGTGATACTCCCGGGCAAAGGCGAAGGCGTTCGCATGTCGGCTTCTCCCTCCCCCCAGATGTTGTCCCAGTATTCCCTCCTCGTAGGCACCGCGCGCCTCCCCGCGACGGACTTCCTATCGTACATATCCGGTCCGGTGGTCGCGTTGACCTTAGCCGCGGGGGCGTCGTCCAGTCCCACGAGTAACTTCCTGAACCTACACTGGCACAACGTCGTGACTGCGGCTCCGCTCCACGCCAGGTGACGCGTCGCGTACGCCAGCGCCTGTCAACAAACACTCTGCGTCGGTCCGATTGCCCAAACGAAAATAAAAAAATACTCACCTCGAACGCAGCGTCACTCGCGTCCCGTAACGCCTCCGGCAAAAGATCCGGCTGGTAACACTCGACGTTCCCCGACTCGTGAACCGCCCACGGGTACACCACGGCGTCGAAGTGCGCCAACGCCGCGAGGGTATCTTCGGCGTTAAAACTCGGCGCCGCGGCCCCGCCCCTTTCCACGAAGCGGAACGCGCACCCCTCGGGTAAGTCCGCGGACCGCCTGCGAAGCGCCGCGAGCGTCGGCGCCGACAACGACCCTTCACCGGCTCGAGTGCGTGACGTCACGATCTCCCTCGGCTCGAACACGGCCAGTAACGTCGCGAGCGCGTCCCTCGCCGGGGAGTCCCTGTGAACAAAACACGACTTCAGTTTAATCGCCCGTGTGAAAATAAAAATATACTCACCTGAACCCGCCGACGACGATCTCGCCGACGTCGGCGTCCACGAGCGCGACGCCGATCTCGACGGCACCCCCCTCGGCACCCCCGTCCCCGTCCGGATCGATCGGTAACTCGGCAAGTGCCAGGAGGTACCTCGCGCCTTCCTCGCGCGTCAAGCCCCGATCCAGCGCCGGCGTGTAAATCTCAGAAACCTCCCGCTCGATGATCGATCCGGATCCGCCCTTGGTATTGGTTCCTTTACAACCTTTACCGCCGTCCTTGTCCTTCACATGCGCGCCGCCCTCGCGCCGCGACGTCTCCTCGACCCTCGCGACGGCGTACCCTTGCCCGAGTAGCTTAGCCGCCCACGCGTCGAAGTGGTCCTTGTGGCACCCGACTTTTTGCATGAAACGAGCCGGTTTTCCGGATATCCTCAACCCTGTGACAAAACAAACACGCCGTCATCAGCCTAATTGCCCGTACACGCGTTGAAAGAAACTCACCAATCCCGACGCCCACGTCAGAGTCCACGTCGAACATGTTGTAGAAGGAGCCGTGCCTGCACACGATGACGCAGTCCATTAAGGACGCTTTGAGTCGCCAGAACTGTGCGGTGAACTTCGGGAGCTTCTCCAGTTGATCGGGTGTGACGCGGAGGGAGGCGGGGTCGAAGGTGTCGAGGCCCGCGGTGGCGAGGGTGGGTTTATAGGCGTGGACGGGTCGTGGAGCGCCGGCGGCGTCGGTTGGGGAGACGAGCCAGTCGGGTCGCGTGGCACCGCCCGCGGGGATGGGATCGTCGCCGTCTCCGTCGCCGGGGGTTTGCGCCATCGCCGCGGCGAGCGCGGCGGCGAACGCGCGCTTGCGCTCGAGGTTTTCAGGAGCGGCGGCGGCGGGCGGGGGCGCGGCGTCCTGGGGCGGCGGGTCGAAGGCGTCGTCGTGGAGCGAGCGGACGGGCGACGGGGGCGACGGCGCGCGGGGGACGCGCGCGGCGAGCGGCGATGCGGTCTCCGTCGTCGCGGCGCACGCGAACCCGGCTCCTCCCTGCGTTCTCCTCCTGCGGGCGAGCGCCTCTTCGCGCCTGAGTCGTATCCGCTCGCGCTGGTCGTCGGTGAGTGTATCGCGCGGTGGCGGCGTTCGCTGCTGGACCCCGCCGCCGCCGCCACTGGTGCTGGTGCTGAGCAGCCAGCTCGCGGCGTCGTCCCACTCGCACGTGCCCATCGCGCCCCACGGAGTGTGCCGCGAGGTCGAGAAAGGGACGGGGTTGCCGAGTCAAAAAGTTTAAACGAGAAAAAGCCACGACGAAAGCAACCCTGCCACTTTCGTATACGCAAGCCGCCATGGATACTGAATATCGCAAGCGAAAGGCGCGGGAAGCCGAGTCCGATACGATCGCGTGCCTAAGACGCGGCGACATTTCCATCCTCTCCGCCCTCTACACGCAGCTGCCTGACGTGTTCACCTACGAGATACTCCCCAAGCTCGGCTTGAAGGACAAACTCAGTTGGGCGCAAGTGAGCAAGACGTACAGGGACACCGTGTGGAGCGTGGACGGCGTTCGATCGATGGAGGCGAAAGACCTGGTGATGAAAATGGCAACTAGACATGGCAACTTACCCGCGGTCTGGGCCCTCCTTCAGTCCGGGGTGAACCCGGATGCGTACATCGATGGCTTGCATGAGGCGGAAAAGACACCAATCTGCACTGCTCTGCATATTGCTGCTGGTAGAGGCCATCTGGGGGTGGTGAAGGCACTGATTGAAGCCGGGGCTGATGTTAACAAGCGTCCTACTCTCGGATATTCGCCTAGTCTCGATGATATGGGTATAACACCTCTATCGTTGGCCGCTGCGAATGGGCACACGCCAGTCATCATGGAGCTCATAAGGGCGGGGGCCAACGTGAACACCTTGACGCAACTTTCTCCACACAGACTTAATTTTTCTGCCAGCGGTGCTCTGATTCTTGCCGTTGTTAATGCACACGAGGCATGCGTGTTGGCTCTAATCCACGCCGGTGCAGATGTACGTTTGGACGGATTTGTGGAGGCACAAATCCAGGCGAATATCGAAACTCCAAACGGGAGCGCACACCGCAACATCATCGAGTTGTTGAGATATGCCGCCTCGCGAAACTTTCTCGTCTTAGAATTGGATTCTGTATAAAAAATCACCTTCGCCGTCGACTAGCACGGGCTCCACACGCAGAAGCTCCCCTCGCACACCACCACAGCCTGCAACGCCGTCGTGTGCACGAACGGCAGTGCCATGTGCTCGCCAACCTGCCTCACGTCCCGCGCGTGTCCCTCCCTCCGACACTTCGCCGTCAGCCGGGGAAACCTCGCCATCTCAATCTGGTCGCCCCCGTCGGCGGTGGCGGCGGCGCCAAAGACCCCTCCGCTGACCGGGTAACACACGCAGTCCTCGTCGGGGTTCCACAGCGAGTGCGTCTGCGAGTACTGCTCGAAGATCGGGAGGCAGTCCTGGACGAAAACCTTGCTCGGGACGTGCCAGCGGCCGCGGGTGATGACGCCAATCTCATCCGAGTCCATTTCTTCTTCGTCTTTTTCTTCTTCGGAGGAGGAGTCGCCGCCGCCGTGGTCTTCGAGCCAAGTCGCGGGTGGATCCCACACCATCCACTGGTGCATCGGGAACACGTGACTCGCGGTGGTGAAGTGGCACGCCATCAGCACCAGTAACCGCCTCCCCGACGCGCTCCACTGCATCGCCTGGACCTGGTGCAAAACCGGGTTGGGCGCGACGGATCCCTCCTCGATTTCCAACCCGGCGTCGGCGCCGAAACCGCAGCGGCGAAGGTCCAGGACGCGAACCGCGCGGTCCCACGTTCGAACCCCGTCCGGACCGTTCACACTCCGCCGCGACCACAGCGCGCCGTCGTCCGCCCAGCACACGAACCGGCCACCCGGCGCCGCCGCCGCCACCGTGGGCACCACCGCGTGAAGCTCGTTGTACACAGCTGGCGGCGCCAACTCGACGATTATTTGATCCTCAAGCTTGGAGGTCGCCTTGAACGACTCCTTCGCTTGAACCGTCGACCTTTGCACCGCGTCGGTGACGCGCGCGGCGACGTCGCGCCGCGACGGATCGGACAGGCCGAGGAGCGCGAGCCTCGCGGCTTCAGCTCGTTCCGCGTCGGTCCCGCGAACTTCTTCGGGACCCGGAGTGGAGTGCGCGGGGACCAACGCGAGGTGCACGGCCCTCGGCATGGCGTCCGGGAACGACACCGGCACCAGCCAGTGCCCGTGGTCATCACTCGGCACCCCTTCGGCACCCCGCGCCGGTTTCACCCACTGGACGATGTGCGCGAGCCCGGGTAACGACGCCTCGTGCAACTTATCCTCACGAAATCCCACCGCGTGGCTCGGCTGCGCCCTTCGACTCGCGGGGATGACGCCCACGAACGGGTTCTGGAAGTCTCCAGAACCCTTCTTCAACTTACCGAGCCTCGAGCCGACGGCACCCCGGGTCGGCACCACTTCCCGGAGTCGCGCGCGTTTGATCGCGCGTTCGCCAGTACGCGACCGGCGCTCCATCTCCGCGGTCCTCCTCGCCACGGCGCGCTCGCGCTCGCTACGCCGCCGCCGACGCTGCCCCCCGTTCACGTCTCCCGCTCCCTCGGTATCACTTATCAAGGACCACAGCAGCGAACGAGCCGCCCACGTCGCCGCATTACGCAGCGTCTCGATACCCGCGACGTACCCGCCGCGCGCCAGGTCCACGCTCCGGCGCCACCACAACGACTCGGGATTGGAGGAAACCTCGTCGAGCCGGTTATCCGAGAGGGGATCGCCGCCGTGAGCCCCGGGGACGCCGTCGCCGCCGATCCTCCAGGCGGGGTGCCTACTGTGGATGGAGTTTACTGTAGTAGGGTTTATCGCATCCAGCGCGTTGTTGACGTCGAACGTGTCGTCGGACTCGAGCCCTTCAACGTATGAAAGCAACCTTTCAGCGGATTGAAAGCTATGTCGTTTGAAAGCCGCGTCTTCGTCTGCTGAAGTTATCTTTTCGAAAATCTCTTTTCGGGCGAGAGCCAGGCGGTTGGCACTCGCCCGCCCGGCCAAGGCGGGACCCGTGCTGCTGTCGTCAAGCCCCGACCAGGTACGGACCACGGGCGCGATCCTCGCGACGCCGGCGCCGTCGACCAAGGACACCACGTCCCGTGTGTGTGGCCCGTGCGAGAAGGAAAGTTCGCGGCCGGATTGGACCAGAGTCAGCGTCTCCTTGGCGTCGGCGCTGAGCCACCCGCCGGGTCCGACGCCGCGCACAGCTGTGTCGTTCGAGTTATCCTCCACCCGCCGCCGCTTAGCGCTCCTTCCTTGAGCTTGGGTGTCGATAGATACCCCGGCGCCGGGCGGTGCGCCGTACAGGGACGCGACGGCGACGGCGAGGTCGAGCTCGTGCAGCGCGAATTCCTCTCCTTGCCGCCTCGCGTTCATGAGCAACAGCCTGGTGCCGCACTGCGCGAACGAGGCGAAGATTGGGTTCTGGAGCGGTAAGTGCACCGAGTTCATCGCCGGACGCTTGTGCGTTCGAACCCGGGGTGGACCGTGGAGGAGTCGTAGGTTATGACTGGCGAGGAAATCGACGGAGCCGTCGTCGTCGGTGGAATCGTCGTCTTGATCGATGCTCGACTCGTCATCGTTCAACCGCGTCGTTCGGTCCGTCCGCCGGTCGCCGCGATGCGCCGCGATGAGCCCGTGGCCCGCCGCGGCGGTGGAATCATCGTCGCCCATCGAGCTCATCCCCCCGTGAGGGGCTGTTTCTTCAATTCGTTGATTCACGATCTGATTCCGCCTTCGCGCCGGTCGGAGCGCGACCGGCGGCGCGGAGAGGATGAGGCGACATCCCTCCGCGCTCTCCTGTGCGACCGCGAGCATCTCCCCGCCCGGGGACCAGGTGAGTAGGTTCGGGTGGAGCGGCTGCGGCGAGGCCGCCTCGTGCGCGACCATGATGCGCCCGCCCCCCTCTACTGGATCGCACGTGAGGACTCGCGCGCTATCGGCGACGGCGATGCGGTTGACGCCCCTCGCGCGGTGCGCCAGGACGTGCCGACGCCACGCGTACAGCTGTTTCCACGTGAAGTCGCGGTTCACCAGGTCCTCGCGGACCAGCGCGGGCGGTTCCTGCGCGCGCGCGAGCGCCCGCCAGATGGACGGCCTCGAGCAAAGCGCCCTCGCCGCTCGGCAGGTGGCGCCGAGTCTCGCGACGTCCGCGCCGTCCAGCCTGGATACTACGTCCGCGAAGATGTGTTTGGGCAGGCATCCCAGCTGCGACTCGCGCAGTGCGTCGCCCTCGTTCGCGGCGCGCTCGTCCGTGCTCTCGCGCCCCCTCTTCTCCTTCCCCATCACCCTCAGGAACGACGCCCTCATGGCGACGGCGACCCCGCGTGGAGCCCACACCGGGTCTCCCACGTGACGCGACGAGCGCCTTTCCCGGGCTGAATCCACCGGGCGAGGGGCACTCGTGAACTGAAAGGGCGCCGGACCTCTCCGCGCGTCCCGAGGCTGTGCCCCTTCCGAGGATTTTCGGGCCTTTCTCCCGTCGTCTGATAAGAATCGAATCTCACGTGGGCGCGTTCTACTCGTGTTCTACTGGAGGAGGAGGGCGGGCGCTACCTTTAGCACTAGTGCTGAACAAAAGCAACTGCGTGGCTTGGATAAAAAAACGTGGGAATCGATTGCGTCCCCCGCTCGCGGCTAACTCGTCACCCTCGGAATCCATCCCCTCCCGTACTCACGAGGCGTCGCAGCGCGCGGGCCCCCGCCGCGGACAAGAAGCGACAAGAGCATTTAGACTGAATCGACTGAAACATTTCGTCTCCAATGAAGAGTCCCGTCCCGTGAAGAGTCTACGTCGAGTGTATCGTCCGACGCGTCCTCACTTGCCCGCGGCGGCGGTGAGGAGCCCGCCCGCCGGGGGCTTGGTCTCCACGCCGCCCGCGCCCGCCCCGTTCTCCTTGCCGCCCCCGAGCTCGGGCCGTTGCTCGAGCTGATCGTACTGCAGGTTGAAGTTATCTTTTCGAACCCGTTCCCAGCTCGAGACGTCGAACACGTAGAACGATCCGCGTTCGCCCCGCTCGCTCTTCATCACCGGCTCCGTGCCCGCGACGCGCATGATCCAAGCCTTGAGCTCTTTATGGAAACCCCATCCGCGGGCGCAGAGCTCGTCCGCCGCGAACAGCTGCGATTCGTCGCCGGGGGTTGAGTAAAACACGTAAAAGAGCGTCTCTTGCTGAAACTTTTGGAAAACCGCTGAACTGGCACCCGCCACTGGTACGCTGTAGCACGCGGGAAGCAGCAGCTCAACCTCGGGCCGCGGCGGGGTATCCGCCCACGGGGACCCGAACGTCTTGTACAAGGGCTCCGGGGAGTTGAGGTTCAGCCCGAGGGTCGTGAGGTCGGTGCCGAGCGCGAGGGTGGTGAGATCGGGGTCGGACATGCGAATGACGCCCAAGAGCCCGAGGAGGCCGAAGCGGTCCGTCGCCGATACCCCACTCGCGCCCTTCGTACTCCCGCCCTTGGCGCCGCCGAACTCGTACGGCGCGCCGCCGCCCATCGGACCGTTGAGGTCGAGCTTTCCACCCGGACCGGGGCCTTGCGCGAACGGCCCGGGGTGGCCGAACGCGGGTCCCTTGACGGCGGATTGCAGTTGCATGCCCCCGCCCCCGCCGCCCGGGCCCGGCGCGCCGGGAAGCGCGGGGAAATCCTCGTTCTGGATGGTAAACTCCGGGTGGGGCTTCTGCAGCGCCATCGCGCCGTATCCGTCGGCACCCATGGATCCCATGCCGTCCATCCCGCCGAACACGCCGCCCTGGCCCGGGCCCATTCCGCCGAAGGCTCCTTGCGGGCCGCCGAAGGCGCCTTGCGCCCCGGGCTGCCCGCCGAGCCCGCCGCCGCGTCCAACGCCCGGGGGCGGGCCGCCGAGGGAGGGAAACTCGGACATGTCGAACGGGGTCTGGTCCTCGCCCATGCCCCCCATGCCCATGCCGCCCGGGCCGGCGCCGAAGGGCGAACCCCCCATGCCGACGCCGCCGCCGCCCTTGTTGATCATGGCGAGCAAATCGGGACCCGTGCCGCGCGGGCCCGGGATGCCGCCGCCGCCGCCGAAGGATCCACCCCCGCCCCCGCCCATCATCCCGCGCGGGGCACCGGCGGATGGACCCATCATCCCGCCGTTCGCGGCGCCAGGCATGGAACCCTGCCGCTGGAGCAAAGCGCCCCCGGAGCCGCCGCGATCCATGCTCTGCCTGGCGCCACCTGGTGACCCGCCGAGGCCGGGCGGTGCGCCGCCGAGCCCGAGCCCGCCGTTCATCTGCGCCTGCGCGTTGAAGACGCCCGCGGGGCCGCCCGGGTTACCCTGCATGCCGCCCTGCATGCCGCCCATGAACTGGCCCCGAGCCTGCGGCGCTCCCGGGTTCATCCCGCCGGGTCCGGGTCGGCCTGGGCCCATCCCGTACTGCATGCCTTGCATGTTGCCGTGGGAGCCCACGAGGGGGAACCCGCCGCCCGCGCCGGGAGGGGCGGTCTGGTAGTTGTTCTGACCGTTCAACATCGTTCACCACCCTCTCTCGTCGCGCACCCTCCGTCACTTTTTATGTTTTTTATGTTTTTGAGCTTCTAACGAAGGCGGTGATGTCTCCCCCGCGCTCTGCTCATGTGACGGTGGCGTGTGTGCGCTGCGTACGAGTCGTGTTCGTGCCCTCCGCCCTTCGTTGACTGCGAAAATCGTCGGATCGGGTGCGGGTCAGCGCGGATTCGGCGGGAGATCTAGGCTGGCGAAGCGGCCCCGGTTTTACGCCGGGCGATTGCCGATCTCCACGGAAACACGGGGTTCACGCGCGACGCGACGCGATTTCACGCCGGGTTCGTGCGCGAAGGGGACGTGTGCGATCTGATCGAGCGAACGCGGTAGTCGTCGGTCGCGTTGGACGATCGGCGTCTCGGGGAAGCGCGCCGACGGAGGCCAGGGTTGCGCGAAAATCCCACACTGAACCGAGGGCGGGATTTCCAAAATGCCGCGTAGGGTCGGAACTCACCTCTCGGAAGACGACCGGTGCCGCTCGTCGCGAAGCCTCACTCCGGGCTTTCGCGCGACCTTCTGTGAGGTCTGTCGTTCGAACGGCGATGTCCGCGGACGACGCCTCGATTGTGACCGTGGAGCGGCGGTGAGCGGCGTCTTTAGGCCGGCGAAAGGGTCAATTTATTCACCGGGGCTTATGTGATCATTTTCCAACTCAAGATTGACGGTTCAAACATTCAATGCCCCTCACATTGGGCAAGCAGTCATACTTTTTGACAATTTCGACAGACAACAGTTCGTCGGCACACGGAACCCCGTCAAAACCGTTAGCACGCGCCCCTGTCCATGGCCCCGTCCCCTTCCGACACCGCGGGTATCGAGCGCCTGGTGCGCACCGTCCGCTCCGACGCGGAGCAGCGCAAGCGCCTCGTCTGCAACGCCTGCTTCCTCTCCGCGCTCGTCACCCTCCACCCCGACGTGGTGGCCAAACCCAAGGGTGAGAGGCGATGGAGGCGCGAGGAGCTCGACGCCCTGGCGACGCACACGGCGGGACGGATCGACGACGCGGATCAGGTCCACGTCATCGTCGGCGTGGACGACCTCAGCGTCAACATCCGGTACATGAAAGGATCGCTCGTGTACCTCCGCGCGGAGACCAACCCGCCGCTGCGATGCATGATGTACTCGTCCCTTCCCCCGCCGCACGGCGAGGAGGAAACCCTAGCTAGGGCGGCGGACGCGACGAACGACGACGACGCGGAAGGAGGGGCGAAAGGGGACATGCCCGCGGGTCCCGCGAAGGTGCTGGACGCGTCCGACGCGTCACCGGATCTCGTCCGCGCCGTCCTGAGATGCCTCGACGAAGATCCGTCGAGTACGTCGGATGACTGCAAGGCCGACGACCCGGACTCGGTTGCCACGTGGAGGTCCAAGCGCGTCAAGGACACCCTCACCGAGACGTACGGTACCTACTGGCACGTCGTCCACGACGCCAAGCCGTTCGGCGCCGCGGTGTCAGTCTCCCAGCCCGGGCGTAAGGTGCTTTGCGTTCGGGGCAAGCACTCGTATTTGGTGTGGAGACACTCCGCGAGCCGGAAGTCGGTGCTCGATATTTTCTTCAGGCAGATGCGGCTGGATCTGCCGCGGTTGAGACGAGTCGCGAGGCTGTCGTTCCTGGTCGTGTGCTCCATCTACGCCGTCTGGTACAGGGCCATGTGCGACGACGACGCCGGCGAAGCGTCGAGCGCAAATTCTTCGTCGTCAAGAAAGGGAGTCATAGCGGGCGCGGAGCCGACTCTGACTAGATACCTGTGCGTGGCTGGTGAAAAGGCGGCGCCGTTCGCGGGTGTGCTTCTCGCGGTGCTGTTCGCGTTCAGCAGCGGGGGCGTGGCGAGCACGATCGGGGCGAGGTACGCCCGGGCGTTCTCTAAGCGTAAGCCGAAGACGGCCTAGGTGGAATCGTCGTATGAGAAAATAGTTACCCCAACACTTAGTAAAATTGAATTAGACGTGTCTAACCATAAATAAACTGGTCGTCTAGGAGCGGATCGGGCATACGGTCCGAATTTCATCCGAATCCAAAAGATCTTCTCGGGAGACCGCACAGCTGGCACAATCAACCTCGCCATCATGTCCGCGTTGGCATCGCTCCATGGCCGGGCGCTCGCTCGCCCGCTCCACGCGAAGACGACCGCGCCGCGTCGCAGGACTCGTGTGGTCCTCACGCGCGCCGCGGTGGATCCCGAGCGCGACGTCATCCTCGTCTCCGGCTGCCGAGAGAGGATCGCGCAGTGCTGCGTCGATCAGCTCAGCAAGAACGAGCGCAGCGCGGGCACGGCCGTCAAGGTGACGCTCCCGCACGACGCCTACGTCGGCGTCAAGAACCCGCTCAACGCCATGGCTAAGGACCTCGTCTATCCCGACAAGCCGATGATCGACTGCCTCGGCGCCCTCGACGCGGTCGAGTGCGTCGACGAGTCCACGGATGAGTTCAAGGGATGCCTCAAGGACTGTACCGGAGTGATCCTCGCGTCCGAGTACGCCCCGACGCTGCTCCAGACCGCGGAAGACCTCTGCGATCGCATCAAAGCCGGCGCCATGCCCAAGCTGCGGCGCGTGATCGTCCTCTCGCACATCGGCGTCGAGCGCAGGGACGTCGACCCGTGGAAGTTGATGAACCGGAAAACCATGGTGGGCACCGGAGTCATCGGCGGCACCCCGCGGCCGGGCGGCGCCCCGCTGGACCGTTGGCTCGACGCCGAGACACTCGTCAAGGCGACGCTCGAGTCCTGCGGCGGCGCAGACGAATCCCCGTGGTCCTACACCATCGTCCGCGTCGGAGACCTCCGGGGAAACGGACCGACGTCCGTCACCTACGGGGACGCCATGTTAACCTTAGTGGACAACGCCTTCGACGTTCGCATGCAGGACATAGAGATGGAGGAAGGCGACGCGTTCGAGGGGTTCACCAAGCGCCAGTCCGTCGCGGTGGTCTTGAACCGCATGCTCACCACGCAGTCCTACAGGGTCATCAATAAGACGTTCTCGTGCATCAGCACCGGGCCGGTTGATCGAGAACGGCGAAAGGGATGGGACGTGGCGAAAGGACGGTCGCCGCCGCCCATCGAGGACAAGGTGGTGGACGAGGAGCTCCAGCCAAAGGAGGAGGAGGAGAACGTCCCCGCGGGCGCACCCGTGCCCACGTGAGTGCCCAAAAAGAGAGGCTTAGCTCATCGCGTAGTGTCTCGTTGTGTATTTTTCGTCACAAAAGTGTGTTTCATTCCAGTAATCTTACGCGTGCGCTCTACTTCGTCTCAGCCTCGGCAGCTTTGAGCTCAGCCTCCAGCTTATCCACCGCGTCCGGCCTTAGCTCTTCAGGGAGCTGATCGTCCTCCGCGGCGAGGTTGGCGAGGATCCCTTCATCGCCGTCGTCGTCGCCGTCCTCGTCGTCCGAGCCCCCGCCGCCGAGCCACCGCTTGTTCTTCTTCAACAAACCCACGAGCTCCTCCTCCTCCTCCTTGCTCAGACCGCCGTCGTTCGCCTTGCCGCCCTCAGCCTCGCGGTCCGCGAGCTTCTCCGCGAGCTCCGCGGCGCGCGACGCCTCGCTCATGGCACCCGCGGGGGTCAGATCCACGAAGAAAGACTCTTTTCGTTCCGAGAGCATCTTCAACTCCTCGGGGTTCTCCGTGATGGAATCACCGAGAAGCCGAGCGGACGCAGCCCTAGCCTCCATCGCAGCCGCCCACAGGGCCCCGTCCGCCGCCGCGAGCTCCACGCTCGTCGCACGCGCCTCCGACACCTGCACGCTGCCGTCGTTCGGGAGGTTCATGAGCATCAAACTCGGCGCGGGCGCTCGCCCCGCGAATCGGCACAGATCCTCCGCGCCTCGCAAATCCCCGCCCGCCTTCTTCAACGCGGCGGCGCCGCGAACGACCCTTAAAAACGCGATGTAGTGGTCCAGGTGCCTCATCTCATCCTCATCCTCGTTAAACCCGTCCTTGTCCACGTCGCCCTCGTCGTCGCTATCCTCCATGAAGTCCCAATCGTCGCCCCGCAACGCCTTCTCGTACGCCATGCAAACGTCGGTGAGAGACGCCTCGGGTTTGCCAGCCTCGACGTCCGCCGCGGCGAGCGCGGGATCAAAGGTGAACGGGGGGAGGAGTGCCGGGCCGATCGCGCCGGTCACGCGCGCGGCGTTGACGTCCGCGAAGGTTGCGATACCCTCAGCTGCAGCCTACATCAACGGGGGGATCGGGGGTGAAATTAGTACACTCGAACCGGAAAGGAAAAAGTTTTTGTCGTGAAAGGCAAACGCCGACCGAGCAAAGTGAATGTAGCCCCCAGGCACAACGACAGAAGACATTTTTGTTCACAACTTGCCAGTGTTTTGAGGGGGAAGGCTCCACAGTGTTTCGCGGAGGTGTCCTAAAAAAATCCAACGTTCGTCTCGCGCCTTGAAAAAACCAAGCTCGCGCACTGACAACAGCGCGGCTCGGGGGTAAGGGCGCATAGCAAACCGGGTTCCGGGTGGGTAAAAAGAAAAGCGTTCGTGCGGGCAAACAGTGCGGGGTCAACACCCACCTTCGCCTCAAACTCTTCGTCAAAGCCGGAGAGGCCCAGCGCCGCGTCGAAGAGCGCCTGGTCGTTGCAGCCGAATCGGCCGACTACGTTCCGCCTCGACTTTTTTCTTTTCCCCTCGCCGCCGGCTCCCGTCTCGACATCCGCGGGCTCTACGCCGACATCCTCGGGGATCTCCATCGCGAGCTGGTACACCAGCCTCCACCGCGTGTCCCCGCACAGCTGTGCCGCGTCGTGGCACGCGGTTCGGGTCCAGAAGCCGTTTTCCTTTGGCCGTTTTTCCTTCGGAGTGGCTCGACGAAACTTGTGTCGGATCAACACGACCCGCGCGGCGCACTCGTGCGTCTTCTCGGTGACGCACCGCCGTAACTCGGGGTCAGCGCCGGGCGTAGCCCCGGTGCCCAGACGGACCCGCGCCGCGCAGTGCGTCGCGATCCGCTCCATCAGCTCGCTCAGTTCCCCAATTGCTTCCGGAGTCTTTCCGGAGACATCCGGGGTTTTCACCTCGTCGCGCCATCGCTCGCAAGTCGCCCACGCGGCGTCGACGCACCGCTCTAACCGTCCCTCCTTTCCCTTCTCCCAGTTCAAACACTCCGTCGCGTCCCCGACGAACTGAACCGGGATCTCGCACTTGGCCTTGAGAAGGCACCGATCGGTCTCCTCGACGAGCTCCGCGAGGGACATGTTTCCAAAGTCGTCCCTGTACGGCTTTTTACGCTCGCGGAAATCGCGATCGTCGGGCCCTCCCGGTTCGCCGAGTCCGGGAAAATCGGTCGGTTCCGGGCGGAAGAACATCTCCACCGCGAGCGTGCGCAGGACGTCGAGGTGCGCCTGGAGGTGGTCGCGGACGGCGCCGGGCGGCATGTGCGTCACCGCGTCGTCGAATGCTCGCCCGATCCGTGCCTCGTCCCAGCCGAAGTCGTCGCCGCGTTTCTTGGCCACGTCCGAGGCTTCGCGGAGGTGCTGGGCGATGCGCTTGACGAATCGGTTGGATTCGTCGTCGGGCGCCGCGGGGCGCTTCTTGCTCGCCTT
>Ga0302114_10000138_pt1 | contig 53307 bp, 33 predicted proteins | sample AG5_Surface_MG_FD_203107 | JGI IMG/M metagenome (GOLD analysis project Ga0302114, IMG submission 203107) | Marine microbial communities from Western Arctic Ocean, Canada - AG5_Surface | ecosystem: Environmental > Aquatic > Marine > Oceanic | place: Canada: Western Arctic Ocean | collected... | reverse complement strand
AGCCCGGTGTGCCCGAGGACGAAGAAGAGGGTGACGTTGAGCCACGCCCTGGCGATGGGCTCCAGCGTCGGGTCGTTCGGCCCTAACCGCAGCAGGGAGATGAGCGGCGCGAGGGTGTACCCCGCCACCACGAAGCACTTGGACCGGGTGTTGAAACCCAACAGGAGCTCCTCCTCGTCGTGGCACGGGGGCTCGAAAACCGCGTGGCCAGCCTGCCTGAGGAACAGCGAACACAGTCCGAGAACCATCGTCGCGGTGCAGTTGCTCCACACGGTGAAGTAGCCGACGCTGAAGATGACGGAGGACACGAGGTGCGCAAACTGGTTGACGGTGTTTTTGTGACTCGCCGCGTGGTCGTCCGACTTGCGCCGCATCACCTCCTCGTAAAACTCATGGAGCGTCTCCGGCGGGACCGACTTGGGCGCCCTCGGTCCGCTCTGCTCGGGGAGGCACAGCACATCCGCCAGGAACCCCTCGCGCACCGTGCTCATCACGGTGTTGTACGCAATCTCCTTGCCCATTACCAAGCCGATGCTCTGCGCGGTGATGGGCTTGTCGGGGGTGCCCAGGTACCACCACCCGTCGTCGCGCATCGCCCTCGCCGCGTTCATGAGTTTCTTCTTGAGCATCTCGAAATCGTTGTGAACAAAGTCGAGGGAGACCAGGAGCCGACCGGTGCCCACCCAGGAGAGCGCGATGCCCTCGGCGCGGAGGTAGTACTGGAACATCCAGTGATACCGGCCGGGCTGGTTGAAGATGATGGTCCACACGGTGGTGAGATTGTGCACCGACAGCGGCAGGTTCTCCGCGTCTAGCGCCTCGTTCACGTCCTTGACCCAGTGTTCGAACTTGTCACCCACCTTTGCATACACCTGCTCAGCCTCGGGGGTGGTGACCCAGCGGAGGAACTCGTTCATGGCGCCCATGGTGAGCGGATGCGCCGCGAACGTGCCGATGACGTAGGACACCCGCAGCGGCCGCTCGGGGTCGAACCTTTGCATGAGCTCCTTCTTGCCGCACACCACGCCGCACGGCATGCCGCCGCCGATGGTCTTACCGTAGACGACCATGTCCGCGTGTACGCCGTAGTACTGCTGCGCGCCCCCCGGGGCCATGCGGAAACCGGTGTAAACCTCGTCAAACATCAGAGGTACCTCGCACTCGGTGCACACCTTCCTGAGTTCCTTGAGCCAAACCGCGTAGTGGTCCAGAGTCTCCGACGACGACGCCTCGCGCATCGCCGCGGTCATCAGCACCAGATCGTTGGGCGGCGGGGAGTTTGGGTTGAATCCCTGGAGCGGGTTGACGACGACGCACGCGATTTCATCTTTTCTCGCGCGAATGGCGGTGAGAGACGCCGGCGACATATCCTTGAGTGGCAGGACGTCGGTGTTTGTCCTTTCGTTACCAATCCCGGGCTGCACGCCGTCCCACCAGCCGTGGTAGGCACCCGCGAAGGTGACCACGAGCCTGCGCCTCGTGTTGAACGCGGCGAGTCGCACGGCGCACATCACCGCTTCGGTGCCCGACATGTGGAAGGAGACCTCGTCGAGCTTGGAGACGGCTTTGATCATCGCGAGGTTCTCGCCGACGATGGGGTGGAGCGGGCCGAGCACCGGCCCTAGGTCTTTAGTTCGCGCCCACCCCGCCTCCATCCACCGCTTGTAGTTGTCGTAGCCGCACACGTTGACGCCGTAGGACCCGGAGACGTCCAGGGCCTTGTTGCCGTCGAGGTCCACGACGTGAGGTCCCTCGGACGCGAGCGCCAGCGTCGCCACGTTGAGCCGCTCGCGCACCAGTTTCTGGAACGGAAAAGGCACGCGGTTGGTGTCGGTGAAACGGAGGTCCGAGATGCCTTCGAGCACGGTCTCGCTCGCCTTCTGCGACGCCGCGAACTGCTCGTCGAAGGACCGGGCGAGGTTGTCAATTCCCGCGCGACGTTTCTCGGCGATGTCATCCGGCGCGCCATCCGCGCGGAAGAACTTGTCGTCGTCCAGCGAGAAGGAGCGAAGGATGCCGGACGCGAGACGAGTGGCGAAGGGCGTCGGGGATGTGGCCTGCGATGGGTAGGGAAGGGGTCGCGAATGGTCAGCGGGAGTCCACGCCGGTGAGATCCGGCGGGGCGAAAGAAGAGCGCGATCGGGGTGCCGCGATGATCTGGGTGGTTCGGGCGCGCACCAGTAGGGTGATGAATATCTTGTATCCCCTGTACGCGGCGTAGGCCAGGGCCGCCGCCCACAGGAGGAGCAGCACGAAGGACTGGATGATGGTCATGGCCACCGTCGTCGACCCTCGAACCTCAGAGGAGTGGTCCGGGGGAAAGCGACGTTCGAGCACTTCCCGCGCGATTCGGACCGAATTTCCAATTTCCGGGGTGACTTCCTGGCCGGCGACCCAAACCGTCAATCGTCACTTCGTTTTCCCCGAACCGGAATGGCTCGGACCGCCCCACACCCGCCCCGCGCGCCGGCCCGGGCATTCGCGTCGCGACGCACCGATCGATAGGATGAGGTCGGCCGCCTACGCTAAGGACGCCGTCGACGACTACGACGGCGACTACTTCGGCGACGTCCCTCGCCGCGCCACAGAAGACATCGATGCGGATCGGGTGCCCGAAGCGGCGCCCCCGGACCAAATGTTTCACACCAAGCGGACGACCTCGCTCCGTGAGGTCACGAACGCGTGGTTGGCGCACATGAAGTACATCCTCCCCTTCTCCGTCGGTGTCATAATGGTCCTATACACCCTCATGTACTACGCGCACGCCAAGTGCACCGCCACGCTCACGCGCGAGGCGTTCGAGCTGGGCGGCCAGACGGAGATCACCCGCCGGTGGATGCGATGCTTCACCCCAAACTTCAGCGACGACGAGTTCCGGCCGCTGAACTCCATCGGGGACTTCAGCGTGTACGTCATCCGCTATACCAAGATGTGGAGCATCTTCAGCGCCGATAACAACTTCTTCGTGCACATGTTCGCGTGGAACCTGCTGGCGCGGAACCGCACCTGGAAAACCAGGCTCTATTTCGTCTGGTTCGCACTCTTCTACGTTTCGCCGCTGATCGACTACCAGGTCACCGGGTTCAGACACATGTCCTCGTGGTACGTCCAGATGGGCTGCCAGTTAGGTGGGTGGATCACATGCCTGGCGGCGAGCGAGACGCGGGACATGCCCACGATGTCGTGGTGGTTCGTCTACCACGGCATGGCGGGCATCACCTACATCTTCGCGCTGAGGAACCTGGCCATCGGCGACGACGACAGCTACTCGCTTCAGCTGAAGCTGCTGGTGCGATTCGTGTTCGACCCGATGATGTGGGAGGCGATGAAGACCGCGCAGAGACACGTGGCGATGATGAACCCCAGCCCGGGCCCGGGTTTGAACACGTGCAGCATCATGGCGCCGATCATCTCCCAGGCGGTGTACTCGCGGCTCCTCCTCTTCCTCCTCACCAACGACGGCAAGGTATCCGTCATTACCCTGCAGCTCATCATCTCCCTCAACGAGCTCATGATGAAACTCACGCTCAAACACCGGGACGGGTTCTTCACGCGTACCGTCATGGGCACCATGGCGGGTGACGCGCTGCTATCGTCCGCGAAGATGGATGAGCTACACGCCGTTTCCTGCCTCGCCGACGTCTTCTGCGAACTCGGCGCAATCGCGTTCATCACGCCGCTCATGGTGGTGTTTAACCTGCCGTCCACCGGTGACCTACCCGACGGTAAGACGCGCACGTCAAACTACGACGACATGGCGTGGATCTGTTTCCAGCTCGCGGCGATGGAGATCGGCATGTCGTTCGTGAACACCTTCGCGCAGTACAGGTTCCACTCGATCGACATCGGCCGCGTGTTCAAGCAGTCGGAGGCGGCGTACCGAAGGCAGGTGAAACTCTCCAGGCCGGACGGTGCGAAAGGGCGCAACTACCTGTCGTACAAGTTCCTCGTGTACACCGTCATGGCGGTGTTCTTCGCCACGTGCGCGCTGAACACGGTGATGGGGACCATGTGGACGCTGCGCATGTGCCCGAGGGTGCGAAGCGACGGCCACGTGTACTTCCGAGCGTGCCTGCCCACCGAGGAGAAGCACCTGCCGGGCGGTAGCAGCGTCAAGGGTCCGGGGATCCTCGCGTATAACTTCGACTGGCCCCCGTGGAAGTCACAGTACGCCATCGACACCAGCAACCAGAACATCACATACGAAGACCTCCGCGCAGAACTCTGATGAGACGCGTCGAGTGCTCACTTACATTTTTCATTTCAAAGCTCTGCGATTCTCTCACCGCGCGTAGCCACAGCCCGGTACTTGTTGAGCATCCACTGCCTGATCAGTTTCATCTGCGTCTTTCTCGCCTCGATCACCGGCTCCGGGTCCAAGTCGTTGCTCCACATGAAGTCGAGGTGGTGCGCCCCACCCGGAAGCATCATCGCGACGAGCGACGGCGACAGGCTCTCCTGCACCCCCAACCCAGCCCAAGGGTCCAGGTACCCGTTCGTCCACACCACGTTACTCGCCCACGACAGCCTCCTACCGCCGAACACGGTGGTGGCCCACAACGTCTTGGGCCGCACGCCCCACCGTCGTTCGCACTCCAGCACGGCGGCGGTCTCGTTCCACGGCTGCTCAAAGAACATGTCCCGCACGCCATCCCTGGACATGGGCATGAACATCTCGGTGCAGTACTGGTAGTCCCACAGAGCGCCGTCCTCGTCCGAGTCGTCGTTGCTCCCGCGCCCGGTGTCGAAGCACGGCTGGGTTTTGGAGTAGTTGTAGTACACGCCCACGGCGTCCGCGAGCGCGGCGAGGAGCGCGTCACCGTCCCCACCCGAGTTCAGGTGCGGGTCCGCCAAGGCCCCCGAGCACGCCGCCCGAAACGGGTAAGCCGGCAACGTCCCGTCGCCGTTCAGGATGTACGAGCTCTCGTACGGGAAGTTACCCATGGCCAGGTAGTCGAACGCACCCTGCGCCCACAGCGCCACGTCCAATACGTCGTCCTTGTCCTTCAGCGCCACGTCGTGACAGAGTCGCATCGGTTCTCTGATGGAACGCGGGGTGTCGGATCGCGCGAGAAGCTCTTTGAAGGCGGCGCGGACGTTGGGAGCGCACGCCGGCGGTGACCCCCCCGCGGCCGTGGCGTCCAGCGTGACCCCATCCGCGAACGCGCCGGGGTCCACGGGCGGGTCCTCGCCCACGAATGACCATATGGGAGCCGACCCGGCCACCGCGCCGTCCACCACGTTGGCGTACTTGAGCCGCATCCACGTGCTCAGCATGCCTCCGTAGCTGCCCCCGAAGGTGAACACCGGTGCGTCGGGGGCGCGCATCTCCGTCTTGAGCTCGCGGATGAGCGTGGCGTAGTCCGCCATGGCCTGCTCGGACGTGAGGTAGGGGTACTCGCCCTTCTTCTTGAGGTGGCCCGGGATGATGCCGCCGACGGATGGGTTCTTCTCACGGACTAAATCTTCTTCTCGAGGCGTCGGCTTGGATCTTCCGTAGTACCTGTGCTCGGCGAACACGAGCACGGCGCCGAAGCTCTCGGCGTGCTCCCACATGAGACCCGTGGCGTTGAGGTAGAGCTCCACGTTGGCCTCGTTGCCGGTGTAGAAGAAGATGGGCGGGCCCGACTTGGTGAACCCGGCGTCGAGGGCTGTCGTTTCCGACGATGACGCATCGAGCGAGGCGACGCCTCGGAGTAGTCGGGGCGTCGCCTCGTGGGTCGACCCCTCGCGCTTCTTCGACGCGAGCGCGTCGCGCTTCTTCTCCCAGAAGTGCGGGCAGAAGAAGTATCTCTGGCGGTAGGTCTCCGTGGGCGCCGCCCACGAGAAGTGATCGAGAGGCGCGTCACGCCATCGCTCCTGGCAGGAGCCCTTGGGAGTCCATCCTGGAGGTTGACCGCCGAAAGATACCTTTTCGAGATCCGTCTCGGTGGGGCGGTAGGACCTGGCTGGATGCCTCGGCCTCCTGGCCGTCGTTCGGGCCGCGTCGGTGGGATGCACGAGGAGTAAGAGTACCACCGCGAGCGACAGCTTGGCTCTCATCGTGGCTGCGCGTCTCGTCGCAGAGTGCGAACCCCGCGAAAGCGCGTGAGCTAACAATCGTCGTCTCGGCCGAACAACTTGTAAAATTTTCTGTTGCCACGTGGTCTGCCAGTTGAGAGGGCACCATCATGGCGGAGCGCAGGTCCGCGCGAGTCGCGGCGAAGGCTTCGAACGACGATGCGACCCCCGATGCGAAGCCGTCGTCCAAACCCCAAAAGGCTGGCATCGCCGCGTGGATCGCCGCCGCGCGACCCAAGACGCTGACCGCGGCGACGGTGCCCTTCCTGGTGGGATCCGCCTTGGCGACGACGGGCGGCGGTGAGGCGCGGTGGGCGGAGGCGACGTGCGCGCTGGTCGGATACTTCTTCATACAGATCGGGACCAACCTCGTGAACGACGCGTGCGATTTCGTGCGGGGCGCGGACACCGAGGTGAGCCGCATCCCATCCATACCCATCACTCACTCCACCCCAAACGTCGCCCACGTTTTTCAACGTGCCCCATCGAATCTTCTTTCCCCCAAACTCATCCTCGTCCTTCCCTCCCTCTCCGCACGCAGGATCGCGCGGGACCCAAACGCGTCACACAGTCCGGCGCGTTCTCCTCACGCACCGTCCACATCGCCGGCGTCGCGTGCTTCATCCTCGCGGCGCTCGCCATGTACCCCGCCGTCGTCCTCCGCGGCGTCCCGATGCTCCGCCTGGTGTGTGCCTCGTGCGCCGCGGGGTACGCGTACACCGGCGGACCGTTCCCGCTCGGGTACCACGGCCTGGGTGACGTGACCGTCGTCGCGTTCTTCGGGTTCGTGGCGACGTGCGGCATGGCGAGGATACACCACGGTGAGTACAGCGACGGTGGATCCACGTCTGGGCTCGACACGTGGTGGGGGCTCGACACGTGGGGGCTCGACATCAACGGGCCGCTCGTCGTGGCGTCTGCGCAGGTTGGAAGCCTCGCCGCGGTGCTGCTCGCGGTGAATAACCTGAGGGACGCGCGCACTGACGCGAGGTGCGGTAAGAACACGCTGTGCGTGCTGCTCGGTGAGAGGTTCGGGCGGTGGGAGATTGCGTTTTTGTTGGCGGCGCCGTTCATGCTCCTGCCGTACTGGGCGTGGGAGGGCGCGAGGAGGCTTGAGGTGACGATGTTCCCGTCGCTCGCGGCGGCGCTGCCGGCGGCGACGGCACCGCTCGCCGCGTGGGTCGGCGGCGAGGCGTGGAGGCTCGGGGTGGGCGACGCGGGGTTCAACGGGGCGCTGACGGGGGCGGCGGCGTTGCACCTGTTGTTCGGGGCGGCGCTGGCGTTGGGTCTGGCGCTCGACGGGGTGGCGTGGCGGGACTCGTTCGACTCCTCAACGGTGAGTGAAGTGCGCGAGGCGGCGAGTGCAACCGCGGCGGCGCTGTCGTGAGCAATCCGTCAAATAAATCGTTTTCTATGCTGATTCGTCCGCCTTCTTCTCTTCCTCCTCATCTTTCGACTCCTCGATCACCTCTTGTTGCTCAGCCTCGGGTTCAGTCGCGGGCTCGGGTTCAGTCGTGGGCTCGATTGTCTCCTCGGGCTCGATTGTCTCCTCGGGCTCGATCGTCTCTTCGGGCTCGTCCACCTCGATCCTTCCCTCCTCGGCCAACACCGCGCTGCTTCCCCGCCTGTTCCCGTGCCTCGGCGTGTCCATCGGGGTGTTTGTCACCGAGCTCCTCGGCGTGGCTCCCCGGACCGTCCGCTCAAACTCCTGCACGAGCTGGTGCGGCTCGGGTCGAAACAGCCGCCGCATCGTCCTGTAGAACAGATCGGGTAAAAGCCCGATGACCACGATGAGCGGCGTCGCCATCCAAAACTTGGGCGTGGGCGCGATCGTCGGTATGAATATCTTGTACGAGTACGTGGACAGGTACGGGTCGGTGTCGCTGAGGATGCAGTTGGCGATGTACCAAAACACGATGGATCCCCAGATGCACACGTGCTGAATCCACGTCCAAAAGTTGATCATCTGCGCCATCTGGAGGTTGATCGTGATGACGATGCCCGTGTACAGCGACGTGCCAACCTCCCACAGCCCGAACACGTGTCCCTTGGGGTGGTCCGCCTCGCCGCCGTGCACCGCGTAAAACACGATGAAGAAAGTGACAATCGCGATGTACACGCCGTTCAGAGCCCAACCCGCCTGCACCCTGCGCTCGAAGCACACGTTCTGCTGCCCCTGCCTGTACAGCTGCGGGAACTGGAGGCAGGATCGCTGGCTCACATCCTGGTCCAGGATACCCAGCGCGATGACCGGGAACGCCACGAAGAAGATGTTGAACGCGGACATGAGCCAGTCGTTGTACACCACCTGCCCAGAAGCCGCCGCGTGGAGATTGTACATGAAGAGAGTCAGGCCAAAGGCCAGGTTCTTGTAGAAGAAGTAGGTCACCATCTTGCTGATGCGCTTGTAGTTGTACCTTCCGTGCACCAGCAGGAGCCGCTCCAGGAACCTAAACTGCGCGAACGCAAAGTCCGAGGCCATCACAGCCTGCATGCCCTCCTGCCCCGAGATGCCCACGCCGATGTGCGCCGACTGGATCATGCCCACGTCGTTGGCGCCGTCGCCGATGGCCAGCGTGATCTTACCGCTGTCCTTGACCAGCTTGGTCACGAGCGCCTTCTGCAGCGGGGACACGCGGCAACACACGACGGAGGTGCACCCGCTGCCCAGCTGCAGGAACCTCGGCGCGAGATCCTCCTCGAGCGCGAACGAAAGCGACCGGCCGTCGATGACGAGGCAGGTCTCGACCCCCTTCTTCGAGGTCACCGCCTCCTTCGCGATGCCAGCCTCGATGAGCGCCGCCACCTGCGCCTTCCCCTGCTCGTTGAACTGCGCGCGGGTGATCTCCCTGTCGTGCTCCTGCTTGACCAGCTCCTCGATGTTCACGACGTGAACGTCCATGTCGTCCCTGATCAACGCACACGCCTGCGCGATGTTGATGGCGGTGTCCTGCTTATCCCCGGTGAGCACCCACACCGCGATCCCCCCGCGCATCATCTGCTCGATCGTGCCAGGTACCCCGTCCTGGAGCTTATCCTCGATGGCGGTGGCGCCGACCAGGAAGAGGTCCTTCTCGATGATCTCCGCCGCCGCCTGGAGTTTCTCGTCGCGCTTCTCGAGGCTCTGCGCCGCCTCGGTGTACGTCACGTTCCACGCGTCGTACTCCGCCTGAGACACCTCCCTGACGGACAAACACAGCGTGCGCAAACCGCACTTGGCGTAGTCGTCCATGTGCTGCTGGGTCACGTCGGTGTACTTTTGGTTCCCGTGCGAGAGCCTGTCGTATATGACAGAGTCGGCACCCTTGCAGTAGAGCATGATCTTGTCCTCGGGGGTGCGAACGATGACGCTCATGCGCTTACGCGTGGAGTTGAACTCGAGCACGTTGAGCAGCTCGTACTGCACCGTGCTGATATCGCCGCCGCCCGGAAACGAGGGTTCCTCGAGCTCCATGCCGCTGGTGGTGCGCCCCTTGAAAAAGAACCCGAATCGTTTCGCCGCGACGACAAACGCGCTCTCGTCGGGGGACTCAGCCTGGTAGCAGATGGTCTCCCGGGTGGCCTCTCCTTCCGGTATGACGGTGTGGCACACTCCGAGGACGCGGAAGAAGTCCCGGACGTGCTCGGCGTCCGGCAGGGACCGCCACTTGTCGTCCTCGAGCCTGACGTCCTTGAAGTTGAAACCCGGCTCAATCGGCTTGGTGGGCTTGGAGAGGATGGGTCGGCCCTGCCTCTTGGCGATGGACCGCTCGATCTCCGTCACGCCCTCGCCGTAGCTCACGCCCGCGATGGAGCACTTGAAGTACTCCATGCTGTTGCAGGTCAGGGTCCCGGTCTTATCGGAGAGCACCGTGTGGACCATGCCGAGCTCCTCGTTGAGGTTGCTGGTTCGCGCGCGAAATGGCGTGTCCGTCTCCTCGTGGTACATCTGCCTGTCGCTGTTCAGAAACACCATCGCCTGGCACACCTTGACGAACTCGAGGGAGACGTACAGGGAGATGGGGATGAGGTAGCCGTACAGGACGTACGAGGTGAGGAACGCGACGACGCCAACCTTGGGGGCGTTTTTGGGGTCAAACACCATATTCGTGTCGCTGGTGTCCATGTACCAGTGCTTGGGGGACACGTTCTTGATCCACGTGCCGCAGATGATGCCCGTGACGGTTCCCATCACGCACAGCAACCCGAGCATGGAGAGGACGATCTTATCCATCCCTTTCTCGATGGTGGACCGCTTCGACGGAGCCGCGCTGCTGTTCATCATGATTTTGGAGTCGTGCCCGGTGTAGATGGCCAGGCCGATGACCCACTCCGTGTTCCTCAGCGAGCTACCTCGGAGGAGGATGTTGGACGGCACGAGCGAGATCTTCTCGCTCCCACTCCGTGTCTCCCCCGCGGCGGCCAGGTCCCGGGTGCTCCCGTGACTCGACACCTCCCGGGCATTGGCCGGCACGTCGAGGTTACCGGTGAACGTGTACAGGGAGTTGTTCGGGTGTTCGCACTCCACGTACGTATCCTGCCCGTCCCCGCACAGTGCCGCCATCTTATCCGGCCCTGTCCCCACGCCGTGCATGCCCTCGACGCCCCTCTTGATCTTCAGGTTTGTCTCGCCGTCCAAGTTTTTAGTCTCCACGTAGCACACGCCGTCGTCCAGACTGGACGCGAGGAGCACGATGTCGCACGGGAACGCCTGGTCCCGCACCACCCGCACCAAATCCCCCGTCCTAATCTCCCTCCACTCGCACTGCACCAAGGACGTGCCGTTGAACCGTTCCGTCAGGCTGGTGTTCTGCTCGTGATCCTGCTTGTGCCTGGCGTAGTCCTCCACAGCCTCCTTCGCCATGGACAGACCGACGACGAGCACGAGCGGCGACCAGATGGTGTACGGCTGGATCGGGGAGATGATCGGGAAGAGCGAGATGATGGCGACGGAGAGGAAGTACAGGTTCGCGATCCTCCGGAACTGCTCGTACAGGCCCTTTGGGAAGAACGTGATGGGCGAGTACTTCCCGGTGGAGATGGCGTTGCCCTTGAACCGGAACAGGTGGTTGGGACCTTGAGGTGTGACATCCGCGGTGACGTACACCACCCGCGACGCCGAGGTATTGGCTCCTTTGCCGAAGCGGAACGAGTCCATGCGGGACGGCATCTCGTCGTCGTCCTTCCGTCCCACCAGGTCCTCCGCCGCGTTATTCCTATTCGACTTCGCCGGTGCGACCCTTCGGCGCAGGTACCCTGCCGCCGCCGCCCAACCGGCCGCGAGCGGTCCGGACTTTCGAGTCGCGGAGCCCTCGATCGGTGCGATGGAGCGAGAACGACCGCGTCGTTCACGCCAACGATATACCCACCCCAGGGCAGCGCCGACCCGAGTGCCGATCTCAGCTGAGTAATCCGCTCTCGTTATTATGTCTGCTCGCCTGCCAGCGTTCGACCTTTGTACCATTAACTCAAGAACGGGGGTCAAGAACTCCACGTATAAATTGAGACCATCGAATTTGGCTGCCGAGTTGCCCATTTGAACTTGCCGAGTCAGGCACAAACATTTCATTACCCGACCCGCCATGTTCGCCGGCGATGTGGAGGCCCTGGTGGCCGACCCGAACGGTCTCAGCGAGTATGAGATCGAGCGCGTGGAGCGTATTCGCCGTAACCGCGAGATCATGAAGCGCCTCGGCCTCGGCGACCACGACATCGTCTCCGCGGCGAGACAACGATGCGGCGTGAAGGACGGCAAGGAGAACGCATCGGGGATGACCGAGAACAAGAAGCGCAAGGCTCCGGCGCCGAAGAAGAAACCGGATATTCCCGCGGAGGAGCGCGCGACGCGTCGCTCGCGTCGCATCGCCACCCAGGACGCCGAGAATCAGGGCCTCGGCGACGACCACGAGGAGACCGAGGGGTACATCGTGGGCAGGGGAGAGTACGCGGTGGAGGTTGACGGCGAGCACGAGGCGGAGGCTGAAGCGTACCGGCTTCGAAACGCGGGGATCCAGGAGCGGGTCAGCGTGGTGGGCACCGCGAGCTACCAGCACACGCTGATGAGGGTGAGGACCATGTCGGAGCCCGCGCTGGGTAACAGGGTCAAGGCTATCGAGCGCGCCAAGGGAAAACACGCGGTTGTCAAGATGAAACTCTTCGCCAGGGTTCTGTTCCTGGAGGGACACGAGGAGCTCTCCACGACGGCGACGGAGAGTCTTGAGAGGCTCGTCGCCGATCTCGGTGACCCAGACGCGGAGGGCGAGGAAAGGGACGCGGAGTAGGAGACATAGACGAAAGGAACCGTCAGAGAAATACTAAACAATTAAAATAGCACAGCGGTACAGCAGTTTCCCCTTACTCCTCCTTCAGGGGGTTCCCCTCGGCGTCGACGCAGGCCCAGCCGGCGCTCTTCACGTCGGGGACGGCCGTGGGGTTACCCACGATCGCGAGCGCCGGGGTCTTGCCCACGAGGTACTTCTCGGCGCACGCCCGCATCTGTTCCGGGGTGGTGTCGAGAAGGCCGTCGCGGAAGATTTGTCGGCTCTCGTCGTCCATCAGGTTGGTGAACAGCGACGCGCCGCGGGACTGGGGCGCGAGCGGGGCGTCGATCGCCTTGAACGCCTTGAGCCACGCCTCCTCCAGGATCTCCTGGGTCAGGTTACCCTCGGTCGCCGCCCACTCCGCAGCCTTCTGGAAAGTTTCCACGGTGGCGGTGGTGTTGGGGTCGCGGTAGGAGGAAAACGCAAAGACGCCCTCCACGGGAGCCGCGGATGCTCCACCCCCGTACGCGCCGCCCTTCTCCCTGATCTCCCTGTGGAGGAAAGATGTGGACATGGCCTGGCCGAGCAGGAAGAGCGGCGCGGAGTCCGGGTGGGAGTAAGGCACGGTGGTGTAGGACGCGGCGCAGTAGTTGGTCTGCGTGGGCGTCGACACAAACGTCTTGGAGGGTGTCGTCTCGAAGGACGCGAGCGACTGGGAGAGCGTGAGCTCGTCAGCCGCGGCGTCGGTACCCTTCATCGGGAGGGCATCGATGAACTGTTCCATCTGCGTCACCGCGGGATCGCACGACTCGGGCTTGGCGCTGACCCTGCACCGCATCACCCGGTTTCTCGCCAGCGCGAAGGATGCGATTTCGGCGAGGGCGTCGGATACCTCCTTGACGCCAGCTTCCTTCTCCCTCGCCAGCCTCTGGAGCAGCGCGACGTGGGGCAGGCCCGCGGTGCGGTAGTCGAGCGCGGCGACCGGGTCGATGGACGCGTTCGCGAGGCCCTTGGCGTAGGAGAGACCGTTCTGGGAGACGCCCGCGCCGGCGGCGGCGGCGCGGCGGGAGAGGAGGAGGCCGAGCCTGGCGTCCTCGCCCGCCCACTTGGCGCCCGTCGCGACGTCCGCCATGAGCTGGAACATGGCCGGGACGTTGCGGTCGAGGGCGCTGCCGCTGAGGGAGACGTACACGCGGGGCGGGGCGGACGCGTCGAGGGACTGCTGCACGTCGAAGCCGGCGCCGATGCCCCCCGTCTTCAGCTTCTCCTCCTGCGCCAACGACTTGTAGTCCATCTTCTTCGTGCCGAGCTCGGTGATGAAGTCGGCGAAGAGGTCGAGGTAGGGGACGAGCCTGTCGGGCAGGTCGGAGACGTCGAGGAGCAGGTTGGCGAACGTGATGCCGTTCGTGGGCTGCGCGTCAATCTGAAGGTCGAACCCGCCGGAGGTCTTGGTCAGCTTCGAGTTCCAGCGCTTGATCTCCCTCGGAACCGCCTCGCTCACCTTGAGCGTGGGGAGGATGTCGGCGTTCTGGTCGCCGTCCTGGCTCGCGCGCAACGCCACCGCCTCCTTGACGATCTCATCCTTCTGCTCGTCAGTCAGGGACTTTTCAATCTCGGCAACCTTCTTCTTCTCCGCCTCCTCGAGCTTGGCGTCGTAGTCCTTGTCGGCGACGCCCACGACGGTGACCTTGTGCGAGTTATCGAGGAACCTGCGCTGGATGAGCTTCTGCCAGTACTTGGAATCGGCGTCGATCGCAGCCTGGAGCTGGGCGGCGAGTACCGGGATCTTGAGGGGCTTCATGCCGTCGCCGCCGTGCACCCACGTGCCCATCGAGCCAAACGCCACGCCGAGGCCAAAGTTGGTGCTCACCTTCGCCGCGCCGAGCTCAACCTGGTGCATGACCGCGTCGACGCGCTCCGCCGGGAAGCCCTCCTTCGCGATCCTCTCCAGGGTGACCTGGATCTTGGACTCCACGTCCGGCACGTCCGCCTCGGCGACACCCTTGAGGCCCACCGCGAAGGACGTCTCCCGCCGGGACGAGGAGTACCCGGTGCCGGGGGCGAAACCCGAGCCGAGCCCGGACTCGAGCAGCGTCTCGTGGAAGTACGCCTGCGGTCCGTTGAGGAGCAAGTCGGACGCGACGGTGAGGGCGAAGTTCTCGAGCTCCGCCTCCTTCTCCTTGATCTGGTTGACCATGAGGTACGCGACTGAGACCACGCTTTGTTTGTTTTGGTCGGGAACCACGGGATCCGCGGGGACTGAAACCTCAACCTTCACGGGCGCGGTCAGCCTGCGTTCGTCGGCGACGTCGAGCGCGCTGACGTCGATGCGGTCAAACTTGGCGAGCGCGAGTTCCTGGGACTTGGCCAGGGTTTGTTCCAGCGGGAGGTCTCCGTAGGTGAACACCCTGGCGTTGGACGGGTGGTAGTGGGTGGCGTGGAAGCGCTTGAGATCGTCGTGGGTGAGGGTCGGGATGTTGACCGGGTCGCCGCCGCTGTTGTGGTGGTAGGTGCTCGTGGGGAACAGGGTGGCGCCGAGCGCGCGGTTGAACCTCGCCGCCTGGCTGCCCATGGCGCCCTTCATCTCGTTGAACACGACACCCTTGAGCTCCAACGGCGAGCTCTTATCTTCCATGTCCTTGAACTCGAGCCTGTGTCCTTCCTGGAGGAAGTCTTCTCTGGAGAGCTTGGGGAAGAAGGCGGCGTCGAGGTAGACGCCGAGGAGGTTGTAGTAGTCCGTCTCGTTCATGGTGGAGAACGGGTAGCAGGTGAAGTCCGCGGCGGTCATGGCGTTCATGAACGTGCTCAGCGACCGGCGGAGCATGTTGAAGAACGGATCTCGGATGGGGTACCGATCGCTGCCGCACAGGGCGGTGTGTTCCAAGATGTGCGCGATGCCGGTGTCGTCCGTGGGGGTGGTGCGGAATGCGACGTTGAAGACGTTGTTGGGATCGTCGGCGCCGCAGTGCATCCACCGCGCGCCGGTCTTGAGGTGCACGAGCTCGACGCACGCGACGTTGTACTCCGGGACCTCGTTCACTGTGAGCACCTCGAAGGCGCCGCCCGCGAGCTTGGCGCCGGGCTTGAGCGCGGCGATGGCGGCGACGGCGGGAGCCATCGCGGTGTCGGGCGCGGGCGCGGCCTCGACGGCGCGAGCCTGCTGGTTCCCGAGGTTGCCCATCTGCGCGGTGGTCACCCCCGCGATGCCCCCGATGAGGATGGGACGTCGACCGATGCCGTTACCCCGGTTCGCGGACGCGAGCGCGCGGACGGTGTTGCCCCGCTGGAATCGAGGGGTGATGCGGGAGGCGAGCGTCGATGCGGCGGCGCAGACGAGTGTCCTCGAGGCGATCATCGTGTCGTGTGCCGCGAGTTGTGGCGTGCACAGGCGATGACGAGGTGCCTATAGTCCAAGATCGATCGAGAGACGTGGCGTCGTTTGGCGCGACAATCAGCGCGCGGCGCGCATCCCCCTGCCACTCTGAAAAAGTGCTTTTTCGCCGAGAGCCCCGCTGGTCAGGGCACTGTGGCTGGCGCGGCTAACGATGCTGACTGCTCACACGGTGACTGCTCACACGGCGAGGGAGACGACGATGCTGCGACGGCTGTGCAGCAGGGCCAACCTGAGCCGCGCGCGATGGTGCCCGACGACGGCACCCGCCTCGGCCGGACGCGCTCGGGACGCGATTGCCCATTCCGTCGACGCGCTCGAAATTCACCGCCGAGGAGGGGCGACGCGCGTCGCCGCCGTCTCCGGTCGGGCGCCTCTCGTCGCGGCCGGCACCGGCGGACGCGACCTCGTGCATCCAACGAATGTCGTCCCGCGCGCGCTGATGTTCGCGAGGACCCTCTCCGGCTGGACCCCCGCCGGTTCCGGGGGAGGGAGGCCGTCGACCGCCGCCGCCGCCGCGGCGGGGGAATCCCCCGCCGAGGTTGACGTCCGCGAGGTGCTCAAGGGCCTTCCGTCCATCTGCCCGGGGTGCGGCGTGGGATTACAGTGCGAGGATAAGAACGGCCCCGGGTTCTTCGTCGTGCCCAAGCGCCTGCTCGAGCCCGAACGCGACGCGTCCAACGAGGCATTCGTGGAAGATCCCAGAGCCGCGGCGGCTGCCGACGACATGCTCAACTTCGACGAGGACGACATGGACGAGGACGACGACGACGACGAGGGGGGGATAGACTCGTTCGCCGTGGAGGGACTGAGCGAAGACGAGCTGGCGGGTCTGGACGAGGACGACGACGACCTCGACGGTTTAGACCTGTCCAACTTTGACGGGCGGGACGGGGACGCGGAAGACGTCGACGAGGACGCGGCGCTGGCGGCGTTGGACGCCTTGTTCGCTGAGGACGATGATACCGGGGATACCGGCGCGGCGGACGGGGACGACTGGGATTCCATCGCGGCGAGGAAACGTGAGGAGAGGGAGTCACGCAGGAATGACTCTTCCGACACCGTCGTGTGCGCTCGGTGCTACTCGCTGAGAAACTACGGCAAGGTTAAGAACGAGGCTGCGGAGATTTTGATGCCGTCGTTTGACTTTGGCCGCGTCGTGGGCGACAGGCTGTCCAAGGTGGGTCCCGGGGGCGCGGTGGTGTTACTCCTCGTGGACCTCATCGACTTCGACGGATCGTTCCCGGTGGACGCCGTGGACGTTATATCGCCGTACGTGGCGAACGAGTCGGTGGACGTGTTGCTCGTCGGGACCAAAGTGGACTTGCTCCCGACGCAGTGCACCCGCGCCCGGGTGACCAGCTTCGTGCGGAGGCGCGCCAAGGACCTGGGCTTAAAGCGCGCGAGCGGCGTGCACCTGGTGTCGGCGCACAGCGGCATGGGCGTCAACATCCTCTCCGAGCAGCTCGAGACGCTCCTCGACGAGGGCCGGGAGGTTTGGGTCGTGGGGGCGCAAAACGCGGGCAAGTCGAGTCTCATCAACCGGCTCTCCAAAAAGTACGGCGGGCCCGGGCCGGAGGACGGCGGGCCCCTCGCGTCGCACCTCCCGGGCACCACCCTGGGCGTGGTCAAGCTCCCCGGTTTACTTCCCAACGGGTCCGACGTCTACGACACCCCGGGGCTGCTCCAGCCCTTCCAGGTGTCCGGCCGGCTCACAAACGAGGAAGCCCGCGCGGTTCTCCCGCGCAAGCGTTTGGCTCCCAGGACCTACCGAGCCGAGATTGGAAGCTCCATCCACATCGGCGGGTTGGCGCGCATCGACGTCGTGGATAGCCCCCAGCGCACGCTGTACCTCACCGTTTGGGCCTCGCACGACGTTCCCACGCACTACATGGTGAGGGGCGAAGGCGGCAAGGCTGACGATTTTTACGAGAAGCACGCGGGGGGCAAGTTGAGCCCGCCCGTCGGCGAACACCGCGCGGCGCAGCTGGGCGAGTGGGGGTGCAGGACGGTCAGCGTGTACGGCGAGTCGTGGCAACGGAGCGACAGGGACATCAGCATCGGCGGGTTGGGGTGGGTGGGCGTGGGGTGCAACGGGAACGCGTCGTTCAGGGTGTGGACGCACGAGGGGGTTCAGGTTGAGACGCGGGAGTCGCTGGTGCCGGACATGGGCCGTGACCTGCTGAGGCCGGGGTTCAGCGACGAGCAGCAGCCCGGGGGTGGCGGAGACAGGGTGCGTCCGAGCAAGAAGATCATGAGGAAAGGGGGGTACCGCGCGCCGAAGAAGAAGGACAGGGGGTTCAAGTTGTAACACGCAAGTCTGACTATGATAATTATTTTGGCTATCCTCTCCAGGCCTCTTCACCCACGAGGTCCTCTTTGAGCATCTCGACCGCCTTCAGGAGCTCCGATGGGGCCACCGCGATGGTCTCTCGCGCCTTCTCCGGCCCCCGCGCGAACTCCATCTCCTGCCTCGCCGCCGCCACGTCCTCCGGGTCGCACAGCAGCAGCCCCGGGCATGAACTCAACGCCCTGCCACCGAGCTCGGGTGCGACCCGCTTCAACTCCACCACCCTCCTGACCACCTCGTTCGCCTCCCACAGGAGCAGCGTCGGCTCCTTGGTGAGCACCCTCGGCACGTCCAGCCCGCTCGTCTCCGTGTCGAACACCCTCGCCAGCGACCGCACTCTGCTCTCCAGCAGCGGTGCGTTGCGATAAGGGGAGTCGCGTGCCGACGACGTCAGGGCACGCCTGCACTCGGGGATGGAGCCGAAGAGGTGCCAGAAATGGACGACAGCCTTGTCATTCTGCGGCACACCCTCGATGCCGTCCCCGGAGCTGTGCCGGGACACGTCTCGCCCTCTCCTCCGCGGCGCGGGGGGCACCCAGCGAGGACACGCGACCGCCCGCGCGCTCATCGAACTGTGCCGAGAAAAACCAAACACGCTGTGCGGTCCGCAGCCTCGTTTCAACGCGGATCTCTCAAGATAAAGAGGCGACGCGCGGGGTGGCCTACACACGCCAGCGCGCGAGTGGGGCGTTTTCGCACCCGATAAATCCCGCGTCTCTCGTGTACGACCTCACGTGAGATGTCTGCGCTCATCGCCGCGGCCGCGCGTCGCTCCTCCGGGGCGGTCGCTCGCGCGCTCGCCACGTCCCCGCGATCGGCCTCGGCAACCCACGCGAGTTGCCGCGAGCTGGGGTGGACGAGGCACTCGTCCTCCTCCGCGGCGTCGTCGTCCGCGGCGCAGTCGGAGGCTATGGCGGCGTTCAAGGAGAAGCTCGCGGAGGGTCCCGACTTTGGCGACTTCGTCCGGGGCGACGAGCTCCCGGGCACCGCGTACTCGCTCGCCGCGCCCAAGAACCTGCGAGACAAATCCGTGCGCAAACCACCGTGGATGAAGCGAACGATCCCGGGCGGTGACCGGTACACCGAGATCAAGGCCAAGCTGCGGGAGCTCAAGCTGAGCACGGTGTGCGAGGAGGCGAAGTGCCCCAACCTGGGCGAGTGCTGGGGCGGCGGCGACGGTCACACCGCCACGGCTACGATCATGATCATGGGAGACACGTGCACCCGCGCGTGCCGCTTCTGCGCGGTGAAGACGTCCAAGGCGCCGCCCCCGCTGGACCCGGAGGAACCCGCGAACGTCGCCAAGGCCATCGCCGCGTGGGGCCTGGACTACGTGGTGTTAACCAGCGTGGACAGGGACGAGCTCGACGACCAGGGCGCGGGTCACTTCGCCGAGACCATTCGTCGGCTGAAAGAGTCGGCGCCCGCTCTGCTCGTCGAGGCGCTCACGCCGGACTTCAGGGGCGAGACCCACCTGGTGCGGGAGGTGGCGGAGTCGGGACTGGACGTCTTCGCGCACAACGTGGAGACGGTGCCGGAGCTGCAGGCGGAGGTGAGGGACCGACGCGCGAACTGGGACCAGAGCATCGCGGTGCTGCGCGACGCCAAGACCGCCGTCCCGTCGCTGATCACGAAGACCTCCATCATGCTGGGCCTCGGCGAGACCAGGCCGCAGGTTGTGAACGCGCTCAAGCTGCTGCGCGAGGCTGACGTGGACGTGGTGACCTTCGGGCAGTACATGCGACCGACCAAGAGGCACCTCGCGGTTGCGGAGTACCTCACCCCCGAGGCTTTCGAGGCGTATAAAGATATCGCGGAGGATATGGGCTTTTTGTACGTGGCGTCGGGGCCCATGGTTCGGTCCAGCTACAGGGCGGGCGAGTACTTCCTGGAGAACGTGCTCAAGCGACGGAAGGCGGAGGCGGCCAAGGCGACGGCGTGATCGATCCCGGAGAGGAGCGGGTAATATTTTTTGAAATGCAATTCGATGCAAACAGATACGAAGGTACACTTTTACTCACGGGGAGTCCACCGCGACCCACGCGACGCGCTTCCCAGTCGGGGAGATCCGACCCACCCTCGACTTCGCTCTCTTCAGCCGCTCCTCGTCCGAGTGTTTCTTCACCGCCGGCGTGACGAGCGCGAAGTTCGGCCTGCGTTTCATCCTCCACATCTGCCGCGTGAGCTCATCGTCCGAGTCGGCGCCCGGCGTGTCCAGGAACGCGGCGGCCATCTTGGACTCCACGATCTTCGGAGCCACGACGTCCCAGTTCAGGCCACCGTGGTGAGTGGCGCTCATGGGCGAGCTCCCGGCGCTGTCCGCCTCGAGCGACCCGGCTGAGTCCACCGCCGCCTTGAGCCGCTTTGTCAGGTTGCCGATCCTACTCTCCTTGTCCTTGAGGGTCATGCGCAGGTACCGGAGCTCCTTCGCCTGGAACCCGACCGTGCGATCGAGGTCCGCCATGGCTGATGCCATCGGGGACCCGCCGTTCGAAGCCTGGTCGTTTTCCGGCGACGCGTTGGCGGAGTCCAGGTTCGCCGTTCCCTTCGCCGGGGTGGCGCCGGGCGTGAAAGCGACGTGCTTCCCTTCGCGCTTCTTGCCCGGGGTGAGCAGGTCCTTGACCCGCGCCACCGCAGCCTTGGTGCGCAGGCTCACGTCTATCGCGAGGTCGATGGGGGAGGCTGGTTGCGGCGGTTGCGCCGTCACGTCCTGCCCGAACGGGCTCCGCCGTCTCCGCCTCTTGCGCTCCTCGAGCTCCTTCCTGGCATCGTCGCGTTCCGTGACCAGCCGCTCGAGCTCCTCCGCGATGGGGACGGCGAGCTCGTGCCCGGAGTTCTCCAGCGCCAGCAGCAGCTCGCGGAGCCGTTCCATCCGCCGGGCGTCCGCGTCCTTGCGTCGAAGCCGGCGCCACCGCCGCGAGAGCAGATCCTTCAGCGCGGAGAGGATGAAGGGCGCCGCGATGGACACGGCGGTGTGGCCAAAGTTGGCGAACTTACCCCCCCCCGCTGGATGCTCGTCGGTGATGCATCGACCGTATCGCCCCTCGTGCTTGCGTCGGATCGTCGAGCCCCCCGTGGAGGAGGACGTCGAGGTCTCGTCCTCCGTCGCGAGCACCTCGACCGATCTTCGCGTCACGGTCATCTCCTCCGTCTCCGTCGCGGCCCCGTCTGCCGAGGGAACGGGGGGCGCGGCGTTCGCGATGGCCTCCATGATGGAGGGCCCGGGAGACACCGCGATCGCCTTGCCGAACATCGCGGGAGTCGCCTGCACCGCCTCACGCCCGCGCGCCTTCCTCGCGGCGCGACTCTCGGGGGGTCTCTGGCGATGCGTCTCCGAGCGGGTGTAGGTGACGTACGACGAGAGGACGCCGCCCGCGCCGAGGCCGAAGAACTTACCCGCGGACGAGCCCGCGAACCAGGACGTCATCCGGGAAGAGACGCGCGCGACTCCGAGGCCCGAACCTCCCCGCGTCGCGTCGTTTGTTCGACCCGTCGTTGCGACAGCTGTGTTTCGAAAAATTCGCAACGGTCGCAATCATTTCTTTCGTCGCGCACCACAGGCAAACAGTTTCACATCAGGGACAATTACGTTTTATTGGCATTTACGTGACTTCTCTACGAGCTAGCAGTTATGTCGGTGATTGAGTTTTACATTAGTGCTACCTTCTAATGTAACTCTAGAAAGCGACACGAAATCGAAGTTTGAAAGCGACGGCACCGATCAAATCTTTGTCACAGATCTTTCACCGATAACACCCCAAATTTTAGCGTCTACCTCGTACAAACGCCCCTCTCGGAACTTCCGGGGGCGCATTGCACCGCCGCCCCGCAGCCGTGTTCGACAAACTCGACATGGTAAGTACCCCGGGCAGTCGCCATGGTTCCGGCAGGCTCCGGAAAAAATACAGCTCCGACGCCGAGGAAGACGAGGCCCCACGACCGCGACGGCGTCGACTTCTGATTGAGTTATCCGAGACTGAGTCTGAGGACATTACACAAGTCGAGTCTGAGGACGACGTGGAGCCGCCCCCAAGCACGCCGCCGTCGCTGCCCACGCCCGATACCGATCGCTCGAAACGTTACCGTGAGCGGTATGGAAGCGTCGCGGAGGGCATGCCCATCGAGGACGAACCCATCGAGGGCACGCAGCTGTACAGTGTCCCGAGAACCCCGGGTAGGAGGCGCAAATTTGTCCGGGACGGGAGCGTGGAAGGCTCGAACGCGGTTACCGCGACCTCTGCTCGCGATGACCCCGAGAGCGACACCGACGACGAGGGAAGCGATGAGAGCTCGGAGCGAGACGATGAGACGGAGAACGACGCGCTCGTCGGTTTCGACTCGCCAGTCGCCCGAGTCGCCCAGGCCGCGCGCGTCGAGGCAGAGGAGGAGGAGGAAGAGGAGGAGCCGGGGCTGATTTTGACTACGCCGCAGCAGCTCGCAGAGGCGAGGCCGAACGCTGCGCCGAGGAGTCCCATCTTTCTCAACACTGTCTTTGCCCTGAAAGACTTTGTCAAAGCTCACGGGGCCGATTGGGATGGGGATCTGAGGCAGTGGGTTTGGGGGGAGTGGGATACGAGTCTGGAGAGGTGGTGCGGGCACCCCGAGCCTCTTCCAGACGCTCTCAGGCGGTTCGTGCCACCTCTCGAGTTTCAGAAGAAGATCTACCTTGACAATGATTTCCCAGATAACGCCTTTGTCAAAAGTCACGGCGCCAAGTTTGATAGGAGTAGGAGCAAGTGGTGGGTGTATGATCCAGTCCCTCGTGAACTCCAGCGATTCATCAGAGGAGGGACCGCTAACGTAACAATTTGGTGATTGAGTTTCACATTAGTGCTAGATTTCTACAAGTATTTCACGCATGCTTTGGATTTCTCATCGCGAGCGAGGGGGGGATACTGTAGGCGCAGGTGAAGAGCGCGAGACGAGGTGAACGGCTTCCCGATTTGGAATAGAGCATGAGCAGCCAGTTTCAAACAGATATATCATACGACAAACAATGACCCAATGACCCAACGTCCACCTTACCACCTCTTGAACCCTCCCCCTCGGCCGCCTCCGCGGCCGCCGCCTCTGCCGCCTCCGCGGCCGCCGCCGCCTCTCCAGGGTTTCTTCTGGTACCCGCCGCCGCCGCCGCCTTGTTGGGCCAATTGTTTCAGCGCGTCGGAAACGTTCTGGTCGGCGTCGGTTAAGATCTGCACCAGCTCCTTGGCGTACCGCCCATCCTGCCTGGTGAACAGCGTGTGCGCGACTCCCGAAGCGCCGGCTCGCCCCGTTCTCCCAATCCTGTGAATGTAGTCGTCACACGCATCTCGTGGGAAGTCGTAGTTGATCACGGCCGCCACGTCGGTGACGTCGATCCCCCTCGCGGCGACGTCGGTGCACACCACCATGGTGGTGGTGCCTCGTCTGAACGCGGCAATCACAGCTTCCCTCTCGCGTTGCCCGCGGTCGCCAGACACGGTGTCCGCCGCGTACCCTTCGTCCCACAGGTGCTGCCCGATCCCGTTCACGTCCTTCTTGGTGTTGCAGAAAATCATCACGCGCTTGTTGTGCATCGGACCTCCCTCCTTGTACTCCTCCATCAGCTTTAACAGCTCGGGCCACTTGTCTCTGCCTTCAATAACCTTGACGTTCTGCGTCACCGCTTTGTTCGCGGTGAGCTTGTCCCCGCCGTTGCCCACGGTGATCTTGACTCTGTCGGGTTTGAGTAAATTAGACGCGATTCTCTGAACGCTCTTAGGCCACGTCGCGGTGAATAATAAAGTCTGCCTCTCACTCGCGGCACCCATGCACTGCACGATCTGCATGATATCTTTTTCAAAGCCCATGTCCAGCATCCGGTCGGCTTCGTCCAGGATAAGAACCCGGCACTGGTTCAAGTTCGTGATGGGGTTACCGCCTTTGTTGTGCATGTCTAGCATGTCAAGCATGCGCCCGGGCGTGGCGATGATGATCTCACAGCCCCGCTGGAGCTGGCTCGCCTGGCCCCATTTAGGCGCTCCGCCGTAGACGGCGACGGAGCGGCACCCCAGCGGCTGCCCAAACTTCTGCGCCTCTTGGTTGATCTGCAACGCGAGCTCTCTGGTGGGGGACATGCACAAGGCCAAAGGGCTTCCCTTCGACGCGTGCTTGTGCTCCGCGGCGATGGTCAGCGCGGGCAACAGGTACCCCAGCGTCTTTCCCGATCCCGTCTTGGCAATCGCGAGGACGTCGGTGCCAGTCATGGACACGGGCCACGCCGCGCCTTGCACCGCCGAGGGGCTGGGGAACCCTTGCTTATTCAGCAGGGTGATTAACGTTTTGGGGAAAGGCGCGGCGTTGAAATCAAGGCACACTTTCGTCTCGACGGCGCTGTCGTGAATCTTGACTTCGTTGTCCACGAGCCATTTGGATTGTGCGTCAGATGCGGATCCATCACCGGAGTCGTCGGCGGCGGACGAACCACCCGATTTCTTCTTCGCTTCCTTTGCGTTCTCCTTCAGCTTGGCGAGCGCGGCCAGATTGTCCACCGAGAAGTTCTTCGTCGGCGTCGAGGGGCGGTCGGGAACGTCCCCGGAGTCGGAGTTTGTCGGTGTCGATTGCAAGGCGGCCGCCGCCTTTTTCGCAGCCTTGGCTGCTTTCCGCGCCTTCTTCGCCGCTTTCGCGTCATCATCGGACACGCCGTCCAGCGCGCGCTTCTTGTCCTTCTTGAGCTTCATGGGTTTCGTGTCGAATTCGGTCGCCATGGTGAAATGGGTGGTGTGGCGAGGTATGGCGAGGAATGGTCGCGAGAAAACAACAATCGTGCGTTTCGAGCTCGCCTCAGGATTTCGAGCTCGAAATGTGAGCCTCAGGATTTCGACAAGACAAAAGACAAAATATTGTGACTGATAACCATAGAGCTACACTATCCGTTTTGGCCTGTCGCTGACGACGAGGGATACGGAAAAACGCACTAATCAACCCTAAAAAAACACCCACGGCGGCACCCTCGTCACACGTACTTCGGTGGGGAATGATCTGCGCGGCTCAGAAGGAACCCGCGGTCAACAACTCAACGGCGACCGCGATGGTCGCCACCTGCATGCCCACGAGCGTGGTCCAGACGTACTTGCCCCACTTGGAGCCGTACCTGTTCGCCGGGTCGCCAGTGGCGTACCCTTTCGCCCATTCCATCCTCGACTTGATGTAGCCGACGCCGAAGATCCACGTCGAGAGAGGGTACCTGATGCCGCCGATGAGGGAGCACGCGAGGACGGTGGAGAAGGTCTCCAGGGCCTGCTGGTGGCCGCGCTGTATGCAGTTGAACGTGACGCTCTTCTTGTCCTTGCCCGTGGCGTACATGGTTGGGAGGTCAATCTTGTACTCCTTCCGAGCGGCGCCAACCTTGAAGGAGAGAGTCACGAGCATGAAAGATGCACCGATGACGTTGACCAGGATGACGAAGCCGTAGGCCTTGGGGATGGAGGGAGCCATCTCAGATCCGCCCCAGAAGCGTGAGTGGAACTCGGGGATGAACTCCGCGGTCTTCTGGCAGAAATACGTCTCCGCCTGTTTGGTACGTAGGGTAAATTAATCGTAAGTCGGCAATCGGTCAAGGGTCGCGCGCGAGGAGCGATGCGATAGTCGGACGGGGCGTACCATGAGGACTCCCGCGGTCTGGGCCATGAGCTTGGCGACGCCTACTAAGAATCCCATAACAGTGTTGGATCTCTGTTCTCGGTGGGTGTATCGGCAGTGCTGTGACAATGCCGGGCCGGTGCCGTCATCAATTCGCGAAAAGTCCGAAAAGCGCAAATGGACCACACAAATCGAGCTCGAAGGACCGACGAATTAGACATGCCATCACAGAGCAAATAGTATCCGTACCTGCGATTATCTATTTGCCTATTTCCCGAGAAGATCCTGCACGTTTTTGGGCGCCTACGTAGTCAGGCCGTTGGTTGCAATCTCGTTTCACCGCGATACGACACTTTTCGCAGCTCCGTCGGCAACCGATGGGGAGGGGCGCGGAGGCGGGCAAGGCGGACGACTCGGTCGACACCGACGCCAGCACCGCGCCCAAGATGAGTGGGGAGACGGGCGACGCGCCGTCGGCGTCGGAAACGACCGAGTCGCACGGGGGAAGGCCGCCCTCGGGCGCGGGCGCTTCCACCTCGTTCGAAAATGGCCAGAAAGGAGTCCACAGACCGGGGCTGGTGAGGCGCCTGGCGAGGTCCATTCCCATGGTCGGCGACTTATTCCTGCCCTCGGACGGTAGGTTCGGCGACGGCGCGTTCGATATGAGGATACGCCCCGCGCGAGGGCGCACGTCCCCCTCCACGGACGAAGGCACGGAGAAGGGCACATTTCGGGAGCGGGTCAGCTCGTTCAGCAGTTTGCTGAACGTCCAGAAGGTGTCGCAGAAGGTGAGCGACACGTTGGAGCAGCAGATTGGGAGGTTCGGGCCCGCGGGGATCGAGATTTACAGGTTCGCGTGGCAGAGGTTCAACCGGCGCGTCGCGTTTCACATCGCGTTCTACTCGGTCCTCGGCAGCGTCTTGTTCGTGCTGTGGGCGCTGGCCGCGTGGCAGCTGTGGCTCGTCATGGGACTGTGGGCGTTCCGAAGGTTCATCCTGATGCTCGGGGTCGTGGTGTTACTCGCCATGCTCCCGCCGAGCTTCCCCAACGCGGCGGCGCACGGCCTGAGCCTCGCGCTCGTCGCCGCGGAGCTCTGTTTGCTGGGCGTGAACCTCGTTTTGTTCGGGCTGGTGCACCTCGCGGTGCTCCTGAACAAGTACATCCTCCCGCACTGGTTCCACAGGGGCCTCACGGTGGTGAACGAGATCAGCAGCGGGGTGATCGACCACGACGGCCGCGCGAGGTCGGTGATGACGGGTGAACGGAACAAGCTCCTGGCGCGGCTCTTCCACTGCGAGTCGTACCGGCAGTGGCTCGGGGTGGCGTCGCAGCTCGATAAACTTCCCACCGACCTGGGCGAGGGCGGCGACGAGTGGAGGAAGGACGAGGCGCGGTCGTCGGACGCGTACGACGCGGCGCTGTGCAAGATTTACCTCACGGTGATGAGGCAGGCGAGGGGTAGCGGCGACGCGGCTGCGCTGGGTTTGTCCCTGAGGACCGTGCTGCACCGCAACTTCGGGGGCATGGACCGGCTGCTCCGGCTGAGACACGCGAGGACGGGGACCAAGCTCGTGGCGGAGGAGTTCGTGAACGAGCTGTGCAGGAGCGTGAGGTTCTTGGGGACGTGCGGGACGCCCGAGTACGACGCCGTGGTCAACGCGTTCGGCGGCCGGGATGGAGTTTCAAGGAACGGCGGCGGCGAGTTGTTGCGGCTGGCGACCGGGCCGGTCACCGGGTCCATGACGCGGCTGGACTCCCCAAGAGGGGACTCGCCGAGGGGGGACTCCATCGCCCGGGGTCCGAGCCCGCCCCCGGGTTTACCCCCCAAGTCCAGCGGCGACAGGATGGATTCGCCCCGCGGCGGCGGCGGCTTGGACACGAGGGTGCCCGAGACTCTTCGCCTGATATCCGAGGCGCACAGGAGCCTGGGCAGGACCGCGCTGTGCCTGAGCGGCGGCGGTGCGCTCGCGATGTACCACTTCGGCGTCATCAAGGTTCTGCTCGAGGAAGGTCTGTTACCCCAGGTTGTCTCCGGGACGTCCGGCGGCTCCATAGTCGCCGCGTTCATCTCCATGTTCCCGGAGGAGGAGCTCCTGAAGACCATCAAGCCCGACCTGATCAGCAGGCACTCCGTGCGCTGGTTCCCCCCGTTGTGGAAGATGATCCTGCACTTCGTCCAGCACTCCGTGCTCATGTCCGGCGACGAGTTTGCCCGAACGACGGAGGCGTACTTTGGCGACGTCACGTTCGCGGAGGCTTTCGCGATTAGCAAACGCGCGGTGTCGATTCAAATCTCCGTCGGTTCGGGTCATGGGTTCGTCCTGAACCACTTCACGTCCCCGCAGGTTGTGATACGCACCGCGGTGAACGCGTCGTGCGCGCTGCCCGGGCTGATGCCCCCGTCGGAGCTGCTGGCCAAGGAAGAGGCCACCGGCGAGTTGATCCCGTTCCATCCAGCGGGCGTGACCTCCTTCGACGGGACGATCACCGCTGACATACCCGCCGCGAGGCTCACGGAGCTGTTCAACTGCAACAACTTCATCGTGTCGCAGGTGAACCCGCACGTCAACTTCGTGCTCCACCTCGCGGACGACGGCGGCGGCGGGAAACGGCTGCGGCACATGGGTCGGTCTGGCGAGAGACGAGCTGCGGTGATCAAGCTGCTCCGCGTCGCCAACTTTCTCCTCCTGAACATCAAGTACGGCATGCAGAAGCTCCTGGAGGTTGACTTGCTCAACCTGCGCATGGTGCGGACGTTGCAGGGTATACTGGTGCAGGACTTCAGCGGGCACGTCACCATCTTGCCGGAGCTCAAGTTTTCGGACTACCTCCGGATCCTTCACCAGCCGTCGGAGGCGGACATGGCGCACTTCATCAGCAACGGGGAACGCGCCACGTGGCCTCACATAGAGGCCATCAGGCTCAAGATGGCTGGGGAGATCGCGCTGCAGGAAGCCGCCGCCGCGCTCAGGGCGAGATTAGCTCGACAGAACCAGACGAGGCACAGCGCGGGGGACGCCACCGCCTGGGCGAGGCAGCCTCGGTGGTCTCAGGACGGAGGGGGAGGAACCGGGCAACACGCGGGGACGTCGCCGGCGAACGGGCCGGGACATCACAGGAAGAACAGTTCGATGGACGCGGCTGCGGCGGAGCACCTCGGCGCGGGGCTGAGCTGCGCGGTGACGCAAGGGGACTTCCACTGAGCGACTACTACGATAGCACCAGAAATTACACTCACCACTCGAGTTCTCACCCGCGATGACTGGACTGCTGGATTAACCCAGCTGCCCAGCCCGAGGCCACGTTTGTGGCTCTCCTTCGCACGTTCAATCCGAGGTGGACGCGCACACACGAGCGCGTGTGTCGAGTGTCGAGCGGATCTTTTCGCGATGTCTGCGACGTCGATGGCCTCATGGGCCACGGCCGTGCGCCCCGGAGCTGTCCGCAAGGCCGCAGCCGCGCCCCGCGCGCGGACAATCTTTCCCGGCGGCACCCCCCACGCCGCCTCCAGCCGGTCGCGTCGGTGCCTCCGCGTCGCCGTCTCCACCGCCGAGGAGAACGTCGCCACGAGCAGCACGCGCATGGCCACCGTCGAGGAGAACAAGGGCGTCGTCTACCCCAGCAACCTACGATGCGCGCTGCAGGTGAACGTCCCGACCCCGGAGGTTGAGGATCCGGAGTATTCGCTGTCGAATTACATGCGACTCCCCGTGGACCAGTACGTGGGCATCGAGCTGCCCATGGGCGCGGAGATGAAGCGCGTGCCCGGCGACCGCACCATGTTCCAGCTCGAGATCCCCGGCTTGAAGTTCCTCAGCCTGGAGGTCAAGCCCGTGGTGAGGGTGAGGGTGCGACTCATCGGCGACGGATCGGAGGTTATGACCTGGACCGGTCAGAGCGGTCACCCGGGGGGGAAGACCCCGGAGTGGCGCGCGGCGGAGGCGGCGCGACTGGAGGAAATCGCCAAGGAGGCTGAGTGCGTGGACGACGACGACGAGCCCGAGGAGTGCCCCGCGCCTGCGCCGGCGCCCACGCCCACGGGCCGGGCGGAGCGGGAGGACGTCGAGCTCCACGGCCCGTGCGTCCTCATCGAGGCCATCTCGTGCCGGGTGGAGGGTAAGACGGTGGAGGAGCTCGGCGTGAACGACCTGTTCGTGTTCCGCGGGACCACGTGCTTCAGGTGGAGGTCCCGCGGCGACGGCACGGACGTTTTACCTGTGCCGAACCGAACGGGACCCGGCGGCGAGGACGAGGCGGGCACCGGCTGGGCGAAGGCGCCGGTGGTGGGCGCTAAGAAGCTGAAGGACGGGGAGTCGTGCATCGTGGGCTGGGCGGACATCGGCGTCGGCGTGGATCCCCCGGGGGCATTCGCGCTTCTGCCGCAGAGCTTCGCGGAGAAGGTGGGCGACGCGGTGATGCGCACCACGCTCAAGGCGCTGCAGAGCGTGTTCCTGAAGGGCCTGGCGACAGATTACGCCAAGTGGGCGTCGGACGCCGATTACAGGGCTCAGAGGGAGATCGCGGCAGCAGCCGCTGCCGAGGAGGCTGGGCTGTGATCAATTGTATTGTTTGTGGAGAGATCAAGACATTCTTTTAAGAAGATTCAACGTCGTGTATTACAAATGTTGGTGCTATATCGTCATCGTTCCGTAGAAGCCGAATGCTAGGCATTTAGTTGCCACCGCGGAGGCGGAGCACGAGGTGGAGGGTAGACTCCTTCTGGATGTTGTAGTCCGCGAGGGTGCGGCCATCCTCGAGCTGCTTGCCCGCGAAGATCAGGCGCTGCTGGTCGGGGGGGATGCCCTCCTTGTCCTGAATCTTAGCCTTGACGTTGTCGATGGTGTCGGAAGACTCAACCTCGAGGGTGATGGTCTTGCCGGTGAGAGTCTTGACGAAGATCTGCATACCACCGCGGAGGCGGAGCACGAGGTGGAGGGTGGACTCCTTCTGGATGTTGTAATCCGCGAGGGTGCGGCCATCCTCGAGCTGCTTGCCCGCGAAGATCAGGCGCTGCTGGTCGGGGGGGATGCCTGGGAAAGGTAAATGCGCGGGGGAGAAAGTCAGCGTCGGGTCGCGTCGGTTCGGTCCCATTCAAAGTCAAAATCGGGCACCCCCGTCAACGGGTCAAGATCGGGGGAGATCTGGGCGAGAGGGTGCGGTATCGGGCGCGGCGGGCGCGGATGATTGGACGATGCGAGCCAAACGAACTGTAACGATCGACATCGACGCGAGGTCGGGTCTCCGCGGGAGCACGGGCGCCCGGCGCTCGCGTCGCATTCGAGCGCGCGTTCAAAATAAGCCACGTGTGGTCCGATTATCGAACCGGTGACGCACCTTCTTTGTCCTGGATCTTAGCCTTGACGTTGTCGATGGTGTCGGAAGACTCAACCTCGAGGGTGATGGTCTTGCCGGTGACTGCGGGAAGGTATCGCGAGGGAAGAGATATCGGTCAGTGCGCGTTCGACGCGATTACACGGGCCCGTCGCCGGGTCTTGTCAACGATTCGAGGAAACGTCGCTTTTGTCCTCGGTTTTGCCGCGAGATCTGGGAAGCCGGGTACGCGCGTTCACGCGCGGCGAGGACGAGACGGGGCGAGTGGCGGGTCGGGGGTAGTGACGGCGGGATGACTCACGGGTCTTGACAAAAATTTGCATGTTTCGTGTTTCGGTGTTGTGTTCGCGCGAGGCGGTTGTGTCGCACCACGCGGACAAAAAGAAGCCTCGTTCGAATGCGTTCTTTTAAACACGCCAATCACGAACCGGTTTACGATGTCGATTACGCGCGAAGAGCTCATCCCGCGCGGCAAATTGACTCTTCGATTCTCGAATTGGACATTCGACGAACCAACACCTGAGACAAGACTCGTCGCAATCGCATTTGGAGATTCGAGCCCTCCTGGCACCGACCACCAGGATAGGACCCGCATCGTCAGCAGTGGCCACAGACAGGCTTCCCGCTTATTTGGTTTTATCTGCGGTCACTCGGCCGGGCACCACGAACATGGCGGGCGTGGGCGGCGGCCAGAGCGGCGCCGAGATCTACACGTACGAGGCGCCATGGCTCGTGTACGCGATGAATTGGAGCGTGAGTCGCCCTTCTTTCGACTCCCACCGCCCGTCCGCACCCCGCGCGTTCGACCGAACCCACGCCTGCACCCCACCCAATCTGACCCGGCAAAGATCCGACGACGACGCGACTTTGGGGACGCGCCCGGCGGTCGATCCGAACCCCCACGCACTCGACGCGACCGACTGACCTTTGCCCGATCCACCCCACACCCGCGTCATCTCTTCAGGAGAGGCAGGACAAGAAGTACCGCCTCGCACTCGGGTCGTTCGTGGAGGAGTACAGCAACAAGGTTGAGATCATATCGCTGGACGAAGAGCGACGGGAGTTTCCGGCGGAGCCGACGCACAGGTTCGATCACCCGTACCCGTGCACGAAGATCATGTTCGTCCCGGACAAGGAGGGAACGAGCGAGGATCTGTTGGCCACGAGCGGCGATTATCTGCGGGTTTGGCGAATAGGCGACGACGGCGTGCACATGAAGAGCCTCCTGAACAACAACAAGAACAGCGACTTTTGCGCGCCGCTCACGTCGTTCGACTGGAGCACCACCAACCTGGCGAGGGTGGGCACCAGCAGCTTGGACACCACGTGCACCGTCTGGGACCTGGAGAAGGAGGTGGTGGACTCGCAGCTCATCGCGCACGACAAGGAGGTGTACGACATCGCGTGGGGCGGGCCGGAGGTTTTCGCATCCGTCTCCGCCGACGGGAGCGTTCGGGTGTTTGACCTGCGCGATAAGGACCACTCGACGATCATCTACGAGTCCCCGACGCCGGACACGCCGCTGCTGAGGCTCGGTTGGAACCAGCAGAACCCGCGGTACATGGCGACGATGGAGATGGACAGCAGCAAGGTTGTGGTGCTGGACATTCGCGTGCCCACGCTGCCGGTGGCGGAGCTGAAGAAGCACCGGGCCGCGGTGAACACGCTGTCGTGGGCGCCGCACAGCTCGAGGCACATATGCACCGCCGGTGACGATTCGCAGGCGCTCATATGGGACCTGTCGTCGGGGGCGCAGCCGGGCGAGGATGGGATGGACCCGATGCTGGCGTACAACGCGGGGGCGGAGATCAGTCAGCTGCAGTGGAGTGCGACGCAGCCAGAGTGGATAGCAATCGCGTTCGGTAAAAACCTGCAGGTGCTCCACGTGTGACGCCCGCGGGGAGGTATTGGCGATCGTAGTCCTAGTCCGGTTCTGAATTCAACGTTCAATTAGCATTCATGATGAAATCTCAGATAGTCAGAGACGCGTTTGCGGCCCATTCTTGGAAATCTCCAACCAGAGGAAAAATATCTCAGAGCCCGCCTCCCAGATCGTCCCGCGCTGGCTGGCAGCATGATGACCGAGGTTGACTTGAACACTCCCGCGGCTAGCCCCGCGGGTAAGGCTGAGTCCGGAAGTGAGGAGGAGAAGGCTCAGATCGTGGATCGCGGCGCGTGCAGGTGCTCCAACATGTGCTGGTCCACCCGCGACGGGATCCAGAAGGCATTAGTCGAGGCCACCTGCAAGGCGGCCGTGTACCAGACGCGGATGTTCGCGGACCCCAAGGCGCAGGTCAGTCCCTTGAGCGTGGAGCTCATCAAGAAGCTCGAGCAGGGCGTCGAACCCGACACCATCCTCAGCAACCTGTCCACCCGGATCAACGAGTGGAGCGCTGGCAAGAAGGGAATGTTTTCCCTCAACTTTTGGCAACAGGACGCCATCGACGCCCTCAAGGCGGACGTCACGAAAGGCGACGGTTGGGCCGTCGCCGACGTCGGCAGGGCGGCCCGAACCCTTCTGTTGGCGTACGACAAGAGGGGTCTCGCGCACTGCGAGGAATCCTTCGACGTACCCGAGGCGCTCCTGCGTCACAAGGAGCGATGCGCGTTCCGGCCGGTGGAGTGCCAAAACCCGGGGTGCATCCAGGTCGTGGGCGCCAACTCGGCGGGGGCGCACGATGCGTCATGTCCCCACAAACTCCTCAAGTGCCCGCAGGGATGCGGCGCGGATGTTCGACGCGCGGACCTCGGGTCACACATGCGTGACGAGTGCGACATGAAACCCGCGGAGTGCCCGTATAAACACCTCGGGTGCGAAGTTCACGTGACGACGGGGAGCGTGGACTCTCACTGCGTCGAATGCGCGGGTGCGCACCTCAAGCTGGTGGTTGACTGGACGGGTCGGCTGTCCAAGGAGGCGATGGCGACGGAGAGCAAGGTGAAGGACATCCAGTCGCTCCTGCGGGGTGTCGTGCCGAAGGTTGAGGAGACAGCCGCCGAACTCAACGCGAACACCGCGGCGCACAGCCAACTGGCGGGGGAGTTGAAGGAGCTGCGGGCCAGTCTGAACGGGATGGCCAAGGCTGTGACCAAGTTGGAGGGGGAGATGAAGACGCAAAAGTCGGACATGAAGATGGCGGTCAAGACGATAGATAAGGTGGCGCGGGCCCAGGAGGACATGGCGAAGCGGGTTCCCATGCTTAGCGGCAAGTAAACGTGTGAATATTTTTGTTGAAATGACGATGGAAGCACTATTGTTAGCACGATGGAAGCCCTCGCGGGGCGGGGGTTCGTAGCGGGACGGATCCAAAGCCGCTCGAGGCCGCGGCAACGTCGCGCCGTCGTCCATGTCGCGGCGAGCGGCAACGCGGGGGGCGGTTCGAAGAGGAAGGGGAAGAAGCAGGGGGGCGCGTTCTCCACGATGGAGGCCGCGATTGGGTTTCTCGCGAGTCTACTGAGCGCGGGTGACATGTTCGGGACGACGGGCTCGTCGTTCAGGGACGACGCGACTTTCGACGCGACGGATGACGGCGCGGACAAGAAGGTGGAGCTGCGCGGGTGGAAGTGGATCAAGATATCGGGAAAGGCCAAGACGTCGACGCGCGTCGCGACGGTCGCCGATGCTCCACTCGACGCGTACCTTCAGCTCCCTGCCGAGGACTACTCACTCCTGGACCCGCAGTTCGTGAGCAGGGAGAGCCCGACCACGTTCCGGTTCACCGTGCCGATGCGCGAGGTGATCAAGAAGGACAGTTCCTACGGCGGCCCCGGGGAGATACTCAAGGAGCTCACGCCCACGATCCTGTTCACCACCGAGGTTGACACCGCCCGGCAGAAGGTTCAGCTCGTCGGTAACGGCGCCGCGCTCGGGCAGGCGGACCTCGACACCAGGTTCGAACTCGAGCTGAAAAACGTGCTGACGTGGGAGGCGATATACGAGGGCGTACCCGAGGCGGACGATAGCGCGGGAAGGATAGGGGTGGTGGTGATGGACGACGACGACGAGGACGAGGAGGAGGAGGACGAATACGGGCCGAGCTCGTCGGGTGCGAAGGGAGAGGACGTCATCGTGGCCGAGTACACGGACGTGGACGGACACGGCGATGGAGACGCGGACGTGCAAAAGCGTGCGGCGTGTCCTCCCGGTTGGGAGCTTCGATGCGACACGAGGCTGATGATGAGGGTGCAGGTGCCGAGGCCGCTGTCGGTGGCGCCGTCTTTTCTCCTCGGCGGCGCCTTCTCCGTGATTGCCAGCGCGGTCATGGCGGCCTTGCTGCCCAAGTTTGCGGAGTTCGTGGCCGCGGATTACGGCAGGTGGGCCAGGGGAGAGGACAGGGACGCGCCCGTGGGTAGCTTCGGGGACGGAAAGAGGGTCGATGAGGACGCCGGCGACGAGGTTGTAGAGTTGTAGAAACACATGAAAATTCATCTCGTTAGGTCACAACACGTATCACGATGCGGTGTCTCGCGGCGCGGTGTTCGGCCCTCATGGCCGGTGTGCGCCTCTCGGCGCGTCGGGGTGGTGTCGCTCGTCGCGTCATCCCGGCGATGACCGCCAGAGCCGCGGCGTCCTCGGCGCGCGAGAGCCCCGAGAGGGTGGAGCGGGAGATGCGAGCCTGTTACGAGGTTGTCGAGCGCATGGGGAGGGGTGCCGTCTACCTCGGCTCCGCGCGCATCCCCGAGGACCACCCGCACTTTCAGCACGCCAAAGCGCTCGCCAGGGACGTGGCGTTGGCTCACGACTGCACGACGTGGTCGGGGCTCGGCGCGGGGATGATGGAGGCGGTTACGCAGGGCGGCATGGCGGCGGGTAAGCCCGTGGCGGGGTTCATGATTCTCCTCGAGGCTGGCGGGCAGCGGCAGGCCAGCCGCAAGCACCCGTACCTCCCCGATGAGAACTACCTAACCACGTCGTTCTTCTCCGCGAGGAAGCACGGCCTGGTGGACGCGGGCGTGAGGAATACCGAGGACGACCGCACGGCCTTCTTCGCACTCCCGGGGGGCGTGGGCACCTTGGACGAGATATTCGAGGTGCTCGCGCTGACACAGCTCAGACGGATAGGCAGCGCGCACCCGGTGCCGTTCATCGTGATGAACTACGACGGGTGCTACGACGGCTTGCTGCAGTTCCTGGAGAAGGACATGGTGCAATACGGGAGCCTGCGCGAGGACGAGCTCGTGCCGTTCTGGAAGGCGTGTTCCACGAACGAAGAGGCACTCGCGTTTCTCGAGGAGTTCTACTCTCGGTAGCCATCGGTGTCGTGGTCGTGCATCGTACTCTATTCAGTCTATTCGTCACGTCGGTCATTCGTCACGTCGGTCATTCGTCACGTCAGTCACCCCCCGGGGAAGAGAACACCGGTCGCCCTGACGCCCTGATCTTCTCCCAGTACCCGCCGCCCGTTTCCTTCCAACCCCCTTCGAGGTCTTCGGGACGTGCGGGACATACTCCCCAGTCCCCACGCGCGACCTCGTTCATCAGCTGGGTCCTGGACCACTTCGCGTGACCCATGAACACGTGCACGCGGGGAACCGGATCATCCACATCGTCGCCCTGCTCCCCCAGCGCCGCCGCCGCCGCCTCACCCACGATCTCGTCCACGTACTCCTCCGAGTCGCCCGGTCTCTGATGGTACGCAAAAGCCCGGGTGGCCGTCGACCCAGGGGTGCTTTGGACGCCGCTTCGGTCCAGGGGAACCTCGTGGGCGGTGGGTGGTGAGAGCGCCGCGGTGCCGCTCGGCGAGACGTGTATGACGATCCGTCGCCTGGGTTGCACCGGTCCGCCCACGTACGTCCGGGTCAGCGATGAAGTGGGGTCGAGGTCGGAGTCGGACTCCACGGACTGGACCTCCTCCTCCATCTCCTTCTTGCGCCGCCAGACTCGCTGGATCATGAGCGCCGCGTTCTCCGCCGTCGGCGCGGGGCGAGGAACGGACGGATCGGATTCGGGGCTGGAGGACGAGTCCATGTCCAGCCTCCGCCGCGGCCGCGAGCGAGCGTCGCCACCACCCTCCTCCTCCTCCTCGTCACCATCATCTGATGTTTCAGTCCCGGGCGGCGGGTCTTCGTCGTCGTCGTCGCTGTCCGCGCCCGAACTCCTCGCGCGGGTCACGTTCACGCCGATGAGCACGTCCCCATTCTCCGAACCCGGCCTGGCCTCCACCTTTGTGATCAGGTACACGGACTTGATCCATTGCTTGTGCTTGTGTTCGATGATCCACCTCAGCCACAGCGGGGCGCTGGCGAGGGTGTCCTCGTCGGGCAGCACCCTGTTCCTCGATATCAGGAACGTCCCGGGATGAAGCAGCGCGGCGAGTGCTGCGCCGCCGGTACCCCTGACCTGCTCCAAGAGGGACCCCGGCGCGGGAGGCTCCGTGTTGTACCGGGTCTTACACACGAGGCAACTAAGTGCGACCTCGGGGCTTCTCCCTGTGGAAGCGACGGAGAGCATCTGCTGCGATTGCCATCTCAGCAGACAGCTGTGATGCACGAAGGCTGAGCTTCCGCTGCATTCGCACGGCTCCACGAGCGGCTCGTCGCCCTCGTCGAAGCAGAATCGGCACGCCCGGCCCGCGGCCTCCTCATCGCCCATCTGAAAAAGCGTCGGTTGAGGCCTTCGAGATATCTTTGCTTCGCGGGAAATAGACCGATTCTGGGGTGACAAACCCAAGGAAATAAGAAATACTGGATATATGGGCATTTACCCTCAGAGGAACGTTCCACTCGATAGATTTTTTTGAAGTGAAGATCTCGTCCGTCGCGTCACGCTGACGCTGGCATTTCTCGTCCGTCGAGCCGCACTTGACACGCGCGCGTGCGGTCGAACGTGGTGTCGAAAAACGCCGGCACCCTCACAGACTCGTATCGACGATTCGATACTCGTATCTCGAACGTGAGCGACCGCCCCCGACCCTCCGGGCGATAGCGGACGGCGACAATGGAAGTCGACTCGACCCTCCCCGGCGGTGCGATAAAGGTTGAGTTTCCCAGGAGCGGTGAGGGCAACGTCCTGCGGCTCGAGGAGGCGTACCAGGGTCGCGCGATGTTCGTGAAGGTGAAGTGCCTCGTCGGAGACGCTCCGACCGAGCTCGCACACCACCCCGAGCTGCGCCTCCGCTTCCCGCCCAGGCCAGGCGACGGCGCCCCTCTCATCGCGAACGGGGTGAGCATTCAGGTGAGAGAAAGTTCCTTGGGATAACAACCAGGAGAAAAAGCAACTTTTCCCGCGCGCACCGCCTTCCGCCCCCGCGCGTATCGCGGCGCGCGGGGTTCGTATCGGCCCCGACCCTTCACCCGTCTTCGTGCGACCGCGCGCTAACATCCGATCCACGTAAACTTTTCAGGCGCGCGACGACGTGGAGGTCACGCTGAAGAGGGACAGGGCGGGCTGCTACGTCACGTTGGACGAGCTGGTGCTGTTTGAAGGCGTCGGGTTTGAGATTTTGTGCGAGAAGGAGCGGTGGGCCACCGGTCGCGTGACGCGACGCGACGCCGGTGAAGGGCGATCGCGCGATTCCTCCGACGAACCGTGGTCGCTGGAGCTGAACCCCGCCGGCTCGGCGCTGGGTTCCTCCGCGGCGCACTGGGGTGTCTCCGCGGCGGGTGCCAAGGATCGAGACGCGGCGTCGCCGGGTGCCGCCGAGGAGGCGTTCCTAGACCCGGTCGCCGCGTCGCTCTCCTCGGCGTTGGGCGGGGGAGCGCACGATAGGGGCTGTCAGCTGGGGTTAGAGCTGTGCCTCGTGGGGACGTGCGACGGGAGGCACACGTGCATGACGCGGCAGAGCGCGCTGCCGACGTGGAAGGTGACGTCGCCGAAATCGTTCATCCAGCTGCCCAGCCTCGACGCCATCGTCGAGCTGCACGACTGGCCGGAGACGGGCAGCGACGAGGACGGCAGCGGGGAGTCCCTGGGCGACGTCGATGAGATGGACCGGCGAGATGGACCGGCGCCGTGTGCTTCCAACGCCGCGATCGATGACGCCGACCTGGCCGAAGGGGCTGACCCGGTTTCTTCCATCCCTCGCGCCGCGCCGTGGAGTTTGGTCCCGTGGAAGGGGGAGATGAGCCTGTTCGACCGCGCGGAGCTGCTGCGGAACGTTCGCAAGAGGTACGAGGATCTCATGCACGAGTACCACTCCACGAACACGGACAAACACGCGGCGAACGATCTCTTCACCGGGGAGCTCACGTGGTTCAGCGCGGGGATCAGGATCGGCGTCGGGCTCGGCCTAGGGGTCTGCCTCGGCCTCGGTCTCGGCGTGGGGGTTCTGGTCAACGGGTACAAGGTGAGCCGAGACCGCATGAGCAACATGCGACAGGCGCTGGGGCTGGGATACAGAAGGTGACAACGCACGAATTGACAAACGCACAAACGGAACGAGATTTGATTTTTGCCCACCGCCGCGGCGCGACGCCGTCACGTCGTTTCGCCCCGCGTAGCCCTCTGGGAAATAGTTCGATACGCAATGAAAGATGAAGTGCTCGCTTCGTGGATGGAGTGACAATTTTGTGTGTAGTGACTTCAAAGAGCTCTAGCTACCCAACCTAAACCCAATACCCGTTCATCCTTAATCGCTCGAGCCCCGTTCTAGTTTGAACCCAGCTGCAAGAGCAATTGCATGAGCCACTTCTGCGTCGCCACGTCGTCTTTCAGGCAGGCGGTGAAGTTCGGGTCCCTCAGCTGATCCGGGAAGCACTGGCGGAGGCACTCACGCGCCCGCGGGTTGTCCGACAGGCGCAGGTAACACCTGATGATGTGCTTCAGGAGCCTCACCGACGGCTGCTCCGCGAGCATCGTGACCATCCCGCCCAGCACGGTGCCCACCGCGTAGCATCGCTCGGCGGTGGCGCAGATGTAGTTCAGGCCCACCTCGTCGGATAGGATCTTCTGCACGATGAAGGTGGCGACCGTCTTGGACAGCTCGCTTCCCAGCTCCATGGTCCTCAGGCACAGCGGGATGATCTCGGTGGAGAGCAGAAAGTTGATGACGTCGGTGTCGTCAACCTTTACGAGCGCGCCGATGACGCCCAGGGACGTGAGCCTCAGGTACTCGAACGGCCTCGTCTTGCTCACCGTGTTCAGGAACGGGTACAGGAACAGCGGGATGTGGGCGTTGAGGAAGAACAAGCGGGTGTCCGGGTGCGACGCGACGCACTGCAGGAGCGCCAACGCGTTGCACACCCGGTTGGACGCGTGGTTCGTGAGGCTCGGCGGCGAGAGCAGTGGGTAGATGGACACGATCTCCTGCAGCAGGGCGGGGATGACCCCGAACGAGTGCCACAGGATGGGCGCCAGGTCCGTGAACATGTCCCTCTTCTTGCTCAGGTCCAGCAGCGCATTCTCGCGCGTCTCCGGATCTTGGAGCGCGGCGACGAGAGCCTCCATCGACATCGTGCCTCGACCTTCTCGTCCCTCGCCTCACCGCTCCTCACCGCTCCTCCACGAGGTCGCGCTCGTCCCCTGGGAATTAAACCTCTCGACGCGCGCGCGAACCCTCCGCCGAGGTTCGCTCGAGCCCCGCGCCGATCGCACCGGCTCCTACACTTGTGGATCCGCCCCTCCTCGCCGCTTCTCGGTTCGGACCTCCGCTCTTCGCGCGGCGCCCACGCGTGATCGGCCGACGTCGGGCTCGGGCTCGCGGCTCGACTAGACTCGAACGGTACCTCGGGTACCTCTCGTGCGCACGGGTGACCTCGATGACCTCGCCACCGGAGCGCCGCGCCGCTCAATCGTGCCGAGGGTCCGGTGGATTTTCCCTCTTTTTCGTTCTCGCATCAGCCGAGCATCGGGTTCGTTTTTTCTCAATCAACATCTGCTCACGGTCGTCGTTCAACCGAGCCACCCTTCCATTCAACATGAACCCACTCGAAACTGTGAAACGACACGAGCAAAAGAGTGAAGTTCGGCCGAAACTGTTCGAAAGGCGTACTTGTACGTGTTTTTCATTGGTCCATGGCTCTCGTCGACGAATGAAACGGCATCGATGCGATATGCAAAATGACGGCGCGGTTGACTCGCCAACACTTACGTTACGTTGGGGCGAGTTTGAATCCCAGGTTCAATTGTTGTATGGGCAAACAGATCCGAATGCACGGGGGCTCTCTTTGCTTCTTTCGAACATGACGGCAAACTCCCGAATCGATCGCGAAGTGACACATGTTCTCTCCAGATATTTTAAGATTAGTCCGTCTTTCCAGTCAGCCAGTGTGTTCTTCAACAGTCTTTCCAGTCTTCACGTTCTTCAACACGTTTAGCATTTTTTAACGACACTCTTTCAACACGTTTTCGCCGTAGATCTCCCCGCGCGCGCGGGACGGAGGAGCCGGGATTTCCGAGCCCGGAAACCTTCCCATCGCCGAATAACGCGTTCGTCTTCCCGGAGCGCGGACGATCGCGCGCCCGACGGATCGCGTTCGCATCCCGCGCGCCCCCGAAGCCGATCGTTCAACTCCAAAAACGTGCTGGGCATGGAGCCGAACGCGGCCGGGGTGCAACGCCCGGAGTATGCGAGTCAGGGAACCTGCCACAAGTGCGCGGCGCCGCTGGGCAGGGGTAGCCGCGCGCACAAGAGATGCGGGAGGTGCGGCGTGACGTACCACACCACCGACTGCGGCCAGCGCTACTCGGTGCTCGACAACCCCACCGCGTATAACCTGGAGGACTGCCCAAAGGTGAACAAACTGCTTCGGATCCCTTCCTCTCCCCTTCCCGCCTCCTCTACCCGATCGCGTCCCCTCATCTGACCCTTCCCCTCCGCCGCATCCGTCTCACAGTGCACCAAGCTATGCCTCTGCGCGAACGGGCCGGTGATGTGCCACGCCGGTAGGCTCAGGTTCCGCAGGAAGGCCGGCAATGAGCTGCAGAAGGGTGTCGACGCACACGGTGTCGCGCTCAACCCCAAGACTTTCGCCAACCCGCGGCGCGGTAAAAATCCCGACGCCACCGGCCTCCCCGCGAGCTCCGCCGGGAACGCCAGAGATCAGCCCGCGGTCGTGGCCGCGAGTACCGCCGCGACGACGGGAATCGGCCGCCGGTCGGGGGCGGGCGCGGCTACCCTCCTCGCCGCGGCTGACGCGTCGAAGACGGGACTCGGCGCGCTGGGAGGTCTCGGGGGTCTCGGCGCGCTCGGGGTGCTCGGAGGGCTCGGGGGGATGAACTACGCGGGCATGGGCCTCAACGCATCCACGCTCGGGCTCGGTCAGCAGGCGCAGCAGCTCGGGCTCGGTCAGCAGCAGTTGGAGCACGTGCTCGGTCAGCAGCAGTTGGAGTCCACCCTGATGACGATTCTGACGCTCAACGCGCGGCTCAACGCGGAGAACGCCGACCTCAAGCAACAACTCGCGGAGATCGCCTTGAAACTCAGGAACCAGACCGTGGTGTGCAAACAGTGTCACGCCCCCGCGAACATCGCCGAGCTCCTGGGAGCCGCCGGTGGTGGGCAGCATCCGGCGCACGTGGATGCCTTGCAGAGGGCGAGGCTGCAGCAGGCGCAGCTCGCGGCGGCGATGTCCGCCGGGGGTCTCGCGGGACTGGGCGGTGCGCCGGGCCTGCCCGCGGGGTGGCAGGGTATGGGGTTGAACGGCGTGGGACTGTTCTCGGCCAATGGGTCGGCGGGACTCCCGGGTGTCACCGGGTTGACGGCCGGCACCAACGCCGCGCAGGGCGGGATGAAGATGTCCGGGGTGCCAAACGCGATCGGAACACACGGGCTGCCCGGAGCACACGGGCTGCCCGGAACACACGGGCTGGCAGGAACACACGGGCTGGCCGGAGCACACGGGCTTGCCGGAGCACACGGACTTGCAGGAACACACGGGCTTGCCGGAGCACACGGACTTGCAGGAACACACGGGCTGGCCGGAGCACACGGGCTTGCAGGAACACACGGGCTTGCAGGAACACACGGGCTGGCCGGAGCACACGGGCTTGCCGCCCACGCGACCGATCCAAAGATGTCGCTCGGTGGACTCTCCGCGCTCCAGGCTATCGCTAAGATACAGTCGCAGTCGCCATCGCCTCCAAAGGCGCAGGCCGGCGTTGACGCCGCCGGTTTGAAACGACCGGCCGCGGAGCCCGTGAAGGAGGAAGCTCTTAACGAGGAGGAAGAGCCGGAGGCGAAGAAATTGAAGGCATCCGAGCCGGATGAGATTCCCGCGGAGAACGACGACGTGTCGGCGGGGCAAGAAACGTGAATATTAGAGCGAGAGAACGAGTATCGAATTGCTACGTGTTGTCAGTTAAAAGTTAGAAGGAAGACTAACGTCTTAGTTTCTGTTCGTCTATCATTTGCGGTGGTCCGGCGGGTTAAATGCACGTTCGTCAGCCTTCGACCACAAGAAGGCGGAACAGAACAGCCAATCCGGCGAAACCACGTGCTTACCGTTCTCCTTTGCCCACTGGCATTTCCCCGTTCCCCAAGTCTTGGCGACAACGTGTGAGGTGTTTGGACCCGGTTGGGTCTCGCACCTGGCACCGAACTGCTCCGCCAGTCGCCACATCTTGTGCGTGTGCGGAGCGGCATCCAGCGGGAACACGCCGGAGAAGACCAGCTCGGTGCCCGCGAGAATCTTCCTCTTCTCGAGCGCGAGAATCTCCGGGACGGTGACCGGGACCTGGGGGTCCTTGCGGTTGGGAGTAATCTCCGGATTTTTACGCCCCGCCCCGTCGCCTTCCCCGTCGCCTTCCGACTCCGAATCTAAACCCCAGGCGAGGTCCGCCATCTCGGCGTCCTTGGCCTTCTTATTCGCGAGCGCGAGGTGCGCCGCCCTCTCCGCGAAGAAGTCCTGGTGCACCCGCCGCAACACCTCAAACGCGGCGGACAGCGTGCTCCTATCCGCGACCTCGTCGACCCTCTTCTCCAGCAAGGACGCCCCGTGCCGCCACATCCCGAACTGCTTGAGCGCGGAGGGGAAGTAGAGGTACCGATCGATCTCGATGAGATTTTCTTCGTGATCCGGCCACACCCCGACGTGATCGTCGAGCACCACGGCGATGGAATCGAGGCCGGAGAGCTCACCGTCCAGCCGCTTCTTGTCCGCCGGACGCAACTCGCCAAACTCGTCCATCTGCCCGAGACCAATCACGGAACCCTTGATGTGCTGCCTGCCGGGGTCGATCAGCTGCCTCATCTCGTCGGCGTACGACTGACTGCCCATGGTGATGACGTGGACCTCAAACATCGCCGCAGCCTGCCGCAGGAACTTTTTCACCCCCGGCCTGAGCTTTGTCCAAATCTGTAGCCTCTCGACGAAGTGCAGGGTCTTTCCCTCGGGACCGAGTCCCCTCTCGTGGTCCAGCCTGAACTTGAGCAGACCCGCCTCCGGCTCATCCGCCATCTCCGTGGACATGCATGAGTTGAGCAGCGTGTGATCGAGGTCGAGGACGAGAGCCAGCTTCCGCCTCTCGAGCAGATTCAGCACGGACGCACTCGCCCTCGTCGCCGGACCCTTCACCTTCGAACCTGGTCCCTTCGCCTTGGTCGCCATCGTCTTTTGAGGTCCCCACTGGGGGACGAGATCGGCGCGTCCGCGAGTGCGCGTCCGCGGAATCGTGCCATCTCCCTCCCCAGTCTTTGCCTCCCCTTCCCCGCCGCCGCTCCCTCCCAGCGCGGCTACCTCCGCATCGTCCGAGAAGACTCTATGCGCAGCGTACTGCAGACTCGGTCTCGCCTTTAAGACTGGGGAGATGGGCTCATCTTCCAGGGAGACGGGCTCGTCACCCGTCTTCGCGGTCTCGGCCACCCGCCCGGACTCGACGGAACCGGCCCCGCCGCGCCCCTCGCCCCCCTCGGACTCGGGAGTCCGCAAGGGGACGTCGCGCACCTCGCCCTCTTCCTCGCTGCTCAACAGATCGACGACCTCCGCGGCGGCACTCCCAACTCCCGTCCCGGTGTTCCTTGCATTCGCGCTCGCCTGCTTCTCCTTCTTCTTCGCCGACTTCCTCTGCTTGGATCGGCGCGTCCGGACCCGCTTCTTCTTGGACGTTCCTCCCTGGCCCCCGGCTGCGTGTTCCATGTACTTTTGTCGCGCCTCCTCCATCTCCTCCGGCGACGGCCTCCGTTGCTTCGCAATCTCTTCGTAGTACTCCCGAACAAAGTCATCGATGCGACCCGTCGGGCCGACCCTCTGGAGGACAACATTGATGAGGTTATCCGTCTCCATCCCACCGGGTGGTGGTGGCAGGGGCGTGAACACGCCCCTGCCCGACGTGGAAGCCACCGTTCCATCCCCCCCCGCACGCGGCGGCGGGAGGGGATCTACCCTGTGGCTTCCGTCCCCAGTTGCCGGCGGCGGCGCCAAAGGCCGATACCTCCACTCGGTCGCATTGCCCGCGACTGGGGGAGGAGGAGGAAGCGGACGCCTGTCCCCTTGTCCCATTTTCCCTCCGCCCGCGCGGCAGTCTCTGCTTCGTCCCACTTGTACCACAAAATAAATGTCTTTGCGAGAGTTGAAGCAGCCGTGGTTACGTCGTCGAGAGCGTTTGCTCGTCACAAACCATCTATCTACCTACACGCCGGGAACACTTCAAGAAAACTTCAAAGCTTCATGCGCTTCTTACGCCCTCCGCCCCCACCCTCGCCGTCCTCCTCCTCCCCAGCGCGCTTACCCGGCCCCCCGTCGCCGCCCTTTCCATCCCCGAACGCGACGTCAACCTTGTCGCCGTACTTCTCCTTCATCATCTTGTGCAGGCTGCCGAGCTCGGAGTTTATCTTCTGGTCCCGTTCCTTCTCCAGCGCCTTGACGTCGGGTTTACCGCCCTTGGCGCCCAGCCCCGGCTTGCCCTTGCCCCCCCGCGCCCTGGCATCCCCGGCGTCGTCAGCCTCCCCGTCGTCGCCCGCCTTTTTCTTCTTCTTGCCGTCGTCCTCGTCGTCGCTCTCGTAGGCGTTGGCGCTGAATCCACCGATCCCGCCTGCGTAACACTCGCCGTAGCCGTCGTCCGCGGCCAGGGACATCTCCGCGCGGCGTTCCAGCTCCGCCTTCGCCGCGGCGGCGTCCATCGGCTTGTTTCCCGGACGGAGCTTGACCTTCTCCTTGGTGAGGATTCCCTTCTCCTTGTCGCGCGCCGCCTCCGCCTCCTCCTCTTGCTCCTGGAGCTTGACGGAGTGCGCGGATATGGCGAGCGCGAAATCGGGTTTGGTCTGGAGGTACCCACTCGCCGCGTTGGGATCCCACCGCTCCTTGCCGTCCTTCGTCACGGTCCCCGCGGCGACGTACTCGGCGAAGTACTCCTTGTACGGGTCGATGGATTTGAAATCCGGCGCGGGCGGAGCGGGGAGGGGTCCCGCGAGGCCGTAGACGTCCTCGGTCACGGGGCCATCCACCTTGTACGCCTCCTCCGTGTACGTCTTCCTCCCGGCGGTACCCTCGTCGGGCTCATCCTCGCCGAACATGGACGTCTTCACGTCGCCGCCGGGCGCGGATGTCTTCTTCGCCGCAGTCGGCACGTAATCCTTCCCGGCGTCTCCGAAGATGTCCTCGTCCGAATCCACCGGGCCCGCGCGTTCCTCCTCCTCGGCGAGTGCCTTCGCGCGCGCTGCAGCAGCGGCAATCTCCGTCTCCCTCGCCGCCCTCTTCTTTGATTTCTTATCAGGTTTACCCTTCCCCTCCTCCGTCGCCGCGTCGGATGGCTTCTTGGGCCAATTTCCCGCATCCGCGTGCTTCTTGAAAACCGCCGCGACGTCCATGAGAATCTTCTTGTCCTTCTCCGAGACGAACCGGTACTCGGGGTTGAACATCTTGTGGCTCGGGGGCTCCGACATCGGCCGCATCACCGTCGTGACCGTGTCCGTCGGATCGTCGAGGTTGAACCTGAACGCGAGCCGACCGGATGCAAACTTTTCGTTTGGAACAATCGGGCCCTCATCCTTGGGCGGCGGCACGTACGGAGGGCGCCTAGCCTCCGACTCTGGCTTCATGAACCGCTCGGGCACGCCGGTCGGGTCGTCCAGGTTGAATCTATACGCCAGCCTCCCCGACGCGAAGTCCATGTTCACGTCCTTCGGGTCCGGCCGCTTGTTCGACTCGATGACCCAGTCGTGCAGTCTCCGAGCCATGTCGCTGTGGAACACGAGCTCCTTTCCGTCGTCGTCGAACCTTCGACCGTCGTCCACGGGCTCGGGCGATGCCTGTTTCGCCTCCCCCGGGACCTTCTTCGCCTCCCCCGGAACCTTCTTCGCCTCCCCCTCGACGTACGCGTCGTCCTTCTCCTTCTCCTTCATCTCGGCGCGAACCTTGCGGAGGAGCGCAAAGTCCAATCCCTTGACGAGGTGCGTGTGCTCCATGTCGCCTCCGAGGTACTTGGATTCCTCGACGGACAGCTGGCGGAGCTCATCCTGCGCACCGGGCGGAGCGTACCCCGGCATCTTGCCCGGGGCTGCCCCGGGGAAGAGCGCCTGATCGCCCTCGTAGTCCGGGTTGGCCTCCTCGCGCCTCTCCTTGGCTCGGTCGCGATACCCCGGACCCTCGGGCTCGTCCTCGGCGGGCTTTGGGCGGGGCTTGGGCTTGAACTTGGGCTTGGGTTTCTGAAACTCGCCGCGGTTCCCGCCCTTGCCTGCGCCGCCGACGGCCCTCGGCGTCATCAGAAGCTGCGCGGGGATGATGGAAGGGGAGGTGGTTAGATCTCATGAAAAAAGGAGAATCGTCAGGCGGTCGCTGGGAACTGACTACCATCGCGGGAGTCCACACTCACCTTTCGAAAGTCGGCATTCGACTTTGGCGTGGGCTTCTCGGGCACCGGGTTGGCGTAGTCCGGCGCCAGCGGATTGGACACATCGTCCCCCCCCATCGTGCCCCGGCCGGTCTCGACGCCAGTCCAAAGTGTGGGACCCTGTGAGACAACGAAGGTCAGAGGTACCCTGAGCGCAGGACCCATTTTCACAAAAAGCTGCCTCGTTGCAAAAGTCGGCGGAAAGACGCCGCATCTTTCCCGCGAAAGCATTCCACACCACACGGCAGCATAGTCTTCGCTTGCGTAAACGCATTCGAACACGCTCGCTAGTTGTCGCTACATCGTCGAGAGAAGGCCCATAGGCTCCCACAGCCCGGCACAGTCCGAGAGCTAAGCCCAAAGAGTGCACATCTCGCATCACACAACGACCGCCGCCGCAACAATGCAGAAGGTGAAGAAATCGAAGAAGGTGGAGGAGCCCGAACAGATGCAGGAGCCAGGCAAGCGCAAGCGCAAGGAGGTCGAATCCAGCAAGGCCATCGCCAAGGCTGGTAAGACCTCCAAGCAGTCCAAGAAGAAGGATGAGGAGGACGCCGCGGTCGCCGCCGCGAAGAAAAAGAAGTCCAAGAAGCCCGTCGACTCCGATTCCGACAGCTCCGACAGCTCCGACTCCGACTCCTCCAGCTCCTCATCTTCCGAGTCGGACTCGGACTCCGACTCGGACCCCGACGAGCAGATCGCGCCCGAGACCCCCAAGACTTCCACCGACGACGCCCAGGAAGCCTCCGACGGCGACGCCTCCGTGGATGAGAATCACGTGAGCAACTTCAACCTCTCCAAGGAGGTGTGCGCGCAGCTGGAGACCAAGGGAATCACCTCCCTCTACAGCATCCAGGCGCAGTGCTTCCAACCCATCCTCGACGGTAAAGACCTGGTGGGCCGCGCGCGCACGGGCTGCGGCAAGACCCTCGCCTTCGTCCTGCCCATCGTCGAGGTCATCAACCGCGAGAACCCGATGCCCGCGAACGGCCGCAGGGTGCAGGGCCGCCGACCGGTGGTGGCCCTCCTCGCGCCCACCCGCGAGCTCGCCAAGCAGGTGCACACCGACTTCCAGCATATCGGTAAGGCGCTCGGCCTCGTCTCCATCTGCGTCTACGGCGGTGCCCCTTACGGCGATCAGGAGCGCGCCCTCAGGCAAGGTTGCGACATCGTCATCGGCACCCCGGGCCGCGTCAAGGACCACCTCGACCGCAAGACGCTCAGCTTCGAGAAGCTCAGGTTCAGGGTGCTCGACGAGGCGGACGAGATGCTCAACATGGGCTTCGTGGAGGACATCGAGACCATCCTGAACCACGCCAAGGACAACGCCAACCTCCAAACCGTGCTCTTCTCCGCCACCCTTCCCAAGTGGGTCGCCGACATCTCCAGCAGGTTCCTCACCCCGGGGTACACCACCATCGACCTGGTTGGCAACGAGAAGCAAAAGGCGTCCAGTTCCGTGCAGCACAGGCTGATTAACTGCCAGTGGAGCGAGAGGACCGACCTGGTGTGCGACCTCATCCGCGCCACGGTGCCGGGTGACGGCCGCGTCATCGTCTTCTGCGACACCAAGCGCGACTGCGGCGAGCTTCAGGAGGCGCTCCAGAAGGAGCTCGAGAAGGGTGCCAAGGCTCTCCACGGCGACGTGAACCAGTCCCAGCGCGAGGTTGTGCTCGACGGGTTCAGGAAGAACAAGTTCCAGACCCTCGTGGCGACGGACGTGGCGGCGCGCGGCCTCGACATCTCCGGCGTCGAGCTCGTGGTGCAGTGCGAGCCCCCCAAGGAGCCGGAGACCTACATCCACCGCTCCGGCCGCACCGGTCGCGCCGGCGCCACCGGTATTTGCGTGACCCTGTGCACCCCCCGCAACGAGTGGGCCATCCCCAACATCGAGCGCAAGGGTGGGTTCAAGTTTGTCCGCATCGGTCCCCCCCAGCCCGCCGAGATGGTGGCGGCTGCCGCCAAGGTTGTCATCAAGCAGGTGCGCGCCGTGCACAAGGGCGCGGCGAAGATGTTCATGGACGCCGCGCGCGAGCTCCTCGCCGAGGGTGCGGGCGAGCACGACGAGGGCGCGGACCCCACGGAGATGCTCGCCGCCGCACTCGCCAAACTCGCGGGTCACGGTGAGCTCCGCCAGAGGTCGCTGCTCACCTCGCACACCGGGCAGACCACCCTGCTGTTCACCGCCGGCGGCAGCACCGAGATTCGCACCCCGACCTACGTGTGGAACTTCCTCAAGCAGCGCATGGACGAGAAGGACATCCAGCTCCGCAGGCTCACGCTCCAGGCGGACTCCAAGGGCGCGGTGTTTGACGTGCCCAGCGAGCTCCAGGAGAAGTTCCTGGCGCTCAGCGACGACAAGGGGCCCACCCCCATCACCATCTCGGTGTGCGAGGAGCTCCCGGAGCTGGTGATGAAACCGCCGCAGTCTGGCGGGTACGGTGGACGCGGCGGTGGACGCGGCGGAGGCTGGCAAGGACGTGGGGGGGGTCGCGGTGGGTTTAGCGGCGGGGGTCGCGGTGGGTTCAGCCCCGGCGGCAGGGGTGGCAGGGGAGGCGGAGGTGGTCGCTTCGGAGGCCGCGGCGGAGGCAGGGGTCGCGGCAGGTACTAATTACGAATTCATTTGTGTTGAATACAAAACCAATCGTCTACTTTTTCGGCTTGCTGTCCTTGTAGAAGTCGTCCAGGCTCGTGTCGTAGCGGCTCATCACAATCTCCGAGCGCACCTTGCGGGTGGTGTCCGTGGCGACGCCGACGAGGATGAGCAGCGACGTCCCGGCGAAACCGCGGAAGGTGGTCAGGCCGGTGACCCCTTCCACCGCCGTGGGCGCGAGCGCGAGGAAACCGAGGAAGACGCTTCCGAGGATGGAGAGGCGCTCGAGGACCCTGGTGATGTAGCCGCTGGTGGCGGCTCCAGGGCGGACGCCGGGGATGCTCGCACCCTGCCTCTTGAGCTGTTCCGCCACGTCCTTGGGCTCCAGCTGGAGGAAGGTGTAGAAGTAGTTGAAGAAGCAGATGAGCGCGATGTTCACCGGGACGTAGGCCACGCCGCCGGGGTACACAGCCTTGGCGGCGCCGATGATGACCGGGTTGGGCGCGAACCTCGCGAGGGTCGCCGGGAGCGCCAGGAGGGAGGAGGCAAAGATGATGGGCATGACGCCCGCCGAGTTCACCTTGAAGGGGAGGTAAGAGCTCTTCGCCAGGCCGCCCGCCTGGAACCTGGTGCTGTAGTTCATCGGGATCTTCCTCTCAGCCTCCTGCACGTAAACGATGCCGAGGGTGGAGAGGAAGAATGCGCCGAAGAACACGGGAAGCACCGTAACGGCGTCGCCCTTCTCGGAAGCCTCGGAGATCGTCTGACCGAACGAGCTGGGAAGGGAAGAAATAATGTTGGTGAAGATGAGCAGCGACGTGCCGTTGCCCAGCTTGAGCTCGGTGAGAACCTCGCCGATGTAAAGCAGGATCATGGCACCAGCGGTGAGCACCGCGGACGACTCCACCAGCCACCCGAGGTTAAAGTCCTCGACGTAGGGGCGCACGTACAGGCACTGACCCACCGCCTGCACGACGGCAAAGGCGAGGGCACCGTATCGCTGGTACTGCTGGAACTTGCGGCGGCCAGCCTCGCCCTCCTCCTTCTGGAGCTTCTTCAGGCTCGGGAACACCGAGGTGAGGAGCTGCGGGGCGCGTGGGGATGCGGGGTCAGTGATGAGCGCCGACGAGTGGCAAAGCGAAAAGGAAAAAAGACGACGCTCGTCGCGGCACGCGTGGCTCAGTTTCCGTTGTTGTTTTCATGGCGCTGGCGGCATTTTCCGCCGAACCTCAATCGAACGAGACCATTAGGTCATGTCATCGCCAGTGCTTTGCGACGAGGGGGGCGAGGTGGGACGTTGGGGTAAAACCGATCGAGCTCGCGGGGTATATCACTCACCTGGAAGATGATGGAGGAGTTGATGAACGGGACGATGCCGAGGGAGAAGATGCCGAGCTTGGAGATGCTTCCACCGGTGAGGGTATCCACGTAGCTCAGCACGTTTCCGCCGCCCTGCAGGGACTCGGCGAAGGCGTCGCGGTCGACTCCGGAGATTGGAATGTACGTTCCCACGCGGCTGAGGATGAGGAGCAGAAGCACGGTGCCGATCTTGCCCGGGAGCTTGCTGTTCATGAGATCGTTCATGAAGTCGCCGCTACCGCCCGCGCCGGTGTTCATGGCCTTGACGCTGCGGCCACCGCGGGTCATCGCCATCACAGACCCGGAACCCTCAAGACGCCGCTCGTCGCTGTTCCAATCGTTGTCCCCAACCTCCCAGCCCTTCTGCCTGCCCAAACCCAGGGGATCCCAGACGCCGTCGGCACCGAGCCCGGGCATCATCGCCACTCCGACGTTCGCGACAGCGCGCGTCCTGATCTCCGCGCCCCGCGCCGCCGCCGCGGGCCTGACGATCGGCCTCGCCGACGCCGACCCTCTTATCCGGTTAACCTCGCCACCGTTACGGCGCCCCCTCATCGCCTTGGGGAGCGCCGCGAGCGATCCGAGCGACATCGCCGCGATCGCCGCCATGGTTCGTTGTCCCTTTGACTCTACGCGGTCGCACGAAGCGCACTCGCGTCTCACGAAGTGGGGTATCGGAGCGAGGGGAAGACGTCATCGTCACCGATAAATCAGGTTTTTATCGGACCGATCAAGCTGAGGTGGAGTGTATGTGCAAACAGTATGGACGTATTTATGGTTAGGAGGTAAATTTAATATGTATGAGCACACAGTGACAGAATATAGAGTAATTACACCTTCGACAGTTCGATGACGGGGGAAAATTGAAAACCAGTTCGTTTTGCCGCCGCCCGCGAGATCATAGTGTGAGGCGAGGGGCCAGGGCCCAAGCCAGGAGTCGCGATGGCCTCCGGAAGTAAAGTCCTCCCGAACTACCGGGAGGTCTTCTCCGTGCTCGAGGGCTTGGGGTCGATCGCGACATCGCCCGAGGAGGTCGAGAAGCTGCTCGGCTCGGCGACTGATTTTCTGAAGGAAGGTTTGGACAGTTTCAAAGCTCCGTCCCAGGCGTCCAAGTCCGCGGTGGAGAGCGGCACGGTGAGCGGGTACGGCGATCAGCCCCTCAACCTGAACGAGTCGATCCGTAAGGTGACGGTGGAGGCGTCGACCAGGCTCGCGCTGGACGAGGTGCAGACCTACGCGCTCCTGCGTCGCTGCGTGGATGAGGACAAATCTCCGTTGCCCACCGCCTGCGACGACGACCTCGTGGTCCGCCTGACCCGCTACTACTTCGCCGAGCGACTCCAGCTGATGAAATGTATCCAGGCGCTTCTGGAGCGAGGCACGGACGCGGAGCACGACGACGAGGAGGAGCTCATGCCCGCGCTCACCCACTCGCGCGCGTGCCTTCGGAATCTGCTGAGTGGAAGCCTGGAGGAGAAGCTGACGGGCGCGCTCTGCTCGCACATGCGCGGCGCCACCCCTGCGCGGCCAGTCGAGTACTCGAAGGACCGGAGGTGCAACGCCCAGCTCGCCAAAATGTGGGCCACGCAGGCGCTGGAGGAGACGCAGGTGATGCTCGACTGCGCGTTCTACATGTACTACAGTCCGGCCAACAAGTGCTCGGCGACTAGGTTCGCGCAA
>Ga0302114_10000137_pt1 | contig 53352 bp, 27 predicted proteins | sample AG5_Surface_MG_FD_203107 | JGI IMG/M metagenome (GOLD analysis project Ga0302114, IMG submission 203107) | Marine microbial communities from Western Arctic Ocean, Canada - AG5_Surface | ecosystem: Environmental > Aquatic > Marine > Oceanic | place: Canada: Western Arctic Ocean | collected... | reverse complement strand
GGCCATCTCCGATTGTGCCACCTATCTGACTGTTTGCCTATGGCGACCAAGCCTCCGGAGTGTGATTGCTCATAGGATCACCAAAACCGGGTGAAGCCTTCACCGGGTGAAAATCCGAAAAACCGGCGGCTTTTTGGCCGAGTCTGTCGAAGAAAGCCCCTCCACCGAATTGGCAATTCCCCACTCGCGAGCGCACCCGCTGCTCGACGACGCACCGCGCGCGACACCACCGCGCCGCACCGCACGACCGAACCCAGGTCTGCACCTCACGCGGAACCACCCGGGCGGGACCCGACCGCGCCAGTTCCCTCGAGGCGAAGCTCAGCTGAGGAAAAAAGATGTTCGCGTTGAGGCAACAAACGGCCCTCCTCGCGGGCGCCTCCGTGACGGGCCCGCGCGGGTCCACCGCGGCTCGCGCGCGATCCACCGCGCGCCGACCCGTCCGCGTCTCCGCCGTGGCCACCGAGCAGATTGGAAAGGTGCGTTTCATCCCGCCACATCCACCCACCGTGCACCGCGCCCCGCCTCATCATCCGAACCAATTCATGAGGTTAACCTTGTCCACTCAGCATCTTTTCGCAAACCTTCGCTGACGCCCGACATCCCGACATGTCCCGTTCCGTGACTGCAGATCCGATTCGATGAGGTCGCCGCCATCGACCACAAGGAGGGTGAGACCCACGTCGTCGGTTCAGTCGGCATGAGCCGCGTGGACTACCCCGACGGCACGCGCGTCGTCAGGATCAAGTGCGAGGGCCTGGGAGACGGCCTGCAGCTCCACTGGGGATGCGTGTTGGAAGGCGCGGACGAATGGTCTCCCCCGCCCCAGGGCACCAACTCCTCCGGCGGCATCAACGGCGCCGGCGATGGCATCGCCAGCCGCACCAACATCGGCGGCGCGTCCGGCGCCACCATCACCTTTCCACCGGGCGTCGGCGAGAAAATCGAGCGCATCGTCGGCATGGTGGTCAAGAAAAACGAACCCGAGGACCTCTGGCTCCACGCCACCGTAGGCGACCTCGTGATCCCGCTGACCACCCCGAGCGCCACCAACGTGCTCAAGGCCCTGTCGGAAGGCGAGGCGTCCAAGTCCGGCTCCCTGTACGAGCGATTCGTGCGGGTCAACGATACTCTCGGACAGGCGACCAGGGCGGGGCCCGACGGCGCCGCCGCGGTGATGGCCACGCTACGCCTGTCCGCCATACGCCAGCTGCCGTGGTACGGCGGCGGCAACTACCAGGGCACGGAGATGGCGGACATACAAGAGACGGTGGCGTCGCGCGTCGCGGATGCGTGCAAGAGCGCGGAGAGCGGCATGGCTCGCCAGTTGTTCCGCGTCGCGTTGTCCACGCTTCCCCGCGGCGGCGGCAACGGCGACGACATCCGCCTCGGCATCCTCCAGATCATGCGCGATAACGGCATCAAGGAGGGACGGCAAGGTCAAGGCATCGAGGATGAGTTTCTTCAGCAGTGGCATCAGAAGCTGCACTCTAACACCACCGTGGACGACATCTACATCTGCGAGGCGTACATTGAATTCCTCCGAGGGGAAGCGCCGGGCGCGTGGGACGACTTCTGGAACCATCTCTGGGATAACCACCAGCTCGACAAGGACGACCTGGCGAACATGAAGGCGGGGTGGAGGACCGAGGGTATCCACGGTCCCGCCGAGCATCTCCCGCACATGATCGACCCGATGCTGCACTTTTTATGGATCCTCAAGATCACCCACGGCGGCGGCAACATGGACTCCGCGATGGACTTTGCGCACGGCTGCCTCCCCGAGGACCTTCAGTACGAGATTCGCGACATGCTCGACAACAGGGACGCGGCGTGGGCCCCGAACAAGATCGTCGACCTTCGCGAGCGCATGGTGCACGTGTGGAAGCACGGCGACGAGTGCAACCGCGACGTCGTGTTGCTCGACATCGCCATGGAGAAGTTTTACCGCCAGCGCATCGAGGCTATGAACACCGCGGGCATGACCGCGGACGACAAGCTCGGGACGTTGGAAGCCGCCGTGCGCAACGTGTGCGTATGCGGCGACTTCGACCGCATGGCCATGGCGCTCGACTTTTTCCGCAAGGCGAACGGGCCGGCGGAGGAGAACGGCGGTTTGGTGCGGTGGTCCTCCGAGTGGGGCAAGACGATGGACGCGGCGCTCGATTACGTGGCGCTCTCCATGGAGAAACACATGGACGAGCTCTGCTCCTACGCGCAACGCGCGGCGTACCCGATCGGCATGAGCGCGGAGGTTGACTTTGCCTACCTCGACAACTTTGGCGAGGAGGTTGTGAGGGGCCACTCCATGTTCGCGGTGAGTAAGATGATCGGGGAGGTTCGGGACGAGATTCGCGCGTCAGCCGGCCGATCCCCTTGGCTCATCGTCTCCAACGGTTGTGAACAGCTGTCACTGCACGCGGGCGTCGTGCAGGTGGTGCCCCTCGCCGACATCCAAGGCCAGGACTTTTGCCACAACCCCATCGTCGCGCTGACCGCCAAGCTCGGCGGGCTGGAAGATATCCCCCCCGGCGTAACCGCGGTGATCACGGCTTCACCCGTGGACCTACTGTCGCACATCGCCATCCGCGCGAGGCAGATGGGTGTGCTGCTCGCCGCGATGCCGGACCCCGGCGGGTGGGCGGAGCTGATGTCGTTCTCCGGCGACGGCGTGCGGATCGACATCGTCGGCGAGGAGGTGATGGTGAAACGGTCGGATCTCGGGCCGGCGGCGGCGGCGACCGTTGCGGGCCCGCCCACGGGTCAGTACATCGAAGGTCTGACCATCACCCCGAGCGCGAACGTCCCGGTGTGGATGGTCGATCCCACAAACTACGCCGAGGGTATCGTCGGGGGTAAGTCCAAGTCACTCAGCACCCTCGGGTTCAGCCCCACGCTGAGTACGTACGCGATGATGTCGGATAACATGCGCGGCGGCGACCTCACCGTGCCAAACTCAAACGCCATTCCGTTTGGATCTTTCGAGAAGGCGCTTCGTGCGGATGAGGCTACGCTGGAGAAGGTGGCCGTCGCCACCGCCGCCGTCGCCGCCGCGGACGACGCGGGCGACGCCGATCTCCGCCGCGATGCCCTCGACGTGCTCCGCGATATCATCGTCTATCAGCTGAAGATGCCGGAAGGGATGGGCCCGGTGATCCAGACGGCTATCCAGAGCTACGGCGGCGAGGCGACGACGCGAGGGGTGTGGACCGCCATCAAGAGGGTGTGGGCGAGCAAGTGGAACGAGCGCGCGTACCTCAGCCGCAAGGCGTGCGGCGTCGAGGAGGAGGAGCTATGCATGGCGACGCTCCTCATGGAGCTCGTCCCGGCTGAGTACTCGTTCGTGCTTCACACCGCCAACCCAGTGACTGGCAACCAACACGAAGTCTACGGCGAGATTTGCGTCGGCCTCGGCGAAGCCCTCGTGGGCAACGAGCCAGGGAACGCGCTCTCGTTCACGGCGCAGAAGGTCAAGGGGTTCCCCCACAACGTCCGATCGTTACCGTCAAAGCCCACGAAGCACGTGGCGCAGAAGGACACGCGGACCATCATCGCCAGGTCCGATTCCAACGGCGAAGATTTGGAAGGGTTCGCCGGCGCCGGTCTGTACGACTCGATCGTGGTCGACGCGCCGACGCTCGAGCCGGTGGATTACGCGAACGAGCCCCTGATCTGGGACGCGGAGAAGAGGAGCGCGATGATCAAGAAGCTCGCGGAGCTGGCGGTGGCGATCGAGGTGGAGATGAAGTCGCCGCAGGACATCGAGGGGTGCATCGTGGGCGGATCCACCTACATCCTCCAGTCGAGGCCGCAGGTTCTGTGATGACGTTCGTCTCGGCGACTTCATCTCGGTAGGGTGAGAGGGGGAGAGCCGTGATTAATACATTATTAAATATAATATAACATGATACGATCGCGTCGTCATCGTCGCGACTTTGCGCTTCTCGTCACCCTCACCTCCGCGACGGTGGCTGGCGCATTGTCACGGACGTTACCCTTACCCTTACCCTTACCCTTACCCTTACCCTTACCCTTACCCTTACCCTTACCCTTACCCCCCCATCGCTGCGCGAAGTACGGCCAGGACCTGGACAGGTGCACGTGCGACCTACCGGCGATGAGCGCGAACCACATGAAGCCGAGCCCCCACGGCCAGTACGTCCCCTTGAGCCCGTCGTATTTGGCAAATGTCGCGAACATGCGCGCGCCCACGTAGTTGGACACGCCCATGCCGATCGCGTAGAGAACCTCGGCGAGGTGCTTGACCGTGGGGCTGACGTTCGGGCCGGAGTCCTTGCCCTTCAGCAGCACGATGTTGTATGTGAGGTTACCCATCTCGAGCACGGTGCCGCCCACGAGGAACTGCCCGAGGCCCGCTGGGACGGTGAAGAACGTCAGGACGCCCGCCATTGCGATGCCGTGGTGCAGGAAGAACAGGAGGTCGTTCCGAAATATCCACATGTCCTTCATCATGAAGCCGAACATGGCGTACAGCCACACGCGCTCGTGCTGCTTCGCGGCGCCCATCGGGTCGGCGCCCCACCCTTGCGAGAACCACCCGTCGTCGTATCCGGTGAACTTCCACGCCGACCACGCAAAGTGCGGGTAGACGAAGAGCTGAAATAACATGGCGACGAAGAAGAGGTAGAGCGGGACGCCCTCGACGACTTTGCGCGAGTTTGGGAACGATCTGAACAACAAGTTGGCCGCACCGGACAGCGCGGATGCGGCGGCGAGGCCGCCGACGTGGGGGCGGATGGCATCGACCCACATGGCACAGGAGATGTGATGTACCGACGTGGCCGCAAAACCTTTGACCTAGGCGCTCAGAATGCGCAGGTTTGAGATCTCAGGCGCTCAGAACGGTTCCGTTTGACAATTTTGCGACCGGTATGGAAATTGTGACTGGTAAACGATGAGAAATAAATAAATGACACGTCTAATCACTTTTGGGACATATTTTCATACCAAATACCCTATCAGCACTCGCCCCCCTTGGGCAGGTCCAACGGCAGGTACCCGTACTGCCTGAACGCGCCGTCCCCGAGCTCGGGGGTGAACAGCACCCCCCTGTAGTCACCCCCGTACCCGCTCAGAAACGCGTCGCCGCTGTCGGAGTTGTACTTGATAAACACCGGTCCCGAAGGCGGCTCCTGGCGCACGCCGTCCACGTCCAGCCCGTGCAACTTACCCTTCGGCAAACCGAGATCCGCGGTCCACGCCTTCAACGCCACGAGCCCTTCATCCGCGTCCGGCGCGCAGATCCCCATCATCACCCGTGAAGACATCGACGCCAGCGCCCGGGCCGCGGCGCGGAGCGGCGGGTGCGTGCACTGCGGCGACCCGTCATTCGTTGAATCATCAGCTAAAGTCCCAGCGCGTTGATCTCTGTCGAAACGGTTCAATAAACGATCCGCGTCGCCCTTGGGCGGGAGGGACGCGCGGTCCACGCCTGCCGCGAGGAACCCCGCGGGTGTAACGGGCGTCGACGTGGAAGCGGCACCGGCGCCCATCGCGAACGGATCGGACGTCGCTCCGATTGAGGCGCCGCCGCCAAACGGTGATTTGGATCCCGGCGTCGCGTTGACACCGCCTCCGAGGGTATCCAGCGCCTTGAACGCGCCGGCGTTGGTGAACTTCTCCGTGGTGTCCACCTTGGCGTCGTCGTCCGATGTGGCGTGCACGCGGATCGCGAGGCGGGGCTTCCGATGGGAGGGACGCGCGCGGGTGACGGCGACGGGAGCCGCCTTGGTTGCCACCATGGTCATCATCATCTCGTCTCACTCGCGTGCTCTGCTCTGACTTCGCGTTTGCCTTTACGGGATGTACGCGCGGATCAGGCGTCGTCGTTTGGCTTTACGGAGCCTAACGCAGATTTGGCCTCTTGTTCCGCCAGCGCCTTCTTGGCGAACTCGCAGCAGCGGTTGTACCGATCGATGTCCGGCTGGCACCGAGAGTGGTCGATGGTTGAGGCGGAGACTCGAGACTTGTTCACCGGGAGGCGCGATATGCAAACCTGTATCTCGCACGCCAGACGCTTGCACTTCTGCTCGCAGATATCCGCACCCTCGCGGATCTTCGAACGCTTCTGGTACACGAAGCTCGCGGGCATGCGCTCGTGGGTATGGCGACCTCCTCCGAGGAAATGACTTGATAAGATCGTCTTCTCGGGCGGATCGCACTCGTGTGCAAAAACTCATCCACACCGACGCGCGCGCTTCGGGACGCGCGGGGGCGGTTCCGGGCATGACATCGGCGGATTCGGACCCCGATGATCTCGACGCCGCGCGTGGTTTCGACTCCGACGAGCTCGCCACCTGCGTCAGGGTTCTCACGCTCCTCGGCGGGGGCGCCAGCGCGAGCGGCGGCGGCGGTGCCGACGACGATGCGGAAACAGGCGGCACCGCCGACGACGCCCCGGGACCGCGCGTGCACCCTACGTTCCACCACAAGGCGCACAAGCAGCTGAGGATGGCGCTCCGGCCCTTGCTCGCCACGGTAGCCGGCCAACTCGGCAGCTTCGGGGTGGACCCGGCGGGGTACAAGGATGCGAAGCAGGCCAAGAAGGACCGCAACCGTCGCATCATGATGGAGCGGGCGGCGGACAGGGAGGCCAAGGACAAGACGCGGATGCGCGCGGAACGGCTCACCAGGCTCGCCGCGCTGGAGCGGGGGCACGACGAGGTGCTCGCGCTGGGAGAAGCCGAGCGCATATCCGCCATCGGCGACGGCGACGGCGACGGCGACGGCGACGGGGATGCCACGCGTATCAATCACGCATCCGTCCCGCACGTCCCCGACGGCGCGTGCTCCGGCACCGTGGACGACGCCGAGAGTGCTCGGATTGAGACGGAGACACCGCGGATGTTGAACATCCCACGGCAGTGCTACGTTTGCAAGTGCCGCTACCGCAAACTCCACGGGTTCTACGCGTCGTTGTGCCCACAGTGCGCCGGCGTCAATTGGTCCAAACGTACGCAAACGGCGGACATGAGCGGCCGCGTCGCGCTGGTCACCGGCGCGCGCGTTAAGATCGGGTACCGCATCGCGTTGAAGCTGCTTCGGTGCGGCGCGGCGGTGGTCGCGACGACGCGGTTCCCGGTGGACGCGCGCGGTCGGTTCGAGAAGGAGTCGGACGCGCCACAGTGGCTCGATCGGCTCACCGTCGTGGCGATGGACCTCCGGGATCTGCCAGGGCTGGAGCGGCTATGCGCGCACCTGGCGTCGGCGCTGCCGAGGCTGGACGTCATCGTGAACAACGCGTGCCAGACGGTGCGTAGGCCGCCGGCGTATTACAGGCACCTGCTGGAGGCTGAGGCGGAGGGTGCGAAGAAGTACCTAACGGGAGGGGCGGGCGGTGACGGGTCGAAGCCGAACACTGGGCTTCTCTCCGGCGTGGGCGTCGGTCCCTCGGCTTCTTCAGCCGACGGCGACACGTGGGGTGGCGGGAACGGCGTGGGTGTGTACAAGGGCGCCGGGTGGATGGCGCCGTCCGCGGCTGCCTCCCAGCTCGAGCTCATCGAGACGGATACAACCGCGGGCGCCGAACAGTTCCCACCCGGCGTCCTCGACGTCAACGGTCAGCAGGTGGATCTGCGGGATAAGCACAGCTGGACCATGCGGCTCGGGGAGGTGGAGACGCCGGAGCTCCTGGAGGTCCTCGCGGTCAACGCCGCGGCGCCGTTCGTGCTCAACGGTAAGCTCAGGGGCTTGATGGAGCGAACGGCGGCGACGAACGGCCCGAGTGAAGACGTCAAGGGCCGAGCGTTTGTCGTCAACGTATCCGCGATGGAGGGGAAGTTTTATCGGTACAAAACCGCGAACCACCCGCACACGAACATGGCCAAGGCGGCGCTGAACATGATGACGGCGACCGCCGCGGCGGATTACGCGTCGTGCGGTATATACATGAACGCGGTGGACACGGGCTGGATCAACGACGAGAACCCGTTGGGTACGGCGGCGAGAATAGCGAAGCAGCACTCGTTCCAGACGCCAATCGACGAGGAGGACGCCGCGGCTCGGTGCGTGGCGCCCGTGCTGGAGGGGATCGAGGAGATGCTGCGGCTGGGAGTCGACGCGCCGGTACCGCCGTTCGGCAAGTTCTTCAAGGATTACAGGGAGAGCGAGTGGTAGCCGGTGGTAGCCGCGTGAAGAGGAGACTCGTTTTTTGTAAAGTGTTTTAGCTTGCTCGCGTGATACAAATACAAACGGGACGGCACCCGTAAAGAATCGACATAATAACCCCCTCCAAACCACCGACGACGCGACTCACACCACGTCCGCCTTCTCCCTCTCTTCCACCTCGATGAAGTCACCGGAGTCGGTGCCTTCGTCGCCTCGTGGCCACTGCGACTGCGCCGGCCACGTCGATCGCCTCGGCCACCGCGAACTCGGATAATTCTCAAACATACCGGAGACCAAGCACGTGTCTCCCGCGGGCAGCTCCTCGAATGACCCGGATATGTTCGACGGTAACTTCTCAGGGTCGAACTGTGTCTCCACGCCGTCCACCACGGACGCGAACTGCGAGTCCATCTGCTCCGTGAGCTGAATCCCCGGCCGTTCGGCTTCGGCGTTGAGCGGCACCTGAAGCGCCTTCTCCGAGTCTCGGTTCACAGCCGCCGATAGGATCGTGACCCACACCACCTCCACGCAGTCCACGAACAGGAGCTTGAAGTCTTGCGGGATCAGTGGGGAGAACGTGAGGGTGTGGACGAACGGCCAGAACCTCCAGCCGGCGGTGATTGCGTTCCACCAGGTGGCTTCGATCTCGCCTTTGATCTTCCCCGGTTTCATCCCTTGCAGGCTCATGATGCACGTGGTGTAGGCGCAGTTGAGGAACAGGGACCACACCGTCTGATCCGCGAACACCTTGACCGGAATGGCCCACAGCGCACCGTCGAAGCTCAGGTTCTCCTCCGTCCACATCAGCCAGTAGTGGCAGAGCGGGCCGTGGATCATGAACCCCGCCGCGCCCGAGCGAAGGGACCGCTTGAGGTCCACCGTCGTTATCTTCTTGCCCTGCGACAGCTGGCACGTGAAGTCGCCGAGTGTGTACGCCACCCCGGACGTCAGGGCTTTCGTGGGCAGCGGGTTATCGAACACGGACTGCTGGTAGGCGTCCAGGTTATCGCGCGGGATGTTTCGGAGGATCTCCCAGATGGTCCACCCCGCGCTGATGTCGCTGTCGACTTCGACGATTTGAAAGACAGAGCCGAACGCCACCGAGCCGACGATCGCGACGTTCACCGCGGCGTTGACCTCCATCGAGTGTGCATCGATCCATCGCTTGGCCTTGTCCACGAACGTGAGCTCCTGTGGTTGATCGGTCGGTGGTGGGAAAGGGCGGGTTTGTGGTGAGCGGTCTCGTCCGAGGAATCGCGGAGATGCGGGCGAGGAACGTTTGGTGGGGTGGTTATCGTATCGCGCGGCCGCGGTGTCTCGTCGGGGGTCGTCTCGTGACGCGGCGCACCTGCGTGTTGTCCAGGGCGTAGCCATCGTCGGATGACGCGCGCATCGAGAGCTTCGTCCCTCGTCGATCGGCCCTCGAGTGGTCGGAGGATACCGCGCGTGTAACCGCGGCGTCCCGTCGCTGCCCGACGGTCGAGGACGACCTCCGCAGGCTGCCCATGCCTCTGGGGACCCGCGCGGACCCACGGGAGGATCGCGCGTGAGGCCTCGGGGCGAACGCCAGCGCGTTGGCGCGGACACTCATGGTGGACGCGGCGAGCATGACACTCCCGCCTGAAGCCGCGTTCGCGACGCGCGGCCCTCGCCTAGCTAGCGTGCGTCTCGGATTGGAATGTTGGCCAACCGGTGGGCATTTTTTGAGCTCCTCTGCGCCTTTCGCCACAAAACTCGCGCGAATCTCGACCAATCAGATCGAGTTGCGAAAATCATCGAGCAATCAGTGGTAAACACGTCTGCTGTTTGTCATCTCAGAAATAACCCCTAAATCTCAGGGTCTAAAGGTGTTTTGGACCACTGAACCGTCTGTGGTCGGCATTTCGTTCCGATTCTCCCTGACCCTCCTCGCGCGCAAAAATATCGCTGAGAACGTCCAACCATCCAACGAAGAAGGACGTCTGGGGAGTCGCGCGACATATCAGTCTGCATCGTACACATAATATTCCTAACTAGAGGCTAAATGACGACCCGTGCGTGTGACTATCGAAACCCATCGGGGCTATCGGTCACCCGACGCTCCCCACCACGTCGTCGTACAGCCGTCGCATGGGAGGCGCATCCGCCGTGGACAGCGGCGACGGCGGATTATTCCCGGGCACTTTTGGCGATTCCCAGCAAAAAACAAAACACGGGTACGTCGGGTCCTGCTTGGTGCCCAGCGTGAGCCAGAAGAACGCCTGCCAGAACATCTCGACGCAGAACCACACGATACACGCGGCGACGATCCGTCGGGGCAGCACCGACGCAGATGAAGTAACGTCCTCGTCCCCTCGCCCCGACGTCCCGCTCCTTTCGCTCGCGCCCTCGTCCTCCTCCTTCTCCTTCGTGGTGCCGCATCTCCCGCGGTTCATCTCCCGCTTCAAACCCGGGATGCAGCATCGCGCCACGGTGAACAGCAACGGCGCGGACGACGGCGACGCGACGGGAACGCACGGCTGACACACGTCGGCGGTTTCGTGATTGGCGGCTAAAGCCCTCGAGGGATCACTCGAGGGTGCGCCGAATCCCACCGCGTACGCCGCAATCATCACCGCCGCGCACGATTTCTGCGTCAGCACGCTCACCCAGTACGGCGCCGTGCACCACGGGCACCTCGGTCCGCCCACCGCGTTGTGCGCGTTGCATCGAGCCCAGCCGCCTCGCCAAGGAAAAGTGCACTCGCATCTCATGACCGCTCCGCACAACCAGTCGTGGCCGACGTACATCACGCCCCACGCGATGGACGCGAAGAGCGCGAAGTCCACGAGCTGTGCGATGTACGGGATGGTCACGAGGGTGGTCACGAGCGCGTGGTATACGCGAGCGGCTAGGGTCGGTTGGGCGGTGGGGAACTTTCGTCGGTGCGTAGGAACTTTCTGAGGAGAAGGAGCTTTTTGTCCATCGCAGCATCCGACGAGGTCGTTCAGCGCGAGGGACGAGGCACCGGAGACGAGCGCCGCGCGCTCCACGTCGTCGGCGGCCTCGTACGCACTATCGTCGCCGGCCGGGTTGTCCTGCTGCTGGATCGTCGCCAGCCTGCGTCGCCTGGTCACCACGCCGTGGGTCACGACGGTCGCCGAGCACAAAGCGAACGCGGCCATCATGTTGAGATCCCACGCGTGGCTGAGCTCGCGCTGGGACTCCGACCTCCACGCGGCGGTCTCGTGCGCGTGGTGGTGCTCCATGGTGCCCTATGGGTGCCTCTGGGAAAACGCCCGGCGAATTTCCGCCGAGAGGCGGGGCTCGGGCGCCCTTGAGTGGCGAGCCAGCGTCGGCATCATGGCCGTCGGCATCACGAACTTTTCATGTCAGCCGCAATTTCACTTTTTTCCTCGGAGCGGCCGTTACGAAGTTCGGAGATTTCACAGGCGCGTGCATCCAACCAGTGCTTATTGTATCAGGATTTAGCCTATTTGCCATTAAGAACAAATTCGCTCACCTAAAGTCGCGTCGTCCGAGAAAAAGTTCAACTCGGGCGAGTCACTTCGTGGGGCGCGGAGGGAGGATGACGACGGTGTGGCGACCGCATGTCAGGCGGGAGATTCCGAATATCGACGATGCCAAGGGCGAAGTGGAAGTCCAAGAGGAGGTGAACAAGGGCGTGAAGCGGAAGAGAGCCCCTCCAACAAAGGGGCCGTGCGAGCACGGGGTGAAGTACCGCTCTCAGTGCAAGGTGTGCAGCGCTTGTCCGCACGGTCGTCAGCGCTCTAAGTGCAAGGAGTGCGGTGGGGCATCAATCTGTGAGCACGGTCGTCGGCGCTCCAGGTGCAAGGAGTGCGGTGGGTCAGAAATCTGCGAGCACGGTCGTCAGCGCTATTCATGCAAGGAGTGCGGTGGCTCATCAATCTGCGAGCACGGTCGTGTGCGCAGTAAGTGCAAGGAGTGCAAGAAGTAGCGAACGTATCATCAATCAACCAACGCGCGAACGTCCGTCACGCCACTCGGCCTCGCCCTCGCACCGCCCCTTCGCTCATCGTTCAGCGCATCGTGCGGCGGCAACCACACGACGTATTTGTGCAGGGGTGCACACCTGAACGCGGGACACGACGCGATGGCCGCGTTCCACACACCCCTCATCGCTCCACCCTCCAACTCGCCACCCTCCTCCCTCTCCCCTAACTCCGCACCCCCTTCCTCCTCCCCGTCCTTCCTCCGTCTCCCGCGGCGCCCTTTCCCTCCCACTTTCTTCGTCGCCGATGCGACGCCGCGGTCCAACGCGTCGTTCAGCGCCGCGACGCCCTGGTCGCCGCGAGGAGTAAGCTGCCGCGCCAAAAGCAAGAGTTGGCACACCGCCAAACACGGCAGGTGCGCGTTCTTCAGTAGCCGAACGTGCCCGCCCAAGGGCAGCCTCGCGGTCCTCCACCGCACCGGCGCGACGCCATAGTCCACGGCGCGGTCCAACGCCATCCCCGGCTTCTCCCTGTGGTCCACGAGTCCGCCCAACACCAACACGTCCCCGTCCCTGATCGTATCCAAAGTATCCTCCGCATCCGCTGTGAGGTACACCACTCGGCTCGCGTCGAACGCGCGCCACGTCTTGGGCCCGCCGCACCTGGCGCCCCACCGTGTCCATGGGAGCCGCCGCCACGCGTTCGGGCCCATCGCCGGGTTCGCGACGTCCGCGTCATCCACGACGAACGGGGATTTGGAGCGGGACTCGACAGACTCGTCGTGGAAGTCGGTTGGATGTACGGCGTCGTCGTCCTCTTCGTTCGTGGATATCGCCGCGAGTCTGAACGGCCGCCGCGCGCGTCTGTTGGCGGCGACGCACATGGACACCTGCCGGCTCAACGCGCCGTGCTCCGCGGCGTTCATGTCTCGGTCGAAGGCCATGTCGAAGACGATCCAGGCGTCGCATTCGCCGGGTGATTCTTTTTGAACATCATCGGCGTCGTGGAAGTCGTCGACATGGCCTGGTGTGTGCGCGTCGGCCCACTCGCATCGCCCGCAGCGAAGCACCGGCGCGGCGGCCGGGCATTTACCTCCCGGGCTCGACCCCGCGCACGACGCCGCGCCGCACCACATGCATCGACGCGTCGCGGGATCGGCCTCCCCGTCCCCCATCCGTCGGCGGGGCGCCTCGAGCGTGCCCACCGCGCGCGCGATGACAGCGCCCGGCGTCGCGGCTTCGAACGCCGCCGCGTGCGCTTCGGTTTCCCACCGCATCGCGGCGTCGCCCGTGCGTCCCGCGTCGTCCAGATCCGCGCGCCTGAACGACATCTGCACCTCAAACCCGTGACCCATCGCGGCGGCGGTCACCCAGAACTGCTTCGCTCCTCTTCGTTTCCGATGGGTGACCCGGAGGTTCGTCAACGTGACCGTTCCGTCGCCCGCGGACGCCGCCGCCGCCGCCGCCGCCAATACGAGAGCGTTTGCATCAGCGTACTCGCGCGCATCCAGCGTCTCGGCGCCTTCCATCGTCGCCCCACCGCGCCCACCCTCGACTGACGACGAGCTCGGCTGATGACTGACTTTTATCAATCAGAAATATTTCCTCGGACGCGACCACACGAGTTGGCGCACACGAGCACGCGCGCGACGGTGGTGGGGATGGGCGCCGGCGAGATGGGCGACGCCGATCGTAAGCTGCGGGTGCTGTGCCTGCACGGTTTCACGCAGAACGGCGAGACCTTCCGCCAGCGCACGGGGAGCATTCGGAAGCAGCTCAAGAAGAAGATCGACTTCGTCTTCATCGACGCGCCGCACGACGCGTCGGGGGCGTTCGGCGATGACGACGCGTCCGCGCTGGGAACCGCGGGCGACGGCGTGGGACCCAGGGCGTGGTGGCTCGTCGGGGAGAACGCGTCGGCGTCCGTCGCCGCCGCGCGCGCGGCGCTAGACGGCGACGACGACCCGTCGACATCGTCAACATCTCCGGTTCGCCCCGTGCAGTCGCGGCAGATGCGCGGCTGGGACGACGCCGCGGCCGCCATCGCCGCCGCGGTGGAAACACACGGCCCGTTCGACGGCGTCCTGGGTTTCTCGCAGGGCGCGTCCGCCGCCGCGCTCGCGCTCGCGCTCGTCCCGTCCTTGAGGGACACGGTGCGATTCGCGATCCTCTTCTCCGGCTTTGAGCCGATGGACCCGGGCGCGGCGGCTGCGCTCCACGCCGCGCACATCACCGCCCGGTCCATGCACGTGCACGGCGATGCCGACAGGATGGTGTCGACGGCGCGAATGGAGGCCCTGGCGTCGTCGTTCAAACCCCCCTCGTTCTTCCGCCACGCGGGGGGACACGGAGTGCCGTTCAGCAAAGAGTTCAGAGACGCGCTCAAGGCGTTCATTTTCGACGACACGGACACAGCCGTGTCGGCAAAGTGCGATCCACCGCCGCCCGCGTCTGTTCCGGTGGGTAAGCCGAGGCACTCGCTGACGCCGACGCGGTTCCTGTTCGTCAACGGCGTGGGTCCGTGCGTCGGGGTGTCCACCGAGCGGGTGGCAGAATGTTTCGGGGAGTTTGGCGATGTTACCAGGGTCGACGTGTTCGACCCGTCGATGGCGCGGTGCGTGGTGACGATGAGAACGTTGGAGGATGCGGAACGGGCGCAGGCGGCGACGCACGAGACGTGCAGGCCGGACCTCGGCGATCGAAGGCTCTGGGTGCAGTTCTCGAGTGATCCGGATACGATCGAAGAGGAGCCGGAGGTGGCCAAACAGGAGGAGCTGTGGTGCGCCGCGGTTCGCGACTCCGCGGCGCTCGGCGTGCCCGGCGCGACGCTCATCGAGGACTTCGTGACGGAGCATGAGGAGTTGGAGATGCTCGCGTGCGTGGACGGCGACGAGCGGTGGCAAAGGCTGGCTAAACGGAAAGTTCTTCACTACGGGTACGCGTTCGATTACGGAACCCGGGACGCGAATGAGCCGACTAAGCCGATGCCCGCGTTCGTGAATGAAATACTTACCAGGGCGTCCGCGTTGAACGCACCGGGCGCGGGTGAGTGTTTAGATTGCGATCAGCTCACGGTGAACGAGTACGTATGCGGCGTGGGCATAGCGCCGCACGTGGACACGCACAGCGCGTTCGGGGCTACCATCATGTCGCTGTCCCTCGCGGGTCGAGCGGTGATGGAGTTTCGGCTGCACGAGGGCGGGGACTCGAACGAGCCGAGCGAGAGGCGCGCGATCTTGATGCCGCCGCGGTCGCTGCTGGTGCTGCACGGCGAGGCGAGGTACCGGTGGCTGCACTACATACCGCACCGCAAGCGCGACGCGCTCGTCGGGGAGGACGAGTGCGAGACGCGGGAGGAACGGAGGGTGAGCTTCACGTTTCGGAGCAGACGGGAGGGCGCGTGCGCGTGCGAGTGGCCGGAGGCGTGCGACAGCAGGGCAGGGGCCGCGCAGCGCTTGAAGGACAGGGAAGGGCGCGGGTTGGCTTCGTGAGTGCGGCGACTTATAGTGATTGTAACGTCGTCAAACTAGCTTTGGAAACGTGGGATCGATCGTCCGCCTCCAGTCTTCCATCCCCCCGATGACATCGGCAGCATACAATCCCTTCGATCGCAGCCACGCCGCGGCGAGTTGTGAGTCGTTTCCCCTTGAGCACACGCATATGATTTTTGATGTTCGTTTATCCTTCATGTGACGTTCAATCTCTTTGAAGCGTCCCTCCATCTCCGCCAAAGGTATCTGCAGCGCCCCCTGAAGCATGGCGGTCTGAGATAGGTGCCTCGGCCGGACGTCAATCACTGTGTTTTTGTTCAAAGGCATCCAATGTCTTAAACCTTCAACATACATGCGATGGCGCTGAGACGTGTTCCCCGGTATTGCAGGCTTCGCCTTCGTGTCCAGCGGGATTCCAAAGTCATGTGTGGAGGGCTTCACGCACGATGCAATTCGCATCCACTCCGTCCCGGTCTGCGAACCCTGTTTTGCAAATCCGAGGCTACCAGAGGCTGCCTTGCAAATCTGTTTATGCTCATCGTCGATGTACTCTTGGAACTTTGACTTTGGTTTCACCGTGCACGTCCCGGCGGTGAACGCCTCGTAGTCATAGGTGCTGGGGCATACTGCAGGCCGGGATTTAACGCATACCAAGCACTTTTCGGTGTCCCTCTTGCGAAGTTTCATCACCGTGAACGGTCTTGCGGCGGAGCAAGCGTCAAACATGAGCATCTTTCCGTCGTACGTTTCCCCGAGACCGGCGATGACCTTGACCGCCTCGAGCGCCTGGAGGACACCCATGACACCGGGCACGGGGCCTAGCACCCCGCCTCGAGCACAACTGGTGCAGTCACCAGCAGCGGGAGGCTTGGGCCACACGCATCGATAGCACGGCGTGTCCTCGTGTAAATTATAGACCGTGAGCTGTCCTTCAAGGCTCACCGCCGCCGCGGAGACCAGCGGCTTGTTCGTTAACACGCACGCATCTGACAGCATATACCGCGTCGGTACGTTGTCGGTGCAGTCGAGCACGATATTATGACGATCCACAAGCCCCAAAGCATTGTCCTTTGTCAGACCCTCGAGCGCAACCTCAACGTTAACGTGAGGGTTGAGCGCCTTGCATGACATAGCGCCGGAGTGAGCCTTTGAAACGTCGACCCGGTCATTCGCGTGTATGATCTGTCGATGCAGATTGGTAACCTCCACTGTATCGGCGTCGCAGAGGGTGATGAAACCTACGCCCGCCGCGGCGAGGTAGAGAGCGGCGGGAGATCCCAGACCGCCGACGCCGACGATGAGCACCCTGGCGTTCTTGAGCTTCGCCTGCCCTTCAATGCCGAAGGCTGGGAGAGAGAGATGGCGCACGTATCGCTCGAGCTCGAGTGTGTTGAGCGTATCTTGATGATCGTCAGGGCTGCACCCAGGGGTGTACCACTTCACCGGCGCATCATCCTCGGCATCTCGCTTTCGTTTCGCGTCACGCAACTCGCTCACCTCCGCCTTCAGCTCTGCGTTCTCCGCCTTGAGAGCGACCAGCTCCGCATCCTGGCCCGGTTCGACCGTTATCGCCTTCCTCTTCGGGGGCATCGCGAGGTCACTCGACCCCGTGCCGTGCGACCCACCGAGTGGTGGGACGGAGAGGGCCCGGACGATTTGACGACATCGGTTAACGAAAATCAGCGCTCGATTGCAATTTGCTGGATCCGCGGCCCCGCACGGCGCATACCCGCCGGCGCCGGGGTAGGTCAGGAGGGCGCCGTCCGAGGCAACATGCGATCCAGGGGACCGCTCCTCCCCACGAAACGAGCGGTGCGGGTCGACGGGCGCAAACGCGTGTGGCTCCCGTGGGCGCTCCTCTTCGTGTCGTCGATCGCGGTTGTGTACTTTCTCTTCCTCGGCACCGATCACGAGGATGGGACCGCGCGACTCATGCGCGAGACCGCCGCGCGCGCCAGGCTCTCCCGCCTCGAGAGACGCGCGCCGCCCGTGGACGCCGAGCCACCCGCGGTGGTCGCGACGCCGGAGGGTGTCCCGGATCCCAGTCAGTCCACCGAATCGAAGGACGGCCAGTGGTGGAAGCTGGACGGGGGCGCGAGTCAGGACGTCTCCGAGACGGACCCGCGCGTGCCGAACGTCGTCACCGAGGTGCCCGACGACGCCGGTTTCGTCGACGACATCCAGAAAGAGACACCGGAGGAGCGCGAGGAGGCGCAGGACCGGGGGGACAAGTACGACGAAGACGAGTACCGACGGGTTCAGGCGGAAGGCACGCCGGGCGCGGGAGTGCCGAATCTGAGCCACAACGAGGCGACGGGCCACGCCACTCGGAAGCATGAGCGGGTGAAGACCGCCGGTACCGAGACCCGCGCATCGGCGCTGGACGAGCACGACGGATCAATCAGTGATGACGTGTGGTCCGAGGAGCAGTGCGACGTGGCGGCGCGGGAGTGGGTCGATCGCAAGGAGCGCGACTACGCGGCGCGGATGGCCAAAGGGGGCAAGTCAGATCTACTCTTCTTCCTCCACATTCCCCGCACGGCGGGCCGATCGTTCCACTTCTGCTACCTCAAGCTCGCCACCCCGGAGCGCAAGCGATGCGACAAGAGCTACGACGAGCTGCGCATGGACCCGCACGACCCGCACTGCGAGATGCTCGCGACGCACGACGACTACTCCTTAGTCGAACGCTTCGACCGACAGCCGAAGATCGTCACGATGCTTCGAGACCCGGTGGCCAGGTTCCTCTCGTCCTACGAGTTCGCCGTGGAGGTCTCCGTGCGATCGTTCGGCAACGACGTGCACACCACGAACAAGCAGCGGGTCAGCACCAGGGAGATCTGGCCGTGGGAGCACTGCGTCCGGCACATCGACAACGACTTGCGATCGTACAAAAAACGCGTAGACGAAGACGGCGTCAAGGATTCTATATCAAACGTGTACAACAACTCGGTGTACACGCCACTGCACGAGTTCGTCGAGCTGCCCATGGCGCACGATGACTTACACAACGGGCAGTTCATGCAGCTGATGGGTATGACGTCGAACGCGTCACCGGAGACTGAACCGCACGCGCATAAACTCCGCGAGTGCGTCCGGAAAAACAAAGCCGTGGAGGTCCTGTTCGACTACGCCAAGAGGCGCCTGCGCGAGGAGATCGACGTGACTGTCGTGCACGAACGGTTGGACGATAGCCTCCGGTACTCGTCCGCGGCGCTCGGCATGCACATGTCGGGGCCGAGCTACGTGCCCAACAGGCCCCCACCGCGGCACACGGCGACGCTGAAGAAGCGCATGGCTCGGTGGCTCGAGCGGAACAAACGAGACGTTGAGCCATCCGCCGTGGTCGGGTTCGTGTTCAACTTTGATAAACTCACCGGGGATCAGCTGGAGAAGAACCCGTGGAGGCAAGGGTACGAACGCGCGATGCGAGCGGCGCTGGCGATCGCGACGCGGGTGTCCCCGGAGGACGTGGCGATAACACCGCATCAACGGGACGACTGGAGGGCGAACGAGATGGGATTCCAAATCGCAATCGTGCGATTCCCGGCGGGATACGCGGAGGAATCCCAACGCGACCCGAAGGTGTTGTCGCCGGACACGCTGCTGGAGCGGCTGAGGGAGGCGAGGAGGGACGAGAGCGACGCGGGGTTCCTGGTGGACGGCGCCGACGGCTTCGACGCGTACGGCACCATGAACATCCTCGCCGAGGGCCGAGCGACTGGGTCGAATGAAACGCCGGGGACGTACCAGATCGACGTCGACGATTTCGGCACCGATCCGGAGTATATGCCACTGGGCCAACGGTACAGGGAGTGCGAGCGCGCGCAGAAGCGGAAGTACTCGCGGCTCAAGACCAAGGCGTTCAGGTCTCTGCACCAGCACGTGGAAGGGGAGTTTGAGCCATTCGTGAAGGAGGACCGGCGACTCATTCCGAGTTCGCTGATCGACAAAATTCGCGAGATTAACCACCTGGACGTCCGGTTGCACGATTTCGCGCTCGAGCTGTTCGACGAGCGCGTCAAGGAGAGCGCGAAGGAGCTCGACGACGAGAAGCTCCCGCCGAGGCTCCCCATCTAGCGGCGTTGATGACTCCACGCGACGGTCTAAATCAACTTGAATGACAACAAAAAATCATAGCTAGCGTCGACGCCTTCCTTCTTTCTGTTCACGCCGAGCCCGCCATCCTGGCGGCCCACGACCGTCCGTCGTCCCCTTCGCCCGACCCCTCACCCCCACACGATGCCACCATCACGTCGCTCGGCGCGTAGTCCCGGCACATCCTCATGGTGAGCGTGTCCGCGCACTTCCTCATCGCCGCCATGCTCTCGGTGAAGGATGAATCCTTGGTGTCGTGCCACGCTTGTTGCAGCGAAGACTCGCGAAGCTCCACCGTGGACGTTTCCATGAGCACGTCGCCCACGATCACCTCCCCGTGCGCGTTGCCGTCCGTGGACACGTTCTTCACGAATGGCCTGCCGTCGGGCCCGGGCTCGAACACGATGCCCGTGGCGCGGATGCCGCGCGAGACGTCCAGGCACACCTCGAAGCATCCAGCCTCCTCGTGGTAGCTGACAAACACGGGCGGGCTCGGGGCAGCCTCGTATGGCTCGGCCTCCTCGAGGGCCGCGCTCACTTCCTCGATATCGTCGTCCGCGTGGACCACGGCGACGAGCTCCATGTCCTCGACGGGATCCGCGAATTTAGCGACGTCCATGTTGTCCTCGTCCATGGAGTCGCCGTAGACGGTCACGCCGTCGCACGAGAAGAGCAGGTCGCGCGTCTCCGGGCAACTCGGGTCGTCGTGATGGAAGGCGTAGAAGGCGTCGCCCGCGGCGGTCTCCTCGTAGGACACGATGCACGCGGCATCCACGCTCGATCCCTCCGCGGCGACCCGTGGGACGACCGCGGCGCGGGATCGGTGCGACGCCCGTCCGCACGGGGCGCGAACGCGCGCCGCCGAGGCGGACGGCGCTCGCACGCACGAGACGCCCATCTTTTCCGCCGCTCCCGTTATCCGAAACCTAAGGTTCCCCTCGGACACTTCCCGTGTGATGGAAAGACCCTAGACTCGCCGGACGCGCCCGCTCGGTTTCGTCGTCGCTTCGCGCGCTCGCGTGAGTCGCTCGATCCGCGGTTCGGTGCAACGATCTCGTTGCGCGCCCCCTCTCAGTGGGCGTGTTGGTGTCGTGAAATCCTTGGCAACCAACTCAGTGACTGGACATTGCTAAATTGGATAACTCAGAAACACAATTATGGAATATTTGCACAGGTGGTTAGTCAGCGATATGATAACCATAAATACGCCAATAGTGTAACCGCTCACCACTGATTGTCAGTCATCAAACACTTTCTCATCGGACGATGCGTTCACACACACTGCACAGAGTGAGGCGCCCAACAACGATGGACGTCCCGGGCGACGAGGGCGACGCCTCGCTCTGGGATGACTTCGGGCAGAAGGTGGACCTCACCGCGAGGCTTCGTGAGATCCTCCTCAACTACCCGGAGGGCACGAGCATCCTCAAGGAGCTCGTCCAGAACGCGGTGCGTGCGCGTCACGTCTCGATCCCTCGACCATCTCGTATTGTTAGCGGGGTGCCCACCAGTCCAGTCCTCTGATCTCCACTCCTCCCCCAACCCTTCCCCAGGACGATGCCGGCGCGAGGACTGTCAAGGTGTGCCTCGACGAGCGCTCGCACGGCACCGACACGCTCGCGTACGAGCGTTTAGCGCAGTTCCAAGGTCCGTCGCTGCTGGTGTTCAACGACTCCACGTTCAAAGAGAGCGACTTCGAGTCGATCTCCCGCATCGGCGACTCGGTCAAGCGGACGCAGGTGGGCAAGACCGGGCGGTTCGGCGTGGGGTTCAACAGCGTGTACCACCTCACGGACATGCCCTCGTTCGTCAGCGGGCGGCACGTGGTGTTCTTCGACCCATCCTGCGCCTTCCTCCCGAACGTCACCGCCGCGAACCCGGGCAAGCGAGTCGACTTCGTGTCCAACGCAGGACTCGCGGACAAACACCCCGACCAGTGGACCCCGTTCGCCGCGTTCGGATGCGACGTGCGCTCGGAATTTCCCGGGACGATGTTCAGGTTCCCGCTGCGCACCGAGGCACAGGCTTTGACGTCGCGACTGTCCAAAGCGCACTACACCGCGCAGTCGGTCCGACAGTTGCTGATTGCGTTTGCGAATGAAAAGACGCTGGACATGCTCTACCTGAAGAACGTGGAGTGCGTGGAGGTGCTGGAGTGGCGCGTGGGCGAAGACGCGCCGAGGGTGATGGCGACGAGCACGTTGCGGCTCGGGGATGAAGCGGCGGCGAGCGAGATTCGGCGGCACAGGAGCGCGTTCAGCCGGGCGTCGGCGTCCATGTCGTCAAATCCGCAGCGGATCAAAGAAGTGTTCACCGTGTCGTTCGACTCCACCGCCACGGGTGTATACGCGCGAGACGACACTCGTACGTCAACATACGGCACTCGTACGTCAACAGACGGCACTCGTACGTTTGTGGTGTCTCACGCGCTCGGCACGGAGTTGACGCCGCTGGTGGACTCTGGCCGCGAAAAGTTCGGGATGAAGCTGGTGCCGTGGGCCGCCGTCGCCGCGGAGCTCGGAACCGATCCGACTTGCGCGGATAAAACCGTCGGTCGCGCGTTCACGTTCCTCCCGCTGCCCGTCAAGACCGGCCTGCCCGTCCACGTCAACGCGTACTTCGAGCTGTCGTCCAACCGAAGGGACATATGGTTCGGGGGCGACATGGCGGGCGGCGGCGCGGCGAGGAGCGAGTGGAACCAGGCGCTGTTATCAAAGGTGGTCGCGCCGTGTTACGCGCGGCTCGTCATCGCGTGCGCCGGCAAGCTCGGCCCGTCTCCGGCGTTCTACGCGCTGTTGCCCGAGACGAACCCACCCGAGCCGTGGGGGTGCGTGGTCCGCGAGTTGTATTGTACGCTCACCGAGGGAGACGCCAAAGTTCTTCACACGCCCGCGAACGGGGGGCGGTGGATCGCGCCGAAGGACGCCGTCTACCCCGACCCGTCCCTCGCTTCCGACGATATATTACGCGACGCACTCGTCGCCGAGGGTTTGACGCTGACGGACGCGCCCGGCGGTGTGCTCGAGCGCATCGAGGAGCACGCGGTGCGTAACCCGAAGCGGGTGTCGCCCGCCGGCGTCAGACAAACACTTCGCGAAAAGGGCGAGGACGGAATTGACGACCGACCGCGCGAACGCGTTCTCGTCCTCCTGAGGTACGTCCTGTCGGACATAATCGACGACGAGCCGGCGTCCGCGGCGGAGTTGGACGGTGTCCCGCTGTTTCCCCTCGCGGACGGTTCAACGGCGGTCGTTCGCCCCGGCGGCGTGGGCGCGAGGGCGCTTTACGTTCCAGACGAGACGGAGTGCCTTTTGTTGTCCCGTGCCTCCGACAGGTGCGTGGACCGCACCTGCGACGTCGACATCGTGTCCAGGCTGGAGACTTTAGCCAACACTCGCGCGTTGAACCTGTCCCCGATCGACGACGACGCCGTCGTGGACTTGATGCCCAGCATCTTGCCGCATACGTGGACACGAGCGGGTGGCGTCGGGGAGAGCGCCAGGCGAACTTACACTCCCGTGCCCTGGGACGATGCCGTTGCGTCCGACGAGTACATGGCGCTGGTGTGGCGCGTGCTGGGGTCCGTGTGTTTGGATCACGCCTCGCTCGGTAAGCTCGAGGGGTTCCCGTTGCTTCCCGTGATTGACACGAGCGACGAGGACGGCAATGATCGGATACAGTACGCGGTCATTCCGCTCGGAGCTCCGACGATTGATTCAACCGGCGTATCGAATGAAACCGCGGGCGCGCTGCGAGCCGCCGGGGTATACGTGCTGGCGACGACCACAGCCGCGGGCGCATGCGCGGGACGGCACCCGGCGATCAGGGACACGTCGGCGATGGCGGGGTTCTTATCGCCCGCGTCCGCGGCTGGCGTCGCGGATGCGGTATCAAAGTCAATCGCGTCGATGAACGCATCGATGAACGGGACGCAGACGCCGTGGTCCCCGGCGTTCACGCGCGGTGAGGCTGCGCTGGTCAGGGGGTTCGTGTTGCGGCGACGTTGGTTCGGGGCTGGTGCGAGGTCGGGGCTGGATTACGACGCGGCTGCGCCCGACCGGCTCGCGACGCTCTCGTCGCTGAGAATATACGAATCGTTTCCCGAACCGCTGGACGACGAAACAGACGACACAGCCGTGCGGCCACAACTGGGACCGTTGCTGGACCTGAGGACCGCGCAGTTGTCGCTCGCGCCGCCGAGGACGGACCCCGCGCTCCTCGGCGCCGACTTTCTCAACCCGTCTACGGACGAAGAAGCTGCCGTCCTCGTCGAGCGGTTCGGGGTTGAGTTACTTACGGACCAAAAGTTTCTCCGAACGCGCGTGCTGCCCAGACTGGACCGCATACGACCCGCGCGCGTCAGGAACGACGCCATGCTCGACGCGCTCGGGCGCCTACCCTCGCTGTGCGCCGGGGACAGGAGCCTCTCGCGGGCGATCGCCATCTCCCCGTTCGTGCCCACCGCGTGTGGGAAACTCGCGGCGCCGGCGCACCTCTACGACCCGAGGATCCCCGAACTCGTCGAGCTCCTCGACGTCAACAACAGCTTCCCGACTGCACCGTTCGACGACGACGTGACGCTCGGTATCCTCGCGTCGCTCGGTATGCGTTCGACCGTTACACAAACGGCCGTCATGGACGCGGCGATGACCGCGGAGAGGCTCGGGGACGTCGACGGCGACGGGTACGACCCGGCGGGCGCCGCCGAGCGCGGGTGGGCGATTTTACGATACCTCGAAACAAGCGACGGGACCAAAATGCTCATACCGGACCCGGTCAAGGACGTCAAGAGCTTCTTCGGCCAAATGTTCAATCAGAACAAGGACGAAACGAAGGAAGGGGACACGAATGAGCTCAGCGCTGAGCTCCCACGGGAGGCGTTCGTGTCGCAGCTGTCCGCCGTGGCGTGGGTACCGGTGGCGACGGACCCGCCGCGATCCGAACCCGGCTTACCGTGGCCCAAAAACCCGAGCCCCGTCGCGCCGCCGCACAACTCGCGTCCACCCAACGACGCGTGGCTGTGCTCCGCGACGATGCGGGTGCTCACGCGCGAGCCGCAGTCGTCGGCGCTCGCCGATGTTCTCGGGTGGAGGCGGGAGGTGTCGGTGGGTACGTTGGCCGGGCAGTTGTTGGCGCTCGGCGCGAAGCACCCTTCGATTGACGATTCAGCCGTCGGTCGCGCGCTCGCCGCGGCGGTTCCGAGGGTGTACGCGCTGCTCACCGCGTCGCTCAACTCGCGGGATTTTGAAGGCGCCTTGGCTCCCGTGAGGGACGCGGCTGTGGTGTGGGTGGGTACCGGGTTCGCGAGGGCGCGGTCCGTCGCCTTCTCTGGCGCTTTAGATCTGAAACCGTACCTCCACGTGTTACCCGCGGATTTAACCTGCTTCCGCCCGTTGCTCACCGCGCTTGGCGTGCGGGACGCGTTCGGCGCGGGTGATTACGTGCGTTTGCTCCGAGGGCTCACGAAGGATACGGGCGGCGGGCGGCTGGACTCCAATCAGTTGGAGTTGGCGCTCTGGGTTTTAGGGACGCTCGCGGATTACCCCCCGGCGACCCTTCGCGTCGCGCTCGAGAGTTCGAGTGACGATTCGAATGACGCGGGGGAGTCAAGCGGGAGTCTGCCGGTCCCCGACGCGTCCGGTACGCTCGTGCCGGCGTCCGACGTACGATTCAACGACGCGCCGTGGCTCGCCGCCCCCGAGGGTGTCCGCCTGGCGCACCCAAAGCTCCCCTCGCAAACCGCCGAGGCGTGCGGCGTCCGTTCGTTGCGTCTCGCGCTCCTCGCGGAGGCGTCCGAGGACATCGACGTGCAGCTGCACGGCAGCGCGGAGGCCTTCGGGCAGCACGAGGCGCTCACCACGAGGCTCAAGCACATCCTGGACGCCTACGCGGACGGCCCGGGTGTCATCTCGGAGCTGGTCCAAAACGCGGACGACGCCGGCGCCACCGAGGTCCGCCTCCTCCTAGACCAAACGGGGGGCGGGGATAAGAGCCTACTCGGTCCCAAGATGGCGCGGTGGCAAGGTCCGGCGCTGGTGGCGTGGAACGACGCGGTGTTCTCGCCCAATGACTTTCACAACATCGCGAGGATCGGGCAGGACAGCAAGATCGACGCGCCCGCCGCCGCGGGGAGGTTCGGCTTGGGTTTCAACGGTGAGTTTCTTTTTATTTTCGTACGGGCAATTTGACTGACGTCATGTTTTGTTTACAGCGGTGTACCACTTCACGGACCTTCCGTCGTTCGTCTCCGGGGATTACCTCGTCATGTTCGACCCGCACGCGACGCACTTGCCCGGCGCGACTCCCGCGAGGCCCGGACTGAAGATCGCGTTCGGCGCCAGTCCTTTACTGTCGCAGTTTCCCGATCAGTTCGGCGGGTACCTCGACACGTTCGGGTGCGACCTCACGTCTTCATACGACGCGACGATGTTTCGGTTCCCGCTTCGCACCGAGGAGGCTGCGAGGGCGAGCGAGATCAAGCCCGAGGCGTACACCCCGACACAGGTCAGGTCACTGTTCACGCAGTTCAAGGAACGCGCCACGCAGACGCTGCTGTTCCTCAAGAACGTTCGAAAGATCGGCGTGTACGAGCGAAGTGGGGATTCTCGAACCCCGAAGTTGGTGTACGAGGTTTCCATCCCGTCTTTTCAGGATGAACGCGACCCGCGGGCGGCGACGCTTCAGTGGGTCGCCGGTAACTCCGCGGTCGTCCGCGGCGTCGCCCCGGTCGCCGCCGTCAAGAAGCAGCAGTTCGTCGAGAAGCTTCGAACGATGCCGGAGAGATCGCTGCCCACGTCCGTCGGCTGGATGGACCTCCAGATGCGCGTCTCATCGTCGGAGCCGGCGGATGAATTTATCGGCGACGAAGAACCCGACGGGTTAGGGTCGACAAACAAGGTCATCGTGGGCACGTCGGTCACGCGCGAGCGATGGATGGTGTGCAGCTCGCTCGCGGGTGGGAAGGCTCGGGCGTTGGCGCTGTCGGACACGGGCGTGAGCCGGGGTTTGGTCCCGTGGGTGGGCGTCGCCGCGAGGGTGCCGCATCCCGACGAATCCCCCGAACAGTTCATCGAATCTTTCCGCGACGACGGCCGAGCCTTTTGCTTCCTCCCGCTGCCCGTCAAGACCGGCCTGCCCGTCCACGTCAACGCGTACTTCGAGCTGTCGTCCAACCGAAGGGACATATGGTTCGGGGGCGACATGGCGGGCGGCGGCGCGGCGAGGAGCGAGTGGAACCAGGCGCTGTTAACGGACGCCGTGGCTCCCGCCTACGCCAAAACCCTGGAGGCGGCGGCGCAAACGCTGGGCCCCTCACCCGCGTTCTACCGGCTCTTCCCCACGGCCAAATCGCACAACGCGCCGTGGTCGCTGATCCTCCCGCCGCTCTACTCGAATCTCTTACGATGTCCGTGCCTCAGGGCGACGGACCCGTTACAGGGTGCCGAGATATCGAGCCGGTGGGTAGCGCCCGCGACGGCTATGTTCCCCGACGGGGGCGAACCCGCGGCGCCCGCGCTCGCCGACGCGCTGCGAGCCGAAGGCGTCTGGCTCATCGAGGGTGCGCCGAAGGACGTGTGCGAGTCCTTCGCGCGACACTGCGAGGACTCCGACGCCGTCCGGACGCTCTCCCCGGCCGCGGTTCGAGCGATGTTGCGAAGAACGGATGTTCCGCACCCCGCGCTCGACTCGCGAAAAAGGGCGCTCGCGCTGTTGGAATACGTCCTCTCGGACGTCAACCCCGCGGACCCGATGGGCGCCGCGGACCTGACGGGCGTCCCGCTGGTACCCCTCACGAACGGTACGCTGGGTACGTTCGCGTTCCGCGGTGGTCGAACCGACGGCGCCGAGGTGATGGACGAGACGCGTCAAGTCGAAGAAGGGGGACCGAAGCGACCGCCGTCTCACGCGATGCGGCCTCGCGACAAGGCACCGACGTTCCTCGTACCGCACGAGTCGGAGGTTGACTTGCTGGGCGAATGCGCGGGTGACGTGCTCGTGGATCGCGAGTTGCTGTGCGGTGGGGAGCCGTGGGAGGGTGGGGATTCGCTCACGTGCCTCGCGCGGCTCGAGAGGATCTGCGCGGGGTCGGCGGGCGCCGAGCTGAACGTTAAAGTTTTCGACGGGGCCGCGTTGGCGTCGTTGATGCCCCGAATCATGCCCCGCCAGTGGGGGGCGCACCCACAGCAGAGAGCTCACGGGTACGTGGGATGCGGCGCGGTCGTCGAGTGGCGCCCGGACGCCAAGGAGGGTCACCCGAGCGCCGCGACGCTCGCGCTTCTCTGGCGCCGCCTCGCCGCGCTCTGCGGCGAGGACCTATCCGCGTTTCAGGGCTGGCCCTTGCTGCCGATCGGCGGAGGCGCTTCGCTCGCGCCGCTGATTCCCCACGGCCCCGTCGTTCGCGGGGAAGGGTGGACGGAGAACACGCGCGACGCGTTGCTCGCGATGCGCGTGCAGTCCCTCGACGAGAACGAGGTGTCGCAGGCGATCGTGTCTCACCCCCGGGTCGGGGATTACGTCAGGCCGGCTACCGCGGCCGGCGTGTTGGATTCGGCCGTCGCCGCCGCCGCGCTGGACCCGGCGGTCGCCGCGTCCGTCCCGGCGGACGCGTCTCCCGAGGAGCGGTGGCGCGCGGCGGCTCGCGCGGTTCCCGAGGCTCTCATCGCGAACGCGCACGCGCTGGGAGCCGCGCCGAACAGGAGGGCGCTTCGGTCGTTTTTGATTCAGAAGCGTTGGTTCCAGCGAGGAGCGCCGGGCGGGACGGTCGAGGGCGCCAGGCTCGACCTCGTGCGCTCGCTCCCCGTGTTCGAGACGTACTCCCAGTCACTACACGGTCACAAGGATGCGGACTCTACGGAAGGGTTCGTGTGTCTCGCGTCCACGCCGCCGCCGTTGCTCGCACCCGTCGGCGCCGAGGAGGACCTCCTTCCCCCGCCGTTTCTCAAACTCGACGGCGAAACGGAGGCTTCGATACTCGAAACGCACGCCGGGGTCGTTCGCGTCACCCCCACGGCGCTGTTATCCGACGGCGTCCTTCCCGCGCTTGCCGAAGGTCGGTTGCAGCCGTCATGCGCGCCGAGGGCGCTCGATGCGGTGTTCGCCGCGTTGGTAAACGCCAAGGCGAGCTGGACCGGCGCGGGGGATGTCGAACACCTGTCGAAATCCGTCCGCGCTAACGCGTGCGTTCCCACGCCGTCGGGCGCGCTCAAACGCCCGGACGAGCTGTTCGACCCGAGGGTACAAAGCCTGAGGGAGCTGCTCGACCCGCGCGAGCACTTTCCGGTCGCTCCGTTCGACTCAGGCGACCGCGTCGAGGCGCTCGTGTCGCTCGGCGTGAGAAGGAGCCTCGGCGCGGAGGGACTGGTGGCGTCGGCGCGATCCGTGGAGAAGATGTCGGCGTCCAACTTTGACGTCGCCGCGGCGGTCGCCAGGGGACGCGGGCTGCTCGCGCACCTCAACGCGCTCGCGGCCGCCACGGCGAAGGGTGGCACGGAGCTTCCACCGCCGGGCGCCGTCATCCGGCGCGATGAAGAAACCGACGAGCCGGCGACTGTGTCGGTGTGGCGGGAGCTGTCGTCGCTCGCATGGTGCCCCGCGCTGACCCAGCCGCCGCACCCGGCAATGCCCTGGCCGAACAAGGGATCGAGCAGGGCGCTCCCGCCGCTCGCGGCGCCGAGAGCGACGAGGCCGCCGAGCGACGCGTGGGCTTCGTCGTCGTGTATGCGCGTCTTGGACCTCACCCAGCCAGAGGCTCTGGCGACGCCTGAAAAAACCGAAACTGTCGAAAAGGTCGAAACGGTCGAAACGGTCGAAACGGACACTCCCCACGTCGTTTCCGAGTCGATTGAAACGCTGCCCGACCCGGTTACCACCCCGAACGACGTGGTGCTCGAGGAGGAGAGGCACGCCGCTGAGGTTGCGACGGAGACGACGCTGCGTACGCACGAGTCCCTCAAGCCGATGGTCCTCGAGCCCTTACTCGTGGACAGGCTCGGGTGGAACAAGCTGGGAAGCGCCGTCGTCGCCGCGCAACTCCTCGAGCTCGGCAAGTCCAACCCTGCGTGCGATCCCGACTCCGAATTCGCACGCACAGTCAACGAAGAGCTACCGAGGGCGTACGCTAAGCTCGCGGAGGCTGCCGGCTCGAACGGTGCCGGTTCATCTTCCGCGGACCTCGACGCGGCGGGTACGATCCTGCGCGACGCTCGATGGCTCTGGACCGGCTCCGGGTTCGTCAAGTCCGCCGACGTCGCCGTCGATTGCCCCGGGGACCTACGGCCGTACCTCCACGGCGTTCCTTCCGAGCTCGCGGCGCACACCGCGCTGCTCACCGCGCTGGGAGTGAGAGCCGGGTTCGGCGCCGAAGATTTCGCTCGAGCGGCGAATTCGTTGGCGATTGATTCGGGCGGATCGGCGTTGACGGATGAGAAGATTGAGCTCGCGGCGGCGCTCGCTGAGGCTGCCGCTGACGCGCTCGCTCCTCCTCCTTCGCAAATCGACGACGACGTCGATGGACCGTCGGCGTATCCATCCGTTCCCGGTGGTGAGCCCGTGACTGCGCGGAAGGTTGCGAACGACGTGTGTGGAAAATTCATGCTGCCGGATCACGGCGGCGTCATGACCCCGGCCGCCGCGCTCGTCAACAACGACGCGGATTGGCTCGCGGAGGGTGCCCGCGGTACGTGCCGCCTGGTCCATCCGTCCGTCTCGCAGCTCGCGGCGGAGGTGTTGGGCGCGAGGTCGCTGCGGGACATGTTCGCGGTGGACAAAGGGTCCACCGATCGGCTCCCGTGTCCCAGCGAACTGACGCTTCGAAGGCTCTTGCCGATGTACAACGATTCCGCGTTTTTCCTCGCGGATGTCGTGGAGATCGCCGACGCCGTGGGCGCGCGTGAGATCGAGGTGGCGCTGGACACCCGGACGTACCCCGCGATGTCGCTGCTCCTCCCGCAGCTCGCCGATTTCCAGGGTCCCGCCGTGACGGTCAAGATCACCGGCGCGAGTTTACAACCGGAGGAAATCGCGCAGCTCCTCTCCGCGGCGGCGCCGTTCAAGCTTCGCCGACGGGTCGTCAGGTTCGGTAACGGGCTCGTTACCGCGTGCCACGTCACCGATGCCGTCTTCGCGGTGTCCGCCGGGCGCCTGTGCGTCTTCGACCCGACCGGCCAGGCGCTGGGCGGCGGTGGCAAGGAGGGTGCCTCTTCATCTTTCAAGGAGGGTGCCGGTTCGTCTTCCGACGGCTCGGCGAAGTCGTACGCGTTGGACGGGGGCGAACTCGCGTCGCGGTTCGTGGACCAGTACGCGCCGTTCATCGCCGCGGGTGCCGACCGCGCGGGCGCCGGTAACTGCACCGTACTGCGGTTTCCCCTGCGCACCGAGGACCAGGCTGCGAACGCCAAGGCGCTCTCACCGGTGGCGTTCGCGGGAGACGGCGGGGTGGAATCGACGCGGAACGAACTCGCCCGTTTCGCCGCCGACGCGCATAAAATGCTCCTGTTCGCGTCGTCACTCACGGACATTAAAGCCGTGTGCCGCCACGTCCCAAGGGAGACGCCGATGCTAGGCTGGGAGCATAACGACGGAGGCGTTGAGCTCCTGGTGGATGTCCACCTGGCGGCTCCGCCGCCGGTGAAATCGTCGAGCTCGGGCGCCGAAAAGCCGACGCCGCGAAACATCGTCGACGATAAGGAGTGGAGACGCGCGACGCTCACCACGCTGTTCGGCGGCGGAAACTCGACGCGCACCGCGCACGTTGTTCAACTCACCGAGAGCGCGGGACACGGCGGCGGCCCGGTGACGGACACGTGGGTCGTCGGCGCCGCCATCGGCGTGGGAAAGGCGCGGGACATCGCGCTCGATAGGAAGAGCGCTAACCAGATGCTGCTGCCGCTGGCGGCCGCCGCGAGCCACGTGGCGCGCGACGGCGCGCACGTGGACCCGGCGTCGCCCCCGCCCTCGCCCGCGCTCAAGAGGTTCGAGGGTTTTGCCGTGATGAGCGCCACGTCCGGGAAGGATTTCATAGTCGACGTGCCCAAACCCGGCAGAGGCGTGTGGGGGTTTCGGGACTTCGGTTTATCTTCACCAGCTCAGAGGTCGACGACGCCGGGCGATGAAACCACGGACGGCGTGTACGGCGAGGACGGGCTCCTCTCCGTGGCGGACACGCTCGGGCGCATGCCGGCCGTGGTCATGGCTCACTTCGCGCTCGAGCGAGGCGGTGAGCGAAGACTCGCGGGCTTCCTCGACGACCCCGGTCAAGTCCCCGGCCAAGTCTCCGGACCCGGCGCGGCTCGACGCGAGTGGAACCGCGCGTTGTGCCAGTGCCTCGCCGCCGCGTACGGCGCCATGGTGGGCCACGCGCGAGTTGCGCCCACGCCCGAGCTGCCCGCCGATACGTTCTACGCCATGTGGCCGCGAGCGGAGCGAACCGGTTTGCCGGCGCCGCCCGCTCTCGACCCCGACGGCAGGCCGATTGTTTCCGGAGGGGCTCCGGATGTCGTCCAGACATCCGCACGTGTCGTCCAGACATCCGCGCGTCTCCCCGGGCACCCCGTCGCGGAGCTGGTGCTGTACCCGGTGTACAAGGAACTCGTGGATCAGCCCCTGTTCAGGTCGCTGGGCTCGAGGGCGCTGGTCAAGCCGGCGGATGGGTACTTCCTCCCCGCGGGTTTCGCGGTCAACGAAGGGTTAAACGAGGGGTCAAACGGCGCGAGTTGGGCCGGGTTCGCCGGATCTTCCAACTCAGTCGCCAGGCCGCTCGCTGCGGCGTTCATCGCGCGCCATTTCCCGGTGCTCGACGCGCCCGCGTCGCTCAGGCCGGAGCTCGCGGCGGCGGGCGCTGTGGCCGCCGCGAGGGAGCTCACCGCGGCGGCGCTTCGGAAGTTGTTGCGGTCCAAGCCGCCGCCGTCGGACCTGCGCACGCACGTGGAGCTCGTGGAGTGCGCGTGCTCCGACATCGACCCCGGGGTTGGTGTCGCGTCCTCCGCGCGCGTCTCCGCTCCGCCGTCGCCGTCGAGGCAGGGCACCATACCCGCGATGTTCGGGCAGAGGAGGGATCAGCCGGGGGGCGACGCGATCGACGGGATCATGTCGGTGGTAAACGAAATGTTCGGGCAGGCGGGCATCGCGCCGCCCGGGAACGGGGTTCAGCCGCTGGACGTCGCCGCAGTTCGTGACCTATCGGGTGTCCCGGTGCCCACCGCGAGCGGCGCGCCCGCGGCGTTGGGACATCAGAGTATGTACAGTGGATCTGAGAACATGGTCGCGCTGGTGCCCACGCTGCGGGGCAAGTTCCTACACCCAAGCATGACCGCATCGCCGACGCTCGGCGCGCTGATACGCCACGCGCAGTTCAGGTCAGAGCTGAGGGTGTCGGTGTTCACCCCCGCGCAGCTCGCCGCCGAGTTGCCGAACGTGCTGCCGAGGCGGCTCACCCCCGCGGGCTGCGGCTCCGTTCCGGTGGTCCCGTGGTCCGAAGACGGTTCCGACTCATCCAACGATCGCGTGCCGAGCGCGCGATGGCTCCGGGCGTTCTGGGACGAGATCGCGCCGCAAGGCCCCGTCGCGGTGGACGCCTTCGCGGCGTGGCCGCTGGTTCCCATCCGGGGCGGGGAGCTCGTGAGGGTCGGGCACAGGGCGGCGGTGACGGTGCCGCCGGCGCCGACTGTTCAAGAGTCGCACCCGCTCTCGCCGGACCCGCTCGACTCGTCCGTCATGAGCCACACGACCCTCGACGGGACGTTCGATGGACGCGACGGCGACGTGGACGGCGTTAACGACATCACGTTCGCGCCGATGAGTCCCAATCAGACGCCGCCGCGTGGCGCTGGCGGGTCCATCAGGGACGCGCTCTTCGGGTCGCCGTCGAGAGCGGGCCTCGGGTCACCGGCTCGAAGGACCGACGTGACCGCCGCCAAGAAGGCTGTCGAGGACGAGTGGCACTGGCTCGAGCCCATGCTCCGAGTCACTGGCGCGCCCGTGCTGGACTGGGACGCCGCGGGCGAGGCGTGCGCGCGTATGCTGGACCAGTCTGTGGAAAACGTTCGGGGCGCGACGGTGCGCACCGCCGCCGACGTGATCGCTTTCAAGGCGCAGCAGATCCGCGCGTGCCTCGGCGCGGGCCGCCCGTCCTTCGCGCTCGTCGACGAGGAGACGCGCGGCCGGTTGTTCACCGTGCTCGCCACGCAGCACATCGTCAGCGGTTTCGCGGCGTCCGAGGAGGGCCTGGAAGTCATCCGGTCTTTCCCGGTCTTCGCCACGGTGGTGGGCGAATGGACGGATCTCACCAGCGGCGAGTACGTCACCTGCCCGCCCGGCGTCGCCTTCGCCGAGACTTTGCGCAGCTTCAGCGGCCTGCTCGAGTTCAAGGATGACGCCAGGGACTTTTACAAAGCCTTGGGTGTGCCCGAGCTCGCGGACGCGGACGTGCTGGCGAGGTTCATCGTCCCGAGCCTCGAACAGATGAACGCCTCTGGCCGCACAGCCGCGCTGACGTACCTCAGGCGACACTGGCCACGGCTCAAGGACAGCGAACCACTGTGCGACGCGCTCAAGTCCGCGAGGTTCGTAGAGGCTAACGGCACCGACGCGTTGATGTCGCCCGGCAACCTGTACGACCCGGAGGTTGAGTTACTTCACGCCGTGTTCAGGGGTCAGACGGGGGCGTTTCCGGCGGGCGCGTGGCTCGACGGCGACTGGCTCGACCTGCTCAGGGAGGTTGGCCTGAGGAGCACGGTGGACGCGACGCTGTTCCAGCTGTGCGCCACGCGCGTCGCCGCGCGCGCGATCGGCCTGGGCATCGCGTATCCCACGGAGGAAGGCGGCAAAAAATACCCACCGGTGCCGCCCGCGCCGACGTCGGCGGATCTCGCCCTCGCCGAGACCGCCGCCGGCGACGAAAGCGACGCGGATGCGGACGACGACGACGAGGAGGCTGCGCTGGACAAGGAGGCTGGGCTCGTCATCGCCGCCGGGGCCATGCTCGCGGACCACCTCGTGGACAACATCGCGCACCTCTACACCGCCAACATGTGCGAAGTCGTCCTCGGCGTTCCTTTCGTTCCCGCCGCGCTCGGCGTCCCCGGTGCACCCGGCCCGGGCTGCGTCGGGTGTAACGTTCTAACGTCCTTCTCGCACGCCATGCTCCCCGAGCACTGGGCCTCCGTGTTCATGCACCTGCCCGTGTTACCCGCCGAGTTCGTACCCCCGCAGTTCGCCAGGTCCAGGCTACGTGTCAAGAGCGAACCGGGCGCGAGCGCGATTGCGGCGCATTTAATCGCGTTGGGATCGCCCCCGAGTAAGGGCGGTGGAGTCGCGGCGCTCGCCCGTTGGACCCCCGCCGCGGGTGACCCGTGCACAGCCGTGTCCACCGCGCTCGGCGTCCTCGGTGACTGCGCCGATGCGCTCGAGGATGCGGAGCTGACGGCGCTGAGCGAGGCGGCGTTCGTCCCGGTTGCGGGCGGCGCGGCGACGGAGGCGCCGAACCGGCTCTTTCTCCGCGCGCCGAACCGGCTCGCGCCGCTTGCGTTCGAGCTGCCTTCCGCGTTAACGGAACACGCGGGGTTCCTTCGAAGGCTCGGTTTACGGGACGAGCTGACGCCCGCGGATGCGGACGCGGCGCTTCGTGTCGCCGCCAGGAACGCGCGCGGTTCGCCGCTCGGTCCGAACGAACTGAGAGCCGCGGTGGCCGCGTTACGCCACGCCACGGGCGACGACAACGAGTCAAACGACGATTCAAATCGTCCCAGGGGGGTCACGCGCGTGTCCACGATCCCGGTCCCGGACTCCTTCGGGGTGTTGGCGCCGTCCACGTGCCTGATGCACGCGTGGGGCGCGCCCCAATCGCTGCTGCATAGGCTGGACAGGCGGAAGCTTCGGCTGGCGCACGAGTTGGTCCCGGCGTCGGCGTGTCACAGCGCGGGGATCCGCGCGGTCAAAGACGCGGTGTTCGAGCGACACGTCACCGAACACGACGACGACGACGAGGACATCGATGAACCGCCGGATGAACCCCTCGAGACACCAACGGAGGGCGACGGTTCATCTTCCGAAGGCGTCGTTCCGGTGGTGAAACCACCGAGGCGGGAGAGATCGAGGGTCGGCAAGACCGACTGGCCGGAGGCTCGAGCCTTCGCCGCGGCGCTCGCCCGCGATGCCTTCGCCGACGCCCTCCACGTCGTGATGCGCGCGTCGATGTCATCGGTTCCGACCGTCGAGCTACTCCGTGAAATTCTTCGGGACGTTTCTGGAAGCTTCCGGGTGGTCCATTCGCTCAGAACGGGCCTCGCCGCGGAATCCGTCGAATCCGGTGAAATCGCCGACGTCACGTATGGCTCCCCCGTCGGTACACACGCGTTCCACGACACTCGCTCCAAACGTGTGTACGTCTCGCCGCCGAGCGACTCGAACGTACCCGCCGCACCGTTGATCGCGCGCGCGGTCGTCTCGGCGCTGGGTTTGAACGACCACGACGCCGCGGCTGTGACCCCCGCGGTCATCGCGCTATCCGCCTCGAACGACGACGCGACGATGCACGCGACGGCGGCCGCTCTGGCGCCCGGGGGTGGGTCATCACGCGTCGCGATGGACCCGGCGCACGGGCATGTCAGTAAAGAGAGCGCGAGGGGCGACCCCGGGTCGCTGGTCCTGCCCCGCGACGCCAGGCTTCTCACGGCGCGTCCCCTCCGGCCGCTGGTATCGGGCGAAACGGTCGCAGTTCGCGAAGGCGGGGGAGCGTACTTGACGCCTGGTGAGGCTGCGGCTGCCGCGGCGGAGTCCCGGCGTACGTCGGGCGGTGCGGTGAACGAGGAGCGGTACGTGTACGCGCGGGTCATCGCCAGCGCGAGGCCCGCGAAGGGCGCGGCGCTCACACGCGTCCACCTCGAGGTCGGCCCGCGCGGCGAAAGACGAGAGGCGCTTTCGTCCGAGGTGTTCACGTTCCGGCTCGTCTCCGAGCTCGAGGAGGACGCGGGGGCGGGGGCGAGCGCCGATTCGGGTCCAGGCGGATCCGAATCGACACGGCACACCGACCGGGACGCGGGTGATGAACCGGCGTCGACACCGGGTGCCCCCGCGGGTGATGAACAGGCGGGTGCGTCGGCTCGGGACGTGAACGACGAAGAGGATACGTTGAACGCTGCGGTGACCTCCGAGGAGCTCGTCCGCGCCGTTCGCGACCTCCTCACCGCCGCGGGCGCTCCCCCGAGCATGGACCAGAGCGCGTTGCTCGCCGCGAACCAGCGGCTGCAGGCTGAGCTCGAGGACGCGTCCGCCGCGGTGGCCGCCGCGGAGAGGGACATCGCGTCAGCCGAGTCGCACGGCAAAAAAGTTGAAAAGGCGTTTTTGTGCCCGATCACGCAAGGGGTCATGACGGACCCGGTCATCGCGCTGGACGGGCACACGTACGAGAAACGGGCCATCGAGCAGTGGTTCTCGCAAGGCCGGTTGACCAGCCCGGTGACCAACCTACGTCTGAACTCGACGACGCTGGTACCGAACCACGCGCTGAGGGGCGCCATCACCGCGCACGAGTCCAAACGCGGCGAATGATTCTGTCATCGCCGAGTGAAGCTTCACTCCATATGGGGAGAGGGACTTGGACGGCGTCGTCCGTTTCGTGTCTCCCCCGCATGTACAATTAGCGTAACTAATCTATTAGCTCGATTGATCGATAGCCTAAACCTACTACTACTACTGGTATACGAAGGTACCTTCTTCCGCGTTTGGTTACCGAATGAACCGTTTTGGCGTCACGCGGCGTTGAGTAGTTCGTCCAGGTGCCGCAGCTGGTTCACGCGCTCGGCGATCTCCGCGCGTATGGCGTGTTCGTACCTGTCTCCCCTGCCGAGCGATCGCATCTCGTTTAAGAAACCTTCTCGCTCCTCAATCTCGGCCACGACAGCCTGGAACATCTCCTCCATCTGTTCCCTTTGGCTTTTTTTCCGCGGCACCGCCTGCTTCGTTGACCTCTCCGAGAGCTTCTGCGGGCGGACAACCTCGGGCGGCCGCCCGTTGAACTCCCTCAGCCGCTGCAGCCTGTGCTTCTCAGCCTCTCCCAGCAGCGGCTTGGACGGTTTCGGCGCCCTGGCGGTGCCGTTGAAGTCCGGGTCGGAGCGCATCTCTCGCCTGATGGTGGCCTCCGGCTTACGTGCCTGCCCAGTGCGCCGTTGGGCGTCGAACTTGATGCGGAGCTCTTCATCCTCCGTGGGTTTCCTGGAGCCCGTGAACCGGCCGGGCACGTTCACCTGCCATCGCTTCAGCGTGGATGACCGGAGGAACGCCTCGTCGCGCTTGATGGCGTCCTCCACCTCCATCGGGAGCCGCCGCTCCTCGGCAGTCTTCCGGCTCTCAACCTCCCCATTGTAGGCGCTCTGCATGTTCCCGAAGCGCTTGCCGTCGGTGTTGCCGTTGTACAGGTTATACAGGTGACGCCCCGCGGCGGATCCCCGACCGAGCGCGTCCCATATGAGCTGCTCGTCGTCCTTGTCGTCGTCCGCGTAGATGTATCGCCTCGGCATCCTGTGGCGCGCCTAGACCAATGAGGGGTCCGAGCAGATGGAAGGAAAGGCACCCAAAACCGGGTCTGCGAGATTTCCGTTGAAGAAAAAGACGTTGGTGACATCGTTTCAGCACACACTTCAAGGGTAGCAAACATGGGTCGCGTGGAGGACGTGACGCTTCCGGCGCGGTTCATCACGACCGCCGCCCATCTCATAGCCACGCTGACGATCGTCTATGACTCGGTGCGTTCCCCATCCTTCCCACCGGCGCACACGTCCCATCCCCGCGCCTCGACATTTTTCAAACGGCTGACCTCGCCACTACCTTTTTCCCACCCGCAGAGCGAGACGGTGAAGCGAGCGCTGGGCTCGGACCTCGGCGATTACAGCACCGAGCTGACTAACCTGGAGGGCTTGGCGTCCACCTCCATCTTTTTCTTCTGCGTCGAGTTCCTCGGCATGTTCACCGGCGTGTCCCTGTTCATGCCGTCGGCGAACCTGTTTTACATCTTCGCGCACTTCTTCGGGGCGCTCTTCACCGGGCTGTTCGTGACGCTGCAGTGGGATCTCCAGGCGTACCCGTGGCTGTTCACCCTGTTCAGCTTCTTCCCGGCGTTCACGGAGTCAGTCATCGCGTTCCTGGTGCTCAGGCTGAACATCATGCAGTTCAAGTGATGGGCGCGAGTGATGGGTGAGTCGACGGGTCGAGGAGCGGCGATTTGCGCAAAGTGATGAATGAGGAGGGGGGCGACTGCGACGAGGAGGAGGGACGTTCGGGACGTTCGCGCTCGGGCCCTGGACGGGACGGGACACGCGGGCGAGTGTAGCTATCACATACCACAGTAGAAACGATGGATATCACATCAACACGATTACAACACTTGGACGGGAACGAACTCAACTCGCGCCGGTTTACTCCATCGATTGGACCAGCTCCGTGAACTTCTTCTGAACCTTCTCCGACCACGCGCCGCTCTCCTTGTTCGCCTTCTTCACCTTCAGGCCGATACCCGGGAACGTCGCCTTGTCCATCTCGCCCTTCTTCTTCTTCAGGGTGTCCAGCGCGTTGAGAAGGGACTTTTCGTCCGATGAGGACCTGAAAGTCTCGACGGCGAAGGCGACGGAGGTGGGATCCTTCTCGCCGCTCAAGCCATACCTGGCCTGGAAGCCCTCTTGGTTCTTCACCGTACCGTTCGCGCCTTGCTCATCGAGGTACGCCTTGACGTCGTCGATGTCGTAGCTGGTGACCATGTGAAGCGGGGTGTTTCCTCCCGCGTTTTGCGCGTCGACGTCGGCGCCGTTTGCCACGAGCATCTTGCACATGTCGAAGTGGCCGTTCTGCGCGGCGATGTGCAGCGCGGTGTTGCCGTTCTTTGGGTCCTTCTTGTTCGCGGTGGCCTTGGCGAGCTCGTCCTGCGGTTGATTCGGGTGGACGGGCGGTCGGATGTCAGGGACGTGTGGAGTGCGATGCGATGGTTGGGGCGGTTTTCCGACGGTATGAGTCATATCGGGAGATTGTGGTTTGGGGCGGGGCGCGTCGTACGTCGTTGCCCTTGGTCAGCATGGCGGATACTTCGTCCACCTTGTTCCATCGCACGGCGGAGTGCAGCTGCTGAAGCGCTAACTCATCGGGGGTCTCTGTGAGTGAACGGGGACGGGGCCGGGGTCAGTTCGACAATCCGGGGTGTCGGGGCGTATCGGGGCAAATCCATCATCAATCCACGTGCGATCGATCGAACCCTCGGGTGAAAGGGGACTCACCCTTGGACTCCTTGACCTTGACCGCGGTCTTCGTGGGCTCAGCCTCGGCTGGCTTCGAGTTCAGGCATCCCATCGCGACTCGTGCGTCAGTGTCGGGCGCTGGCGCGGTGGGCAATGTCGGATCGAGGGCAACAATTGCTGAGCTGCCAAAACAGGACGAGAGTTCTACACTTTTGATGACAAATAAAAGCGCTCACTCGACTCAGATGAACTTGATGTTGCGCCAGACGATGGGCGCCATCTTCGCACGCAGGTAGTACCCTTCCACACCGCCCTCATCATCCACCCCGCGAACACCCGGGTCCCACTCACCGATCGGATCCGCGTACCTCGCCCACAAAGTTCTCCACACCCGCCTCAGCTGCCCCGACTTCAACCACTCGCCCAGCGGGAACATCGCGCGGAACATCAACACCAAATACGCCATCCGGAAGTGCTCACCCAGCTTGGCGTGCGACGCGTCCACGTCGAACGGATCCGCGTGACGCTCCATATCCCCGATCGACGGCGTGGAACATACGCCGCACCAAACCTTCGCCACCCACGACGCCTGCAAACAAAACACGACGTCATTTTAATCGCCCATACGGTAGACTAATAAAAATAAGCTCACCTGCAGCTCGGCAACCTGAAAGTGCGATCCAAACGGCATGACGAATAACACGTACGCCACCCTCGGGCGCCTCGGGTGCAACGTACCTTTGTACAGTCCCCTGTGCGTGGGTCGTAGCGTCGGGTGGATGAAGGGCACGGCGCGGCGGAACCCGGTGGCGAGCACGACGGCGTCAAAATCCTTCACCGATCCGTCTGTGAACGTCACCGAGGAGCCGTTAACTTCCTTAATCGTTGGCTTGAGCTCGATCCGCCCGAGGGCCACCGCGTTGAGGAAGTCTTTAGAGTCGGTCATACCCGGGGTGAAGAAGAACGGGATCCAGTCCGCGTACAACGCGAGCAACGAACCGAACCACGCGGGTATCGCGGAGCACGTCCTCGCCAACACGCTCGGAGCGCCCTGCAAACAAAACACGCCGTCAGTTTAATTGCCCATATGGTAATAACTCGTAAAAATAAACTTACCTGCGTCAGCCCCCGATGAATCATCCACCGGTGGGTCCGGACCGACACGGTGACGCTCTGCGCCAATGAACACGCATCCTGCGCGATGTCCGACCCGGACGCGGCACCCGTCCCCACGACGAGCACCCGCGCCTCCGCCAGGTCTCGCGGGTCCCGGTATTCCGACGAGTGCACCACCGCCCCGTCGAAGGTGTGCAGTCCGACTATGTCATCCGGGATGGAAGGCGCCGTGAGCTGCCCGGTGCACACGCACACCGCGTCGAACCTCTCATATCTCGTCACTCTCTCCGTTACAACAGGCACGTCGCCGTCGCCCGGCTTGTTGTGTGGTCGCTTGGACTTCTTCGTGGACTTCTTCGGTGAGTGGACGACGGTTTCGGTTTCAATCGCCAACTCGAAGCCGCCGCGTTCGGTTTCAACGCATGACAATACTTCGCAGCCGAGCCGTATGCGGTCCTTCAGTTCGAACCTATCGACGAAGGACCGGAGGTACTCGAGCGTGTGCTCGTGCCCGAGGTATATCGGCCAGTGTTTGGGCGGGCGGTGCCCCGCGAACCTGTTGTGCGTCTTTGTTACGTTCTGGAGGACGTTCCTGAACACCTTGCTTCGCTCCGGGGAGTTGTAGTCCCAGAGCCCGCCGATGTCGTCGGTGCGTTCGAAGAGCACGGCGTCCATGCCGTGCGCGAGCATCTGTCGAAGCGTGGCGAGGCCCGCGGCGCCGCCTCCGATGACGGCGACGGTGCGCACTGGGGACGCGTCGTCGTCGCCGGCGAGGTCGTCGTATTCGTCCTCCTCCTCGGAGACGGGAGCCGAGGGGTCGCGGCGCGGGTTGGGGTCGCCCGCGCGGGGTTCCCTGCGCGTGGCGGGCGCGGGGTGGTCGAACTCGCGCCACGTGAGCCACGCGAGCATCGCCATGAACGGCATGGCGCACGCCATGCCGACGAACATGGCGTAGACGAACGTCACCGCGACGCGCGCGAGGGGGAGAACGCCGAGGAAGAACAGAGGGAGGAGTAAGCCGTATCGGACGCCCATTCGACACCACCACACCACAAAGGGGTGCCAGGGCGCGTCCGAGAGCGCCGCGGGGTTAAACGACGTTTTCATCGCGCCGGTTCGTGGCGGGGTCGGCGACGAAACGACTGAGGGTGGCGCGCGAGTGGCCGAGCGAGGAGAACGGGTCAGTTTTGTCGAGACGAGGTTGATGAATCCGAGGCTCGAGATTTTATCACAAAAGAGTTGAGCCACGTCGCGAGACGGCGACGAGGCGAACAAAAAGGCAAGTAATCGATGGTAGTCGACGGTGGGCTCCAGATGATAACTTCAACTCCGATTTCATCATCTGGAGCGTATCCATCGACTGCTTGTCTCGTCGCGTTTCGCCTAGTCGCCGGAGTGTTTCTATGACAGCTGACGCACTGGACGGCGACGAGGTGAACCGGACAAGTTGAAGCAAACATTGGATGCTCCTGGTTGATTCAGGTGTCCAGCACAAGGTCACTGTGAAAAACACAATACACCTTGAGCTCGTCATCCAATGTTTGCCCCTTCAGGTTCACCTCGTCGCAGTCCTCGGAGTTTGGACAAGTTCAGCTGTCATAGAACTCTCGATGCCGGGACACTCACGCGGCGATTGACCGTTCGGCTTCACGCGCGCCGACGCGGAGCTGGCCATCACTGAGCGCACGAGAACCCGCGCCGCCGTTCACCGCCTCACCACCGCTCCCCGGCGGCGTCACCTCGGGCGACGACACCGACGCGTCCTGCGCCACGTACGGGCAATCGCTGTCCTCGGTATCGATGAACCACGCGCACCTCTCGCGCAGCGGCTCGACCGTTCGGAGTCGTTCCACAGGATCTTCGGCGATGACATCCTCGAGAAGACCCGCGGTGTCCATCCTGGCCTGGTGCTGGCACACCGTGAAGGCACGGACGGCGTCGGTGACGTGCGGGGTGAACTTGTTGAGGAACACCTTGGCGCGGCGCTTGAGCATGCGCGAGGTGGCGTCGAGCTGCGCGCGGCGTTTCTCGAGGTCCACCTCGGCCATGTCGATTCGTTTCTCGACGTCGTCGGATCGTTTGGCGTCGGGGAGGTGCATGAGGTGCCGGAGCCTGTGCTCGGGCGCGGCGAGGTGGTTGTACGCCTTCTCGTGCGCCAACGCGGAGCTGGCGATGGAGGTCGGGGCGTAGTACGAGGTCAGATGCGGACCGGACACCGTCCCAACACTGAGCGACGGGAGGGATCGACGGTGAACGTCAAAGAGAGAAAAAGGGAGGTAGTTCGCGGGGACAACATACGGGGCGTGCCTTTCGAGCTTCATGGAGTGAGCCTTCTCCACCTTGCGCGCCATCTCGTCCAGCTTGTGCATGAACATCGCCACGAAGTTTGCGTACCGTTCAGCGCCGTCCATCTGCGCGTTAGCCAGTTTGCTGACCATGCGAGTGGTGCCGAGGACTTCTTCCAGTAAGGGTTCAGTCACCCCGGGCTGGTTCAGGTCCAGCGGGTGGACGGAGTCGTCGTCCTCGAGGAAGGGCTGTTCGAGAGCCGTCGCGGACGGAGGACTCGCGGCGACGGCGGCCGCGTCGGGTGGGACGGGACGCGGGGACTGCGACGGCGTGGCGCCGTTGCCCGAAGGGACGTGGATGATGCCCTTGGTGTTCCGCTCAGCCTTCTCGGAAAGCGTCCGGAGCCTCGCGCCGAACTCCCGCTGCTTGTCGCACGCGTGCTGCGCGTGGTGGAAGTACGCCCTGGCGTCGTCCCGAACGCACTTGGCGCAGTCGCGAAGGAGCTCGGCGGCGTACATGAGCTGCAGGAGCTCGTCGTCGTGGCCGTAGAGCTTGTTGAGGTTGGCGACGTCACGCTCCGAGAGCTTTGCGACGGTGGGGTTCGCCGAGACGGGGCTCGCGCACACGTTGGGCGGGTGGCTCTGCTTGTTGCCCATCGCGGCGTATCGGTCGGGGCGCGATGTGGACAAGGGACGGGCGGTGGGCGATACGCGCTGTGATCGTGCCGCGCCCTCGCGCGTCCGAGGGTGCGAAGGAGGCGGCGGCTCGGTCCGAGAGACGCCCTCTTGGCCGCTCCGAGGTATCTGCCGACGGAGAAGAGCAGATTGGCTATCGCGCTGCTGAGTCATTGGACAATCCGAGTCAGAGATATTTGTCACGAGAGCTCGGGTGTTGGACTCGAACGTCGGCCACACCGAAGGCACGCCGGGCCTCGTCAAACGCACGCATCCCTCACGCGCGCGGGACCATGCCGGAGCAGCCCGCCGATACCGCCAAGCTCACCCTGCCGGGTGCGTCCCCGCCCCACCCATCCCGAGCGCTTACCGAATGTCATTTTTCCCGCGTCCGATTTGGCACCCACCTGGAGACTGCTGACCTCCCGCCTTCCCCCCACACACACAGATGGCAGGGTGATCGACCTGCCCTTCCTCAAGGATGCCACCGGCGCGTCCTTCCTGGACGTCCGCAAGCTCTACCCGACCACCCAGATATGCACCTACGACCCCGGGTTCAACTCAACCGCGTCGTGCGCTTCCGCCATCACGTTCATCGACGGCGACAAAGGGCGGCTCCTCTACCGCGGCTACCCCATCGAGGACCTCGCGGAGCACGGCGACATGGCCGACTGCGCGCACTTACTCATCCGCGGAGTCCTCCCCACGCGTAAACAACGGCGAGAGTTTCAGAGGGAGGTCCGCGCGCACAGGCTGGTCCACGAGCACCTCATTCGATTCTTCCACGGATTTAACCACGACGCGCACCCGATGGCGATACTCGTCTCCGTCGTCGGCGCGCTCAGCGCCTTCTACAACGACGACCACGACTATACGGACCCGGCCACGCGGGACCTCGCGGGTATGCGCTGCGTGGGGAAGATGCCGACGCTCGCGGCGTACGCGTACAAGACGGCGCACGGCCAACCCATCGTCTACCCCCGCGACGACCTGAATTTAGCGCAGAACTTAATGTATATGATCTTCGCGCTGCCCACGCGGCCGTACGACCTCGACCCGGTGGCGTGCCGGTGCCTGGAGGTCATCCTGATGCTCCACGCGGATCACGAGCAGAACGCCAGTACCAGCACGGTGCGCATCGCGGGGTCGTCGCAGGCGAATCCGTTCGCGTGTATAGCGGCGGGTGTGGCGAGTTTGTGGGGCCCGGCGCACGGGGGCGCCAACGAGGCGGTGCTGTCGATGCTCGAGGAGATTGGCACCGTGGACCGCATCCCCGAGTGCGTGGCTCGCGCCAAGAGCAAGACGGATCCGTTCCGGCTGATGGGTTTTGGGCATAGGGTGTACAAACAGACGGACCCGCGCGCGCGGTTGATGCGGAACATGTGCCACAAGTTGCTGGACCACCTTAAGATCGAGGACCCGCTGTTGGATCTGGCGATGGAGCTGGAGAAAGTGGCGCTCTCCGACGAGTACTTCATCAAAAGGAAGCTCTACCCCAACGTGGACTTCTACAGCGGGATATGCTTCAGGGCGCTGGGTATCCCGCGGGAGATGTTCACGGTGATATTCGCGGTGGGGCGGAGCGTGGGGTGGATATCGCAGTGGATCGAGATGGCGGGGGAGAACGTGTCGAGGATCTCTCGGCCGCGGCAGATGTACGAGGGTGCGCTGGAGCGGCCATTCGTTCCCATCAGCGAACGCGAGGGGGACGACGGGGACGAGGAGGACCCGATCGATAGTCGGCCGGACAGCGCCGATGACCTGCATCACCTGGGAAGGATGCTCAGCGTTCGCATCGCCAACTCACACGGCGCGTAGCCAAATGTCAAATCAATTTAATCTTATTTTCCTCGGAACGCACGTTGCCGGGGGTTGCCGAGGGTTGCCGAGGCGTCTATAGCCTAGTCAGCGGGTCACGTCGCCGCTCACGTTCGCCTGCACGCGTCACACGATCGTTCGTTGTCGATATCCGCGGCACGCAGGTGGAAACATGTCCATCACCGCGGCTCAAGCGAGCGAGGGCGCGAGCCCTTTCCCCGATAGCGCGGCTCTGGTCCCCGCGACGGACAAGCGAAGGCTCGGCCCTTCCCAGGCTGACTCGTGCGCCCCACCCTGCTGCTCGCTGTGGACGCTCAACGCGTTCGCCGCCGCGGTTCACGGCGCATGGTTCGTCATCTTCATCCTCCTGTGGCGCCTCGACGAGCGCGAGGACGGAGAGAAGCGCGATATCACCTATCCGCTCTGGGTGTCCTACGCGACGTGGGGAGAGCTTCCCGAGCCCACCTTGCCCCCGCTGCTCACCACCGCCCTCGAGAACCTCTCAACCGGTGGCCTCACCCTCTCGCGCTTCGTCGACTCAAACGCCGGGTACCCGACGTGTGACCCCCCGCGATCCGCGAAGGTCGGGGCCATGCCCGTCTCACCCGCGGCCGCGGACACCGGCTTGGTGCTCTCGCTGCACTGGCTCGTGGTCAGCTTCTTCGCGCTTTCCTTCGCCTTCCAGTTCGCCGCCGCGGTCTTCGACCTCGCGCGGCGCTCGCGTCGCAGGCGCCACCGCCGCGTGCTCATCGGTGACACCTCCGAGGAAGTCGCCCGCGCAGACGACACGCGCGACGCGGGCGTGCACGAGTCGGTGGTACGTTTCCTTTTATTACCGCATGGGCAATTAGAATGACGGCGTGTTTTGTTCACAGGGAACCTGGCTCCGGTTCATCGAGTACTCCTTCTCAGCCGCCGTCATGATCGTCGCGATCGCATTGCAAGTCGGTCTCATGGACGCCTGGATGCTGTTCGCGCTCGCGACGCTCACCTGGGCGACGATGATGCTCGGGCTCGTGGGCGAACGCGTCCTCGCGGTTGAGAAAAGGCTCCGACGCGTCGTGAACGATCTCGAGGAACGAAACACGGAGGTCTGCCCGGGCCTCGAGGCATCCGTGGTGTCCTCCCTCTCGATGGCGAGGTGGGCGGCGCACCTCACCGCCTGGATCACCCAAGGCGTCGTCTTCGTCGTCATCATCGCGCACTTCTTCCAGTCGCAGGGTACGTGTGAGTTCGACGGCACGGGCGAAGAAAACGTCGCGCCCGACTTTGTCTTCGCGATTGTCTTTTGCGAACTCGGCCTCTTCGCGCTTTTCGGCTTGACGCAGATGTGCCAGTTCCTATCGCACGACTACGGGTGGTGCGCCGGACGCGGTGACGACAAAACGTCCTCCACCGCGTGCTGCTCCGTGGAGGCTGCGTACATCGTTCAGTCGCTGGTGAGCAAGACGCTGCTGGGGTGGCTCGTGTACGGAGGGAACTTCGCTCCCAACTGATGACCGCCGGGTGAAAGCTCCTACCCGGGGATTCAGCCACGTCTCGCGCGACACGCGGTGTAACTGAGGAGGACTCATCACCAAGGGATTGTGATGATCTTGGCACACTCTCTTGCGTTCCGTTGACTAAAGCTGCATGTTGATGAAACGCAAGCAAAGATCATCACGCTCCCTTGACTCTCAGTTACACTGTTTCCGCATCAGGGAACCTGTCGCGCAAGACGTCGCCTCGATCCCCGGGATTGGACGAACACCGCCCGCGACCGTCGCGATGCATCGAACATTTTAGCGCTCAAGATCGAATCGTGAGTGGACGATCTTACCAAAACAGTGTGCATTGTCGGGTGTAAAATCCATACTTGTGGTTAAACACACCACAACACAAAGCACACTCTTGGTCCATCTTGAGCCCCGATGCAAAGCAAATGTTCGATGCACCGCGACTGTCGCGAGCGGATGTTCGGACCGCCTCGCTGGTTAACTAACTAGAGGGACTCGTCTGTTTTACTACGTCACGTTCGTCGTGTGATGACACAAATACACTACACTACGTTTACACTACGGCTCCTCGTCCGTGCCGCCCTCGTCCTCACCGCCCGACTCTTCCGCTTCGGCGTAAAGGTTCACCGCCGCGCTGAACATCGTGATGGCCAACGCCAGCGTCCACCTGTACCGCTCCTCGTTATCGAACCCGATCCACATCAGCAAAGCGGTGTTCCACACGAACCCGGCGACGAACGCGCCAACCTTTTCCTCCTCGTCGCACAGCTGCGTCACCAGCCTCTTGGCCCGTTCACCGGCGGGTGGAGCGCAGCACCCGCCAAAGCCGTCGTCCTCACTTTCAGACTCAGCCGCGTCGGATGTAGCCACGTCGCGGCACACGGCGCCGTACGACGCCGCGGCGACCGTCCCGAGCGACCACACGCTCGCGTACACCATCGCGGAACCCGTCGCGCCCATCGAACCCTCCGACAGACCCAGCCACGTGGACTGCGCAGCCGCGTTCAGAGCCACGCCGGTGGTGAAAGCGAAAGCTCCGGAGAGCATATCCCTCGCGCTCGCCGCGACCATCAACCCGGGTTCGAGCCGGAACACGGCGTGCGAACCCATGGCGCGAGCCGGCGTCCCTCGAGTTGGCGTGGCTCCATTCACCTCGCCGCTCGTCGCACCCTCGGGGAGAAGAACCTCGTAAGGCATCTTCCCCGAGTCGGTACCCGCGAGTACGTCGCCGCCGCCGGACACGTGAAACCTGGACACCACGAACGCGGCGCGTCCACCCACCGCCACCACAGCCGTGATCCACGCCGCGCACAAGCCGGTGTCGAACGATGACTTCACCGCGGATGCCAGCGCGACGTCGGCGGCGTGTCTCATCGTGCCCACCCAGGCTATCGCTAAGATCCACTCGCAGCATCGCATGACGCCCAACCGGACGACGTCGCTGACGTCCTCACCCGCGTCGTCGTACGGCCCCGGTCTCGTGTCGATACCCTCGGGCGGCGCGGCGTACCTCGGTCGCTCGCGCCTGAGGAGCCCGCGCAGAGGCCCGGTGCCTGACTCGCCCGCGCGCACCGCCCAGGCGAAAAGCAAGCTGAGCGCGACGACTGAGAGGGCATCTTGCCAGAGCCGGTCGTTCGGTAGGGTTCCCAGCGCCGCCACCGCCCACGCCCACATGCACACGTAGGTGAAGGCCGCGGCGATCTTCTTGTAGAGGTTGTGGCGGAACTTGCCTCTGTACGCGGTGGCCGCCGCGGTGGCGGACTCCCCGAGCCCGAGCGACGCTCCTCGCGAGGATCTGACGTCAGCGGCGAAGATGCGCTCCGCGTTGGCCCTCTCCTGCGCGATGGCCGCCTTGACGCTCCACCTGACCGCCGCGGCGGCGAGCGAGGTGACGATGGCGACGTATATCCACACCCAGATGAGGTGCAACCGGCTGAACCCGCGCGTCATGAGGGTGTCGATGGTGGTCCTCACGGTGCAGTCGCCGTGGCCGCTGAGGCACACGAGGCTGAGGATGCAGCGGTTCCACGCGAGGAGCGCGAGGTACTCGTGGACAAAGTCGAAATGCTTTATGCACTTGGACCTCAAGATGGAGAGCACCGCAGCGCGCGGCGACCGCGCGGGAGGAGCCTCCTGAACCTCCATACCTCGAGTCAGTCGAGCGCCCCACCACTGTGGGCGCCTCCTCGGGGATGTCAACTCGTTACTTTCGCTTCGTCGATACCAGTCACCGAGTCCTGGGTTTGAACTCGTCCGCAACAGCGCCCTCACTCATAAGCGGGCCCGTCTGAGGAGGGCTTCGCGACGCGTATCGGCGCAAGGCGGTGGATGGAGATCGAGTCCGTACACCACTTCGGCGCGGATCTCACCAATCAGACGCAGCAGGTGCGTGAAACTGTCCCGGTGGCGTCAACAACCGATCAAAGGGATTTCAAAAAACAATTCATCGGGAGTGCCGTCTCCGCAGCCCCGGCTTCCAGCGCCCTTCTCTGACCCTTCCTTCTCAACCCACTCATTCGACTCATTCCAGGCGCACCTCCAGGCGGTGTCCGAGGTGCCCAAGGGCGGCACGGGCGCGATGGACGTGGCGCGACTCGCCCAGCTTCTCCAGGAGACCACCGCAGCTGATGCACAAAGGATCGCGGCAGCCGAGCGCGAGCTGAGTGCCGCGTCGGACAACGCGGGGTTCGCCGGCGCGCTCCTCCAGTGCGTCGGCGCGGCGAACGGGCCGGACCCGAACGCCGCGGCGGTCGCCGTTCCAGCCGCCGCGGCGCTCCACAACTTCGTGCGAAGCAGATGGCCACACAAACTCCCATCCCAGCAGGAGAGGGAGGCGACGCGCGTGGCCATCCTGCGGGCTCTCGTCGTCGCGCCCATCGCGGGTCCCATCGTCAAGCTCCTCGCCGAGTCCTTCAGGATCATCGTCACCGAGGACGTGACCCGCGCCAAGTGCTGGCCGGACTTACTCCCGGCGCTGTGCCAGGCTATGCAGGAGTCAAACCTCATGGTGGGCAAGGAACAATCACCCGTCAAGACGGCCAACGCGCTCGTCGCCGTGCACACGCTCCTGAAGCCGTACAAATACTTCCAGAACCCCGGGTCCGAAAAGGAAACCGCGCCACCCGAGCTCGAGGCCATCGCCAAAGCCCTGCTGGAACCACTGTTGGGGATGCTCGGCATCCTGGCAACGGGCACGCTCACCGCCGCAGCCGCGGAAAACGGTGACCCGACGGCCGCCGCCGCCGCGCACAACGCCGCCGACCAGCCCGGCAACGACGCGCTGCTGCACACGCTGCTCAAGTGCTTCCACCACACGATCGCCGCGTACATGCCGGTCGCGATGGTGCCGTCACTGCAGAGGTGGCTCGAGGTTTTGGCCAAGATTTTGGAACAAGCGCCAGCGTTCAAATTCGACGACGAGCGGCTTCACGCGCCGCGCGGTAAGGCTGTCAAGCGCGTGATCCAGGCGATGATGTCGCTGGTGACCAGGCACAGGAGGCACGTGGACAAGTTCCTGCCCACGGTGTGCTCGCACGCCACCGCGCTGGCGTCCACGCTGGCGAACAGGCGCCTCGCATCCACCGGGGACGAGCCGATGAACGCGGTGCAGTCGCGGCAGTGCGCGCTCTGCTTCGACCTCCTCGCGCGTGTCTCGGAGACGGCGCCCGGGTACAAGCTCCTCGCGCCCAACTTTGCAACGCTGTTGGAGTCCGCCATCTACCCCGCGCTGTGCGCCAGCGCCGAGGACGAGGCTGACTGGGAGGAGGATGAGGAGGAATACCTCCAGAAGAATCTCCCCGCCGACACCGACGATCCCACGGGATTCAACGAGGAGCTCTACGCCCCGCGGCAGTCCGCGGCCAACTTACTCGGCCTGCTCGCCGAGCGAGGCAGCGCGGGCGGCAGCGCGGGGGGCGGCGGGGGCGCCGACGGGGGCAAGCGCAAGAAGGGCGGCGCCGCCAAGGCGAAAGGGAAGCGAGGGGTGAGCTCCACCCCGGGTGACGTGGCGACTCGTTACTTTGAGCGTTTCCAGCCCCCCGGGTCCCCAGGCGCGCCGAACGACCCGGCCGCGATGTCGTCCTACTTTGGCGTCCTCATCGCGTACGGCGCGCTGAGCAAATGGATGGCGTCGTACGGCGGCAAGGCGTCCACGAACACGCTCGCCAGGCAACGGGTGTTGCCGGTGCTGGCCCCCGGAGCGGTTGACTCGAGTTCAATCGCGGGATGCGCGGTGCGAGCGGCGGCGTGCTGGGCACTGGGCGAGCTCTCCGAAACGGAGGCGCTCCCGGAGGAACCCACGCACGCGGCGCTGCTTCACGCGCTGACGGACCCGATCGGTAAAACCCAGCCCGCGCTCCGAAGCGCCGCGGCTTCAGGCATCGCCGCCGCGCTTCACGCGAGCTGCTGGCCAAAAAACTGGGAACCCCTGCTCACCGCCGCCGCCGCCGTGGTCAACGACGCGTCCAGCGAGACGGAGGAGAACGACGCTTCTAGCTTAAGGGCGCTGCGTCTCATCACCGTCGCCGCGGACGTCGCTCCGGAACACTGCGGTGCCGCCAACCTGGCGCTTCCGCTCGCGGCGGCGTTGGCTAGGGCCGCGGCGTCCAGGACCCCGGCGCCGCCCGCCACGTTACCCCCGGTCGTCGAGACCGCGCTCGAGGCGCTCGTCGCCGTGGTGCAGGCGGCGGAGGACACGTCGGAAGAGACGGATGACACTTCGGAAATGGAGAACGACATGGACGCAGAGGAACAAGTGAACAAACCGCCGCATCCGTCGCTCGTCGCGTTGACGCCGCACCTCTGCGACGCGCTTCGTCGCGCGTGGCTGCCGACCGCGTGGGGCGTGGAGGCGTGGAACGTTCACGGGCATACCGACATGGAGGGTGAGCCCGCGGGCGCGCCCGTGGCGTGCTGCATGGGGGACATGTCCCGGCTGCTCTCCCGCGCGCTGCGGTGGTGCCCGGATGCGGCGTCGGGGGACCAGGTGCAACTCGCGCAGCTCGTCGCGGCTCACGCCTCTTTACTCCCCGAGTGGGACGCGTGGGAAGAGGAGGAGGAGGAGGCGGCGCTGGAAGTGTTGGACGACGTCTCCGCGTCGTTCAAGCGCGGCGCGCTCGTCGTCCGGGACGTCAACGCCATGCGACCGCTGTTTGAGTCCTACGGGCAGTTCATCGCGACAGCCGTCGACCAGGCTCCAGCGCTGGGATGCGCCAGGGCGTGCAGGCGCGCGCACTCGTTGATGGCGCTCGCGGCGAACGTCGGCGGCGACGCGTCCGCGGGTGTGGCGCGTAAGATCCAAACCGCCGCGACGGATCGCCTCCGCGGGTTGGCGTTGCCGGATCTCCCCGTGGCGAGGCCGTTGGTGCTCGCGGCGTCGGGGGCGTTGGCCAGAGGCGTGGGTCCCGCCCCCGGGTCGCTCGCGCCCAACGTCGCCGCCGATTGGTCCAGAGCCGCCGCCCGGACGCTCGTCACGAGCAAGGATGACCTCTCCGCGTCCGAGCTGATCGTCCTGGCGTCTTCCAGTTTACGGGCGCTGGGAGCCGCGGGCGCGGGGGCGGATGCGGTGACGGACGCGAGCGCCCGGGCATCCGCGATGGAGGGCGCCCTTCGCGCGGTTCTCGGGCTCCGGGACCTGCGCGCGTCCGGCGGCGAGCTCGGCGCGGGCAGGCGGAACGCGGAGGAGGAGGACACGGACGACGCGAGCGATGATTCCGACGAGGACGACGAGGATGCCGAGGACTTTGAGCGCGACAGCGACGTCGACAGCGACAGCGACGAGATGGGCGACGGCGTCGGTTCACCGCCGGACGAGGAGACCGAGGCGCAGTTCCTCGCGCGATACGCGGCGGAGGCTCGTCGGTTACAGGGCGACGGCGCGGAGGACCCTGACGGCGGGGACGTCGAGGACGCCGACGACGGGAGCGAGCTGGAGTTGGACGGCGTGATGATGGGCCCGCCGGGGTCGGAGGCGCGGGCGTTGTTGAACTGGCTGCAGTCCCGGGCCACCGCCGCGGACCTCGGCGCGCTGGCGGCGACGTTGCAGGCGCACCCGGTGGACGGTTTAGAGCAGGTGAGTAACCTTCAGACGGTGCTCAGCTC
>Ga0302114_10000136_pt1 | contig 53369 bp, 52 predicted proteins | sample AG5_Surface_MG_FD_203107 | JGI IMG/M metagenome (GOLD analysis project Ga0302114, IMG submission 203107) | Marine microbial communities from Western Arctic Ocean, Canada - AG5_Surface | ecosystem: Environmental > Aquatic > Marine > Oceanic | place: Canada: Western Arctic Ocean | collected... | reverse complement strand
CCTATCAAACAACCGTTCCATCCGTCACCGTAAGAATCCGTCATATCCATTTGAATAGCACATTGGAATTGTGGAGCACAGAAGTTAGTATTAAATACTGTAGGCATAGCCCACGCTCCGGTATCTCCAACAGCACAAATTTCACGAACATTCCATTCGTATTGTGTGCCTGAAGTCAATCCTCCAATAGAAGAAGCCGTTCCGGTTCCATTTGCATAAGACCAGTTGGCATTTCCGTTATTTATCGCATATCGAACTTGGTATCCAATCGCCGCAGTATTTCCTGTGGTCCAGCTAAGATCCGCTGAATTTGAAGTAATATTTGCTGACGTCAATGCACTCGCGGGGAAGCAAGTAAGCGCTTGTGCAATAGAGATGTCGTCAAGGCCCGCATCGTCTGTAAATGATGCTCCTGCAATAGTTCTAAGGGCAACAATTACTGTGTCTCCAGCATAGCTAGAAAGACTTGTGTAATGCGTTCCCCATGGATCTGTCTGTGCCGTCATAGTTGTAGTTACTGAATCAACAGTAGTGTATGTAACACCACCGTCAGTAGATACATCAACCCATATTCCCGTTTGAGATGCCCCATATAAATGGTAAGCAAAAGAAAGCTCAGGGTTCGTTACTGACAAAATCAAAGATGGGGTCATCACGGAAGCGTTACTTCCAGGTAAACCGCTTGATCCTTCTGTATATAAATAGTTGGATCCACTATTGGCTCCCAAAGGACCCGTAGATCCAGAAGGCGTGCCCCCTGTCTGTACCATCCATGCAAAGTTTGAAGCATATACTGGTGATCGATCCCAACAAGGGCTCCATACATTAGTTCCATAGCTAAACTGAGCGTTTGGCGCCCAAGGAGAAGCATCAAAGTTTTCCATAAATGGAGAAGAAGATGTTACCGCAGTAGGTAAACATGATGTTGTCGCTGACCCAGCAGTGCCACTCCATCCTGAAGTATCACCCACAGCACAGATATCACGAACTTCAACAGAGTATGATGTGTTTGCCATCAAGCCTGAGAACGAAGCAGTGCTGCCTGTTCCTGAACTGTAAATGTAAGTAGTCGTTCCTGCAGCCCATGCGCGAGCATGATAACCAATCGGTGTATTTGCAGACGACCAGCTAGCATCAAAAGATGTTGCCGTTACGTTAGACGTTGTTACAGATGAAGGCGCAAAACACTGAGAAACATAAGCGTACTCATCTGCTCCGATATCTGGAGTAGTAGTAGAACGCGTATCGCCGTCGATATCTGTCGCTAAACCTACAGGAGTTCCTGCGTTGTCCGCATCTTGGCCTTGAGCGTGAAGATCAGTCAATGGATTCACATACATTGGGTCTCCTGTAATATCACTAGTGCCCGGTGTGAAGTTTGTATGCGGTGTCGTGTTTGTTGTGTAAAACAAGTTATTGGAAGTTGTGCAATAAGTTGCAGCTCCTGCTGCAGCTGTCTGTCCGATAACAACCTTTCCGCCGTTTAAGTTAGCAACTGAATTGTTACTTAAATCATTGCCTCCAGGAGTAAAGTAACTCGTTGAAGTAGAAAAGTTCAAATAAATCAATCGTGAATTGGTCAATGACCCTCCGTTTGCTGCAATTGAGTTGTGATGCATGTCAACGTTCGCACAGTGATATGGGTAAATACCGTAAAGACTACCCGTGGTACTTGTGGTATTCAACGATATCATGTTATTGCGAACCTTAGCACGATTTGTTGAAGGTGGGTTTAAATAACGAATTGAAATACCATAGTTGTATGATGACCCCCACGCTTCGATGGTGTTGTTCTCGATCGTTACATCGGTAAACTTCTCTGTGGTGGAAGTCCCAGAGCCAGCAAGATAAATACCATAATACGTTCCTTCAAAATGGTTGTTGCTAATGGTAGCCTTGATGCCACCGGTCGCTCCAGAAGTAGGAGGCGCACTGTATACATAAAGACCATATGTTCCGTCGTTCACTTGGTTGCCCTGAACGTCTAGCTCATAAACTGGGTAGTAAGCATAATTATATAAAGATCCCGGAGTCAAGGCGTTCACAACATTGTCATGAATCTTCTGGTACTTACCATAACGCAAGTAAAATCCATAATAAGTAGCATTTATAACATTGTCCTCAACGAAGATAGAATCGGCACCAGAGCCTGGTCCGTATCCCAATCCGTAAACATAAAGAGCATATGAAACAGAATCAATAACGTTGTCCTTAATGTGCCAAGTTCCTCCGGCTACAGCAGGGTACGTGTAGTACAATCCACCATAGTTACTGCTTGTAGAGGACCCTGTAGCACCTATAAGGTGACAGTTGGTAAGATTGAAATCTGTCACCGTATCTGTATAATTTACCAAGCGGCCATAAAGGGATCCGCCAGTAGTTATGGTAAGATTATCCAAAGTGACATAATCCGCTCCATCAAGTCGCACAGTCCAGTTGGTCGCAGGCGCGGCTGGAGAATATGTGATTATTGAAGGTGCTGTGGTGCTACCTTGGAATGTGATGGTGTTGGTGCTTGACGCTCCTGTAACGGCCGTAAGTGTCACCTGCTCTGTGTAGGTTCCCGACGCAACATTGAACGTAACTGCACCACTCACTCCACTGGTAGTCAAAGCGGCAGTCGCCGCTCCGAAAGTTGTGTAGTTGCTCGTCCCAGTTCCGTTTGCGTCAATGGTATATGACCCTGAAAGCTGGGCGAACATCGGCATCGATAGCACACTAAATGCTAAGGCTCCGAGTAGTCGCTGTGTACGATTTTTCATAAATAGGTTGTTTAAGAGTGATTTGTGTTAAGTCTCTAAAAGTAGGGATTTTTCAACAAACAATAGTTAATAACCTCAAAAAAAACGTAAAAAGGTCTTTATTTACTTGGTTTTCAGAGGTTCAAACCCTCCCTTTTTTCGAGCTCTGTTTGTATCACCCTCAGAGACGGGGTCGCACTTAATCAACCCATTTTTAAAGCTCTCTGGAAGGCTTTTATACCATGATGTTCCTTCTGTTTTCCAGCCCAACATTTCATCGGACACCGACTTAACTAAACGACCTGGATTGCCAACAAAAACGCTGCGTTCAGGCACGATAGTGCCCTGCTTTACAAATGTCAAAGCCCCAACTATAGACTCTTTTCCAATAATAGAATCGTCCATAATTACTGCGTTCATTCCAATCAAACAATTGGGCTCAATAGTCGCTCCATGAATGACCGCCCCATGGCCAATATGAGAGGACTCTTTTAAAACAACATCTTTTCCAGGAAAAACATGAATTGTGCAGTTTTCTTGAACATTGGAGCCCTTTTCGATTGTGATTCTTCCCCAGTCGCCCCTTAAAACAGCCCCTGGCCCTATATAAACATCTTCATTTATCCAAACATCTCCAATGACCGTTGCTTGCTCATGGACAAATGCGCTGGGATGAACAACTGGCTTAATTCCTTCAAAAGAGTAAAACATAGTCTTTGACTTTTACTGACGTTCTAAAATAACAGCGAAACCTTGACCAACGCCTATGCACATTGTAACTAGGGCATATCTTGCTCTAGACCTATTGAGCTCTTTGGCGGCAGTTAATGCCAGGCGCGCTCCAGTCATTCCCAAAGGGTGGCCCAATGAGATAGCTCCTCCATTAGGGTTTACCCTAGGGTCGCGATCCTCCAATCCCAAAGCCCGAGTACATGAAAGAACTTGGGCGGAAAAGGCCTCATTGATCTCGATTAAATCCATTTGGTCCATAGTCAGGCCCGCCATCTTGAGAGCCTTCTCGCTGGCCAAGACAGGCCCATAGCCCATTGTTCTAGGCTCTACACCAACAGATGTTCCGCAAACAACACGCGCAAGTGGATTGGAATTGATTGTTTTAAGCCCCGCTTCTGAAGCCATTAGCAAAGCACAGCTTCCGTCATTTAGCCCGCTTGAGTTTCCTGCTGTTACCGTTCCTGGAGAACGAAATGCCGGTTTCAACTTAGACAGTCCCTCAAGGGATGTTTTTGGTCTTGGAAATTGGTCTTCTGCAAAAATTATATCCTCTGACTTTCGTTGAGGAATTGTAAGCGGAGAAATTTCTTCAGCAAAAACACCATTTTGTTTTGCCGCCTGTGTTTTTTCCTGGCTCCAAAGAGCAAAATTGTCCTGATCCTCTCTTGATATTGAATACTTCTCAACAAGGTTTTCTGCTGTTTCCCCCATTGCCTCCGTTCCATAAGTATCTTTCATCCGGCTATTTATAAATCGCCACCCAAAGCTTGAATCGTACATCTTGCTGTCTGTCCCATAAGCCCTTCCAGACTTGCTAATAACATATGGGCCTCTGGTCATGTTTTCCACACCCCCAGCGATAAAAAAATCTCCCGCACCAGAATTAATAGCCCTTTGTGCATGAAGCACCGAGCTAAGGCCTGAGGCACAAAGACGATTGATTGTTTCTGCAGGGACAGAGGTGGGTATTCCGGCAAGCAGTGATGCCATTCTTGCCACATTTCTGTTGTCTTCTCCTGCCTGGTTTGCGCAGCCCATGTAAATATCTTCTATACGCTCAAGATCAAGGTTTTTAAACTTTAAAACGAGTGAGGATAGGCTGTGTGCTGCAAGATCATCTGTTCTTACGTCACGCAAGGCTCCGCCAAACGAACCAATTGGGCTTCTGGCCCCATCTACAATAAATGCATTCATTCCCATGTTTTTTCAGTTATAAATACCGTTCCGCGAAAAAGAGCAACAAGGTCTTCGTCATTTCGAACTTCAACCTCAAATCTCGCCAATCTATTGGACTTATCCTTGAGCTTCGCCGATGCTTTTAGTGTCTCGCCTGACTTAACGGGCTTAGTATGGGAAATGCTCGTTTCAATCGAAACAGCCTTACTGCCCAGGCTATTGCTAGCAAAGGCCAATGCTGAATCCGCAAGGCTATAAGCAATACCTCCGTGCGCAATACCAAAACCATTGGTCATTTCATCGCGAACCTTAAGTTCAACAACAGCAAAACCATTTGAAGCAGAAAGGATTTCTATCCCTAGCCACTGACTAAAAGCATCGTCGCTGTACATTTTTTGGGGGATATCCTTTGAGTTCATATCTGCTGCTTTTATTCCGATTTTTTAGCCTCTGGAATATCTATGGCCTCTTCAAAAGAGCCTATTAGTATATCCACCAAAACCATTAGGTTGTGTTGTTGGCCCTTTCTTTCGCGAAGTCCACTTTTCAGCTCTTGATGAAGGAAATTGCGGAGCTCTGAAAATACAAATGGGCTGCGAGAGATTTTTACCATTTCTTCCATATTTGGCCCATCTTCTGAATCTATCTTTTCAATATTTTCTACAACCTCACGCGTGACATCTTGGATAATAACACTTGTTATGGATTGTATAGTTAACGCTGCCAATCGAAAGCCCTCCCTAAGAAGCATAGCGGTTCTGACCAGTTGCTCGTGTTCATCGTCATCAAACTCCTCGGAAAGGTTCATTAAAAAGCCAAAAAGAGCGGGGTGCTCATCCATAAAGACCGTTAAATTTTCACCATATTCCTTATCGCTCATTGAGCGGATGCGGGCAATGGCTAGGTCAAATGTTACTGGATTGGTCATTTAATAATTATTTTAATTCAAGCTTTCCGTTGCTTACCCACTCTTGCAAAAGAACCGTAGGTCGATACCTTGCGTCTCCTGTCTTATTGAGAAGGTCATTCAATATTTGTAATATTTTCTCTGGGCCAAGTTTTTTTGCCCACTCAATAAGGCCCATTGGGTAATTTACTCCTTTGGTCATTGCTGTCTCAAGGTCTTCCAACGAGCAGAGACTGTCGCCCAAAGCTGAAAGAGCTTCATTGATCAGTAGGGCAAGTATTCTTTCAAGAATATGATTTCCTAGAACATCATCTTTTATCGGGTTGGTCAAAGCGATGCCCTCCTCATACAAATAGAAGCCGCGCCCAGCTTTTCTTCCTAGCCACCCCAGGTCAACAAGGCGCTTTTGAGAAATATTTGGTCTAAACCGAGGCTCAAAATAAAACTGGGTCCAAACAGATTCTGACACTGAGTAGTTTATGTCTTGACCAATAAAGTCCGTCAATAAAAAGGGGCCCATTTTAAATTTTCCTATGCTTGTCATAGCCCAGTCAATGGTGTCTGGGCTGGCGATGCCCTCCTCATAGATGTTCATGGCCTCGCCATAGAAGGCTCTGGCAACACGGTTAACAATAAAGCCCGGGCTGTCCTTGGCCACTACGGGAGATTTACCCATCTGCAATAACCAAGTTTTACATTGAGAAACCAGTTCTGGACTTGTGGCTAGGCTAGGAATAATTTCTACAAGAGGCATTAATGCTGCCGGGTTGAAAAAATGTATACCGATTAATCTTTCTGGCTGATTTAATTCTTTAGCGAGTGAAGCTATTGACAAGGAAGATGTGTTTGTGGCGAAAATCGTATCGGCAGGAAAAATTTGTTCTAGCTGCTCAAATAGCCGTCTTTTTAAATCTATGTTTTCAGAGATGGCCTCAATCACTAGGTCTGTGTCCTGCTCTTTTGAGAGGCTCTCTATAGGGGTTATTCTTTTAAATATTTCTAAAGAGTCGGCTTGATCTATCTTGCCCTTCAGCACCAGCCTTTCCATTGTTTTATGGAGCTTCTCAAGAGCCTTTTTTACTCCCTCTGGGTCAATATCATAAAGGAGAACATTTACCCCCGCCTGAGAAAGGACCTGTGCGATACCTATACCCATTGCGCCAGCGCCAACAACAATTGTCTTTTTATAGGTTAGGTCGTTTTTCATTTAAATTCTTATTCTCAATTTGGGTCAAAGGTCTACAATTAGAGAGAAACGGCCTTATTTACCCTTGAACTTTGGCTTTCTCTTTTCTAAAAAAGCCGCAACGCCTTCATTGAAGTCTTGGGTTTTTCCCATCTTATTTTGAAGCTCTCGCTCAAATTCTAATTGTTCATCTAACCCCGATAAAATAGACTTATTCAATGCCATTTTAATTCCAGCAAATGCTGCTGTAGGCTGATTTGCTAGGTGTTCAGCAATGCTCATCGCCTCTTGAAGCAATTTTCCTTCGGGGAAAACTTTATAAATCAATCCCGAGCTAAGGGCTTCTTGAGATTCTATCTTATCGCCCATCATCATCCAAGCACTGGCTTTTGCAAAGCCTACCAATCTGGGAAGTATATATGTTCCACCTGAGTCTGGTATAAGGCCTATTTTACTAAATGCCTGAATAAAAGATGCTTGTTCTGAAGCGACAACTATGTCTCCCGCTAAGGCCAGGTTAGCCCCGGCTCCGGCAGCAATTCCATTCACTGCAAAAATGATCGGCTTGGGCGTTTCCCTGATCTGACGAACAAGTGGATTAAAGTGCTCTGAAAGAATCTTGTCCAAGCCAGGCCCAAGGGGGTCTATTGCTTCTTGAAGGTCTTGTCCGCTGCTAAAGGCTTTTCCTTTTCCGGTAATTAAAATGGAGCGAACAGACTCATCCTTAGATCCCTGCTCGATCGCCTTTTGAAGAGACAGGGCCATTTCTTTGTTAAAAGAGTTATAGCTGTTGGGTCTGTTAAGGGTGATCTGCTGAACCCCTGATGTAATATTTATGATAAGCGTTGCTGACATGTCTTTGATGTTTAAAGGCACTTAAAATAATCAAACGGTTCAAGACATGCGTTACACCGATAAAGAGACTTACATGCTGTTGAGCCAAAAAGAGAAACACAAAAGGTGTCATTTGATTTGCACCTGGGGCATCCAATTTCTGGAGCTCTCTGGAAAAGTTCTCTTTTTTGTCTGCCCTCTTTTTGCGGAGGGGCGATGCCATAATCTAAAAGTTTTCTTTTTCCCTCTTCTGATATCCAGTCTGTCGTCCATGGTGGAGTTAAAACTGTATTTATCTCCACCTTGCTCACGCCCAGTTTGATAATGGCCTCCTGAACAGAAGAAGAGATAACATCCATAGCGGGGCACCCCGTATAGGTGGGCGCTATGTCTACCTCCACATTTGCTTCATTAATCCTTACCCCCCTTATTACACCGAGATCTAAAACGCTCAAGACAGGGACCTCCGGGTCCATAACGCCTGATAGGGTGTTCATAATTGAGTCCTCAGAAATTTCTGTCTTTACCATTTTGCATTTGGATAAGATCGTGCAACAGACTGCATTTCAGCCAAAATAAGACCGTGTTCCTCGGAGTGTATTCCTCGCTTTCCTCCTTTTTTAGCAAACGCATTAGGATCTATATCGTCAAGTGTTGCAATGCTTAAAATCTCACTGACCTTCTCTGTCCATTCACCCTTAAGCTCGACAACATCGGGCCCAATATTAAGTTCATGAGCCTGCTTATCAACCTGCGTTGTTTCAAAAAACTCTAGGGCAAATGGATACTGATGTGAAATGCTTTTTTGTATTCTTTGATGGCTTTCTTGGGTTCCATCACCAAGGCGTATAATCCACTCGGCGCTAAACTGAGCGTGGTACGTTGTTTCTTTTAGAGCCTTTGTGGCAATTTCGCGAAGCCTAAGATCTTCAGATATAGTAAGCTTTTGTAGCTGAAAAAAATGAAATGTGTCAAAATAAAACTGTCGAGCCATCGTGTCTCCCCAGTCGCCGTTTGGCTGCTCTACTATAAGATGATTATAAAACTCTCTGCTTTCTCGAAAGTACGCTAGAGAGTCTTCTGTGGACTCATTTCCAATAAGCTCTGCCGCATATTGATAATATTGTCGAGCCAAGCCGATTAAATCAAGAGAAATATTACTTACCGCGATGTCTTGTTCAAGGATTGGGCCGTGCCCGCACCAGCCTGAGAGCCTTTGTCCTAAGATCAAAGCGTCGTCTGCCAAATGCAAAACATATTTCGATTTAGGATCACATGTGTCCAACATCATCCGGAATATCGTAAAATGTTGGGTGGCGATAAGCCTTATCGTCGGAGGGTTCAAAGAGCGGTTCTTTGTCATCAGGAGATGATGCTATCACTGAGGAAGACAGAACAACCCATATGCTAACACCCTCACTACGGCGAGTGTAAACATCTCTTGCGTTTTTTAAAGCCATTTCTTGGTCCGAGGCGTGCAAGCTCCCTGCATGCTTGTGAGCAAGACCATTTTTGCTACGAACAAAAACTTCCCAGAGCGGCCATGGTTTGCTAGTGTCATTTTTCATGCCGCAGAGTCTTGTGTCACTTTAAGCTTTCTGCTTGATTGTTTTTTTGCATAAGCAGAAGCGGCCTCACGAACCCAGGCTCCATCATTATGAGCTTTTTGCCTTGCGGCTATTCTTTCTGCATTGCAAGGCCCATTGCCTGCAATCACATCGAAAAACTCAGTCCAATCAATTGCCCCAAACTCATAATGGCCCGTTTCCTCGTTCCACTTAAGATCCTTGTCTGGGATTTTAAGCCCAAGGTACTCTGCCTGCTTGACTGTTTTGTCTATATACTCTTGCCTTAGCTCATCATTGCTTTTGCGTTTAATTCTCCAACGCATGCTTTGTGCTGAATTTGGGCTATTGTCATCCGATGGGCCAAACATCATTACACTTGGCCACCACCAGCGATTTAAGGCGTCTTGAGCCATCTCTTTTTGTCCCTTAGTTCCCTTACTTAGGTTCATCATTATCTCATAGCCTTGCCGTTGATGAAAGCTTTCTTCTTTACAAATGCGAACCATAGCGCGACTGTATGGGCCATAAGACGTTCTACAGAGCATTACTTGATTTGCTATTGCGGCACCATCTACTAACCACCCAACGGCCCCCATATCAGCCCATGTCAGCGTTGGATAATTAAAGATCGAGGAATACTTCGCCTTTCCTGACAGAAGGTCGTCAATCATTTTTTCCCTTGGTGTGCCAAGTGTTTCTGCGGCGCTGTATAGATACAGGCCATGGCCCGCTTCGTCTTGGACTTTGGCCAGTAGTATTAATTTTGAACGTAGGCTTGGCGCTCTAGAAATCCAATTTGCCTCAGGAAGCATTCCAACAACTTCTGAATGAGCGTGCTGGCTAATTTGACGTACAAGAGTTTTTCTGTACGCGTCTGGCATCCAGTGTTTTGGCTCCACTCTGTTTTCTGCTGCAACAAACGCTTCAAAGCGTTCCTCTATTGATATTGATTCTCTCATGGGTTGAGGCATTTAATCTGCAATTTAAGGCGATTCGAACCTTAAACGATAAAATAACGTTCTATTAAAAGGTTAAAGCGTCTACTTTTGTTCACTTAAAAAACAATCTTGGTTTAAAATGTTGGGATTTTTCAAAAAAAACGAGGCCAAGCAGACTGATGGCCTACTCACTACGGTGACTGCCCAAAAAGGAGCCAGGGCAAGATTCCATAGGCTCAAAGTTGCTGATGTCCGGCAAGAGACGGAGGATTGCGTAAGCGTGTCCTTTGAAGTTTCTGACCCTAAAACCTTCAGCTTTGTCCCGGGTCAATATTTGACTTTAAAAAAAGAAATTAACGGAGAAGATCTTCGCAGATCTTATTCAATCTGTTCAAGCCCAATTGAAAACGAGCTTCGAATAGCAGTAAAAAAAGTTCCACAAGGTCGATTTTCTACATGGGCAACAACAAAGTTAAAAGTCAATGACACCATTGAAGTTATGCCCCCGATGGGTAGTTTTACTCTTGGCGCAAGCCCACTAAAAGAAGAAGAGTACGTTGGCTTTGCTGCGGGCTCAGGCATTACTCCTTTGTTGTCAATGATTAAAACTGTTTTACAACACTCCCCGAAGTCAAGTTTCACGCTTTTTTATGGGAACAAAAAAACGACATCAATAATATTTAAAAATGAACTAGAGGACTTAAAAGATAAATACCTGGGGCGTCTTGACGTTCATCATATTTTGAGCAGAGAAGATCAGGGCAATGATCTTCTTTTTGGAAGAATTGACGCCGCCAGAGCCAAAGCGCTAATAAATAAGCTTCCTTCATCAATAAGTCCTGCTGGATATTTTTTATGTGGGCCAGAAGAGATGATTCACAATGTTAGCGACGCCATTAAAGAATCTGGGGCCATTGGGGAAAAGATCCATTTTGAGCTGTTTTCTTCAGATCAAACAACTCCCAAGTTAGAAGAGAAAAAAGAAGTCAAGTCGAAACAAAACCAATCTAGTATCACTGTTGTTTTGGATGGGGAGAAAACTCATTTTGAACAGGGGCCTAAAACTTTTATTTTAGACGCAGCATTGGACGCTGGGGCAGACATTCCATACGCATGTAAAGGGGCTGTCTGTTGCACTTGTAGAGCAAAAGTTTTAGAAGGAGAGGTGGAAATGTCGATGAATTATGCCCTTTCCGAAGAAGAGGTTGAAGAAGGTTATGTCCTCTCTTGTCAGGCCATGCCGCGATCATCAAATGTTGTTATTAGTTTTGATGACTAAGCGCATGGGGCGCTCTTATTTTTATAGCTTTTTATCGAAAAAATAAAGGAACGAGGCAATGGACGCAGAGCCTAGCTCCAGTTCCCTTGGGTGCACAGACTTTATGTCATCTTGAGATGTGTGATGGTAATCAAAATACCTTTGGCTATCCGCACGGTATCCGCACAAAACAACATCCTTATCTGTTATTTGACTGACGTCTGCTCCTGACCCTCCTTGGGTCCATTCCTTACATCCATAACGGGCAAGTAAATTGTCAAGCTCATCTATCAACTCTGGCCTAAGATCGTGAATTCTGGGCGGCAAACTAAATCCTCGAGGGGCCCCTGAACCACCGTCGGACTCTATACACAAAATGTGTTTTCGACCCTCTTCAAGTCCTTCTTTGGCGTATTTCTTGGCCCCGTCCAAGCCAAACTCTTCATTTGCAAAAAGAACAATTCTAATCGTATGACGTGGCCTATACCCTAGGCTCTTTAAAAGCCAAACAGCATGCATTGCGTGAGCAACGCCAGCTCCATCATCTTGAGCGCCCGTTCCTAAATCCCAGGAGTCTAGGTGGCCACCAACAAGTATAACTTCATCAGGCTTTTCGCTTCCTTTCCATTCAGCAATAATATTTGCTGAGCTTTTTCTTCCAACATCGCGCGAGCCAAGAATAAGCTTAACTTTTGACTCTGGATTTTTAACTAGTTCTTTGCTTAACCACTCTGCTCCGTTTGTAGAAATCGCTGCCGCGGGAATTTTCTTTACACCCTGTTCATATGTCATTGCTCCTGTGTGAGGAAAATCATCTAGCCTGTGGGTAAGTGACCGCACAAGAACCGCGACGGCTCCATATTTTGCGGCTTCTGAAGCGCCACCCCACCTTTGCCACCCAGCCTTGCCGTACGCAGAGCCTGTATTAATTAACCAAGGATCCATCGGTTCATTAAAGAACACAACCTTTCCCTTGAGATCAGAAGCCTTTGCGTATAAGTCTTTTCTGTTTTTGACCTCTACAACTTGAGCCGTAAGTCCATTTCCTGAATCTCCTCCTGGAGTTGATATAGAGCCTCCAAGGGCTGTAATGTTAAGCTCTGTTCGTTTGCCTTTAAATAAATGTTCTGCCGTTTCAACACCTCTTACCCAATGCCGAACATCAACCTCTTGCTTTAGTACTTTATCATACCCTAGAGTGTCTAATGTTTCAAAAGCCCACTTCACAGCTTTTGCGTCTCCTGCGCTTCCCGCCAATCGGGGGCCAACATCTTTGCACAAGTCAGATAGCCAAAAGTAGCCTTGTTGATCACCGAGAGCCCTTTGATATACGTTTTGTATAAAAACAGGATCAGGATCAGCTACTTGGCCGGTTAAGTTTAGTCCTGTCAACGTTGCTAAGAAGAACAAATGTCTTTTACTCATTTTTTTAAATCATTAATGAACCCAAGTCCCCTGAGGCTAAATACATAAGAAGTCCTGTTAGCCAGCCGCCATATGTGCCAAGCGCATAGCCTAAAACTGCAAGTAGTACTCCAACTGGAGCAAGTGATGGGTGGAATGCCGCAGCAGCTACTGGCGCTGATGCTGCACCGCCAATATTTGCTTTAGACCCAACTGCAACAAAGAAAAATGGTGCCCTTATCCCTCGGGCAACAGCGAGCAAAATCAAAACATGGAACAACATCCAAATCCCTCCAACAAGAAGGAGGCCGGGAGACTTAATAACTTCTAGTATGTCCATTTTCATTCCAATGGTGCCAACCAGAATATATATAAAAACTGACCCCAGGCGGCTAGCCCCAGCGCCTTCAAGGTTCCTGACTTTTGTAAAAGACAGAGTTAAGCCAACTGTTGTTGCAACAATAACAATCCAGAAAAACCCGCTGGTTAGGCTAAAGTTTGCTGTGTAAGGAGCGTTTTTTTCAAGCCATGGACCAATGGTGTCGCCGGCCAAATGGCCAAGCGCAACTGTGCCAAAAGCTATTCCTAAAATTTTCATAACCTCATGAAATGTTGGGATTCTTGATGTTCGCTGCGTAAAATCTTCCATTTCTCGCTGAAGAGCTTTAACGGAGCTGTTGTCTGCATGAAGCCATTTGTCGACTTGATCGCTCTTTGCTGCGCCAAATAAAATAATAGCCATCCAAATCTCAGCAACAACAATATCGACGGTTATCATCGCGGAATAAAGACCATCTGACGGTTTAAATATTTCATACATGGCGGCCTGGTTTGCCCCGCCGCCAATCCATGATCCAGCAATTGTAGACATGCCCCGCCATACGGCCTCTGGTCCGGCGCCTCCAACAAGGTCTGGAGATATAAATGACACGATAAGTATGGCAAACGGGCCCCCTAAAATAATTGTTGCCGTTGCTGTAAAAAACATAATTAACGCCTTGGGGCCTAGTCGAAAAACCCCTTTCAGATCAATGCTTAGCGTCAACAAAACCAATGAAGCTGGAAGAAGGTATCTAGAGGCGACAAAATAGAGATTCGTGTCTTTGGGTACTAGATTAGTGTTTGTTAAAACTGCTGGTAAAAAGTAGCACAACAACAGGGCTGGTACCCACTTAAAAAACCCTTTAAAAATAGGGTTGTCGGCAGCCCAAAAGATACCGCCTAAAAGAGCCATTAAAATCCCAAAAACTACTGCTTCATTTGTTATCAGAGCCCCTACTTCTTTTTCCATATTGCTTGCTTTTTGTATTGACTTTACTCGGGGTGATTTTTTTATCTCCGACTAATTTAACGCTTTGTTTGTCATGTGAGTGCTCTTGTTCATTTAAGGCCTTCATTGGTTTTTTCGGAGTTGTTGTTGCGCCCCAGTGAATAAAGTCTTTTCTTCCAACCCATGACGTAAGGACGCCTCCTAAACTTAGGAGGAACTTGTCTTTCCTCACCTCCATTATTTCCCCAACCTGCCTTCCGGTACCAGAAAGCAGCCTGACCTTGTCCCCTAAATAAACTGGAAGTTGCATTAACTTTTCTTGCTCTTCCCTCTCCATCTTCTGTTTTGTTGTTTCCTCACGATTTTTTCTGGAGTTTATCTCTTGATTTCGTTCAGATAGAGCCTTTATTATACGTCCCTGTATTTCCTTTTTTAATTTTTGAGTTTTTGCTTTTGTCCATGACCTAGACCAATGTTCCATGCGCTTTCCCCACATTAATTGTTGGTTGGTTTCCGCATTTTCTTCTCCTGTTTTTAATAGTTTTTTCTCAAGCGCCTCAATCTGTTTCTCATTTAAAACCTTTAAAGACTCTAGCTCCTTTAGTCTTTTGCTTACCTCATCTTTTGTTCTATCCAGCAGGGTTCTTTGTTTTTGTAGACCAACTATCAGATTATCAACAGATATTGTTTGGCTTTTTAGAGACCTCTTCGCTTGGGCCATTATTTCGGCAGAGATTCCTGACCTCTCGGCAACCTCAAAAGTATACGAGGAGCCTGGTGTTCCTTGTCTCAATAAATATATGGGCTCTAGATTTTTTACATCAAAAGCCATATTTGCATTACTGGCACCATCTAGTTCTTCCGCTAAAGCCTTGATGTTATTAAAGTGAGTTGTAAAAACGCCGAAAGCATTGGACTTGTGTATTTCAAATAAAAAAACCCTTGCCAGTGCACTTCCCAAGTCTGGGTCCGAGCCTCCGCCGAATTCATCCACCAAACAAAGGCTGGTGGAGTCAGCGGTCTTCAAAATCTCTCTCATTTTTGATAGCTTCCCACTGTAGGTAGAAAGTTCGTTTTCTATACTTTGCGCATCTCCTATGTCTGTCATCACGCGCTTAAACCATCTCATTTTAGATTCCGGCGCGGCGGGTATTAACATTCCACATTGGAGCATAAGCTGAAAGAGACCCACTGTTTTTAATGCCAACGACTTTCCTCCTGCGTTGGGTCCAGAAATAACAATAAGCCGTTGATTCTTATTGAGGGTTATGTTAAGTGGTATGGCCTTTTGGTTATTGGCGCTCTGGGTTTTTCTTAAGACTGGGTTTGTGGCTTTCCTAAGGTGTATTTCGTCCTCTGTTATTTGAGGGAGACACGCACCTTCTTTTTGGGCAAACTTAGTTTTAGCAATTAGTATATCTAAAGCCAAAAGACGTTTGTCTGTCATTTCTATTTCCTTGCGGTAAGGAGCTATCTCTTTGGTTAGGTTTAATAGTATTCTGCGTATCTCTCTTCTTTCTTCTTCTATCAAAAGCCCAACCTCAGCATTGATTTCTAGACACTCACTGGGTTCTAAAAAAACGAGAGTGTTTTTTGCACTACTGCCGTGAAAGGCGCCTCTTCCCTTATTCTTGTCTGCCGCTTTTACGGCCAACACCCTGCGGTTGTTACTTACCGATTCACGAATATCCCCGAGCCATCCCTCTTTGTCATATCTCTTTAGGGCCTTATAAAAAAGCTTATCTGCATTTATTCTTTTTTTTAACAACTCCCTGCGCAATCCGTGAAGTTCTGTGGATGCGTTCGACCTTACCTGGCCGTTTTTTTCTAGAGCGACATCTATTAGTTTGTGGATTCTTTCTTCTGGGGGGAATGCTTTATATATAATTGCCAAAGATGGTATTTGACCTTCGTTTACCTGTGAAAACCGATAGACCTCTTTGTAGCTCTCCGCCTGATCTCTAATTGACATGAAATGCCCTATATCTAAAACTGAATTCTTGATTTTTAAAAGCGGCAGCGCTTCGTTGATCTCTGATTTGGAAACGACCGGGGGGTTGGTACCTGATTCGATTAACTCTAGTAGCTCACTCCCCTGAGAAAGTTTTTGTTCTATTTGAATTTGATTTGGATTGGGTAGCATTTCGAGGATTGCCTGCCTTCCATTTCTGGAAACCGCAAATTTTGAAACCATTTGCTTCAACTCATTAAAGTCCAATGCATCATAAGCAGAATTTGGATAAAGCATTTTACTCCGCTTTCTCTTGCCTCATTTGAGGGAAAAACAGCACCTCTTGAATGCTTGTTTTTCCTGTAAGAAGCATTACTAGTCGATCCATCCCTATCCCCATTCCTGATGTTGGGGGCATTCCATACTCAAGCGCCCGAAGGAAATCTTGGTCTACGAACATTGCCTCGTCGTCTCCTTTTTCTAGTAAAGTTAGCTGCTCTTCAAACCGTTCCCTCTGGTCTATCGGGTCGTTGAGTTCGCTGTACGCGTTTGCGATCTCTGTTCCGTTAATAAAAAGCTCAAACCTCTCTGTTAGGCGATCGTCATCCCTGTGTTTTTTACAAAGAGGAGACATCTCAACAGGGTAGTCTGTTATAAATGTTGGCTGAATGTAATGTTTTTCACATTTTTCGCCAAAAATTTCATCTATAAGTTTCCCTTTTCCCATTTCTACAGAAACCTCTATTCCTATTGATTCTGCAATTGACTTTATTTCCTTTTCGCTTTTTCCTAACAAGTCATGACCTGTGTGTGTGTTTATGGCCTCTAAAATTGGGACTCTTGCGTATGGCGCTGCCATATTTATCGTTTTTCCATCGAATAAAATTTCTTTCGATCCTGTTATTTTTTCCGTTATTTTTTCGAACATCTGTTCAGTGAAGTCCATCATCCACCGATAATCTTTATAGGCGACATATATTTCTAAAATCGTGAACTCAGGGTTGTGTGTTCTGTCCATGCCCTCATTACGAAAATCTTTCGCAAACTCATATACTCCTTCAAAGCCACCAACAATAAGTCGTTTTAAATATAGCTCATTAGATATTCTTAGATAAAGAGGAATGTCAAGTGCGTTGTGGTGGGTTTTAAATGGACGGGCGGCAGCCCCTCCGGGAATGCTTTGTAAAATAGGCGTTTCCACTTCTAGATATCCTTGTTTATTGAACACTTCGCGCATCACGTTAAAAACCTGTGCTCGCTTGATAAATACTTCTTTTACTCCTTCGTTAACAATTAAATCAACATACCGCTGGCGATAGCGTAATTCTGGATCAGTAAAAGCGTCATGAGTTTCCCCTTCTGAATCTGTCTTAACCACGGGAAGAGGCCTAAGAGATTTACTCAACACTTTCAAATTAGAAACGTGTACGCTAATTTCTCCTGTTTTTGTTAAGAATACGTGCCCCTCTAAAGAAACAAAGTCTCCTATGTCAAGCTGTTTCTTAAAAACGTCATTATATAAAGTCTTGTCTTCTGTGGGGCAAACTATGTCTCTATTTATGTAGCCCTGTATCCTTCCAGAGGAATCCATGATGCTAACAAAAGAAGCTTTACCCATTATTCGTTTAGTCATTATTCTTCCTGCCACACAAACAGAAGTAAAGTTTTCCGGCGATCCAGGAAATTCAGACTTTATTTTTTTTGCCAAAAAATTAACAGGGACCTGGTCCGCTGGATATGGGTTTATTCCTCCGATTTTCATTGCCGCCAAGGCTTCTCGACGAAAGATTTCTTGTTCTGATAACTGTGAGTCCATGTTGCAAAGATAGGAAGGTCCTGCAAGGTGGGTTACCTTTGCTTGCTTAAAGAAAAACTTTATGAAAAATAGCCGGGTTCGGGTTCGTTTTGCTCCCAGTCCAACAGGGCCTCTTCATATAGGTGGTGTTAGAACTGCGCTCTACAACTATCTGTTTGCAAAAAAACACGGGGGTGATTTCTTGTTGAGAATAGAAGACACAGATCAGTCTCGCTTTGTTCAGGGGGCAGAAAAATATATTGTTGATGCTCTTAAATGGTGTGGTATAGCGCCTGACGAAGGCATTGGTGCTGAAATTTCACTTCCAAACGGGGGTAAAAACCACCCCTATCGACAAAGTGAAAGAAAAGATATATACGCACCCTATGTACAGTCTTTAATTGATTCTGAGCTAGCATATTTAGCTTTTGACACCCCTGAAGAGCTTTCAGCGGTTAGAGAAAGAGCTAAAAAAGCGGGTAATCCCAATTGGCAATACAACAGTATTACTCGAACATCTATGAAAAATTCTTTAACTCTTCCAAGAACAGATGTTGAAGAAAAAAAGGACGCTGGATTACCATATGTTGTCCGTATAAAAATGCCACGCAACGAAGAAATTAAATTTAATGATGAAGTGCGTGGCTGGGTAAGTGTTAATAGCATGAACGTTGACGACAAGGTGCTCCTCAAGAGTGATGGTCTACCCACCTATCACCTTGCAAATGTTGTTGATGATCGGTTAATGGAAATTACTCATGTGATTCGCGGTGAAGAGTGGTTACCGTCAGCACCTCTTCATGTTTTGTTATATGACTACTTCCAGTGGGAGAGGCCCGCGTTTGCCCATTTACCGCTTTTGTTACGCCCCGATGGCAATGGAAAGCTCTCGAAAAGAGATGGAGACAAGTTGGGTTTTCCTGTGTTCCCATTAGACTGGGAAAACCCCGAAACAAAGGAAACAGCCTCTGGTTATAAAGAGGCTGGGTTCTATCCTGAAGGGTTTATTAATATGCTGGCTTTTCTAGGTTGGAACCCAGGAACCAACCAAGAGATCTTTTCAATGGACGAGCTGGTTTCTAGCTTCAGCCTTGAGAAAGTTAGTAAGGCTGGTGCACGTTTTGATTTTGATAAAGCACGTTGGTTTAATCAGCAGCACCTTCGTTTGCAGCCAAAAGAAGATTTATTAATAGAATATTTAGAGCTTTTAAAAAAAACCAGTGGACATACTCCTGAAAAAGATTGGGCTGAAAAGTCTCTCTATTTATTCATGGATAGGGCTGAATTTTTAAAAGACATTATTAGCGAATCCAAATATTTATTTAATGACCCTCAATCGTATGATGACAAAATGGTTAAAAAAAAATGGAGTTCTGATGCTCCTGTTTTTATTAAAGATTTGAAAGATTTGTTTATAAAAACCAACTATTCAAGTGAGGCTTTAGAGTCTAGCTTCAAAGAGTATTTATCATCATCATCCTTGAGTTTTAGCCAGGTTGGGCCGGTTTTGCGCCTTGCTGTTGCTGGAACAACTCAAGGGCCGTCAATATTTATGGTAATGGAACTAATTGGCCGTAAGTCTGCCGAAAGAAGAATGAATGCGGCAATAATTAAATTGGGGTAATGCAAAAAATTGAGCTTGTTGGTCAAAGAGAGTATGCCTACCATGGGTGTTTGGAGGAAGAGTCTATTATTGGTTCAGAATATATAATAGATTTGACGGTTTTTGCGGATTTAAATAACTCTGCACAATCAGATCAACTAAAAGACACGATTGATTATGTGAGTTTAAGAAAGCTCGTAGCCCAAGAGATGTCAATAAAGTCTAAACTCCTTGAGACAGTTTGTCAAAGAATAATTTCTAAAATATTTGGTGATTTTTCTTCTGTTTTGAAGATAGATGTTAAGGTTTGTAAGCTTAGCCCGCCTATTGATGGAGATGTTCAAGCTGTTTGTGTAAGTTTTTCTTCAGAAAAATCTTAGTTCACAAGCTAATTGAGTTGTAATTTTGTATTTCAACTGGTCTCGTGGCCGAGTGGCTAGGCAGAGCTCTGCAAAAGCTTGTACAGCGGTTCGAATCCGCTCGAGACCTCATAAACCCCCTTTAAAATAGGGGGTTTATTTTTGAACTATATTTTAATTTAAACGCTTATTGTTCTATTTGTTTTTATATAATAACTTACTGAAGGGTTTATCTTTGAGTACATTATTTAATATTTTATTATGTCTCAACCCACATTAAAAGAAGCTTTAAAGAGTTTATCTATAAACAACGAAAACGCAGGTACCTGGATAGGCAACTCCCCATTATTTTCCGATTCTAATATTTCTAGCTTTTCGCCTGTGGATGGATCTTTAATCGGTTCTGTAACAACTACAACTAGTTCACAATATGAAAATGCTGTTATCTCGGCACATGAATCTTTTCTTGAATGGAGAAATACACCAGCACCGAAAAGAGGAGATGCAGTTCGTGTTTTTGGAAACAGATTAAGAGATAAAAAGGAAGCTTTAGGTTTATTGGTTAGTTATGAAATGGGTAAATCCTATCAAGAAGGATTAGGAGAAGTTCAAGAAATGATTGACATATGCGATTTTGCTGTTGGATTATCACGGCAATTAACGGGTTTAACTATTAAAAGTGAACGTCCGGATCATTTTATGATGGAGCAATATCACCCTATAGGAGTTATTGGTATTATATCTGCATTCAATTTTCCTGTTGCTGTTTGGGCTTGGAACGCAGCTTTAGCGTGGGTATGTGGTAATGCTTGTGTTTGGAAAGGTTCAGAAAAAACTCCGCTCTGCGCTATAGCTTGTCAAAATATTTGGAATGATGTTTCTTCTGATATGAATTTACCTCAAGGATTATCTGTTATTATTAGCGGAGGACGTGAATTAGGAATTAAAATGAGTGAGGATAAAAGAATACCAGTTATGTCTGCTACAGGGTCTACTTTAATGGGTAAAGATGTTGGTGCTAAAGTAGCGTCTAGATTAGGACGATCCATTTTAGAGTTGGGTGGAAATAATGCTATGATAATAACCGAATCTGCAGATCTACAGATGACAATTACTGCTGCAGTTTTCGGGGCTATAGGAACAGCTGGTCAAAGATGTACTAGCACGAGAAGATTAATTATTCATGATAGTATATACAACCGTGTTTGCGATGCAATATTAAATGCATATAAACAAATTATTATTGGTACTCCATTAGATATTAAAAATCATATGGGACCTTTAATTGATACATATTCTGTAAATAATTATATAAAATCATTACAAAATGTAGAAGAAAATGGTGGAAAATTTTTATTAAAAGGAAGACAACTTACAGGTAATGAATATTCTAGTGGTTGTTATGTGAGTCCTTCAATAGCTGAGGTTAAAAATATATGGGATATAGTTCAACACGAAACTTTTGCTCCTTTATTGTATATCATGAAATACTCTGACCTTAAAGAGGCAATTAATACTCAAAATAATGTTCCCCAGGGTTTAAGTTCAGCCATTATGACTAACTCTATGCAAGAAGCAAATATTTTTATATCGGCCACTGGTTCAGATTGTGGTATCGCTAATGTTAACATAGGAACAAGTGGAGCTGAAATTGGGGGTGCTTTTGGTGGAGAAAAAGAAACTGGAGGTGGTAGAGAAAGTGGATCAGATGCATGGAAAGCATATATGAGAAGACAAACAAATACTTTAAACTATGGATCATCTCTTCCGTTAGCTCAAGGAATAAAATTTAACATATAATAATATAATTTTTTCTTTAAAAGAATATAGTATAATAGTGATGTCCGGTTGATAAGGTTGATAAATATTCATTATTTATTAGGTTATTAAATATATAAATAATAATAAACAGGATATAAACAATAAAAATTAACATAAACAATTGACTATAAGTATTTTATTATATAATTAAACAAGAATTATAATATAACTTATATATATAATTGTTTATAAATATTAGAGATATAATTATTAGTAAAAACACATTTACGTTTAATAAGATTTATAAAAATGTTTACTAAAAAATAATCAAATTAAGTAATGAAATTTAATTAACACATTTATATAGGTTATGAACAAAGTATTGACAATTTCGATTGGTAATGATCATGCTGGATATGATTTAAAGTTTGAAATAAACATATTTTTAAAAAATACAGGTTTAAATGTATTAAATAAAGGATGTGATGGCCCAGATTCAGTAGATTATCCAGATTATGGTCATGCTGTAGCCCAAGATATATTAGATAATAAGGCAGATAGAGGGATTGTAATATGTGGAAGTGGAAACGGGATAAATATGAGTGTGAATAAACACACTGGTATTAGATCTGCTTTATGTTGGAATAGTGAATTGGCTGCACTAGCAGTAAAGCACAATAACGCTAATGTATTAGCACTTCCGGCACGTTTTATTTCAAGAGATGAGGCGCTAAAATGTGTACATGAGTTTTTGAATAATAGTTTCGAGGGGGGTAGGCACGAAAAAAGAGTTGATAAGATTAACTGTTGATTGATGTTAACGTTCACTGTGGAAATATTGGAATGGAAGCTACCGTTTAAAATAGAGTTATTAATTATTTGGATTAACCAAGTAGTAAAAATTGAGAAAAAAAATATAGCAAGGATCGATTATAAATTTATTACTGATAAGGAATTATTAAAAATGAATAAAGGTTTTTTAAATCACAATTACTATACTGATGTAATAACGTTCCCTCAAAGTAGAGGCAATCGACTGGCGGGAGATATAGCTATCAGTGTTGAAAGAGTAAAGGAAAACGCTACATTATTAAATACTACTTTTAACCAAGAATTAAAGAGGGTTATAATCCATGGAGTTCTGCACTTATGTGGATATAACGACGCGACAGAAGAGGAAAAAAAAACAATGCGATTAAAAGAAAACAAATACTTATCTATATACCCTGTTTAATAATGTTCCACGTGAAACAATGATGTACGACGTAGTGGTAGTTGGAGGAGGGCACGCAGGCTGTGAGGCGGCAAGCGCCGCAGCAAGAATGGGTTCATCGGTTCTACTTGTAACAATGAACTTACAGACAATTGCTCAAATGAGCTGCAATCCAGCAATGGGAGGTGTAGCAAAAGGACAAATTATTAGAGAAATTGACGCTCTTGGTGGGTTGTCAGGAATTATTTCTGATAAAACAGCGATACAATTTAGAATGCTCAACAGATCTAAAGGACCCGCTATGTGGAGCCCAAGAGTGCAAAGTGATCGCATGAGGTTTGCTGAAGAGTGGCGGCTAGCTCTTGAGCAAATAAATAATTTGGACTTTCTTCAAGCCTCGGTTGAGGGTGTAGACGTGGGTGACAACAAAGTTTCAGGAGTGTTTTTAAGTAATGGCATACGAATACCCTGTAAAACAGTTGTTTTAACAAGTGGAACATTTTTGAATGGAGTCATGCATATTGGGGAGAACAAAACTCACGGGGGAAGAAGCTCAGAGTCTTCATCCAAAGGAATCACGAAGTGCTTAGAGTTGTTGGGTTTTGAAAGCGGAAGGATGAAGACAGGAACTCCCCCGAGATTGGATGGTCGTTCATTAAATTATGCTGCTTTTGAGGAACAAAAAGGGGACGAAAATCCCGGAAAGTTTTCTTTCACGGAGACCCAGGCCCTAGTTAAACAGCGCTCTTGCTGGGTCGCGCACACATCAGAACAGGTTCATGACGTCTTACGTAAGGGTTTCGATAGGAGCCCATTGTTTAATGGAGCTATCGAAAGCGCAGGGCCTAGATATTGCCCCAGCATTGAAGATAAAATTAATAGGTTTGCGGACAAAGACAGTCATCAAATGTTTATTGAACCCGAAGGTTGGAAAACCGTAGAGGTTTACGTTAATGGATTTTCTACCTCTCTACCCGAGGAGATACAAGAAGAGGCACTCAAAAAAGTAGCGGGTTTCGAAAACGCAAAGTTTTTTCGTCCAGGGTATGCTGTAGAGTACGACTATTTTCCACCCACACAACTAAAACATAGTTTAGAGACAAAGCTTGTCGGAGGGTTGTTTTTTGCTGGCCAAATTAATGGAACAACAGGCTATGAAGAAGCGGCGTGTCAGGGGTTGATAGCAGGAATTAATGCCCATAAGTTAAGTACGGCCTCTGAGCCATTGGTTCTTGGAAGGAGCGAGGCCTATATCGGTGTCTTGATTGATGACTTAATAACAAAAGGAACAGAAGAGCCTTACCGCATGTTTACAAGTAGGGCAGAGTTTAGGCTTACTCTGCGCCAGGACAACGCAGATATGCGACTCACAAAAACAGGAAGAGACTTAGGCTTAATTTCTGACCACCAATGGCAGCGTTTTGAAAACAAGTGTGCGGACATAAAAAAAGCAAATGAATGGATAGCGCGCAAAAAAGCAACTCCAGGAATATATAACTCATTTTTAGAAAAAAAAGGAAGCGCTCCACTAAAACAACAAGGGGCACTTACAACACTCGTTCTGCGCCCAAACATTTCTCTTAAAGAGATTTTAGCTCAAACCCCAGAAGATTTAATAGAAATGAGTCAAGAGGTCTGGGAGCAAATAGAAATAAATCTTAAATATGCAGGTTATATAGAGAAAGAGTTAGAAAGAGTTGAAAAAGTAAAGAGATTAGAAAACCTAAGAATTCCGTCAGGTTTTAATTTTAAGAGTATAAAGGCTCTAAGCATGGAGTCTCGCGACAAGTTAACGCAAATTGAGCCAACAACATTGGGACAAGCAAGTCGAATAGCTGGAGTTTCTCCAGCAGATATTCAAATTTTATTAGTGCACTTAGGTAGATAGTGTTTCACGTGGAACAAATGGAAAAAAACATAAAATGCCCCTCCTGCGGCACGCTGGAATCTCAGGCAGAAAGAACGGTTATGGACCACATGGTCTCAAAAGAAAAGTTTAGTTTGCGATCATGCCTTGAATGCGGACTGTTAAGAACAGAACCACGACCAAGCATGAAGGACATAGGTAGATATTACGACTCACCAGCATATTTGAGTCACACAGAACAGGCGTCGGGTTTCTTCAGTAAATTATACAATGTTCTGAGAGCATATAATTCATTGGGTAAGGTGCGAACTCTGGAAAATGCAGTGCAAAAAAAACCGAATATTTCAAAGCTGTTGGACGTCGGTTGTGGAATAGGCGTTTTTTTAGAACATGCGAAATATCGAAAATGGAATGTTTTTGGGGTAGAATTGAATGAAAAGGCACGAAAATCAGCAGAAAACAGACTAAAAATGTCAATTTATGAAAAAATAGACGACGTTAAAAACGAAGAAAAATTTGATGCTATTTCATTATGGCATGTCTTAGAGCACCTATCAGAGCCAAATGAAGTATTGAAAAAGCTCCACAATCATTCAGTTCCTGGGGCGGCACTAATTATAGGCCTTCCCAATAGAGAATCATACGACGCAAATTACTATCAAGAGTTTTGGGCCGCCTACGATGTCCCCATCCATTTTTGGCATTTTACAAAAAGAGACGTTCTACAACTAGCAAAAAGCACCGGCTGGGAGGTAGAAACAATAAGGCCTATGTATTTGGATGCTTTTTATGTGAGTTTACTAAGTGAATCATACAAAACCGGCCGAAGACGATGGGTTTCGGCTTTTTTACTTGGTCTTTACAGTAATTTCAAAGGGGGTATGACAAATACGAGCAGTTTAATTTATGTACTCCGTAAGGCGGGTTAGATAACCGCCATCATACGGACCCCGGTATCGAAAAGCACTATTTTTGAATTTAAGCTTCGGCCAACATCTTTTTTTGCTTCATTAAACACAGACAAAAGGGTGGGCAGAGAGCTGTAATTCAACAACTTAGAGAACCCTTCTGTTTTAAATGGAATTTCCGGAAACCAGTCAAGGATAACGGGCCCACCGCCAGTTGATTTATATTTAGCAATTTGCGAAATGAGGGTTGCGCAGAAGATAAAATACTCTTGAGTTTGTCCCCGGCCCCAACCGCCCAAATCTTCTACCCACATGTTTAGGCCATAAAAATCCTTTTTAAATGAAATTTTCATACTGGAAACAAAAGCTTCGGCATACAGCTTGATGTTTTCGCGGTTTTCTAAATAGTCTAACGCGATGCCTGGGTCTCCACATGATATTTTAGATAAAATTTTCGCTGTATCTGGTGCCACGTTTCTTTCTTTTTTTAACCAATATTCAACATTTTTTTCTCCCCACGAGGACAACGAAAGGACCAGGCAACGACTAACGATTGTTGGCAAAACGGCTGAAAGGTCATGAGTTATAAGTAAAATAAGTGTTTTTGCATTCGGCTCTTCTATTGTTTTAAGTAGCTTATTTGCAGCTGCTGAGTTTAGTTTTTCGGGTAACCACAAAATAAGAACTTTATAATTACCTGAGTGAGATTTTAAAGACAACTTCCCAAGAATCTGAGAAGAGTCGTTAACCCCTATTTGAAGTATTTTTTTTTGAGCGCTAATGGTTTCCACCCAGTTTTTAAATACAGGAAAAGGATTGAGCTTGATATAAGAACGGAATTCAGGTAGATAGTGGTCAGATGTTTTTGCCGAGGCCCCTTCCCCATCACCGCCAGCAATTGGAAAAATGTAATGAACGTCCGGGTGGCTTAACAACGATACTTGAACACAAGAACTACAGGCGCCACAAGGTTCCCCGTTGGGGTTTGTGTGCTCGCACATGACGCGCTTGATGTAGTTTAAGACAGCGGGCCAAGCAAGCCCCCCGCTTTTGGAAACAATGAGCTGTGCATGGGCTATTTTCCCCGACCTGGTTTGATCAAACCACCTTAGATAATAGGAATTTTGGAAAAATGAAAAATTAGCACCCACAAAGCGAAGGTAGAGACCTAATTTTGAACCTTGTTAAAAAACCTATGAAAACAATACAAGATTTAAATATTTCAAAAAAAAGAGTGTTAGTTCGATTCGACCTTAACGTTCCATTAAACGAAATGGGGGAAATAACTAATGACAAAAGAATAAACGCTGCTCTTCCAACAATTTTATCGATCATTGAAAACAACGGTAGGCTTGTGATACTCTCACACCTCGGCCGGCCCTTGGGCCAAGTGACGAAAGGACTATCACTGCGGCCTGTCGCTAAGCGTCTTTCTGCCATGCTATCTAGACCTGTTTCTTTTTCGGAAAACATTATAGGCCCCGAGGCGGTTGGCGCAACAAAGAATTTAAACGACGGAGAAATTATAATAATGGAAAACGTAAGGTTTGACAAAAGGGAAGAAGAGGGAGACGAAATCTTTACTCAAGAATTAGCAAAGCTGGGAGATGTATATATAAATGATGCCTTTGGGACAGCACACAGGGCACACGCGTCCACAACTCTTTTGGCCAGTCACTTTAAAGGGAGGTGCGCATTTGGTCAAGTTATGTTTAGGGAAATATCAAATGTAAATCGTGTCTTGGTTTCAAAAGAAAGCCCAGTTGTTGCAATTGTTGGCGGGTCTAAGGTTTCTAGTAAAATTGATGTATTGGAACGGCTTTTAGATCGCTCAGACCATATCATAATTGGAGGAGGAATGGCTTTTACGTTTGTTAAGGCGCTTGGCGGGCAGATCGGTGACAGCATTTGTGAAAGTGAACGGACCCAGGTAGCTTTAAAAATATTAGACAAAGCAAAAGCAAAAGAAGTTAAAATACACCTACCAATAGATACCGTCGCAGCCGATGCGTTTAGCATTGATGCAAAAACACAAGTTTGTAGCATCTTTGAAATACCAGCAGGCTGGCAAGGTCTGGACGCCGGGCCTAAAACCATAATGGCTTTTTCTAAGATTGTAAGTCAAGCGAAAACATTGCTATGGAACGGACCTCTTGGGGTTTTTGAAATGGAACCATTTTCAAAAGGGACAAGGGCCATAGGCGAGAGCATAGCAAAAGCAACATCTAAAGGGCTGTATAGCCTTGTTGGAGGAGGCGATTCTGTTGCCGCTGTGGAACAGTTTGGATTATCTGACAGAGTAAGCTATGTGTCTACGGGCGGTGGCGCCATGCTAGAATACCTTGAAGGAAAAACACTGCCAGGAATTCAAGCGATTATTGATAACAGCTAGACCCTTTAACTCAAGCGTTTATTGTGCTATTTTTATCGACGAAGCCATCAGAATGATAAATAAAAAACTCTCCAACAGAGTTAAGAATATCAAAGAAAATAGAGCTTCCTAACCAGGGCTCTGAGCCCAAAAAAGAAGCTAGCTGGTTGTTGTAAACGGCGAGAGCAATAGACAGAACAGCAACACCCTTTAGCAGTCCAGAGGTTCCACCCAGAAGGCGATTGATCCAATTAAGCCAAACAACCTTGAGAACCTTAGTTATTAAATTCCCTAACAGAGCGACAGTAAAATAAGAAATTAAAAATATAACAATACGGGCAGCAAAAAGAGAATAATTTTCCGGGAAATCCAAGGAGTTTATTAGCCATAAATCTACTATTGGCGAATAAATAAGTGTCATCCAGTAACCAATAAAAACACCTAAAAGTCCAGCCCACTCATTAACGAATCCTCGCCAGATTCCTCGCGCAGTAAGTAGAAAGAGAAAAGACAAACAGCAGAGATCTACAATATTCACAATAGACTAAAGGTATGGCGGCTCAAAGAATAAAATAAGCGAATTATATGCTTAGCAGCCAGCAACTCCCACCACATAGGGTAGAACTATAATTTTCATATTAACAACACTGTCGGATTCAAGCTTTAAATAGCCACAACCAAATACAGCAGGCGGGTTATCGCCTTTTTGCGCAGTAACTTGAAGAACAGCAGGCATATTATACTCGAAAAGAGAAACGCCATCGACATCAGTCATAATACCGTCAACGCCTGTTTGACCTCTAAAGTCCGGAATCGCGTTTACCACAGGAGCTGTTGCTCGAACAGTTGCGTTTTGAATAGGAGTACCATTTTCGTCAACTACTTGAATAGTGAATTTAAAGGTCAGAGAGTCACTTTTTTGGCAGCTAGAGAAACCTAGGGAAGCAAAAATTATAAGTAAACATATATTTTTCATTGTGGACAGCCATTATTTAAGTCACCATATGGTTTGATGATAACTGTTATTTCTGAAGTTTGACCCTGTTCTGCATGAACAAAATCACACCCTTTCCAACCACCTTTTGATGCCTCAACATCTAAATAAGCTTCGCCGTAGTCAAACCCAATCAAGGTATCAATCCAGCCATCTAAACCTGTCTTTCTCCAGTATTGACCTGATGTTGCTGGGTCAGTAAAAACAGTTGACCCGCCCGGAGAAAAAACATGAACCCATGCATTTTGAACAGGAATAGAATCAGCGTTTATAACGCGAACACGAACCAAAGATTCCGTACTTTCGGTCTCACAAGAACTCATTATAGAAATAAGGCCCAAAAAGAACAAGTTAAAAGTGAATATTTTATTTAAATTCATGGAATTATGTGATATTTTGGCGTTTAAACCAATGCAAATATAATAGATTTCCACCCCATGCTTGAAATTATAGAAGAACACCTTATTAAGATTAGTGTTGTAAAGATCAAAACGAAAGAAGAATCGGAAGAGTTCAGAATTAGATATTTGGGCAAAAAAGGGATCATACAGGCTTTATTTTCGGATTTCAAGTTGGTAAGTCCAGAGGCTAAAAAAGCCACTGGAGCCGCTCTAAATCGCTTAAAAAAAGCTGCAGAAAACACACTGTTGAATGATGCAGCAACTATAAAAATCAATAAAAACAACAATCAAGAGGACTATACCAGGCCAGGATACACAACCCTACCTGGGGCGCAACACCCAATTTCTCTGGTTAGAAATGAAATTGTAAAGATTTTTGAGCGCATGGGTTTTGTTACAACAGAGGGGCCTGAAATGGAAGACGACTGGCATAATTTTTCGGCATTAAATTTTCCTTTGGAGCATCCTGCAAGGGATATGCAGGACACCTTCTTTCTTTCCAAAGACCCCGATTGGGCTTTACGTACCCACACATCAAGCGTGCAAGTTAGAACCATGGAAGAGCAGAGGCCACCAATTAGAATAATTGCCCCAGGTAGAGTTTTTCGAAACGAAGCGATATCATCAAGATCTCATTGTGTTTTTCATCAAGTAGAGGGCTTATACATTGATAAAGATGTTTCTTTTGCCGACTTAAAGCAAACTCTTTTAACCTTTTCTAAATCTTTTTTCGGAGAAGAAACAGAGATTAGGCTCAGACCGAGTTACTTTCCGTTTACCGAACCTAGTGCAGAAATGGACATTTGGTGGGGCTTAGAAAATGAAATTGACCACCGAATGACAAAAGGAACGGGTTGGCTTGAAATAATGGGCTGCGGAATGGTGGACCCTGCCGTTTTGGACTCCTGTGGCATAGACTCTAAACAATATACAGGATTTGCATTTGGAATGGGAATCGAAAGGATTGCCATGCAGCGATTCCAAATTCCAGATATTCGTGCTTTTTACGAAAACGACCTTCGCTTTCTGGCGAATTTTAAAGGCGCTTAGCCAAAAAAAGACTAGTGTCCTATTTGTTTTATTCTCATGGTATTTGTCATTCCACGACTGGCAATTGGCATACTAGCAAGTTGTACAATTGTGTCTCTATCTTCGACTAAAGAAAGCGACTTCAGCATTCTAGAAATCTCTTCAAATGTTTGATCCGTGGATTCCATACTGTTATAGTAAAAACCAGAAACACCCCAATAAAGGCAAATTTTGTTTAAAATAGATCTGTTGGAGGTGAAAACATAAACATTAGAATTAGGCCTAAATGAAGAAATAAGTTTGGCAGAATATCCACTAAATGTAAGCGCACAAATAGCTCGGGCGCTAACTAAGTTAGCCGTTTTAGCCGCATGGAAACACAGGGAGTTTGAGATAAATCGCTTGTCTTCCGGTTTGGGTTTTCTGCCTTTGATTCTACTAACGTTAGAAAACTCTGAGGCCTTTACAATTTTACTCATCGCTTCCACAACTTCAACAGGATATTTCCCAACAGACGTTTCCGCAGAAAGCATAACAGCGTCAGCGCCATCAATTACTGCGCAAGAAACGTCGTTAACCTCAGCTCTACTAGGTGTTAAGCTTTCGATCATGCTTTCCATCATCTGAGTTGCTACAATTACAGGCTTTGCTCGAGAGATGGCTTTTGCGATGATCATTTTCTGAATTAAGGGAACTGACTCCATGGGAACTTCAACACCGAGGTCTCCTCTGGCAACCATGACGGCATCTGTTTCGTCAAGAATTGCATCTATATCTGAAACAGCTTCAGGCTTTTCAATTTTGGCAATAATTCCAGCATTTGATTTTTTTTCAGTTATTATTTTTCTTAGATCTTTTATGTCTTGGCGGCCCCTCACAAAGCTCAACCCAACCCAATCTACCCCTGTATCTAGAGCAATATTTAAGTCATATATGTCTTTATCGGTTAAGCAAGGTAGAGACACACGAGTATTCGGGAGGTTAACCCCTTTTTTTGACTTTAACGGCCCTCCTTGTATAGTTTCAGCTATAACTTCATTTTCCAAATTGGAAGCAACAACACGTAGATGCAATTTGCCATCGTCCAATAAGATTGTTTCTCCCACGTTTACGTCTGTTGGAAAAGAATCATAAGTCATAAAGACTTTTTCTTTTGTCCCGACACATTGCTTGTTTGTAAAAGTTATTAAGTCTCCAGGATTTAGAAAAGCACCCTCTTCTACATTGCCAATTCTCAATTTTGGGCCCTGAAGATCTGCTAAGATCGAAGCGTGACGCTTTGTTTTTTTTAGAAGCTCTTGAACCGTCAAAATGGTTTTACGGTTTTCTTCAGCTTCTCCATGTGAGAAATTAACTCTAAAGACGTTAACACCGGCAAAAAGTAGTTTTTCTAAAACCCCCTTTTCTAATGAGGACGGCCCCAAAGTAGCTACTATTTTTGTGCGCTTCATATGCTTTACTTTATTGGTTCAAAAAGGAGGTTTTCGCGACCTCGTATACTTAACCAAGGGATTTGCTCATAATTAACTAATGATGGTGACATCGAAAGTCTCTTTTGTAAAATTACCATTTCATTTTGAGATAGCTCAGGGTCAATTGTAAGAAGAGCACTTATATTTTTTGGCTTTGTAAGAAAACGCAACATCGGAGGTTCTTCTATTTCTTTTGAAAATAGGCCAGCTCCCTTTTGATCAGTTTTTGAAACCCATTCCGAACCCTCAGGATAATTCCAGAAAAGGCTAATATCGGAACCATAATAATTACCGCGATATATAGCGTGACGAGTTAAGGTTTTAGAGTGCCGGCAAATAACATCTTTATATCTAGTCAGAGCCCATCCTAAATTAACGTTTAAGTCATAAACAAGATGAATATCTTGCGCAGGGCTCATAATCCCTAATACAAGCGGAGGAAGCCCCTCATCTAGAGCGTCTAGAACTAGGCGACCCAACTTGATTAATTTTGAGTTTTTTACAGGCAAACTTAGCTGCGGCCTCTTCTGCTGTTTTTTTCGACTGACCATGCCCCGTTGCCAGGGGCTCATCATCTACTTTAATCGTTATTGAGAAACGCTTATGATGTTCGGCTCCGTTTTCATCTACAACTTCAAAATTAAAAATCTTCTTCTTTCTTTGAAACCATTCAATTAGTAGGCTTTTATAGGATACTATTTCCCTCTCAACCTGGTTAAAGTTGATATGTGCATCTAAAATGTTTTGATAAACAAATTTTTTGGTCATATCCCAACCCTTATCAACATAAATGGCTCCAACCAAAGCTTCTAGAGCACTTCCAGGAACAGACGTTGTTCCCGAACGACGACCTCTTTGGGTTGAGCTTATCCAACTCGGTATGCCCATTTTTATTGCAACACGGTTGAGCGCTTTGCGAGAAACAACTTTACTGCGCATGCTTGTCAAGTACCCCTCATTACCGCTTGGGTATTGTTCATAGAGGTACTGAGCCATCAAAGATCCTAAAACAGCATCCCCTAAATACTCAAGGCGTTCATAGTGCATATTTGTTTCTTTTTGGGTTGTATTTTCAATTTTTCGCCTGAAAGCCGACAAATAAAGCACGTGGTTCGACGGACGAAGTCCAGTTATTTTTTCAACAGCAATCAAAAGAGGCCGATGCCCTTTAGGATAAGGTTTGAGAAGATTTAGTAATAAAGAGAACATTGTCAAGTTTATGTCGCTTTTTTGAAAACAACACAAGCATTATGGCCTCCAAAGCCAAATGTATTTGAAATTGCAGCTCGAACAGAGCGTTTTTGCGACTTATTAAAAGTAAAATTAAGTTTTGGGTCTAATTCGGGGTCGTCTTTAAAGTGATTGATTGTTGGGGGTATGATGTCATTATAAACAGAAAGGCAGGCAACTAAAGCCTCAAGAGCCCCGGCTGCGCCCAATAGATGGCCTGTCATGGACTTGGTGCTACTTATGTTTAGAGAATAAGCGTGTTCTTTAAAAACACTCAGAACAGCTTTTATCTCAGCAATATCTCCTAAAGGAGTTGATGTTCCATGAACATTAATGTAGTCTATATCTGAAGGAGACAATTCAGCATCTTGTAGTGCGTTTAACATAACATTCATTGCGCCAAGCCCCTCGGGGTGAGGAGCTGTTATATGGTGTGCGTCTGCAGAGGCCCCCCCTCCCGCAAGCTCTCCATATATTTTAGCACCACGCTTGACCGCGTGCTCGTACTCTTCTAATACAAGAGAAGCAGCCCCTTCCCCTAAAACAAACCCTTCACGAGAAAGGTCAAAAGGGCGAGACGCAGTTTTGGGATCGTCATTTCGGGTTGAAAGAGCTTGCATTGCATTAAAACCACCAATCCCCCCCGGAACGACGGCAGCCTCAGACCCACCGGTAATAATCGCATCAGCTTTACCTAGACGGATCATCATGTGAGCATCTATCAAGGCATTTGTTGAAGACGCGCAAGCTGAGACAGTAGTATAATTGGGACCGCGAAAATTATATTTCATTGAGATGTGACCACCACAGATGTCTGAAATCATTTTCGGAATAAAAAACGGATTAAATCGGGGGCTTCCATCTCCCAAAGCAAAGTTTGTTGCTTCTTCAAAAAAAGTTTCAATCCCACCAATTCCAGAACCCCAGATAACCCCAACTCTATCTTTATTCGGCTCGGAATCTAAAAGCTTGGAATTTTGAATAGCTTCATCTGCGGCAATAACACCCAAATGAGAATAGCGATCCATGCGACGCATTTCTTTTCGGTCTATAAAGTCTTCGACAGTTAAATTTTTAACTTCACAAGCAAATTTGGTTTTAAATGAGCTTGCGTCAAAACGGGTAATAGGGGCAGCACCGCTTACACCATTAATTAGGGATTCCCAGAATTTTGGTGCGGTGTTACCAATAGGAGTTAAAGCCCCTATTCCAGTTACAACTACGCGTTTCAGTTCCATTGAACCAAGATATTAAGCTTTTGAAGATTCTATGTACTGCACAGCTTGATCAACCGTTGCAATATTTTCAGCTTGATCATCAGGTATTTGAATATCAAACTCTTTCTCAAATTCCATGATTAATTCTACCGTGTCTAGAGAATCTGCCCCAAGGTCATTTGTAAATGAAGCTTCAGAAGTGACTTCTGACTCAGAAACACCGAGCTTGTCGACGATTATTGCTTTAACGCGAGACGCTATATCTGACATAACAGTTTATTTTATTATTTGATTTAATATCTGCAAAGAAACGCTATACAAACAATGGAAACAATAGAAATTTCACCAAAGGAGTATTATTTAAATCCAATAACTACCTTTACTACCATGGGGAAACACAACCACGAACCGCTGATTTCATTGGCTATTCTTGCATCTGGAGGGGGCAGCAACGCGGAATCCATAGTCCAATATTTTAGTCAAAATAAAAATATCAAAATTGTTGGAATTTGGACAAATTATTCAAAATCCGGTGTTTTAGATCGAAAAACAGGGATAGACGTAAAAATTTTTTCTCCAGGAGATGATGATGATTCCCTTCTAATGTTTTGGAAAAAAGAGGGTGTGAATGCAATAATTTTGGCGGGATACTTAAAGCCAATTCCAATAGTCTTTTTGCAACACTTTAGGAACAAGATTATAAACATTCACCCGTCTCTTCTGCCTAAGCACGGCGGTAAAGGAATGTATGGAATAGCAATTCATAGAGCAGCCATTCGCTCATTAGATAAAGAAAGTGGAATTACCGTACATGTTGTTACAGAAAAATATGATGAAGGACCAATTCTTTTTCAATGTGAAACAAAAATACAGATAGGAGAAACTCCTGAAGCGCTTCAAGCCAGAGTATTAAAAATGGAACATTGGGCTTATCCAAGAGTAATCGAAGCGTATCTTCAAAACAAAGCATTACCAAAAAAATCAGAGTGTCCACAATAGAAATATACACAGATGGAGCGGCAAAAGGAAACCCAGGTCCAGGAGGCTATGGGGTTGTTTTGCGTTCGGGAAAACATGAAAAAGAGCTGTCAAATGGGTTTTTCTTCACCACCAACAATAGAATGGAGCTTTTAGCTGTAATTGTCGCTTTAGAGTCATTAAAGCGAAAAAGAAGTCAAGTGTCAGTTTATTCGGATAGTAAATATGTTGTGGACGCAATAAATAAAAAGTGGGTCGATAAATGGAAAAAACGATTGTGGTTAAAAGTTAAAAATACAGATTTATGGAAGAGGCTTTTAATCATTTTAAATGAACACGATGTAACTTTTATTTGGATAAAAGGCCACAACAATCATCCAGAAAATGAAAGGTGTGATCAGCTAGCAGTGGAAGCCAGCCATTCCCCAACAAACGAAGACAAAGGCTATGTGCAGAACAACACATTATTCTGAAGAGGCTAAGGCGTTAGCGATTTTTCTATCATTCATTAACCGAGGCACTTTATTTTGTGCGCCAAGTTTCCCTTGAGACTTCATATATCTAATGAAGGCATCTTTTTTAACACAACGTACGACACATGCTTGAAGAATTCCTCCCACAATTAGGTCATCATAATAATGATTTTTTTTGCGCATGTTTAAATCCAACTCCGCGCAGAAGGATTTCATGTTCTTAGGCTCTTCATCAAAAGCCACAAACCATTCATGATAAGGAAGGCCTCCGTTTGGAGGCGTGATTTGTGGAGCAACAGTGAACTCACGAACCCTTCCCCCATGAATTGAAACTGTTTTTTCCATTGCAGACTCCACTTCAGAGCCAATTACATGCTCTCCAAAAGCCGAAATGAAATGTTTAATTCTTCCAGAAACCTTTATTCTGTAAGGCTTTAAAGAAGTAAACTTTACCGTGTCTCCAATGCTGTAACCCCAAAGGCCTGCATTAGTGCTTATTATTAAGGCATAATTTACCCCGAGTTTTACTTCTCCAATTGTTAACCTTGGAGGACTGGTCTCAAAATATAAATCGGTAGGGATAAACTCATAGAAAATACCATTATCTAGCAATAATAACAGGTCACTGCTTTCCATTTGATCTTGGTATGCAAAAAACCCCTCTGAAGCGGGATAAGTTTGAATGATCGGAATGTTTTTACCAAATAACTCTTTAAATCGTGCCTGGTAAGGTTCGAAGGCTACGCCGCCCGTAATAAATAAATCAAAATTGGGATAAACTTCAGATATGCTTTTTTTATCGGTTTTATCCATTAATTTTTCAAAATACATTTGGACCCAAGGCGGTATTCCCGAGATTACCGTCATATCCGAATTAAAGGTCTCCTCTACAATGGCAGTCACTTTTTCTTCCCAGTCATCGATACAGTTTGTTTTCCAACTAGGCATGCTGTTTTTTTGAAGATAAATGGGAATAAAATCTGCTGAAATACCAGATAAACGTCCTGTTGGAATTCCGTATTTAGTTTTTTCTAGCTCTGGACTGCCTTGAAGAAAAATCATTTTTCCATTCAAGAATTGACTTCGTCCAGTATTACGGATATGAGCCAGAATCGCATTGCGCGCAGATCGTATATGATATATTACAGAGTCGCTAGAAATAGGGATGTATTTGGACCCCGAAGTTGTCCCACTAGTTTTTGCAAAATATTTTGGAACTCCTGGCCACAATACATTAGATTCACCCTCTACTACGCGGTCTATATATATTTTTAGTTTTTCATAATCCCGTATTGGAACATTGTTTTGAAAATCTTGAATAGATTTGATATGATCAAATAAGTGATCTTTTCCAAAAGAGGTGTTCTTTGCTTTTTTAATCAGGGATTTCAGAACATTATTTTGTGTCTCCACAGGACGACTAGACCAACGTAATGTTTGATTATGAGCAATTGAAGCCCAAACTCGAGCACCAAGTTCTTTAAATGAAGCCATAGTTTAAAGTCCTAATAGTTTTTGTAAATCTAATGATTCTCCGTTTAGCCAATATTGAAAATTACCTTCAGGCGTGTTGTCTTCTGGAGCATCAAAAATCCGGCCAAGAACGCCCCCCTTTTTAATATAGTCTCCAGGTTTTTTATATGATGAGGAAAGAGTTGCGTATCTGCTGAGCGCTCCATTTTCGTGTTGGATAAAAATAACATAACCAAGAGAAGGGGTTCCTTCAACCGAGAGAACAGTACCTTCCTTAATAGACAAAATGTTTTGAGAAGAAGCGCTCTGAATTACGATTCCAAATCTGCGCCTCGGTATATTTTGCTTTAAAATAAGACGACCCTCCAAGGGAAGGTGAAAGTCCATATCGATGGCAGTACTTTTTTTGGCCAAACCTTCGTTTTTATTTAATTCCTCTCGAAGAGAAATCTCTTCCTCTGATGGGCTCATCGAAGCAAGGCTAGAATTATTTTCCACGAAACTCTTCTCTGTTTTTGCACTTCCCAAAGTATCATAATCTAGATCACCATTTAAGACAGACTGAACTCGTTTAATAAATGTTTCTTGAAAGCTTGTATGACGGATTAATGAGTCTGTTTTAAAATCAAGATTAATTGCCGACCGTCTTAATTCTGTTGAAGCGTAGCCTGGAATGTATTCCTTCAATGATGAATAAGCTATTAATAAAATGGTTCCAACAATAAGGACTACAGCAGTTGTTCCAACGCCTAAAAACACATTAAATCGACTAAGCATTAATGAGAATCGCTCTTCAAAAGAGGATTCATCAAGTATGACAAGCCTATACTTCCGTAATAATGACTTTTTCTTTTTCTCAGTTTTTTTCTCCATTTATTGTAAAGATATTCAGTCTTTTCACATGGGCTTTATGAAATAACTTTGCCTCCTATACGTTGATGTAGTATTTAAGTATGAATTTAAGTCAATCATATAAATCTTATAGCGCTCTAATTTTATTTTTAGGGTCTGTTCTCTTGCTTTCCTGTAGCAGGACAAAAGACAAAGTAGTTAATAGATATTACCATCAATTAACAAGTAAATATAACCCTCTTTACAATGGACAAAAAGCCTACAAGGAAGCCATCCTAAGCTTAAAGCAGGAACACACCGACTCATATGACGTATTAATTAACGTAACCCCGTATGGCAAATCAAAAGAGGGAACGGCAGCACATGCCTACCTCAAGAAGGCCATCGAAAAGGCAACAAAAACCATTAAAGAACATTCAATGATGTTCAGAGGCGTTCAGAAAAATCCTATAGTTTTTGACGCCTATCTTTTACTTGGCGACGCACAAGCCGCAATGGGTTTAGATATATCTGCTCAGGAGTCGTATGCTGTGGTAATAAGAAATGCGGGAAAAACACATCGCAAGCATAAAGCAGAGCTAAGTCGAATAAAAGTTCTCGCGGATCAAGGAAACAGTCGAGCGGTTCAAGAGGCTCTGGATGAGATTCAACGAAAAGGAATCCCTGAGCAATTTTTGATAGATATAAACATATTGAAAGCTAGGGCGGCAATAATTGAAGGAGAGCTTCTTTTGGCTGCAAAGCTTTTTGAAAAATCAGCCCGGTCAATTAGGAACAGAAACGCAAAGTCACGAATGGCTTTTCTAGCTGGTCAATTATATGAGGACATTGGAGAGAGGCCCAGGGCAAGATCAAGCTACAACCTTTGTGTTTCCGGGCAACCGGAAACCTATGACATGCTGTTGGAAGCGTCTTTGCGACGCACGTTAAATGGAAACATAAAGTCTGTAGCTTTATACAAAGAGCTTAACAAATTATTGAAAGAGCCAAAAAACAGGGAATATCGAGACCGTATTTATTATTCTTTAGCTAATGTTGCTAAAAACAAGGAAGACAAAAAACAACAACTCTTTTTTTTAAGCAGATGTATCGGTTTAGGCTCTAACGAGAGGCCAACGTTAAAGGCCATCGCTTATTCGGAAAGAGGCGAAATATACTTTAATGATAGAAATTATTCTGCTTCTCAAGTTGATCTGGATTCTGCATTTCTTCTTTTGCCAAAACAGCATCAACTTAGAAAAGGTCTTGAAAAAAAGAGAAAAGGTTTAAATTTCTTAGTAAAAGAAATGAACAGAATAGATCGAAATGACTCACTTTTAGCCTTGTCAAATAAAAGTGAGTCGGTCCTTCGAGCATATTTTTCCACCTACATAGAAGGTCTTAAAGAGCAAGAAATGTTGGCAATAAAGAATGCAAAAATAAATGCCTTAAACGCAGAGCTTCAAGCAAAATCAAATTTACTTTCAGCTTCGGCACCAACGGCTGGAGGTTCATCTGCGGGGGGGTGGCTGTTTTATAATCCTATCGCAAGAGCAAGCGGAATATCCGCATTTTCCGCAAAATGGGGACAGAGACCGAACGTAGATAATTGGAGACTCCAAAGTGCCTCTGGAAATTGGTCGATGACAACCAATAGTGGACCCAATTTAGAAAATACGGAAACCGGAGAAGAAATCACATACATAGATCCGATTTATAATGTTGAAACTTATCTCATGGCAATCCCTACAACAGAAAAAAGAAAAGACTCTTGTAGGGAAATTATATGCAAGGCTTTAATCGCCAGTTCAGCAATTTACCGCGATCAAATTGGTGACTACGATATGGCATTGGCTCAAATTAATCGACTTATTTCATTCTGTCCAGATGACTCAATGTGCTCAACATGTGATCGTCAGTCATATGCACTTTATGCTCTTTATAGACTGAGGCTAGTCCGAGAAGAGCAAGAAAAAGCAGAGAGAATAAAAAATGACATTTTAGAGAGGTTTCCACAATCCCTATACGCTAAGACAATTTTAGGAACTCAAGAACTGGACATTTCGGGACTTAAAACATCAGAAAAATTCATCAAGCTAACAGGGTTTTACAAGGCAAGAGAATGGGCCTCTATGTTGGAGCTTTCAAATAAAACGGTTTGGAATGAACTCGAGGCACCGAGGGCCGCTCTTTTATATGCCCATGCAATTGGTGGAAAAAGCGGAGAGCAACAATACATCGAGTCGTTAACACAGGTTGAGAAAGAATACCCAGGATCTCCACAAGCTGTTTCTGCAGGAAATATAAAAATGGCATTAGCGACGGCGGGCAATAAAAAAGAAGAGAACGCAGGCCCATACAAGGAGTCGCTTAGCATTCCTCATCAATTAATAATAATCTTAAGCAAGGAGGGGAGCCCAAATGATGTTCGAAATGCATTAGCCAGATTTCACCAAAAATATTTTGCAGGCAACGCAATGAGCATTAGGCCCTTACCTTTGGGTGATGTAGCTCAAATAATCACAATTGACGGATTTAAAAACGCTAGTGAAGTCAATAATTATAGGACAAAAGTTATGCGAGCAACAACAGTAACACAATTTTTAAAACCATACTCAGCTGAATATTGGCCCATAACAGTGCAAAATTTTTCTCACTTTTACACTAATAAAGATATCGAAGGCTATCGCAGCTTTGTAAAAAAAGTATACGGATTGAAATGATAAATACAAGTCGAAAAAACGAAACAACGGGAGAGCATAACCGAATTGTAGAAAGAACAACAATTCAAGGCCATGTAAATTCTCCCGGGGACATTAGGGTTGATGGACAAGTGAAAGGCAACCTTACAGTTGGCGGAAAGCTTGTTGTGGGGCCGACAGGAACAATTGACGGTCAAATTAAAGCCGCGGAGGCATCTATTTCTGGACGCGTGATAGGAAAACTAGAGATCAAGGGTTTAACAACTTTATCACAATCAGCAAATGTGGAAGCAGAGATAATGACGGGAAAGCTTGCTGTTGAGACCGGCGCACAGTTTTCGGGGACATGTACAATGAATAACGGAAAGACAGCTCTAGCCTCTCCTCCATCAAAATCAGAACAGCAGACAAAAATAACTGCAGCTTAAATCTAAAAATAGATGAAAAATGTCATGCGATTTTCAGGGATGGGGCTTCAAATGGCATTTCTTATTTCATTTGGGACATACGTGGGTTATCGATTAGACATGACTGCCGGGAGGTGGTCTGATTCTGAAACTCCGTGGGCAACCCTTTTATTCTCATTGTTATTTACATTTTTGGCCCTAATCTTAGTTATTAGGCAAGCTTTAAAAATGAATAAATGAATTTTTGGATTTCAAGAATAATCATTGGTTACGGATTGATGGGGTTTTTACATTTCACATTTTTTCAAACGATGGGTTTAGGCCAACCGTTTTGGCTTGGAGATATTTATTGGGCCGGAACAGGAATAAGCCTTTTTGGCGTCGCTCAATCAATAGACAAAACAAAGCCAGGGAGATTTACAACGATTTACTTTTTTGGAGGATTAATTCGTATGTTTTTGGGCGTGGCAATAATTATTGCTCCAATAATTTTCAGAGAAACGGACAATTTTTATCAGGTGAGTCTTGAATTTGTTGGCGCTTATTTGTATTGCCTATTACTGGAAACAATAATTGCCCTTTCTTGGGTTAAGAAACAGTAGGTTTTTCATGATCGAGCAAGTATCTTTGCACCGCATTTTGAAAAGCACAGCATTGAAAAAGTCGAACCTTTTCTTTTTACTTTTTTTATTTGTATCCATCGCGATGCAGGCATCAAATGTGAAAGGTGATGTCCATGAGAACGCGACCACAGAGGAACCCGCATCTGATACGGGGGAAACCCCTTATGATCCAACAGAAGACATAATGCACCATATTGCGGATAGCCATGGTTGGCATTTATTTGACTGGAAAGGTCGTGAAGTTGGCATTCCACTTCCAATTATTTTATATACGGAAAAAGGACTCGTTGTTTTTTCATCATCATCATTTCATCACGATTTAAATGGAGAGCATATTGTCGAAGCAAAAGGCCAGCGATTCATAAATTTCCATGATAAAATATATTATGCTTCAGAAAAGGCTTCGGAGAAAGGTAGTTACGCCCAGTTCAACGAAATGACTCATGCAATTGATAATAAAAAACCCTGGGACATCTCAATTACTAAGAATGTCGCTTCCCTTTTATTAAGTGCAATTATAATTTTATGGCTCTTTTTGTCAGTTGCAAGGTTTTATAAAAGACAAGAAACACATAGCTCACCAAAAGGGGTGGCAGCATTTATGGAGCCTATAATTGTCTTTGTCAGAGATGAGATTGCAAAAGAAAATATTGGTCCACATTATAAAAGATTTGTACCTCTTCTTCTAACTTTTTTCTTCTTTATTTGGATTAATAACGTCATGGGGTTAGTTCCACTTTTTCCTGGTGGAGCTAACGTAACAGGAAATATTGCAGTGACTATGGTTTTGGCAATCATAGTAATGATTGTCACAAATATTAATGGAAATAAAAACTATTGGTCACATATTTTTTGGATGCCTGGCGTTCCTATAGCAGTTAAACCCTTGTTAGCCGTTGTTGAATTCATAGGGATTTTTACAAAGCCATTCTCATTAATGATTCGTTTATTTGCAAACATTACGGCAGGCCATATTATTGTTTTAAGTTTAATCTCATTGATTTTCATATTTGAAACAGCTTTGGTTAGCCCGGTCTCGGTTTTACTAACACTTTTTATTTCTGTTTTAGAGATATTAGTAACAGCATTGCAGGCATATATTTTTACTCTGTTGACAGCTCTTTACATTGGATCTGCACTACATGAAGAACATCATTAACTTTAACTATAAACTTTAATTTCAAAACCCTAGAATTATGACCGGAAGTATCGCAGCACTTGGAGCAGGATTAGCAGTTATCGGAATCGGAATCGGTATTGGACAGATTGGTGGACACGCCATGGACGCTATCGCCAGAAACCCTGAAGCATCAAACAAGATTTCATCTAATATGATTATCACTGCAGCCCTAGTAGAGGGAGCTGGTTTGTTTGGTATCGTAGTATCACTCTTAAAGTAAATCACTCTTCAAGTTGCCCGTGATTTATTTTGCGGGAGGCTTTAATTGGTTTCTTTATTTAAAATATAAATGCAATGGATATTGTAACGCCAGGCTTTGGCCTCATTTTTTGGACGTCAATTACGTTCATGCTCTTGTTATTTTTGTTAACTAAGTTTGCTTGGAAGCCGATTTTAAATGCGGTGCAAGAAAGGGAAGAAGCGATTGATGGAGCCTTAGAGGCTGCAGAAAAAGCGAAAAATGATTTATTGCTATTAAAGTCTTCCAATGAAGATCTTTTAAAAGAAGCGAGAACAGAGAGAGAGCAAATACTGAAAGAAGCACGAGAGATGCGTGAAAAAACGATCTCAGAAGCCAAAGAGGCCGCCTCAAAAGAAGCTTCTAAAGTTATGACGTCAGCTCGTGAACAAATTGAAAATGAGAAGCTAGCAGCAATATCTGAAGTTAAAAATCAGGCTGCAAAATTGGCTATTGAAATGGCGGAGCGCGTGCTTCGGTCAGAATTAAAAGATCCGGTAGCTCAAGAAGCGATGGTGTCTCGTGCTCTGGATGAAGTTAAAATGAATTAATGAAATGAAATCACTTCGGGCTTCAACAAGATATGCTAAGGCACTTTTAGACATTTCGCGAGAACGTCAAATGATGGATATCGTAAAGACCGATAGTGACTTATTACTTGCTGTTGTAGAAGAAAGTCGTGATTTTAGGAATTTTTTAAAAAGTGCGATTTTAAAACCTGAACAAAAAGTAAAAACATTTGCAGCTGTTTTTAGTAATCAGCTTAGCGAAATTACCATTCTCTTTGTAAACCTTCTTATTAAGCAAGGCCGAGAAGCGCACCTGGAAGATGTTTTTGAAAAGTATATTACCCAGTATTTTATTGAAAATAAGATTGTAAAGGCACAGATTTCTTCATCTTCACCTTTACTAAAAGACCAAAAAGATCGCTTGTTGTCTCTTTTAAATTTTGGAGAGACATCAAAGATTTTACTTGAAGAGACCGTTGATCCCGAATTAATCGGTGGATTTATTCTCCGAGTTGGCGATCAACAAATAAACGCATCTGCTTCGGAGGCTTTGAGTCAACTGGAGCGAGAATTTGATAAGAATTTATATATAGCTGACTTTTAAATAATATATACCCATGGCAGACGTAAAACCCGCAGAGATTTCAGCAATTTTGCGACAGCAATTATCCGGATTTTCATCCGATGCTAAACTTGAGGAAGTTGGCACAGTATTACAAGTAGGGGACGGCATTGCTCGTGCTTATGGAATGGAAAATGCACAATCAGGTGAACTGGTTGAATTTGAAACGGGCCTAAGAGGAATCGTTCTTAACCTTGAAGAAGACAACGTAGGAATAGTTTTGTTAGGTCCTGCTCAAGGAATTAAAGAAGGCTCTACTGTAAAACGTACGGGCGTCATCGCATCAGTTGATGTTGGAGAAGGCATGCTAGGTCGGGTTGTTGATACCTTGGGAAGCCCTATGGATGGAAAAGGGCCAATCGAAGGAAAAAAGTATAATATGCCACTTGAAAGAAAGGCTCCAGGAGTGATTTATCGCCAACCTGTTAATGAACCACTTCAAACAGGTATCAAGGCTATTGACGCGATGATTCCAATTGGCCGTGGACAAAGAGAATTAATTATTGGAGATCGTCAAACCGGAAAGACAACCGTTGCGATTGATACAATAATTAATCAAAAAGAGTTTTATGATAAAGGCGAACCGGTATACTGTATATATGTTGCGATAGGCCAAAAAGGCTCTACGGTTGCTGCTCTAGCAAAGAATCTTGAAGAAAAAGGCGCAATGGCCTACACAACAATTGTTGCTTCAAACGCTGCTGATCCAGCACCCCTTCAATTTTATGCTCCATTTACGGGTGCTGCAATTGGAGAATATTTTCGAGATACAGGTCGCCCTGCTTTGATTATTTACGATGATTTATCCAAGCAAGCAGTAGCTTACCGCGAGGTGTCCTTGTTGCTTCGTCGACCTCCGGGTCGTGAAGCTTATCCGGGAGACGTGTTTTATTTGCACTCAAGGCTTTTAGAGCGCGCGGCAAAAGTCATCAAGGACGATACTATCGCATCTCAGATGAATGACCTTCCGGATTCATTAAAGGGTCTTGTAAAAGGAGGAGGATCCTTAACCGCATTGCCAATTATTGAAACTCAGGCTGGTGACGTATCTGCATATATTCCCACAAATGTTATCTCAATTACTGATGGTCAAATATTTTTAGAAGCTGATTTATTTAATTCGGGAGTAAGGCCAGCAATTAATGTTGGTATATCGGTTTCTCGTGTTGGAGGATCTGCCCAAATTAAGCCCATGAAAAAGGTTGCGGGAACATTAAAGCTTGATCAGGCGCAGTATCGGGAATTAGAGGCCTTTGCAAAATTTGGATCGGATTTAGATGCTGCAACTATGAATGTAATTAACAAAGGGCGTCGGAATGTTGAAATATTAAAGCAAGCTGTCAATTCCCCCATGAGTGTAGAAAAGCAAGTAACTATTATATATGTCGGGACAAAAGGTCTTTTAAATAGTATTCCTGTTAATAAGATAAAGGCTTTTGAAAACGCCTTTATTGAGTTCATGGAGAATAAGCATCAAGATGTTTTAAACTCTCTTCGTTCTGGCTCCTGGGGTAAGAGCGAAATTGAAAAGATTGAATCCGCTGCGAAAGAGATTATTCCCGCATATAGCGCGTAATAGACTTCATATAAAAATTAACAATGGCCAATCTAAAAGACCTTCGAACTCGTATTACATCCGTATCTAGCACGATGCAGATAACCTCTGCGATGAAGATGGTTTCTGCAGCTAAGCTCAAGCGGGCTCAAGATGCGATTGTTCAAATGCGCCCATATTCTCAGAAGTTAACATTGCTAATGGGAAATGTTTCGGCCGTCGTTGACGCTGCCGAAAACCCATTTTTAGTTGACCGAAAGAAAGAGCGAGTACTGATAATAACATTTACGGCAAATCGCGGACTTTGCGGCGCGTTTAACTCTTCTGTAATTAAGCGTTCAAAGCTTGTTGCCGAAAGCCATGAAAAGCAAGGAATGAAAGTAGATTTTTTTGCAATTGGTAAAAAATCGCGAGACCTCCTTTCCAAGACAGGAAAAGTTGCTGGAAGTAACATCGATGTTGTTAACGGTGTAAAGTTTGAAGGAGCTGAAGAGATCGCAGAAATGGCAATGGACAACTATTTATCAGGAAAATATGACAAAGTTGTTTTAGTATACAATCAATTTCGAAATGCAGCAATTCAAATTCTTCAGGAAGAGCAACTCCTTCCGATTTCATCAAGCGATATAAGTCAAACGCAATCTGGGGATTATATATATGAGCCAGATAAATCAGAGCTGTTAGATGAGCTGATTCCTTTGAGCATAAAGAGTCAAGTTTTTAAAGCCTTATTGGATTCTCAAGCCTCAGAGCATGGATCAAGGATGACATCTATGCATAAGGCAACAGATAATGCCACGAACATGCGCGACGATTTAAAACTCAAATACAATAAAGCTCGTCAAGCGGCAATAACCAATGAGATTTTAGAAATTGTTGGAGGGGCAGAGGCCTTAAATAATTAAATTTCGTCGTTTAAGCAACTACCATTTATTCGTGTTTTAGAGTTATAATTGCTTTCTCAAAGCTTTAATATTAGATGCGATATTTTCGTTTCCCCATTGTAAACCTTCGTGGCCGAATCTTATTGGCTATGTTAACCCTTGTTCTAATAGGGTTTGGATCGTCAATGAAGATTTTAGAGGTTTACTTTAATGAGGAGAAGACTAAATATCGTAGGGGCCGTCTTGAAAGAAAAGAGAGAGCGATTGCTGCTCACCTATCGAGAGAGCTAGAGAGAAATATTGATGATTTAGATAGTGGAAAAGACGCTTTAAGTGTTTTTGGATCTGAACTTTCAGCCATTGCTGATATACATAAGATGGACGTCGGTCTATATTCTATGGCCGGTGATTTATTGCTTAGCTCAAGTGCGGACCTTGAGCAGCAAGTAGCATTTCCTTCTCGTCTTCCTGAAGGCTTGAGATATCAGCGAAACAAGGCAATAGTATTGAATTTAGAAGAAGATGATCGGGAAGTATTAATGTATGCCGAGGAGATCAAGGGCTCAAATGAGATACCATTAGCAATAATGGTTGTTCCGTATAAGGATCGCTTAATTCAACCATTGGAAGATATCAAGTTTTATCGTTCGCTGGCATTATTGAACTCTCTTTTGTTTCTTGCAGCCGTTCTGTTTGCTTATTTGCTTTCTAAAAGCATCACAAAGGGACTGAAGGCCGTTTCGGACGCAATGAGGAGATCTGCAAAAGGAGCAGATGCCAAGGTTAAATGGAGCTCTAAAGATGAGATAGGAACATTGGTCGGAGAATATAATAGAATGATAGATGTTATAGATAAGAATGCCAAGGCGCTTGCCCAGGCAGAAAAGGAAAGCGCATGGAAAGAAATGGCCCAACAAGTGGCGCATGAAATAAAAAACCCTCTTACGCCAATGCGCCTGATGACACAAATACATGCCGTAAATGCCGAAAAACAAACAAAAGAGTCAATAAAGGAATTTTCGGAAGGTATGTTAGCGCAAATTGACGCTATGTCTCAAGTTGCAGGAGACTTCAGTCAGCTTACCAATATATCCTCAGAACAAAGGAGTAAGGTAGATCTGCGAGAGTTTTTAAGGGAATGTGCTGCCGCTTACCCAAACGCAACACTTCTTGTACCTAATTCAGGGGAGTTCAAAGTATTGGCAAACCCCAACCAGCTTTTACGGGCCTTAAATAATTTGTTAAATAATGCATTTGAATCTGTCCCAAGAAGAAGAGAGCCCTTGGTTTCATTTGGAATGCGTGAAGAAGAGGGCCGAGTTCATATGTTTGTTCGTGATAATGGAATAGGCATTGACATGGACTTACTAGGCCAAGTATTCGTGCCACAATTCACAACGAAATCTAAAGGCACGGGATTAGGACTTGCCATCGTAAAGACGATAATCGAGTCTTTTCAAGGGCGTATATGGGTTGACAGTACTAGCGAAGAGGGAACAGAGTTTGTTTTTTCGCTTCCTATTGCTAGTGACTATTAATAGATTACAATTGCTCAACGATTAAGTATTGCTGAGTGCCACCAAAGCTCTTATAATCATCAATTGAATACTTAAATTTATTACCATTTTTGTGAGAGTATAAACAATATTCAAAGAATTCTTTTGAACAATAAACAGATCCATATTGTGATTCGTCAAGTGAATCTTCAAGTTCTGGCATCGCACTCTCTTCAGTGTAAGGGTAAAAAATAAAATCTTCATCAATGAATTGATGCAACGTTAAGATTAAGGCATTGCCTTTTATCATTCGATCCATTAATTGATGCAATGTCTTTTCAAAGAGATTTTTTGGCAAGTGGGTAAAAACACTACCTGCAAAAATGACATCCACAGGACTATGGTCATCTATCTCATATCCAAAATCGTTAATTTGAAATTTGACGGCACTTTTTTTCGGATCATTTATTAGAATTTGCGATTTTGGGAAGCATACTTTCAAAAATCTACCAACCCTTCCATACCCCCCCCCAAAGTCTAGTATTTTTTTAGCTTCAGGTCGATGGTTAGATATAAAATCCGCGGCTTCCGCTCCAGTTAAAAAATATTCTTTTAAAACTTTAAGAGGTTCTGCCCCATGAACCTGAAGAGGATAGCGGAACATAGGATCACTGCAATGAATATTAGAATTTACAGATTTATATTTATCTGGAAGAGCCTCTTTTGTTTTCTCTAAAAGAATTGTGGGAATAGGAATTACGCTATCCATTGACCACTGTTGAAGCACAGACAATGATGCTATTTTCTTTTCAAGAATTAGAATTTTCTCTTGGTTTTCACCAATTCCAATTTTATTTTGAAGCCATTGCTGAATTCGTTTTTTCACAAGCGGTTTATCGTTAGTTATATTTGGTGAAACAAGTTACCGAATAAGGTAAAGTAAAAGATCAAAGTACGAATATGAAATTCAGTCATTTAATATTATCGATAGAAGAGCGAATTGCAATCTTAAAAATGAATCGCCCCAAAGCATTGAATGCTCTTAATCAAGAAATGATAAAAGAGCTAAACCAGGCAGTGGAGTGGCTGGACAATAATAATGATGTGCGGGTGATAATTATTACTGGCGAGGGAGAAAAAAGCTTTGTTGCCGGTGCTGATATATCTGAATTTATAAACTTTGATAAAGAACAGGGTCGAGAACTTTCGGCTACTGGGCATAATCTTTTGTTCAATAGAATTTCAGGTTCGAAAAAACCATTTATTGCAGCGATCAATGGATTTGCTCTTGGCGGAGGTCTTGAGCTGGCGATGTCGTGCCATATTCGCCTTGCTTCCAATAAGGCAAAAATGGGATTGCCAGAATCATCACTTGGAGTCATCCCGGGATATGGTGGCACTCAAAGGCTTATTCAATTAGTGGGCAAGGGTAAGGCCCTAGAAATGATGTTTTCTGCTAAAATGATTGATGCAAAAACGGCTGAAAAATATGGATTAATAAATGCATCGTGTGAGCATGAATCATTAATGGGCGATGCGATAATAATGGCAAAGAGCTTCATTAAAAATTCAGGAGATGCTCAGGCAGCTATAATAAGAGTGGTAAACACATCTTTGGAGGGCGGAGAGGGATTCAAGGCCGAGATTAAAGAGTTTGGAGAAAGATTTGGATCTGCAGAATTTGCAGAAGGGACTGCCGCTTTTATGGAAAAACGCAAACCGACCTTCTAGTTGTAAATACTTTTATAGATTTACCTTACTTAAAAACTTTATACCATGACTTTTTTGCAGATTGAGCACGCTGTATACCCCATTTTATCAAAGGAGTGGTTTATAGGAATAGGCATTTTTGCTATATATCTATTGACGGTATTATTTGCAATTAAGATTTTAAATAAAAATCAGCTTGCGATATTTGAAAAGGTTTGGGGCTTTGCTCTGATAGCATTATTGATTGGAAAACATTTTCATCTTGTTCATGAGAATCTATGGAATTTCATGGACAATATGGAACTGCATTTGTGTGGATTCAGCAGGATGCTTAGCATTTTACTTTTGGCTTTTGGTCTGAGGTGGGCTTTTTATCCTTTATTCTTTTGGGGTATTATTGGAGGGTTTTATTCCTTGCTAACACCAGAGCTTACATCTGGTGATACGACATACATGTTTATAGAATATTATATTGTCCATGGAGGAATAATTATTATCCCTCTTTACTATTTCTTTGTTCATGGCATGAGAATTGGCAGATGGACGTGGTTGAAGGTTATCACTATGAATTTAATCTTGATGATCCCGGTTGCTATTATCAATAAAATAACCGGAGGCAATTATATGTTTTTAAGCGAGGCTCCTGCTGTTGAAAATCCTTTAATTATTGGAGATTGGCCATATTATATTATATGGTTCATTTTTTTGGGAACGGTTCACTACATTCTATTAACAGGTGTTTTTTGGAAAAGCATCCGGAATGCTGAAAACAAATTAAAGAGATAAAAATTGGAGGCAATGACGTTGTCAACCATAGAGGTTGGAAGCTTTTTTTGGTACTTCGGGTTTGGGATTTTAGCGGCAATGGGCCTTTTGTTGTTTTTTGCCGCACCGCGTCTTGGTAATCCAAGATGGCCTAACTGGAAAAAGATGTTGGGGATTCTTATTTTCTTAAATCAATCATTTTATTGGTTCATGGCTATTTCAGAAGGAATATTTACCCTTGAAGAAAGCCTTCCTCTTCACATGTGTGGGATCAGTCAAATATTGCTTTTCATCTACTTAACATTCGATGTGCGCAAAGTTTTTCCGATTCTTGTTTTTTGGGGACCTCTTGGAGGTATCCAGGCATTTCTTACGCCAGGGATGGAGTCAACACTTACTTGGGCCTATATTACACAATTTTACATGGCTCACAGCTTTGTAGTCTTAGTACCTATTTACCTTATGGTTCGGGGCGGAGAAAAACTCCCTATAGGTACATTCTGGCGCACAATTATAATTACAAATGTTGCGGGGGTTTTAATGATGGCTATAAACTCAGTGCTCGGTTCAAATTATTGGTACGTTAATCAACCACCCCCGGTTAATCACCCTCTAGTTCAGGGAGAGTGGCCCTATTATTTAATCGGACTAGAAGCCGCTGTGGTTGCTTTATTTTTCCTTTTTTCCTTGTCGTTTAGACGGTTTAAAGCTTAATCAACAAGTAGTTTCTTAGTCCAAAATAATTAGTAGTTGTATTGTATTGCAACTAATATTGGACCTATCGTTTAAGGTTGATATCATGAAAGTCTATTATATTTGTTGATTAAGTCAGCCTAAACAAGTTCATTCATTATATAATTATTCCCCATGAAGAAACTGTACTCTTCTATTTTTTTATCTCTTTTATTTTCAGCTTCACTTTCGGCACAAACCTTTACTGGTCAGCTTTCCTTGCTGGATGCCTCTGGTTCTGCCGTTTCAAATTACGCTGCAGGGAGTTCACTTTATATAAACGTTTCTGATGCAGACCGCAATATTTCAACTACAGTAGCGGACACAGTAACTGTGAGTGTAAGCAGCGCAAAAGAGACAACTGCTGAGACGATTATCTTGACAGAGACGGGAGTAAACACTGGAGTGTTTAGCGCATCGGTATTGTTTGACGCTACTGGAGCTGTTGCTAGCGATGGTTCTTTACAGGTAGACGCTGGAGACATGATTACGGTAAACTATACAGATCCTGCTGATGATTTTGGCAATGCACGGGTTTTAACAGCCACGTCTTTCTATGGCATGACAGAGGTTACTTCGGGCTTTATTATGAGCAATACGACGTGGACAAAAGCGAACAGTCCTTACTTCTTAACGGGCGATGTGATCGTTCCAGACTCTGTTACACTTACTATTGAGCCAGGTGTAAACGTTCGTTTTAAGGCAAAGTCCGATGATTTATCCTCAGGAGAGGATCAAAACAGGATTGAGATCCGTGTTTCTGGAAAGCTTAAGGCGAATGGTAATGCAACAGATTCAGTGTATTTTATTTCGAATGCACAAAACCCATCGGCAGGAGATTGGTTTGGTATTGTTTCATATGATGCAAACACAAATGAACAGCCATCGAGTTATTCGGGCAACTGGGATAAAGTTGGAGCGGTAGATCTTAGTTATGCGAGAGTGGCTCATTACATAAAGGGTGTTTCTGCTTATGATTATGCTTCACAGACGGTTAATGGTATTGATTATGGATGGGGTAATTCCTTGTCTCCAGATTCTATAAAGGTTCATAATTCTGTTTTCCAAGCGGGTGGTGATGCGTATTACTGTTCTGAATACTGGGCTTTTCGTCCTTTAGAATTTGTTAATAACAGAGTACACAACGCGGGGCTTTATTCTTATGGAAGGAGTTCGTACAAAAAAGTTGAAAATAATAACTTCAAAAGCAATCAATATACTGGTGGCAGTGGCATGAGCCCATTCCGTATTTATGTCTCGGGAGATCAAAGAAACTCAAGCACGCCACACCCTATGCTTCTCCATTTTAAGAACAATAATATTGATTTTGGGTATGTAGAGATTTATGGAAGTAGTGAGGCCAGCACTAGCGTCCCGCAAAAGTCTGCAACAATAGATGTTTCAGGCAATACCATTCATAGAAATAACAGCGCTAAGATCTATGTTCGCTATTATAATTACGGACTTCCTTTAGATAGCACAAAAGTAAAAGTGTCGAATAATACGATTCGGGGCTGGAATATTCAAGGAGAGGGTCTTGATATCAGGTCGGGCAGTCAAGGGGCTCGATTTGAAATAAGTAATAATAACTTGAGAGGGTTAAACTATGGAGTGCGACTCTATTCAGATCAAGCAAGTCAATGGCTGGTTGAAAATAATACGATAGACTCTACGTATTATAATGGCATTCACAAAGAAAATGGTAGCGCAAAGATAATTGGTAATACGATTGAACATGCGGGAAGGTACTCTTGGAACGGCTCACAATTTAATGGGGTTTATCTCAATGCAAGCGCCAACTACCCAGGAACAGATACTCTTAAAAACAATACGATTAGGTATAACGGTAATTGGAGCAACCCGAACAGTACGGGCCTCACCCTGGGTATTGGAGGAGTTACTATTGATGGGAACGTAACAGCTGTTATAAATGCTAATAATATTTATGAAAATAATGGGCACGATGTTACTAATCTTGTTTCAAAGTCTGTTGCTACCATTCAAGA